>ERZ808259.36-NODE-36-length-105440-cov-8.877838_pt1 | contig 105440 bp, 105 predicted proteins | sample MGYA00521279_ERZ808259 | MGnify/ENA primary metagenome ERZ808259 (study PRJEB31516, sample SAMN03275586) | gut metagenome | biome: mammalia-associated habitat; material: feces | host: Papio cynocephalus | place: Kenya | collected 2012-07-27 ...
AGCGCACTGCGTTGGCGGATGCAGCGCACTGCGTTGGCGGATGCAGCGCACTGCGATGGCGGATGCAGCGCACTGCGATGGCGGATGCAGCGCACTGCGATAGGCAGGGAAGAGAATTGGGTAGAGCGAGTGAAGATGGCGGCCAGGGAAAAACATTGGAACCCGCGCGACACCGTGGATGCCTCGCCCACATGTGACAAAGCCAGCGTGCGCATCCTGACACCCCCATGGGACACCCCCCTGTCACCTAAGCGTGCCGCCCATCCTCACTCATGGTTGAGGATGGGCGGCACGCGTCAGTCCGCGAGGCATGTCACTCCCGCTGGTCTCCCACAGGAGGGGGGGAGGGGGAAGGATGCGGCGTGAGCCCCATCTCGGCCGCCTTGCGCAGCATGAACTCGCGCGCGGCCTCGTGGTCGTTGGGTATCACGCTGTCCCAGATGGCATCCTTCACAGCCTGCTTGAGGAGGCCAATCTCGCGGCAAGGACGCAGGTCGAACGTCTGCATAATCTCCTCGCCCGTGATAGGGTTGTGCCATGTGCGGTAATTGTCACGCGCCTGCAGGTCGGCCAGCTTCTGCCTCACCAGCCGGAAGTTGTCCAGGAAGCGCTGCTTCTTCTGCCGGTTGCGGCTGGTGATGTCCGCCTCGCACAGGAGCATGAGGTCTTCTATGTCCTCGCCCGCCTCGAAGAGCAGGCGGCGCACGGCGGAGTCCGTCACCTCGCTGTCGGCGATGGCAATGGGCCGCATGTGCAGTCCCACCAGTTTCTCCACATAGTCCATGCGCTCGTCGGTGGGCAGTTTCATGCGCCGGAAGATGGCCGGCACCATCTTCTGTCCGATATAGTTGTGGTTGTGGAAAGTCCAGCCCACGCCATTCTCCCACCTCTTGCTGCGCGGCTTGCCGATGTCATGCAGCAAGGCCGCCCACCTGAGCCACAGCGTGGCACGCTCCCCCCCGTGGTGGCTCACATTGTCGAGCACCTCCAGGGTGTGGTAGAAATTGTCCTTGTGGGCACGCCCGTTACGCACCTCCACGCCCTCCAGGGCAGCCAGTTCGGGGAATATGACGGGGAGCAGTCCGCTCTGGCTCAGTTCCACCAGCCCTATGCTGGGCGTGGGCGCGAGCAGTATCTTGTTCAACTCATCGGTGACGCGCTCCTGCGAGACGATGCTGATGCGCCCGGCATTGCGTGCCAGAGCCTGCTCCGTCTCGTCCTCGATCTGGAAGTTCAGCTGAGTGGAGAAGCGCACGCAGCGCATCATGCGCAGGGGGTCGTCGCTGAAGGTCACATCGGGGTCAAGCGGTGTGGCGATGATGCCGTCCTCCAGGTCGAGCAGTCCGTCGAAGCGGTCCACCAGCTCACCGTAGCGCGCGCTGTTGAGGCAGACGGCAAGCGCGTTGATGGTGAAGTCGCGCCGTTCAAGGTCGTCATCCAGCGTGCCGTCCTCGACCACAGGCTTGCGGCTGTCACGCGAGTAACTCTCGCGGCGTGCCCCCACGAACTCTATTTCCTGCCCGTGGTACTTGAGCTGGGCTGTGCCAAAGTTGCGGAAGACGCTGACGTGCGCGCCCCTGCCCAGCCTCTTGCCCAACTGCTCGGCCAGCCGTATGCCCGACCCCACCACCAGGCAGTCGATGTCCTTGGACGGCCGCTCCAGGAAGAGGTCCCGCACATAGCCGCCCACCACATAGCACTCCACGCCCATGCTGTCGGCGGTCTCGCCTATGGTGTGGAGCAAGGGGGTGTCCAGCAGGCGTGCCAGGTCGCCGTCGCTCAAGTGTCTCATGCTACTCCCCGCTTGCCTGTTTGTCCTTGAGCGCCCGTTTCTGGTCCTCCTGCAGCTTGCGCTCGTAGAACCTCTTCTTCACATCGAGCCTTTCCCATTCCTTGCCCCAGGCCCGTGTGAGGCTGTCGGCGGCCGCCTGCATCTCGATGCTGTCCAGCAACAGGATACCCTGCCTGCGCGCGTTGATGGCGGCAGGATGCTTCCGCCGCATGGACAGGATGCTGTCGCGTGCCTCGGAATACTGCCTGTGCCGCAGGGCCGTGCGCGCCTGGTCGAGCATCTGCCGCGCGCTCTGCTCTTCGTTGGAGCCGCACGCCGTGAACACGGCGGACACCAGCGCGAGCATGGCCGCCGCCGCGTACAGGCGGGTAGAATGTGAGGTGGCCATAAACCTGGCTTTGCTTGTTTGGGTGTTCATGTCTGAAAGAAATATTGTCGCTTGGGGTGACACCGGGGCGGGATGTCGGCCTACCAGAATTTGTTGTGCTCGGCGCTGTACTCATAGCCCGCCCGCGCGAGGGTCTGCTCCAGCTCGCGGCGGTCGATGCCCATGGTCGAGCACAACTCGTCGAGCGAGGGAAACTCGTCACGCAGCTTCGTGTTGATGAAGCTCATGAGCATGACTGGGTCAGCGGGAAGATGCGTGTAGTGGTGTGTGAAGTCCATATTCCTGTGTGTTGTGCCGCCCTGCTCAGAACCCGAGGAGCGGCAGGATAAAGTTGCGCACGTCATTGCTGAAGGCCACGAGCATCAGTATGGCCAGCAGCCCCAGCCCTATCATCTCCATCCACCGCATGACCCCATCGGATGGCTGGCGGCCTGTGACGGCCTCCACCAGGAGGAAGAAGATGTGCCCGCCGTCCAGCGCGGGGATGGGCAGGAGGTTCATCACGGCCAGGATGATGCTGATGAAGGCTGTGGTGAGCCAGAACTGCTGCCAGTCCCAGGTGCTGGGGAAGATGCTGCCGATGGTGATGAACGAGCCCACGGACTTCACCCCATCGGCCGATGCCATGTACTTCAGGTCATTGACATAGCCCGAGAGTTGCCTCCAGCCGCGCTGCAGTCCGGCGGGGATGCAGGAGAGCAGCGTGTAGTCCTGGTGCCTGGTGTCGAAGTCGGGCAGGCGGCGCGTGACACCCATCAGGTAGTTCCCGTCCAGCGTGAGGCTGGCCGTGTCACGGGTGACACCGCCATCGGCGGTCCACACCACCTGCATGCGGCGCTGCGCGAGGCTGTCCTCGTGGGTGCACCCTTCTGCGGCCAGCACATCCTGGCGGCGCAGGGTCACTCGGTAGTCAAAGTCATTCCAGGTGCCTATGGCATGGCCGTTGACAGCCACCAGCCTGGCTCCGGGCCGGATGCCGGCCCTCTGCGCGGCCGAGCCCGGCACCACGGAATCGACCACGGCGGGTGCCGTGGGAGCCATGAAGGCGGGCACCATGCGCAGCATCTCCACCATGTTGAGCCCGCCCTGCGGCATCCGCACCTCCACCCGCTTGCCTCCACGCAGCACGGTGACCATGCCGGCGTTGGAGATGGTGCGGTATATCGCGCCCGAGTACTCGGCTATCTCCTTGCCATCGGCCGCCACGGGAATGTCACCGTCGCGGAACCCAAGGCCGTGGGCATACTCGTTGAACTGGAAACCCTGCCTGATGCTCTGCATGGGCACATAGTCCCTGCCCCATGCCAGCATCACCGCGCTGTAGATGACCCACGCGGCGAGCAGGTTCATCAGTATGCCCCCCGCCATCATCAGGAAACGCTTCCAGGCCTTCTGGGAGCGGAACTCCCAGGGCTTCGCCGGCTGCTTGAGCTGCTCGGTGTCCATGCTCTCGTCCACCATGCCGGCTATCTGCACGTAGCCGCCCAGGGGCACCCAGCCGATGCCGTACTCCGTCTCGTTGTCCTTGAAATAGGGGAACAGGCGGGTGAACCAGCGGTCCCTGGTGCTGAAGAGATGGAAGTAGGGGTTGTAGAAGAGGTAGAACCTGGTCACCTTCACATGGAACAGCTTTGCGAAGCCAAAGTGTCCGAGTTCATGCAGGATGACCAGCAGGGAAAGGCACAGGATGAGTTGGAGTGCCTTTATCAGGATGATGCTCATGTATCGTTGCTCTATTATAATATATAATGTGTGGTCTCGTCTATTTGCCCAGGGCGCGCACGGCTTCCTCGGCCACACGCCTGGCAGCGGCGTCGGTGGCCAGATAGTCGTCCAGCGAGGGCTTCTCCTGGCGCGGCACATGTGCCAGGCTGTGGCCTATGACATCGGCCATGGCCAGGAACGGTATGCGCCCCTGGCGGAAGGCCAGGTTGGCGACCTCGTTGGCGGCATTCACTATGCACGCCGCGTTGCCGCCCTGGCGTATGGCCTCGTAGGCCATGCCCAGGCAGCGGAACTTCTCCTCATCGGGCTTCTCAAAGGTCAGGTCCTTCATCCGCCACCAGTCGAGGCGGGGGAAATGGCTTGCCAGGCGTTCGGGATAGGACAGGGCCAGCTGGATGGGCACTCTCATGTCGGGCGCGCCCAGCTGTGCCTTCACGGCCCCGTCGGCAAACTGCACCGCGCTGTGCACAATGCTCTGGGGATGCACCACCACCTGTATCTGGTGCGGGTCAACATCGAAGAGCCACTTGGCCTCTATCACCTCGAAGCCCTTGTTCATCATGCTCGCCGAGTCGATGGTTATCTTGGCTCCCATCTCCCAGTTGGGATGCTTGAGCGCCATGGCGGGAGTCACCGTGGCAAGCTGCGCGCTGGTGAAGGTGCGGAAGGGGCCTCCGCTGGCCGTGAGTATAATCTTCTCGATGGGACTCACCTCGCCCATGAGGCTCTGGAAGATGGCGCTGTGCTCGCTGTCAACGGGCAGCACGGCCACATGTTCCCTGAGGCAAAGCCCGGTCACCAGTTCGCCCGCCACCACGAGTGTCTCCTTGTTGGCCAGCGCGATGGTCTTGTGCGCCTTTATGGCACTGATGGTCGGGCGCAGCCCGCTGAATCCCACCAGGGCCGTAAGCACGATGTCCACGGGCCCCATCTGCACCACCTGGCACAGGGACTCGCTCCCGGCATATACCTGTATGGGCTCCTTGTCCAGAGCCTGGCGCACCTGCCCGTACTTGCTCTCGTCGGCGATGACCACGGCTGCGGGCTGGTACTTCCTGGCCTGCTCGATGAGCAGTTCGGCGCGGCTGTTGGCCGTGAGCACATAAGCCTCGAACAGGTCGGGATGCTCGTCGATGACCTCCAGCGTCTGTGTGCCTATGCTGCCTGTGCTGCCCAGCAGGCATATTCTCTTTTTCCTCGTCATAAGTCCAAAAGTCCTGCGGGCAGCCGCATGGTGATGGTCCTGCCCTTGTGGTCGATGTCTGTCACCAGGTCGGCGGCGGCGGGTATCATCCGCCCGTCCACCAGGAAGAGGACGTTCCGCGTGCTGTCCTCCACATGCTCGATGGCACCCAGCGGGCCACGCTCCTCATCGATGAGTCTGAAGCCGGTGAAGTACCGCCAGGTGTACTCGGCCCGGTCCGGGGAAACGGGCGTGAGGCTGTGGGGGAAGAAGACCTCGCATCCGCAGAGCGCGGACACCTGCCCGGCGGTGTCATAACCCTCAAACTTGACCAGGGCCACCGTGTCAGAGCGGAACCGGTACTCCTCCAGGAAGAACGGCACCAGTATGCCATCGACACGGAGCACCAGGTAGTCGGCCTCGGCGCGGTCCCACACGTCATCGGTGAAACTGAGCGCCACCTCCCCCTTCACGCCGTGCGTGCGGGTCAGTTGCCCTATCCTGTAAACCTCCTCGTCCCTTATCATGAGCCTTCAGTCCCTTTCCTGTCAATCCACGCGGGTTATCCTTGCCCCCAGGGCATTGAGGCGCGTCTCGATGTGCTCGTAGCCCCGGTCGATCTGCCCCACGTTGTCGATGCGGCTTGTGCCGCTGGCACTCATGGCCGCTATGAGCAAGGCGATGCCCGCGCGTATGTCCGGGCTGGTCATGCGTGCTGCATGCAGTTTCCTCTGGTTGTCGTGCCCGACGACCACGGCGCGGTGCGGGTCGCACAGGATAATCTGGGCACCCATCTCTATCAGCTTGTCGACAAAGAAGAGGCGGCTCTCGAACATCTTCTGGTGAACCAGCACCGAGCCCTTGGCCTGCGTGCTCACCACCAGCAGGACACTCAGCAGGTCGGGGGTGAGGCCGGGCCATGGTGCGTCGGCAAAGGTCATGAACGACCCGTCGAGGAACGTCTCTATCTGATAGTGCTCCTGCCGGGGAATGTAGATGTCATCGTCCCTGTGCTCCACCCGGATGCCCAGGCGTCGGAAGGTGTAGGGGATGATGCCCAGCTGCGGGTAGGCGACGTTGCGGATGCGCACGCCGTCGCCCACCATGGCGGCCATGCCCATGAACGACCCCACCTCGATCATGTCGGGCAGGATGTGGTGCTCGGCCCCTCCCAGGCGCGTCACGCCCTGGATGGTGAGCAGGTTGCTCCCGATGCCGCTTATCCTGGCTCCCATGGCCACGAGCATGTGGCAGAGTTGCTGGATGTAGGGCTCACAAGCCGCGTTGTATATCGTGGTGGTGCCCTCGGCCAGCACCGCAGCCATCAGGATGTTGGCCGTGCCGGTGATGGAAGCCTCATCGAGCAGCATATAGGTGCCCTTGAGGCTCTTGGCCGTGATGGAGAACACCTGGCGGCGCTCGTCATACCGGAAGTCCCCGCCCAGTTTCTTCAGCCCCAGGAAGTGCGTGTCCAGCCTGCGCCGGCCTATGTTGTCACCGCCCGGACGCGCCACCATGGCCTGTCCGAAGCGGGCGAGCAGAGGCCCCATGAGCATCACGCTGCCCCGCAGGCGGCCACACCTGTGCAGGAACTCGTCGCTCCGCAGGTAGGCGGTGTCCACCATGTCGGCCTGCAGGGTGACATCATGCGGCGATGTCCTGCTCACGCGCACCCCGATGTCCTGCAGCAGGCGTATCTGGTTGTTCACGTCCATGATGTCGGGCAGGTTGTGCAGCGTCACCGGGTCGCTGGTGAGCAGCGCCGCGCTCAGCACCTGCAGGGCCTCGTTCTTGGCTCCCTGCGGCACTATGTCGCCCTTGAGGCGGTGTCCTCCCTCGATGATGAATGACGGCATTGTCGGTGTGTCTCTGTGTCGGTTACTGTGTTTCGTGCATGCCAGGGCGCGCGCGGCGTGCGCCGGGCACCTGTTTCAGAAGCGCTTTCTCTTCTTCCGCTGTGCGGGAGCCATCTGCGCCTGGTCGGGCATCCCCACCGGCGCGAAGCGGTGCTGCTTGAGGTCGAGGCGTATCTCCCCGCGCGTGTAACGGCTGATGTCGGCGGCCACCAGGCGGTCGTCCATCGAGTCGCGGTTCCAGACAAACAGGTCTTGCTTCATCTGGTTGGCCACCAGTGCCACCAGCGTGTCTCTCTCGTCGCCCTCGGGCAGAGTCTTGGCATACTCAAGCGCGCTCTCCACCAGGTGCCCGTAATGGCGGCTGCGTATGACCTTCATCGGGTAGGGCAGCGGTTTGGGGTGGGCATAGGCCTTCTCCTCGCTCACGATCTCCACGGGATAGTCTATGTCAAGGCGGTAGCGGGATATGCGCGCCAGGTGGTTCCAGAGCTTCTGCTCGTAGTCAGCCTGGCCCGACTGCTGGGGCTGTATGCGCGCCATGATGTTCACGATAGCGTGCGCGCATCTCTGCCGCTCGGTCTTGGTGGGCAGCCCCACGGCCAGCTCCACCATGTCCTGGACACCTCTCCCGTATTCGGGCATGACCAGGTGGGGTTTCTGTGTATTGTACTCCATGCGTGTGTGTGTCGTTCTTATCTCATAACAGTTTCTTGGACTTCAGGGCCACGAACTCCTTCAGGTAGAAGGGCTCAAAGTAGGCGGCGTCCTGGAAGTCCCCCACCGCCATGGCCTTCTCGGCCAGCGGGCACATATGCTTGGCCAGCGGCACGATGCCCTCGATGAAGTGCGCGTTGGGATGGGTGATCGCCCCGCTGCACTTCTGTGACCCGTCACCGAAGAAATACACGGGGTGGCGGTCGAGGTACTCGCTGTAGGCTCCGGGCTCCACGATGTCGGCGCCTATGGCGCGCACCTCGCGCAGGCTGCGGTCATACACCGCAGCGTAAACTTCCATCCTGCGCGCGTCGGTCATGGGCACCAGCAGCGCGTCCTGGGGCAGGTCGTCATGCCGGAGCAGCACCGGCACGCACAAGACCTTGGGCGTGGGCAGCGCGATGAGCGGCAGGCCGCGCCCGTAGCAGATGCCCTTTGCCATCGAGGCTCCGATGCGCAAGCCCGTGTAGCTGCCCGGCCCGCTGCCCACGGCCACCGCGTCCACCGGGATGGCGTGGCTGTCGGCAAACGACAGGGCGGCCTCGGCCATCACCCCGCACCGCACCGAGTGGTTGGGGCCGTCGAAGTCCTCATCGTGATAGATGACCTGCCCATCCTGGCTCAGCGCCACGGAGCAGACCCTCGTGCTTGTCTCAATGTGTAGGATGCAAGACATGTTGCAAGTTCTCCCTCCTTCTCCTCCTTCCCGTTCCGGGAAGGCGCTCTGCGAGCGTTATTTCGGGACAAAGGTACAATAATTTGCCATTTATTCCGTACTTTTGCGCCGGATAAATCACACACACATACACCCATGATACTATCAATGACCGGCTACGGAAAGTCTGTGGCCGAATTCCGGGGGAAGAGAATCACCGCTGAGATAAAGTCGCTCAACAGCAAGGCACTGGACTTGAGCACCCGCGTGGCTCCCACCTACAGGGAGCGCGAGATGGAGACGCGCGCCCTCATCGCGCGCCGCCTGGAGCGCGGGAAGGTCGATTTCAGCCTGTCGGTCGAGCAGGACGGGGCCGCGGAGGCCGCGCGCGTGAACCTGCAAGTGGCTCAGGCATACAAGGAGGAAATCGGCGAGGCGTCACGCCGGATGGGCATCGCCGAGCCCCTGGACTGGTGGCCGCTGCTCACGCGCCTGCCCGACGTGGTGGAGAAGGCTCCCCAGCAGGAGCTCACCGGAGAGGAGTGGCAGGTGGCCCGGGGGGCGGTGGAGGCCGCCATAGACGCGCTGGTGGAGTTCCGCAGGCAGGAGGGCGAGGCACTCGCGCGAAAGTTCGAGGAGAAACTCGACCGCATCGGGCAACTGCTCCACGACATCGAGCCGTACGAGAAGAGCCGCGTGGCCAAGATACGCCAGCGCATCGAGGAGGGGCTGGCAGCCATCCCCACGGCCGACTACGACCGCGGACGGCTGGAGCAGGAGATGATATACTATATCGAGAAACTGGACATCAGCGAGGAGAAGCAGCGGCTGGCCAACCACCTGCGCTACTTCCGCGAGACCATGAGGGAAGGCCACGGACAGGGCAAGAAACTGGGGTTCATCGCACAGGAGATGGGACGTGAGATCAACACGACGGGCAGCAAGAGCAACCTGGGCGAGATGCAGAACCTGGTGGTGATGATGAAGGACGAACTCGAACAGATAAAGGAGCAGGTGCTCAACGTCATGTGAGGGGAAGCCTGCCACGGAAAACGGACAAAGCAATGGGCAAACTTATCATCTTCAGTGCGCCGTCGGGCAGCGGAAAGAGCACCATCGTGCACCGTCTGATGGGCGAGCACCCCGAGTTCCACCTCGCCTTCAGCATCAGCGCCACCAGCCGCCCGCCGCGCGGCACCGAGCAGGACGGGGTCGACTACTTCTTCCTCACGCCCGAGGATTTCCGCCAGCGCATCGCCCGGGGGGAGTTCCTGGAGTACGAGGAGGTCTATCCCGGACGCTTCTACGGCTCGCTGCGCAGGCAGGTCGAGCGCCAGCTGGAGGCGGGGCAGAACGTCATCTTCGACGTGGACGTGGCAGGCGGGTGCCGCATACGCGACATCTATGGCAGCCGGGCCATGAGCATCTTCGTGAAGCCGCCCTCGCTCAAGGAACTGGAGCGCAGGCTGCGCTCGCGCCATACCGACAGCGAGGAGCAGATAACGCAGCGGCTGGGCAAGGCCGCGTACGAGCTCACCTTCGCGCCACGGTTTGACCACATCGTGGTGAACGACGACCTGCAGAGGGCGGTGGAGCAGACGGCCTCGCTGGTGGCAGAGTTCATCACACGCCCGTGACGGTGCGCACGGGAGTCTACGGGGGCTCCTTCAACCCCATCCACAACGGGCACGTGAGCCTGGCGCAGCATCTCATCCAGGAGGGGCTGGTGGACGAGGTGTGGCTCGTCGTCTCGCCGCAGAACCCCTTCAAGGCCGACTCCACGCTGCTCGACGAGCAACTGCGGCTGCGGCTCGCGCGGCTGGCCGTCGCGGGCGAGCCAGGCATAAGGGTGAGCGACGTGGAGTTCTCGCTGCCCCGCCCGTCCTTCATGTCGGCCACGCTGCGCGCCCTCTCGGCACGCTGCCCACAGCGGCAGTTCTCACTCATCATGGGGGCCGACAACTGGGAGCGCTTCGCCCAGTGGCACGAGTCCCGCTGGATACAGGAGCACTACCCGCTCATCGTGTTCCCCCGGCCCGGACATCCCCTGGGCACGCTGCCCCAGGGGGTACAGAGGGCACGCACCCCACTGCTCGACATCAGTTCCTCCTGGATAAGGGGACAACTGCCCTCGCCCGCCTACAGGGGCGAGGGGCTTCCCCCGAAAGTGTGGAGGGAGATACGCGCCCTGGGTCTGTACCACGCCTTCCAGCCCGGGCGCGAGGAGAGCGGGCCATAAGGGGCGGAGGGGAGCACCATGTTGCCCCCTGCCCCAAAGCGGCCAGGGCCGCAGCGGGCACACCGCCCCACGGGGCACAGGGAGGCAAGGGACGCGGCGGCAGAACCGCCTGGCCCGCACGACCTTCCACTTCCATCCACGCCACACAAAACTGCAAGACAATGAAGACAAGAGTAGGATTCGGGTACGATGTACACCGCCTGGCAGAGGGCCGTGAGCTCTGGCTGGGCGGCATCAGGATAGAGCACGGCACGGGGCTGCTGGGACACAGCGATGCCGACGTGCTCATCCACGCCATCTGCGACGCGCTCCTGGGAGCCGCCAACATGCGCGACATCGGCCACCATTTCCCCGACACCGACCCCCGCTATGCGGGTGTGGACAGCAAGATACTGCTGCGCGACACCGTGAGGCTGATAGCCGGACGCGGCTGGCAGGTGGGCAACGTCGACGCCACACTGTGCGCCCAGGCTCCCAGGCTCAGTCCCCACATCCCCGCCATGCAGCAGTGCCTGGCCCGGGTGATGGGCGTGGAGGCCGATGACGTGAGCATCAAGGCCACCACCACCGAGCGGCTCGGTTTTGTGGGCAGGGAGGAAGGGATGGCGGCATACGCCATCGCCCTTGTCCAGAAAGGGGAATAAGACGCACCGGACAGCCCCGGGAAACGGAACGCACCGGACAGAAGTGTGTCTCCCGCCACCACACCGCACTGGCCAACGCAGCGCACTGCGATGGCGGATGCAGCGCACTGCGATGGCGGATGCAGCGCACTGCGACGGCGGATGCAGCGCACCGCGACGGCGGGTGCGGCACACCGCGTTGGATGCCCCTTCCCACAGAACACCCTAACGCAACGGGGCTCAACGCGAAAAAGAGGCGGGCACACACAGCCAATTCACGCTTTTCTTCATAACTTTGCACAGGGAGACGCCCGGCGCGGCACCCGCCTGCCAGACTGGCACCCATGCCCTCAGGCCAGGAGGCAAAAGGGCATCAGAGAAGAATACCAACCTGAAAGAACAACAACATGCACACCCTCAAACTCATTGCGAAATGGACGCTCATCATCGCGGCCATCCTCCTGTTTGACCGAGCCTGCTCGCCCCGCGACACCAGCCGCATGCCGCCGCGCTCGATCCTGCTCGAGAGTTACCGCATGTACAAGCCCGCGACCATCAGGCATGCCTACCAGGAGCTGGACAGCCTGAGAGCCAACGACCCCTATGCCGCACACAAGGACAGCCTTGCCGCCGGCACACCAGCCGACACCACACAGGCCGGCACGGGCTGGGGCACGGCACTGCGCCGGATGGACTACTACAGCAAGCACCTGGCACAGATGAACATCACCGAGGCCACGGCACTGAGCCTGCCGCTGGTGGTCGTCGTGTTTGCCGCGCTCATCCTGGCGAGCCTCGTCAAGATGAGAAGGAGCAAGACCACCGTGAGGCTGGAACACGGGGCAAAGGGCATGGACACTAAAAGGAGGAACCGGACATGAGTGAATACAGGCAGGGCAAGAGCCGCACGATGACGGCCGGCGAGGAGCGGGAGTTCCGCCAGAAGGTCAACGCGCTGTGTGACGCGGAAAGGAACTACAAGGGCAAGCGCTTCGGCGAGGGGCTGGAGATACTGGAGGTGTATGACGCACCCATCTACCAGGCCTCGCTCAAGTCACAGCACGACAGGCGCACGCTGCACTTCACACGACCCACACCCACCTCCACGCGCTACACGGCCAGGGTGACCGACCCCCGGCAGGTGGATGTGGCACAGGTGGCCCCCTACCCCACCCAATACACCAACAGGCAGGAGGACATCGAGATAGAGGGCTCGCGGGAGTCGCGCACATGCGGCAACTGCGGGGGAAACGGCACCGAGAGGTGCGGCCGCTGCGGCGGGACGGGCGAGGTGACCGCCGAGGAGAACTGCCCCGCATGCCACGGAAAGGGCTACATCACGGGCACAAGGAACGAGACTTACTGGGTCAACGAGAGCGGCTACGGCAACTACACGTCGGGCGGCAAGGGAAGGCAGATGAGAGTAAGGACGGTGGAGGTGCACACAAAGTGCACCAGATGCGGCGGCAAGGGCAAGCTGCACCACCAGGAGACCTGCCCGCGATGCCACGGGAGCGGGCGTGTGACGTGCCACACATGCCAGGGCACGGGAATGCTGATGCAGTGCATCGAGATGCGGCACGAGCAGTATGTGGAGGTGAGAAACCGCTATGTGACACCCGGGATTCTCTCCGGGAACGACGCGTCGGAACTCTGCAAGGCACTGGACAAGGCCACTCCGGGATGGCGGACACACGACAGGTACGAGATACAGGGCACCGACTACGCCCGCTGCGACGGGAACAACCTGCCCGTGGTGGGGCACATCGTCAGGGAGGTGACCTCGGAGGTGAAGTCAACGGCAGACGACAGGGTGTGCTTCAACACGCTCAGCGTGTCGGAGTGCGGGGCAACCGCCATCATGTACCGCTTCGGTGGGAAGGACTACGCCGCTGTCATGTACGGCAGCGACAACACGCTCTTCATGGCCACATCACCCATCTCGGACTACTTCAACGGCCTGCGCGACAGCATCGAGGAGAGTGCCGCAAGAACCGACTACGGCAACTCCTGGAAGCACCTGAGGAGGCTTGTGGAGTCAAGCCAGGGGACTGACCGTGACCGCGAGACACTGAGGAGACTGGAGGAAAGGCTGGCAAAGACCTCCATGGTGGGCTACCTCGCGGGACTGGCCGTCGCGGCCATACTGATATTCCCGCCGCTGGTGTATTACCTCGCGTGCTTCAACATCGTGGCTCCATGGACCGACCTGATCTACCGTCTGATGTACTCGCCCGTGGTGGACAGCGCGCCGCGCGCCCTGCTGGGACTGGGCATCGCCTTCTGGATAGCCAGGGACGGGATCTTCCTGAGCAAGTACACCTGGCGCCACCAGTCGGGCACACTGCGGTTCGCACTGGGCCTGCTCAACGGGGTCCTGGCCATGACACTGTGCGCGCTCGCGATATGCGTGGCCAACTATCTGGGCCTCATCCACCTGGCCATGCTGGTGATACTGGCTATCCTGGCACTCATATCCACGGCCATCAGCCTCATCCTCGCTGTCGTCATGCTGGTCGCGCACCTGCTGGGATAGCAACCGCCCACCCGCACCGCCGTGCCACGTGACTGCCGGGAATCGCCCGTCACGAGCCCGGGGCCGTCGCGCAAGAAAAGGCTTGCCGGCCGAGTGAAGCGAACACTCCACTCTGGCCGGCAAGCCTTTTCTTCGTCGCTGCGCTGTTTACAGGGCGTTGGCCGTGAGAATGAGCACCAGCAAGCCCAGGATGGCATACAGCTCGGGGAACACGGCCAGCACCATGGTGGTACCGAAGGCATTGTGTCCCGCACCGATGGCGCTGATACCATTGGCGCAGACCTTTGCCTGGCGGATAGCCGAGAAGAGCGCCACCAGCCCCAGGGCCAAGCCCGCACCGAAGATGGCACACGCGGCCGGCATCTGGATGTCGGGAGTCACCTTGCTGTTGAGCATGAAGAAGCCCACAAAGCCATACAGGCCCTGGGACGAGGGCAGGGCGGACAGAGCCATATAGGCACCGCTGGACGAGGGGTTCTTCTTGAAGGCACCGATGGAGGCGTTGCCACAGATGGTCACGCCGTAAGCACTGCCAATACCTGAGAGGGCAACGCAGAGCGCGACGCCCAGATAAGCTAAAAAGATTTCCATAAATTTGTTTGTGTTATTGATTATTACTTATTGTATTCTTTCTTGAATGGCTTATACTCCTTGCCGCCACCCTCGAAGCCTGCGTTCTTGAAGAACTCCACGAAGGTCAAGCGCATGGGATGCACAAAGGCTGATATCATGCTCAAGGCAAAGGTAATCCCGTGCCCAGCAAACAGGATAAGAAGCATGGGCAGCCAGCGCACATAGACGGGCAGGCCCGAAGTCATGCCGATGGCCAGCGAGTTGAACACGCCGCCCAGCACGCCGCCCGTGAGTCCGAGGGCAAACAGGCGTATGTAACTGAGCAGGTCGCCCAGCAAGCCGGTGGCCATGCCGTAGGTTTCCCAAACGCCACCACCGATGTTGCCCAGCAGCCCCAGCAGGGGACGCCGGTAACTGCCGGGGGAATTGTAGAAGAATATGCCCAGCGCGCACACGCCTATCAGCCCCATCAGCACATGCCGCAGGAGGGCGGGCAAACTCACCCCACAGGCGGGAAGCCCGTAGAGGATGAGCGCAAGCACAATGGCCCCCACCCAGCAGAAGGTGCCTATGCCATAGGCCAGGCCAAAGTTCTTGACCGCCTTGCAGCCCTTGAGCACCATGCCCAGGAGCACCTGCACCAGGCCCAGGGCCACCGAGAGCACCATCATGGGCGAGTATCCGAAGATGGGTCCCACACCGTTGTCATTGATGAAGTAGGGCTTCACGGGAGCCAGGAACGCCCAGTCCTGCTTGCTGAGGTCAATGCCGAAGAACGTGCCCATGAGCAGTCCGCACACGACCGTCATCCCTCCCAGCCACATCATGAGCTTGCCATAGTTGCGCACGTCGCCCTTGCCAAGCCTCGAGGCGGCCAGTCCGCCCAGCAGCACCAGCAGCCCATAGCCGCCGTCACCCAGGCAGAGGCCGAAGAAGAGCATGAAGAAAGGCGCGAAGAAGACCGAGGGGTCCAGGTCGTGGTAGTTGGGCAGGGAGTACATGCGCAGTATCGGTTCGAAGAGCGTGGTGAACTTCCCGTTGGTGATCTGCACGGGCACATCGTCCTCGAAGGCGGGGTCTTCCATACAATAATATATATGGTCGGCATCAAGTTTCGCGCGGAGGGGCTCCGTGCGGTCGGCACGCACCCACCCCACCAGTAGCCGCAGCGCGTCGCCCGCCACGCGCTCGTCGCTCAGATGCACGCGCTCGAGCTGGATGGAGTCACGGGCCTGCAACTGCCCGTCCTGCAGCACGGGGCACAGGTGCGTCCCGATGTAAAGCAGCTCGCCATGCAGGAGGTCGAGCCTGTGCTGCACCCTGACGCGCTCGGCACGCCTCTGCTCCAGAGATTCCTGGGGCAGGAAGATTTGCTCGGCGGCTATGTCGGGCTTCTCCTTGCTGAAGGTCACAAAGTAGGTGCTCTTCGACAACTCGTTTACAGGGATGGCGAAATACTTGTCCGCCCACTCCTGCCGGAAGAACTTGGAGCTGCTGCGGAAGAACGCGACCTTGATCCCGGCGGTATCGGCCAGCCTCTGGAGCGCGCCCATGTCGAAATCGCCCCAGGGCTCAAGCGCGTGTATGTCCTTGTCCACCGCGTCCCGCTCGTGCATGAGCGACTGCTCCTCGTGCTGAATGGCCTCCACGCGCGAAAGCAGCGCACAGGCGTCCCGGGTGTCTGCGGCAGCCGGCGCGTGAGGCTCCACCTTGTAGGTCTTGGCGGCGGTGTCAAGCACATGCCGCGCGGCCGTGTAGCGCGCGTCCAAGTCCAGGGCCTGGCGCAGTTCCTCGCTTGACGCCCCCTGCTGCAGCTGCTGCACGTGCACCACGCCCTGCTGGCGCAGGGATTCAAGGAAAGCGTCGTACTCCCTGTCAGTCACCAGGAAGGTGAACTTCTTCATTCTCTCTATCATGCGATGGCCTCCTTTCTCTTCTCCTTCAAGGCTTTCAGTATCTTCTGCGAGGATTTGGAGAGGTTCTCCTCGTCCTCCATGAAACGCTTGATCTTGCGCACAGCCTCCTGGTAGCCTGGTATCTGCACCTTCTCAAAGAGGTTCACCTTCTGGGTTGTCTTCTTGCGGGCATGCTCGAGCAGGTGCAGTTTCGCCTCGGCAAACTCACGCTCCACGGCTGTCTTGGCCAGCCCCTGAAGCAGGTTGATGCCGTCGAAATACCACTTGGGTGCGCTGAACAGGCCGAAGGGACGCACTTCCAGCTCGATGTTGTTGAGCACAGGCACCCTCACGCCCGCTATCTTGCGCACTCCCAACTGAACGTCGCGCAGGCTCACCAGCGAGGTGTCAAACTCACCCCACAAGGCGTACATGCGCTCGTATCCAGCAATCTGGGTCTCCAGCAACTGCTCCAGGCGGGTTACCTCTTCCTTGCATTTCTTCACTTCCAGCCGCAGGGCCGTCTCCTTGCTCTTGATGATGGGCAGGGTGCGCTGGCGCATCTTCAGGTTCTTCTCAAGCTGCTGGAGCGAAGTCTTGTTGTATTGAAACTTTATTGCCATAGTTGTGAGCCCCCTCACATCCCCCACGAAGGGGGGACGAAGCATACCGGGGACCTTGTTGTTGTTCTACAGTCTTCTTTTACCTTTTCTCGCTTTGGGGAAGTGTCCCGCGCGCCCTCCCCCCGCTCTTCGCCCGCCGGAGCGGCCTGGGAAACCGCCTGTGGGGCCGGCCCGTGGCGCGGTAGAGTGCCTGGAGGGGAGTCGGGACAAGACCCTACTTCCAGTATATGTCGGTGAACTCCTTCTTGATGTTGACCTCCTCGAGCTTGAAGTACTTGCGGAAGAGCCCCCATGCGACATCGAGCATTTCCTCGATGTCGAGGTTCACATCAATGGCAAGCAGCTGTGTGGCATAGTCCTTGGCGAAGTTCAGGCAGCGGATGTCGTAGTCGGTGAGGTCGAAGCCGTTCTCCTGCTTGGTCTTCGCGTTGGCCGCGTCGGCGTACAGGCGGATGGCCGCGTTCATTACCTGGGAGTGGTCGGCGCGTGTCTTCTTTCCGGCCACGAGCTGCTTCAGGCGCGAGAGTGAGCGGAAGGGGTCGATGATGACCTTGCCCACGTCGCTGTCCCTGCGCAGGTAGAGCTGTCCCTCGGTGATATAGCCTGTGTTGTCGGGCACGGCATGCGTGATGTCGCCGCCGCTCAGCGTGGTCACGGCGATGATGGTGATGGAGCCTCCGCCCACACTTTCGGGGAACTGCACAGCCTTCTCGTAAATCTTGGCCAGGTCAGAGTAGAGCGACCCGGGCATGGAGTCCTTCGAGGGGATCTGGTCCATGCGGTTGCTCACGATTGAGAGCGAGTCGGCATACGAGGTCATGTCCGTCAGCAGCACCAGCACGGTCTCATGCTTCTCCACGGCGAAATACTCGGCGGCGGCAAGTGCCATGTCGGGCACGAGCAGGCGCTCCACGGCAGGATTCTCGGTGGTGTTGATGAAGGAGATGATGCGGTCGAGCGCACCGGCGTTGGAGAATGTGTTGCGGAAGAAGTAGTAGTCGTCGTTGGTCATTCCCATGCCTCCCAGGATGATCTTGTCGGCCTTGGCGCGCATGGCAACCATGGCCATCACCTCGTTGAAGGGCTGGTCGGGGTCGGCGAAGAAGGGTATCTTCTGCCCCGAGACCAGCGTGTTGTTCAGGTCTATGCCCGCGATACCCGTGGCGATAAGTTCGCTGGGCTGCTTGCGGCGCACAGGGTTCACGCTGGGGCCGCCTATCTCCACCTCCTTGCCCTCGATGGCCGGCCCCCCGTCGATGGGCTCGCCATAGGCGTTGAAGAAGCGTCCGGCCAACTGCTCGCTCACCTTCAGGGTCGGTGCCTTGCCCAGGAATGTCACCTCGGCGTTGGTGGGGATCCCCCCCGTGCCCTCGAACACCTGCAGCGTGACCTCGTCGCCCGAGATGCGCACCACCTGTGCCAGCTTGCCGTCAATGCGTGCAAGCTCGTCGTTGCCTACTCCCTTGGCCTTGAGCATGCAGGTGGCCTTGGTGATCTGGCTTATTTGCGTATATACTTTCTGAAATGCTGTTGCCATAATGTATCGTTTTGCGGTCACGCGGCCGTGCGTCCACCCTGCTTCACCCGCAGTTGTGGCCACATGCCCCCGCGCCCTATTTAATCATTGCCTGCACCTGTGCCTTGTAGTCGTTGTACTGCTCGCTCTGGTAGGCCGAGTAGTTCATCTGCTTGCAGAGGTTTATCATCTTCTTGAAATAATCGGTCACCTCAAGGAAGGTGCCAAACTTGTAGTCCTCCTTGTCGCACACTGCGGTCACCAGGTCGAGCAACTCCTCCTGGCGTGCCATGGGTGTCATGGCGTCCACCTCATCGAATGCGTCCTGCTGCAGGATGACGAAGTCGATGACCTCGCTCTTCCAGAAAGTGACGTGGTACTCCACCGGCACGCCGTCATCTCCCAGGATGTTGATCTGCTCCGCTATCTCCTTGCCCCGCTGCATGCGTGTCTTGAGCTTCTGCACTTTGGGTATCCACGCGCTGTTGATGTGCTTGGCGATGTAGTCGGAGAACTCGGGATACTCCAGATACTTGGAGTAAGAGTCAATGGGGTTGACGGCGGGATAGCGCTTCTTGTCGGCACGTTCCTGCTCCAGGCCGTAGAAGCAGCGCGCCACCTTCCTGGTGTTCTCGGTCACAGGCTCCTTCAGGTTTCCTCCGGCGGGCGACACCGTGCCCAGGAAGGTCACTGACCCCGCGTGCCCGTTGCGCAGGCGCACGTATCCCGCACGCCCGTAGAAATTGGAGATGAGCGCGCCCAGGTCCATGGGGAAAGCGTCGGGGCCGGGCAGTTCCTCCATACGGTTGCTCATCTCGCGCAGCGCCTGGGCCCAGCGCGATGTGGAGTCGGCCATCAGCAGCACGCGCAAGCCCATCGAGCGGTAGTACTCCGCCATGGTCATGGCCGTATATACCGAAGCCTCGCGCGCCGCCACGGGCATGTTGCTGGTGTTGGCCACGATGATGGTGCGTTCCATGAGCTTGCGGCCCGTGTGCGGGTCAACCAGCTCGGGGAACTCCGTGAAGATCTCCACCACTTCGTTGGCACGCTCGCCGCACGCCGCGATGATCACGATATCGGCCTCGGCCTGCTTGGAGATGGCATGCTGCAGCACGGTCTTGCCCGTGCCGAAGGGGCCCGGGATGAAGCCCGTCCCGCCCTCGACGATGGGGTTGAAGGTGTCGATGGTGCGCACGCCGGTCTCGAGCAGTTTGAAGGGTCGCGGCTTCTCGGCATAGTTGGTCATGGCAAACTTCACCGGCCAGTGCTGCACCATGTCCACCTTCAGCTCATGGCCCTGTTCGTCCTCCAGCACGGCCACCACATCGTGTATCTTGTACTTTCCCGCCGCTGCCACGCTCTTGACGGTGGCAAGCCCCTTCATCTGGAAAGGCACCATGACCTTGAGCAACTGGTGGTTCTCCTCCACCTCGCCCAGCCAGTCGCTCTCCCGCACGCGGTCGCCGGGCTTGGCAAGGGGCTTGAAGTCCCACTCGCGTCCCGCGTCGAGCGGCTCGGTATATTGCCCGCGCTTGAGGAACACGCCCTCCATCTTGTCCAGGTCATTCTGCAGTCCGTCATAGTTCTTGCTGAGCATCCCGGGTCCCAGCTGTATCTCGAGCATGTGCCCGGTGAACTCTGCAGGGGCTCCCACCTTCAGCCCGCGGGTGCTCTCAAACACCTGCACAAAGGCATCCTGCCCTGTGACCTTGATGACCTCCGCCATCAGCCGGTCGCCTCCTGTCTCTATGTAGCAGATCTCCCCCTGCATCACAGGCCCGTCCACACGGATTGTGACCATGTTGGAAACCACGCCACTTACAGTTCCTTTTGTCATTGTATATGCTTTTTTGTTGTTTACTTCTGTACAAACTCCTCGGGCACGCGGGCCTGCGAGCGCAGGTTCTCGATAATCTGCCTGAAGGTCTCCTTGCCGGTCTGCACGTCCAGCCTGGCCCAGCGGTACTGCATCTCCAGCTTGCAGTGGTAGGCAAACACGGCATCGATGGCAAACGGGTTGAGGAAGGTGCGCTCATCGAGCCACAGCCACTTGAAGGCGTCGATCATCTTCTCCTTCCTTACGGGGTCGTCCTCGTCCACTATCTTCATCAGTTGCTTGACGTAGTCATACTCGTGTGTGAGGTCAAAGTCGCGCGTCTTGTTCTCGCGTATCATGTCCTGCACCTCGCCGTTGCCCTTGATGTAGTCGGCCACGTTCCACCCGTTCTTGCGCGCCAGCATGGCGGTGAGTATGTTGGTCACGTCGAGGTTGAGCTGATACCAGTCGCGCATCATGCGGTTGGGACAGGTGGTGATGGCATAGTTCAGGAACTGGTAAGCCATCTCGTCCTCCGGGAAATAGCCTTTCCTGCCCTTGTTGTAATTGTATTCGCGGGCGAAGACACTCATGAAGGACGGGAACCGGTGCACGTTGAAATTCATCTCCCTCGCGCTTGTGATGAGGTCCTGGTACTGCTCCAGGGTGTAGTTCCCGTAGAGGTCAATCTTGGCCCCGGGGTCTTTGAGCAGTCTCACGAGGTTCCGGCAGTCCAGCCTCAGATAGAAGTAGGAGATGAGCTTGCGGTCATGGTCTGACAGCTCGCCGTCACACCACTCCCTGAGTTCCTCGAATGAGAAGCCCGGCCGCGTGTCGGCGAGGTCTATGTCGGGCAGTCCCGCCACCAAACAATAATAATTCCCCATGTGTATGCTTGTTACTTAACCTTATTGGGCATGCCTCTCTGCCAGTGCCGCCGGATGCCGGCCTGGAGGGGGAGGCCATGCTGTCCCCCGCTCAGAAGAGCATCTCCACGAGTTGCGGACGCAGGAAACTCTTGAAATAGTCCTCAAACTCCTCGCGTCCGAACTCCACCTTGTAGCTGCCGTCAGCGGGCGCGATGGCAAGCAGGGTGTCCTTTCCGCTCACCTGCCTGATGGTGAGTCCCTTGTCGAGCAGCCCCTTGGCCTTGGCGGCGAAGTACTTCTTGAGGCTCTCGGCCTGGTCGGTGCTGAGCACCACAGGGCCGTCGCCCGCCCACTTGCTTGCCAGTTCCACGGCAAACTTGGGCAGGAATTCGGGGTCTGAGACCAGTCCCTTGACAGCCTCGTCCACTGTGTTGCCCGTCAGCACATTGGCAATTTCGCTTTTGAGGGCGTTGACGGCCTGGCTGGCGTAGAGTCTCAGCTCGCTCCTGGTGTTGGCGTCCAGTTCGTCCGCCTTCTTCTTGGCTTGTGCCTCTATGGCCTGTGCCTGCTGGCGGGCAGCCTCGAGGATCTTCTGCGCCTCGGCCTCGGCCCCGGCCTTGATGTTGGCCGCCTCGGCCTGGCCACGCTCCACGCCCTCGCGGTAGAGTTTCTCTGTCAGTTCTTGAATCTTCTCCATTCTGTATCTGTCTTTTTGTTGTGTTCTCTTGTCCGGAGTGTCCCGCGACACTGCCCGGCCTGGCTTCTTGCCCCTTGCGGCGGCTCCCTTTCCGCCCCTGCCGGCTTGAACTTCGCCAAGCCATTGCCCTCCTTCCTGTTCCGGCCTCCGTACCGGACAGTGCCGGGGGCTCCCGGGGTCATCCCGGCGGGTGTCAGTCGGCGGCCCTCCGCCCGTAAGCTTCAAGCCCCCTGCGCAGGAATTCCATGTACGCCTCCACACTCTCGTCAAACGAGTAGGGGGGGGCCAGGGGCTTTCCCTCGCCATCGAGCAGGACATAGAAGGGTTGCGCGTTGGCCCCGAACTTCACCCTCTGCAGGTAGCTCCACTTGTCGCCCACGGTGCGCAGGCGTGTCGGGGACCCGTTCTCGCTCACCGTAACCGCGCTGTCGAGGGCGGTCTTCTCGTCCACGTAGAGCGAGATGAGTACATAGCGGTCGCGTATGGTGGCCGCCACCTGGGGGTCGGCCCACACGGCCGCCTCCATCTTGCGGCAGTTGACACAGCCATATCCCGTGAAGTCAAGCAGCACGGGCTTGCGGTGCTGGCGGGCATAGGCCATGCCCTGCTCGTAATCGGTAAACTGCGGGCGCACCTCCGCATCCCTGTCCAGGCGGAAGTCCTGGGTGCTCACGGGCGGGGCGAAGGCGCCCACGGCCTTGCAGGGCGCACCCCACAGGCCGGGCACCATGTAGAGGGCAAAGGCAAAGCTGAGCAGCGCGAGCAGGAAACGCGTGACCCCGGTGCGCGGGCGGGACACCACCTCCCCCGCCTCGTCATACTCGTCCTCGTCATGCGGAAACCGTATCCACCCGATGAGATAGGCCCCCATGAGCGCAAAGAGCACAATCCAGAGGCAGAGGAACACCTCGCGGTCCAGTATGTGCCAGCCGTAGGCCTGGTCGGCCACGGAGAGGAACTTCAGCGAGAAGGCCAGCTCCACGAAGCCCAGGCACACCTTGACGCGGTTCATCCACCCTCCGCTCTTGGGCACGCTCTTGAGCCAGGCCGGGAAGAGGGCAAACAGCGTGAAGGGGAGAGCCAGCGCGAGGGCAAACCCCAGCATGCCCACGGTGGGGGCAAGCAGGGCGCCGCCCGTGCTCACCTCCACCAGGAGGAAGCCTATGATGGGGCCCGTGCAGGAGAAACTCACCAGGCTCAGCGTGAAGGCCATGAGGAAGATGCTCGGCAGGCCGCTGGTCGATTCGGACTTCCTGTCCACCGCATTCGTCCACCGGCTGGGCAGGGATATCTCAAAGCCGCCCAGGAAACTGGTGCCGAAGAGCAGGAGCAGGAGGAAGAAGAAGATGTTGAACACGGCATTGGTGCTCAGCGCGTTCAACTGGCTCGCCCCGAAGAAGGCGGTGACGAGCAGTCCCAGGAGCACATAGATGACCACGATGCTCACGCCGTAGGTCATGGCGTCGCGCACGCCCTGGCGGCGGTTGTCCTTGCTGCGCTTGAGGAAGAAACTCACGGTCATGGGGATGACGGGCCACACGCATGGGGTGAGCAGGACCACCAGCCCGCCCAGCAGTCCCAACAGGAAGATGGCGAGCAAGCCCTTGTCACCCAGCGGCCCGTCCGACCCGGCCTGGTGCAGCTCCCTGATGACGGGTGCCCACAGGTCGGTGCCCCCGGCCTGGGCTGTGCCCTCCCCCATGCTTGCGGGGAGGGTGTCGCCGGACTGGCTGCCGGTGGCAGTGGCCTGCCCGGCCTGCGGCTCTGCGCCGCTGGCTGCGGCCTTCACATCGGCCTCTCCCTGGAAGGAAAACTCCACATTGGAGGGCGGCATGCAGTTCTCCTGGCTGCACGCGCCATAGGTCAGGTAGCCCCTGACGGAGTACCTGGGCGCGGTGATGGTAAACGCCTGCTCAAAGGTGGCCTTGCCCTCCATGTAGGACACGGTCATGCCAAACATGGGATCCTCGGCACGGTGCACCTTGCCTGTGGCACGCAGCGCGCCCTCGGCCTTCAGCCCCTGAGCCTCGTCGATGTGGAGTGTGGCAGCCGTGGGGCCGCCCTCTGGAATATCGGTCCCATACACATGCCAGCCCGGCTCTGCCTGGCCTGTGAAACGCACCAGGAACTTCCCGTCGGGGGTCTTCACACCTGTCACGGCAAACTTGACAGGCTCTTGCATCTGGGCCTGGCAGGGCAGGCACGCGGAAAGTGCCGCAAGCAGCAGGAGCAGGAGTCCTCTCGTATGATTTCGGATCAACATTTGACGCGCAATTGCTCTGAACTGCAAACTTACAAAAAAAAGCGCACATTCCCGTTCACACAGCCCCGTTTTTTGCCCTTGTGCGCACTGCGGCGCACAAGCCGGACGTGTGGAGGTGCCAGCCGGCCGCGCGTTCATCCGTCCGAGGGGCTTTCCGCCCAGAGGCAAAAGCCGTTTTTGGGGGAGGAAGCAGCCATGGCCCGTTCCCTCCACGGCACTGCTCCCATGCCCTCACAGGGCACGGACTCCCCCTGGCAGGAAAGTGAAAAGACAAGAAGCGGAAAGTCCCGCTGGCAGGAAAGCCACGGCCTGCACGGGCAGACGCACGGAACGGACGGAAACCACGCACCACGGCGCGCTTGCGAGTGCGGCGCACTGCAATGGCGGATGCAGCGCACTGCAATGGCGGATGCAGCGCACTGCGATGGCGAATGCAGCGCACTGCGATGGCGGATGCAGCGCACTGCGATGGCGAATGCGGCGCACTGCATGGGACAGGGCGGTGCGCAGCGATGGCGGATGCGGTGCGATGCGATGGGGGGATGAACGATTCTGGCCGCTCCCTCTGCTGAGGAAGCGGCCAGAATATAAAGCCTGTGGGACTGGTGGGGACCCCACCTTGCGGCCACGATTACAGTCCGGCGGCAACGCCAGGGAAACCCTTTCGGGACTCGGGGGTACCGCGCCGTGCGTCCCCGGGCATTCCACTCAAGCCTGCCCCTTGCGCGGGCGGCGACAGGCAAGCAGCAGGTAGGCAAGAGCCAGGAGGGCAAGCACGGAAAGGGCGGAATATGCCACCGCCTCGGTCACGCGCACGCTCTTGGGCTCGAAGTTCATCACTATCTTGTGCTTGCCTGCGGGAACGCGTATGGCACGCAACACATAGTCGGCACGCCCCACGGGTGTCTCACGGCCATCCACGGTGCATGTCCAGCCCGGATAATATATGTCGCTGAAGACGATTACACCGCCCTTGGCCGACGTGGCCTCGTAGGCCAGGCGGTTGGCCTCGTACTCTGTGAGCTTCACGCGCGCCGTGCTGTCTGGGGCTGCCTGGTTGCCCAGGATGTCCTGGAAACGGCGGACGGCCACGGCCACGCGCTTGGGATTGAGGCTGTGCAGCGCGGCCAGCTCGTCGTCAGCGCCGGGCACATACCGCACGTCCTGCACATACCAGGCATTGCCTGCCGCCCATGGATTGGCCACGGGTATCTTCTTGCCATCCTGTGTGCCCACGATGATCCAGCGGGTGTTGAGCATGTTGAGCACCGGGAACAGGCTGTCGCCATTGCACTGCCCGAGGTCACCGTGCGTGTTGACAATGGCAGCGTTGGCACGGCCCAGTTCCTTCTGGATATGCTCCTCGATGAGTTCCTGGTAGCGGCGCAGCTTGGCGGGATGGTAGCCTCCTATGCTCTTGTGGTAGTACGAGGTGGTGTTGTCGTTGAAGGTGCTCACGGTCAGGTTGGCCACACGGTCGTATGCCCCGCCGTCGGCTTGCAGTATCAGGCTGTCGGCCTCGGTGGGCTGCAGGGCCTGCCGGGCGGCCGAGGGCATGGTAAACATGCCGTCGTTGAGGTACCGCTTGTTCACTCCCCACATGTCGGCCAGGCACAGGACTATCAGGCACACCACCATGGGTGTCTCCCTGATGCGCTTCCAGCGGTAGGCCACGAGCACCAGCGTGCCCACGCCCACCACGATGAAGCTGCGCATGGCATCGGCTGTGAACATCGCGCGGCGCATCTCGCTCATGTTGCGCAGGATGTCACCGGCTATCTGCTGGGGGATGTAGCCGGCCTGCACATACTGGTCCATGTAGGTGCGGTCGGCGGTGGAGAGGTACTCGCCAAAGAATGTGTCGGGCATCAGCCAGAAGAGCAGGGCCACGCCTCCCGTGAGGGCAAAGCTCAGGGAGAGGTAATGCTTGCGGGGGAAATGCCACCGCTCCGTGCGCCCCTCCAGGCAGGAGGGCTGCTCCACCAGGGTCTTGAGGGCGAGCATGGCCAGCAGGGGAATGGTGAACTCGGCGATGACCAGTATGCTGGCTACGGTGCGGAACTTGTCGTACATGGGCACGTAGTCGAGGAAGAAGTCGGTGAAGCCCATGAAGTTCTTGCCCCAGGAGAGCAGGATGCTCAGCACCGTGGCCGCCAGCAGGCACCACTTCATGGGGCCCTTGACGATGAAGAGGCCCAGCACGAAGAGCATCAGCACAAAGGCGCCCACATACACCGGGCCGCTTGTGCCTGGCTGCTCGCCCCAGTACTGGGTGAATGCCTGATACACGGGAGCATAGGTGCTGTTGGCATGCTTCATGGCTGTCTGGCTGGCAGCAAGGGGCACGCTGGCCCCGCCCTTGGTGTTGGGCACGAGCAGCGTCCAGGTCTCGCCCAGTCCGTAACTCCACATGGTGATGTAGCTGCGCTCCAGCCCGCTGCCCGTCTGGTCGGCAGGGTCCTTGGTCTTCTGCGTAAGCTCGCTCTTGCCGCGCATGCTTTCCTTGCTGTACTCCCAGGTGTGGTACAGGTTGCTCAGGTTGACGGCCACACCCAGCAGGCCAGCCACAGCCAGGCACGCGGTGGCCTTCGCCCAGCGTCCCAGCGTGTGCCTGCGCACGGCATCGGCCAGATAGGCAAGCACCATCAGGCCCATGACAAACAGGAAGTAATAGGTCATCTGCACATGGTTGCTCAGTATCTGCATGGCCGTGAAGAGCGCCGTGACCACGATGCCCTGCATGTAGCGTCCACGGTAGCACAGCACCATGCCGGCTATGGTGGGCGGTATGAAGCTCAGGGTAAGCAACTTCCAGATGTGTCCCGCCCCGATGATGATGAAATAGTAGCTGCTGAAGGCCCACAGTATTGCGCCCAGGGCTGCCATCCAGGCGCGGAAGTCAAAGGCGCGCAGCAGGATGTAGAAGCCCAGGAGCATCATAAACACATACGCGGCAACGTCGGGAAGCCCCAACTGGTACACCTTCTCCAGCCACGAGAGGCTGTCGGTGCTGCTGTAACTGGGGCTCATCTGGTAGGTGGGCATTCCGCTGAACAGGGTGTTGGTCCAGCGCGTGCGCTCGCCGTGATGGGTCTCGCGGTAGCGCGCCATCTCCACACCGCTGCCCACGGGCGCGCTGTGGTCGTGCCCCGAGAGCACCAGCCCGTCCCTGATGGGCGTGAAGAAATAGGAGACGCTGATGGCCACGAAGAACACGATGGCCAGCACGTCGGGTAGGATTTTCCTCAACTGTTTCATATCGAACCTTTCTGTTTTTGTTTTTCTGTCCGTCCCCTCCACGCCACGAGAGGCACAGGGAGGGGGACGCTCAACTGAAAAAAGCTGCAACCTCCAGGGGAGGAATGCAGCTTTTGGCTTTCATCTGTAGGCAGAGCTGCGCGATCACTTACGCAGACCCAGAGCCTTCACGATAGCACGATAGCGGTTGATGTCACGGCTCTTCAGGTAATTGAGGAGGCTGCGACGCTTTCCCACGAGGCCGGTCAGCGCACGCTCTGTGCTGTGGTCCTTGCGATTCTGCTTCATGTGCTCGGTCAGGTGAGCGATGCGGAAAGTGAAGAGGGCTATCTGGCTCTCTGCACTGCCGGTGTCCTTGCTGCCCTGGCCATACTGGGTGAAAATCTCTGTCTTCTTGGCTGAATCCAAATACATGACTTGACTTGTCTTTATGATGAAACTTGTTTGTCGGACTGCACCTCTCTCCGGAACAGTCTCGCAAATGCGGTGCAAAGGTACTGACTTTTTCATTCCCGCCGCAAGGAAACGGGAGAAAATCTTGCTCCCTTCCCCGTGGGAGACTGCTTGGGGAAGCCCCCTCGGCGGGCCGGGGGCCCCGCGCAAGCGCGCAGGCCTGGAGGGCGTGGCCGCTTGTTTCCCCGTTTCAGCCTTTGGAGGGCCCCGCACAAGCGCGGGAGCCAGAGGGAGCGCGCCTGCGCCCTGCACCTTGAGCGCACCGCTCCTGCCACCGACAGGGAAAGGCGGGAACTGGGGCGCGGCGTGCCGGTCAGCAGGGACGTGACGTGGGCAGGTGGAAGGCTTCCTGCACGGCCTTCATGGCCTCCCGGGTCATGCCGTCGGGCTCAGAGCCCATGCTGCGGGCGCACATGTAGATGTGCGCCGACTTGCAGAGCACGTCTGTCTGGTCAAAAGCGTCCATGATGTCGGTCCCCACCGAGACGGTCCCGTGCTTCTCCCACAGCACCACGTCATGTGTCTTGATTTGCTCCAGCGTGGCATCCGCCAGTTCTATGCTGCCGGGCATGGCATAGGGAACCACCCCGATGCCGAGAGGGGCGAAGGCCAGGGTCTCGGGGATCATCGACCAGAGCACCCTGGTCATCTCCCCGGGGCGCAGGAAACGCTGGATGTGCGACATGGCCACCAGTTCGATGGGGTGCGTGTGGAGCGTGGCCTTGTAGCAACTGCCCGTCCCCAACAGATAGTCCTGCAAGGACAGGTGCGACGGCAACTCGCTGGTGGGCAACACCGCATTGTCGGCTATAATCTCGTAGGAGGCACAGTCGGCGCATATGCGTATGACGGCGCCGTTCTCCATGGGGCGGCGGGCCAGGTCGCGCATGCGCTTGCCCGTCCCCTTGGCGTAGAAGTACTTGCCCTTCAGGTTGGGCAAGACCTTGCCTATCTGCCTTGCCGGGGCGATTGCGGGCATCGCCTTGATGTCGTCATCCACAAACTCCGTCACGTTGACGGTGATGTTGCCGCCGTTGCGCTCGGCCCAGCCTTTCTGCCACAGATAGCCGGCCACCTCGGCCACCTGGTCTATCACTTCCGCAAGCGCGGGGCGGCCTTCCAATATGCTCTTCATTCTCTAATATGGGGGTTATAAGGTTTTGAGGTTATGGGGCAGCCGCGCTCTCAGGCTCTGAGAGACAGCTTGCCCCGTTCCTCGTTTTGCTCCAATGGGGCGCGGGAGGTTGTGCGACCTCACATGCGACGCCTCTCTCGCCCTCCGCAGGAAGAGGCGAAAGAGGTGGTATGGCTCTTACGCTTCACTTTCCCGATATATGGGCAAGCCCATCATATCAGTTGAGGCAGGAAGCAACTCACTATCAACACGGCCAGCCCGAGGACAAGCACCGCGATGGTCCTGGGCGAGCAGCCCTTCCATTCCTTGAGGATGATGCCCCACGCGTTGCTGAACGTGACGTTGAGCGCCATCAGGATACAGAAGGAGAGTGTCATCAGAGTGGGCGATGCGGCCAGGTATCCTTTGGCCAGCGAGAGGCCGAAGAACTGGCTGTACCACAACGCGCCTGCCAGCAGGCAGAAGAAGAGATTGTTCATCCACACGCTGCCCATGGCATAGTCGCCCCAGGTGTGGTTCCTCTGGTTCTGGGTGAAACAATAGACGGCATTCGTCACAAAGCCGCCGAGGGTCACCAGGAAGGTGGCCGGCAGGGTCCTGTACATGCTTGGGGTGAGGTCGCCGAAGTTGATGTCCTGGCCGAACTCGAGCCCCACGTTGAAGCACCCGCTCATGAAGCCTGCCAACAGCGCGATGGCGAGACCGCGCGGGAAGTTGAAGTCCTTCACCGCCGCTTTCTTCTCCTCGTCCGACAGCATCGAGGCTCTCATGGACCCGGCCACGCCTATGATGGCAATGCCGAGCAGAGTCACGGCCACGCCTGTCAGCACCGAGCCGGTAAGCTGGCTCAGCGCGTCCTGCCCGGGAAAGAAGATGTCGAGCAGGAAAGGCCCCATGACGGTGCCCAGGGCAGCACATGTGCCCAGCGCGATACTCTGTCCCAGGGCCACCCCCAGGTAGCGCATGGACAGTCCGAAGGTGAGGCCACCGACCCCCCACAGCGCGCCGAAGAAGATGGTCATGCCGATGTTGAAGGAAGAATGCGTGGTGAGGAGCTCGCACAGGCTGTGCCCCTGGGGGACAGCCAGCATGGCACCCGCCAGGGGGAGGAGAAGCCAGGCGAAGACTCCCTGCACCATCCAGTAACTCTCCCAGCTCCACTGTCTGACCTTGTTGATGGGCACGTAACTGCTCGACTGGCAGAACGCGCCCGCTGCTATGATAAGCAGTCCTATGAGGATGTCCATGGTGTGAGGCGTTTTGGGTTCAGCGCTTGCTGGTCACGTTGGCCTCGTACGAGTCAACCTCCTTCATAAAGTCCTGGCCCACGGGGACACTCTCACGCACGCAGAACTCGTCATAGACGGCCTGCCAGGGCATGGCCTTCTGTTCCTCGAGGAGTGCCAGCACGCGGTAGCCCTGACCCTTGAGCTCGGCCTCGCGTATGGTGGCGGTGGGCTCCAGGAGCGCGCGCAGCATGCACTTCTGAGCGGCGCGCGAACCGATGACATAGGCTCCGACACGGTTGATGCTGCCGTCGAAGAAGTCCAGGCCGTAGTGCACACGGTCCAGAGCCTCGGCGCGCACAATCTCGGAGAAGAGTTCCTGTGTGGGGTCGTCCATGATGGTCACATGGTCGCTGTCCCAGCGCACGGGACGGCTCACGTGCAGCATGAGTTCGGGGATGAACTGCAGCACGGCACTCACCTTGTCGGCGGGGCTCTCGGTGGGATGATAGTGCCCGGTGTCGATGGTGAGTATCTTCTGGTTCAGCGCGGCGTAGGCTGTGTAGAAGTCGTGAGACCCTACGGTGAAACTCTCCAGCCCGATGCCAAACACCTTCCCCTCGACACTGTCCTTCATCATCGGCTGCTTCTTGGCGAATATCTCGTCGAGCGACTTCTTGAGCAGGCTGCGGTACAGCATGTGGTTCACGCTCATGTCCTTGCATCCGTCATGCACCCACAGGTTCATGATGCAGGGGTCTCCCTGAGCCTCTCCCATGGCGTTGGCGATGTCGCGGCAGCGCCTGGTGTGCTCCACCCAGAAGGCGCGTATGCCCTCATCGGGGTTGGCCAGGGACAGGCTCCCGCTCTTGGGGTGCGAGAAACTGCTGGAGTTGAAATCCAGTTTCATGTCATTCTCCTTCGCCCAGTCAATCCACGACTGGAAGTACTCCACGGTCACCTCGTCGCGGTCCACCACCTTGCCCTTGAAGTCACCATAGATTTCATGCAGGTTCAGCCGGTGCTTGCCGGGTATCAGGCTCTTGGCCTCCAGGATGTCGGCACGCAGCTCGTCGATGTTTCTGGCCTTGCCCGGATAGTTGCCCGTGCTCTGTATGCCGCCGCTCAGTGCGCCGGCCTGCACCTCAAAGCCGGTCACGTCATCGGCCTGCCAGCAATGGAGCGAGAGGTGGAAGTCCTGCAACTGCTCCAGCACCTTCTCGGTGTCAACGCCAATCTCGGCATAGCGTTCCTTGGCTATCTCGTAGGCTTTTCTCACAAGTTCTTCTTTCATAACGGATTTAGTTTTATTGTTTTTGGATAGTGGTAAACTTCTCGTACGCGTTGTCCCAGTCGGCGCTGTGGACTGGCTGGTACTGGTCGGTCTCGATGCTGTCGGCGATGACGCGCCTCATCTCGCACGTGTCACCCACCAGTCCGGCCGCCTTGGCCTGCAGCATGATGTTGCCGATGGCTGTACCCTCTGCCGGGCCCGCTGTCACGGGCAGCCCTATGCTGTCTGCCGTCATCTGCATCAGGTAGCGGTTGTAGGTGCCGCCGCCTATCACATGCAGCCTCTCGATGGGGAAGGGTGCCAGCTGTTTCAGGTATCCGAGCACCTGGCGGTAGCGCAGGGCCTGGCTCTCGAAGATGCAGCGCGCCGTCTGGCGATAGTCCTCGGGCACGGGCTGCCCTGTCTCCCGGCAGAAGTCCTGTATGGCGTCCACCATGCTCTCGGGGTTGGCGAAGCGCGGGTCATCAGGATTCACCAGCGAGCGGAAAGGCTCGACCTCCATGACCTGGCTGTTTATCTCGTTGACATCGGCGGGCGCGTCAGTCCACTCCTGGCGGCAGCGCTCCAGGAGCCACATGCCGCATATGTTCTTCAGGAAGCGTGTGGTGCCGCCGATGCCGCCCTCGTTTGTGAAGTTGTAGGCGTAACTCTCCTTATTTATTATGGCGTCCTTGGTCTCGATGCCCAGCAGGCTCCATGTGCCGCAGCTCAGATAGGCGAAACGCTCGTCCCTGGCAGGCACGGCCGCCACGGCCGACGCGGTGTCGTGGCCTGCGACAGCCACCACGGGCACCGGGCCCAGGCCCGTCATGCGCTGCACCTCGGGGGTGAGCGTGCCCACGAGGTCGCCGGGGTTGACGTAACGCCCGAACTGCCCCTCGGCGAGTCCCACCGACTGCAGCAGCACGGGGTCCAGCCGCTTGGTGCGCGGATTGAGCATCTGGCTGGTGCTCAGTATGGTGTACTCGCACACGGCCTGGCCCGTGAGCATGTAGCCCAGCGCGTCGGGGATGAAGAGCAGCTTGCCGGCCGCCTCCAGCGCGGAGTCGCCGTGCTTGCGCATCGCGGCCAGCTGGAAGAGCGTGTTGAATTCCATGAACTGTATGCCGGTGCGCTCGTACACCTCCTCCCTGGGAATCTTCTTGAAGAACTCCTCCATCACGCCCTTCGTGTGGGGGTCGCGGTAGGAGAAGGGCGTGCGCAGCAGGTTGCCGTCCCGGCCCACGCACACGAAATCGACTCCCCAGGTGTCGATTCCTATGCTCTGGAGCCCGATACCGTGCGCGGCCACTTCACGCAGCGCGCGTATGATTTCGCCATAGAGCGCATAGATGTCCCAATAGAAATGCCCGCCAACCTGCGTGATGTGGTTCGGGAACCGTGTCAGCTCGCGCTGTATGAGCTGCCCGTTCTCCACACCGCCCAGTATGGTACGCCCGCTCGTCGCGCCCAAGTCCACTGCCATGAAGCAGGAACTCGCGGTCGCCTTGTTGTGGTTAGTATTCATCTGCTAACAAAGAATAATATTCGTCTTCACCTACAAATTTAGCACATTTTGCCGACATTCCCACACAGTTGGCTCTAAAAAGTGCGTTTTCGCGGCCGGGGTGGCCTGTGGGCGCGCACGCGCCCCGTGCTCTTCCCGGTGTCGGGCATGCCACGCCCCCGCCTCACTCGCTTATGCGGTGTCGTCCGGGAGACAGTGTGAGCACGCGCCCCGTGGTGGGCAGCGTGAGCCGCGCTGTGCTGTTGGCGGGCACTGTCACCCGCAGGTCATAGTGCCCGTCGCGCCTGCGCCGCAGCTCGAGCGCGATGCTCCCGCGCGGGGATGGCTGCAGGATGCGGGCGTGCCGCAGCGTGCCGGGCTGCGGACGGATGTCTATCCGCGCGTATCCGGGTTCGAGCGGACGTATGCCCATCAGGCGGCGCGCTATGATATTCGCCGCCGCCGCGCCCCAGGCATGGTTCCAGTCGAGGTTGGCCTTATAGACGTAGTCCCAGGCCTCGGTGGTGATGGTAGACCCCATGCGCAGCATGTTGTACCATCCGCGCCGACCCGTGCCGGCCATCAGGCTCAAGGCGGCCTCGCCCTGCCCCGCCCGGTAGAGCGCGTCAAGCAGGAACTGCGCCCCATACACGCTGCAGGCCATGCCGCGCGACCGCACGTGGCTGGCCACGCGTTGCTCCCGCTCCCGGGGCACCATGCCGAAAGCCAGCGCGAACATGCTGCTGTGCTGCGAGCAGTGGCGCGAGCCCTCGCCGTCGACGTACGCGCCGCGCGCCTCGTCCCAGAGCAGGCTGTTGACACTCCCGGCCGTAGTGGCGGCCATCCGGGCGAAGCGCAGGCTGTCGGCCTCGTGCCCCAGCGCTCCCGCTATGAGGCTCATGCACCGTAGCGCGTCATAGTGATAGGCGTTGACCACTGTGTTGATGTCGCGCATCTCGTGGCCGTCGGCCTCGCCCGCCGCCTCCTTCTCGACCCCGGCCGCCCCTCCCTGGGGCCAGTCGACGATGTCGCGCAGGGCACGCCCCCTGAAGTGTATCGAGCGCCGGACAGAGTCCGTGACCAGGCCCGTGCGCGTGCTGATGAGCCCCCGGCTGTCGCGCAGGGCGGACAGGGTCTTGGCCCCAAGGTCGGTGTAATAGCGCGCGAGCAACTGGCTGTCGCCCGTGTGGAGGTAATCGAGCCACGCCAGCCGTGGGGTGAGCAACACCCATTCTGTGGGCCACGTGGGATTCTTTATGAGGTGGGCCACACTGCGGCGCGCCATGGTGTACTCGCGGTCGGAGGCATAATGGGAGAGCTGGTTGACGAGCACGTCGGCCTCGTAGGGGATGCGCTCGCGGTCTCCGTCGACATAGATGCCCGCAAAGGAGGTGGCCTTGATGGAGTACTTGCACAGGTCCCACACCCGGTTGAGCACCGTGTCAGAGCAGTGGAAGTACGACTCCCGGTCGCTGAACGGCTCGTGTACAGCCTCTCTCCACACCGCCCTCACCCGCGCGTCTCCCTCCACCTCGACATACCTGAACGGGTACACCTCGCCCACGCAGGCCGGCATCAGTATGGGGTCCACCCCGCTCTCGTTGGCTCCCCGGGCCGTGTTCCTGGGATCGGGGCGCAGGCGCAGCGGATAGTCGTGGGTGCCGCGCCGCAGGCGGATGGTGTAGGAGGCGTGCCGCACCGTCCCCGGGGGGTTGAGGTCAACACGTCCGTCACGCGCCGCCTCGCCCAGGCGCACGGTGACGCTGTCGCCGTCCCGCCCGGCGCGAAGGCGCAGGGTAAGCTGCGCGAAGGCGTCCAGCCCGAAGTCGTACACCATGACCCGCGCGCCGGCACGGGTCACGCGGCGCGGTTTCTGCCTGCTCTTCACCAGCGGGTAATGGCTGAAGCAGGAGTCCAGCGTGGTGCCCGTGACGAACTCCACCGGGCGGGCATAGGGGCTTCGGCGCTCCCCTTGAGCCCCGCCCGCGCCTGCGTTCCATGTGCGCACCGTCCACCAGTAGCGGGTGGCCGGCCGGAGCGGCGCGCCCCGGTAGGGGACACCGGCCGAGCGCGTGTCCTCCAGGCGTCCGCTGTCCCACACGTCGGCCCTGCCCTCCTTGAGCAGCTGCGGCGACGTGGCCACCAGCACGCGGCATGCCACCTGCCTGGTGCCGCCGGGCAGTTCCCATCCCAGCGAAGGCCTGCTGGTCGTCACCAGTCCCGCCGGCCCGCACGCCGGGCTGGCGAAACGCTCCACCAGGTCGATGGTGAGGCGGCGCGGGCACGCGCCCGCGCCATGGCCGCGCCGCGCCTGAGCCGCCTGGGGCAGCAGGATGCAGGCCAGGAGACAGAGCCACGGGAGGAAGGGTGACGTATGGGAAACGTTGCGCCGGGAAGAGGGAGTCCGGGCGGGGCGGGCAGGAATCGGTTGTTTGCTCATCATATTGTGTGTTTATGGGGAAGTGCCTTACAAGCAAGGCGACACCCGCTTGCAAATTTACGAAAATTTGCGTTCACAGACAACCCCCGGCGCACAACTGTCGCCAACGCATGCCGCCGTGCTGCCCAACGCATGCCGCCGCAATCGCCAACGCACCGCGCTGCGATCGCCAACGCATGCGGCTGCGATTGCCAACGCGCCGCGCTGCGTTTTCGGGGCACCACGATGCCCGGGAGGGCACAAAGCGGCATAAAGTGCGCCAAAAGGGACAACAGGTGGGCATAAACTTGCCGCTCCAAGTAATATTATGTAACTTTGCAGGGCGATTTACAATGGATTCAGCACAAAACGAAGCAATATGAGTGACAGATTGTTTGTCTTCGACACCACACTGCGCGACGGTGAGCAGGTGCCGGGATGCCAGTTGAACACCGTGGAGAAGATACAGGTGGCGCGCCAGCTGGAGGCTCTGGGTGTGGATGTGATAGAGGCGGGTTTCCCCGTGAGCAGTCCGGGTGACTTCAACAGCGTGATTGAAATCAGCAAGGCCGTGACCTGGCCCACCATCTGTGCCCTTACCCGAGCCGTGGAGAAGGACATCGATGTGGCCGCCGAGGCACTCAAGTATGCCAAGCACAAGCGCATACACACAGGCATAGGCACCAGCGACAGCCACATCCGCTACAAGTTCAACTCCACCCGCGAGGAAATCATCGAGCGCGCCGTGGCGGCCGTGAAGTACGCCAAGCGGTATGTGGAGGACGTGGAGTTCTATGCCGAGGACGCGGGGCGTACCGACAACGAGTACCTGGCACGCGTCATCGAGGCCGTGACCAAGGCGGGGGCCACCGTGTGCAACATCCCCGACACCACGGGATTCCGCACACCCTATGAATATGGCGAGAAGATAAAGTACCTGTACGAGCATGTGGATGCCTTCGCCGCAGGGCGCTCCATCCTGTCCACCCACTGCCACAATGACCTGGGCATGGCCACTGCCAACACGGTGGCGGGCGTGCTCAACGGTGCGCGCCAGGTGGAGGTGACCATCAACGGCATAGGCGAGCGCGCGGGCAACACCGCCCTGGAGGAGGTGACCATGATATTCAAGACGCACCCCGACCTGGGCATCGACACCAACATCAACACCACCAAGATATCGGCCACGAGCCGCATGGTGAGCAGCCTGATGAACATGCCCGTGCAGCCCAACAAGGCCATCGTGGGCCGCAACGCCTTTGCCCACAGCTCGGGCATCCACCAGGACGGCGTGCTCAAGAACGCCTCCACCTACGAGATCATGGACCCCAAGGAGGTGGGCATCGACGACAACGCCATCGTGCTGACCGCCCGCTCGGGGCGCGCCGCGCTGAAGCACCGCCTGAGCGTGAACGGCGTGGAGCTCGACGGCGAGCGGCTCGACTCGGTGTACAAGGCGTTCCTGGAGCTGGCCGACAAGAAGAAGGAGGTGACCGACGACGATGTGCTCATGCTGGCCGGCGCCGACCGCACTGCAGCACACAGCGTCAAGCTGGAGTACCTGCAGGTGACCACGGGCAAGGGCGTGCGGTCGGTGGCCAGCATCGGCCTCACCGTCGCCAACGAGCGCTTCGAGAGCGCGGCCTCGGGCAACGGCCCGGTGGACGCCGCCATCAAGGCCCTCAAGACCATCATCAAGCGCGAGATGACCCTGAAGGAGTTCACCATACAGGCCATCAGCAAGGGCTCCGACGACGTGGGCAAGGTGCACATGCAGGTGGAGTATGACGGACACATCTACTATGGCTTCGGCGCGAACACCGACATCGTGACCGCCTCGGTGGAGGCTTATATTGACTGCATAAACAAATTCAAGGTATGAACACACTCTTCGACAAGATATGGGACGCACATGTGGTGCAGGATGTGCCCGACGGCCCGACGCAGCTCTACATCGACCGCCTCTACGCCCATGAGGTGACCAGCCCGCAAGCCTTTGACACGCTGAGGGACAAGCACCTGCCGGTGTTCCGCCCCGGACGGGTGGTGGCAATGCCCGACCACAACACGCCCAGCGACCAGCAGGAAGTCATCCACGACCCCGTGGGGCGCAACCAGGTGGACACCCTGGCGCGCAACTGCCGGGAGTTCGGCATACGCCACTTTGCCATGGGCACCAGGGACAACGGCATCATCCATGTGGTGGGGCCCGAGAAGGGGCTCTCGCTGCCCGGCATGACCATCGTGTGCGGCGACTCGCACACGAGCACACACGGCGCGGTGGGTGCCATAGCCATGGGCATAGGCACCAGCGAGGTGGCCGAGGTGCTGGCCTCGCAGTGCATCCTACAGCAGAAGCCCAAGACGATGCGCATCAATGTGGAGGGCACCCTGCAGCCTGGCGTGACGGCCAAGGACATCGCCCTGTACATCATGGCACGGATGACCACTGGCGGTGCCACAGGCTACGCGGTGGAGTATGCGGGCAGTGCCATACGCGCACTGAGCATGGAAGGCAGGCTCACACTGTCCAACCTGTCCATCGAGATGGGTTCGCGCGCGGGCATCATCGCCCCCGACGACACCACCTTTGAGTACCTGAAGGGGCGTGAGTATGCGCCCAAGGGCGAGGAGTGGGACCGCGCGGTGGAGCGATGGAGGCTGCTCAGGAGCGGAAGCGACGCGGTGTTTGACAAGGAGGTGACGTTCCGTGCCGAGGACATCAAGCCGCGCATAACCTACGGCACCAACCCCGGGGCGGGCATCGCCATCGACGAGCGCATACCCTCGCTGGAGAGCGTGCCCGAACAGGAGCGGCAGGGCTTCCTGGACCAGCTGGCCTACATGCAGTTTGAGCCGGGGCAGCGACTGGAGGGCACGCCCGTGGACTACTGCTTCCTGGGCGCCTGCACCAACGGACGCATCGAGGACTTCCGCGCCTTTGCCAGCATCGTCAAGGGACGCAAGAAGGCCCCGCATGTGGTGGCCTGGCTCGTGCCGGGCAGCTGGAAGGTGCGCCAGCAGATTATCGACGAGGGCATCGGGGAGGTGCTGCGCGAGGCGGGCTTCGAGCTGCGCCTGCCCAGCTGCTCGGCCTGCCTGGCCATGAACCCCGACAAGGTGCCCGCAGGCAAACTGGCCATCAGCACCAGCAACCGCAACTTTGTGGGCCGCCAAGGCCCTGGGGCACGCACCATCCTGGCCTCTCCACTGGTGGTGGCAGCCAGTGCCGTGACAGGAGTAATCACTGACCCCCGTAAACTTTAACACGCTATGGCTAAACAGAAATTCGACATCATAGAGTCCACCTGCATCCCCATCCGCATTGACAACTGCAATACGGACCTCATCATACCCGCCCGCTACCTGGCGTCCACCACACGCGACGCCAAGTTCTTCGGCGACGCCTTCATGCACGACCTGCGCTACCACCCCGACGGGACTCCCGTGGCCGACTTCGTGATGAACCGTCCCGACTTCAGCGAGCCCCCCCACCCTGGCACGCACGAGATTATCGTGGGCGGGCACAACTGGGGCTCGGGCTCCAGCCGTGAGCATGCCGCATGGGCCATCGCCGGCTATGGGGTGCGCGTGGTCATCAGCGACAGCTTTGCCGACATACACCGCAACAACCTGCTCAACTGCTTCGTGCTGCCCGTGGTGGTGAGCGGGGCATTCCAGCAGGAGCTCTTCGACACCATCGAGGGCAACCCGCAGGCCCGCGTGAGGGTGGACGTGCCGCAGCAGACGGTGACCAACGAGGCCACCGGACACAGCGAGCACTTTGAGCTCAACGCCTACAAGAAGCACTGCCTGATGAACGCCTACGATGACATCGACTTCCTGCTTGCGGGCAAGGACAAGATAGAGCGGTGGGAAGCAGCGCACTAACGGCGAGGGAGGAGTTTGCCTCGGCACTCTGCAGGTATGTGGCAGGGGAACTGCGGGGGCAGGACGGGGCTTACCCGCATGGGGCCGTGCGCGTGCTGGACGCGCGCAACCACCTGTTTGCCACGCTGCCCACACAGCCCACCGACGAGGCCATGGACATCTACGCCGTGGCCGACCTGTGCCATGTGGACGAGCAGATGCGCACGCTGCCCGACCTCAACCGAGCCCGGAGTGTGGCGCGCAACTATTTTCCCACCGACATCACCTACTGACCCTACGATGAAGACCATAGAGATAATGGACACCACCCTGCGCGACGGGGAGCAGACCAGCGGGGTGAGCTTCATGCCGCACGAGAAGCTGATCATCGCCCGCGCCCTGCTGCAAAACCTGCGCGTGGACCGCATCGAGGTGGCCTCGGCACGCGTGTCCGACGGCGAGATGGAGGCCGTGAGGAGCATCTGCCGCTGGGCCAGGCAGGCAGGATACCTGCAGAAGGTGGAGGTGCTGGGATTCGTGGACGGACACACCAGCGTGGACTGGATAGTGGAGAGCGGATGCCGGTGCATCAACCTGCTGTGCAAGGGCTCGCAGAAGCACTGCGAGGGACAGCTGAAGAAGACACTCAGCGAGCATGTGCAGGACATCCTGGCCACGGTGGCTTATGCCACAGAGCGTGGACTGGCGGTCAACGTGTACCTGGAGGACTGGAGCAACGGCATGAAGGACAGCCCGCAGTATGTGTTTGCCCTGGTCGAGGCTCTGCACCACTCGGGCATCCGGCGCTTCATGCTGCCCGACACGCTGGGCATCCTGAACCCCCTGGACCTCATCAGCTTCATGAGGCAGATGGTGAAGCGGTTTCCCGAACTGCACTTTGACTTCCATGCCCACAACGACTACGACCTGGCCATCAGCAATGTGCTGGCCGCCGTGCTGGGCGGTGCGGCAGGCATCCATACCAGCGTGAACGGACTGGGCGAGCGGGCGGGAAACGCCCCGCTGGCCAGTGTGCAGGCCATCCTGCGCGACCAGTTCCACGCACACACGGGCATCGACGAGAGCCGCCTCAATGAGGTGTCACGCCTGGTAGAGAGCTACAGCGGCATAGCCATACCGCCCAACCAGCCCATCACGGGCGAGAACGTGTTCACACAGGTGGCCGGAGTGCATGCCGACGGGGACAACAAGGCCGGGCTCTACCAGAACGCATTGCTCCCGGAACGCTTCGGGCGCAAGCGTGAATATGCCCTGGGCAAGAACTCCGGCAAGGCAAACATCCTGCGCAACCTGGAGGAACTGGGACTCGAACTGACTCCCGAACAAACCAGGCGCGTGACGCAGCGCATCATTGAGCTGGGTGACAAGAAGGAACTGGTGACACAGGACGACCTGCCCTTCATCGTCAACGATGTGCTCAAGCACGGCACGGCGGACGAGCATGTGCGCCTGCTGTCCTATGTGGTGACCACCGCCTACGGGCTCAAGCCGCTGGCAAGCCTGCGCCTGGAGGTCAACGGACAGACGTATGAGGAGAGCGCACAGGGCGACGGCCAGTTTGACGCCTTTGTGAGAGCCATCAGGCACATCTACAAGAACCGCCTGGGCCGCCGCTTCCCCTGGCTCACCAACTACAGCGTGTCCATCCCCCCGGGCGGGCGCACCGACGCCTTCGTGCAGACAACCATCACCTGGAACTGGGACAACCGCACGATACGCACGCGCGGCTTCGACGCCGACCAGACCGAGGCGGCCATCAAGGCCACCATCAAGATGCTCAACCTCATCGAGCAGGACTACTGAACCCTGGGGACGCAGGCCACCTGCGGCGGCAGGCCGGGCCAAGGTGAGGACGCGCACATACATATATACAACAGGCAGAACCCCTGACGCAGAACAGAACAAATAAAGTACCAAGCAGATATGAGACTGAATATTGCAGTGCTGGCCGGTGATGGCATCGGCCCTGAGATTATGGAGCAAGGTGTGGCTGTGTGCAGTGCCATAGCCAGAAAATTTGGCCACGAGGTAAGTTACAAGGAGGCCCTGTGTGGAGCACATGCCATCGACGAGGTGGGCGACCCCTTCCCCGAGGACACGTTCCAGACTTGTATGGCAGCCGACGCCGTGCTCTTCGCCAGCGTGGGCGACCCGAAGTTTGACAACAACCCCAACGCCAAGGTGCGCCCCGAGCAGGGCTTGCTGGCCATGAGAAAGAAGTTGGGGCTCTATGCCAACATCCGTCCTGTGGAGACTTTCGAATGTCTGGTACACAAGTCACCGCTCAAGGACGAACTGGTCAAGGGAGCGGATTTCATCTGCATCCGCGAGCTCACGGGCGGCATGTACTTTGGCAAGAAACAAGAACCCGCGCCCCGTGCCGACGGTGTGGAGGAGGCTTTCGACACCAACTACTACACGCGCCCCGAGGTGGAGCGCATCCTGCGCGTGGGCTACCAGTACGCACGCCAGCGCCGCAAGCATCTCACCGTGGTAGATAAGGCCAACGTGCTGGCCAGCAGCCGTCTGTGGCGCAAGGTTGCCCAGGATATTATGACGGAGTACCCCGATGTGACCACCGACTTCATGTATGTTGACAACGCGGCCATGCGCATGATACAGGAGCCGAAGTTCTTCGACGTGATGGTGACAGAGAACACCTTCGGGGACATCCTCACCGATGAGGGCTCGTGCATCACGGGGTCAATGGGCTTGCTGCCCAGCGCATCCACCGGCGAGCACACGCCTGTGTTTGAGCCCATACACGGCTCGTGGCCCCAGGGCAAGGGACTGAACATCGCCAACCCCCTGGCCCAGATTCTCTCCGTGGCCATGCTCTACGAGTACTTTGGCCTGAAGGAGGAGGGCACGCTCATCCGCGAGGCGGTCAACGCATCGCTCAATGCCAATGTGCGCACGCCTGAGATACAGGTGGAGGGCGCGCCCAAGTACGGCACACGCGAGGTGGGTGCATGGATTGTGGACTACATCAACAAGAAGTAAGCATCCCGCCCCAAGCAGGACACCTGCCGTGGCAGGCTGCCCCGCTTGCCACGGGACGAACACCCAGGAAGACAGAGATGAAGTTAGACCATAGCAAGTTACAGGGGAGCGCGACACAGCCGTGGCTCCCCTGGGCAGCATGCCAGCCTGCCTCCACCAGTAGGGTGGGGGCAGTGCTGGTTTTCTTTTCCCTCCTGCTCACGCCCCTCACGGCCAGCGCGACCGATGAGTACGAGGAGGGATTTCTCACCACTTACCTCAACCGTGGACTGGAGCGCGTGATGCCCTCGGACACGGCAGCGCAATCAGAGAAGATACACTATGGGCGCAATGTGACCCGATACGTCAGCGCGCCCAAGTTTGGCGGATACGTGGTGGGCAAGTATGAGTGGAGCGGAAAGGCCGGGGCCAACAAGGGCGGCAGCTTCTCGTGCCGACTGGTGAGGGCTTATGTGTCGGGCACCGTGCTGCGCGACTTCAAGTACCGCGTGCAGATGGAGTTGCGCAATGCCTCGCCTGCCATGCGCGACTACACACTGGAGTGGGTGCGATGGAAGGAGTTCCAGGTAAAGGTGGGGCAGTTCAAGCGCGGCTTCACCTACGAGAACCCCAGCAATCCCTGGGACGTGGGCTTCGGCTCCTATGCGCTCGTGGCACAGGCCATGACAGCCATGGCAGGCGAGGACTGCAGCGGCGAGGCTGCACAGAACGGGCGTGACCAGGGCCTGCAACTGCAGGGCGACCTGCTGCCTGTGGGTGCCGACCGCCACGCGCTCCTGCATTACCAGGCCGCCGTATATAACGGCAACGGGCAGAACAAGTCCGACAACGACGGGCGCAAGGACTGGATGGGCAGCCTGTGGGTGCAGCCCGTCAAGGGGCTTCATGTGACCCTGTTTGGCTGGCACGGCTCCTACACAGGCACGGTGAGCACGGGCGAGAAGGTGACCGTGGGGCGTGACCGCTGGGGCCTGAGCGCGAAGTTTGACCGCAAGGACTGGAGTGTGAGAGCCGAATATGCCCACAGCACAGGCCACAACATCAACAGCTACGACACGGAGAGCAAGACGTTCAGCGACCGTGGGAAGGCCGACGGATGGTATGTGGCCGTGGGTGTGCCCTGCACCAGCTGGCTGAAGGTGTATGCCCGCTACGACACCTTCCGCAAGCAAGCCACCTGGAACACGTCCAAGACGCTGTACAGCCTGGCCCCGAACTTCCAGCCGCACCGCAACCTGATGTTCCAGCTGCAGTACAACTATGTGTGTGACCGCCTCGCCCCGAAGCGTCACTACAGCGAGTTCTGGGCACAGAGTTATGTGAGGTTCTGAAGTTGAAGCAGCCAGGTAGTCAAGACCTGTTCGCAATGTGGCTGATTACGGACGAAGCCACGACCCTTGCGAGTTCCACAGGAACCGCGTTGCCCAGCTGGCGCATGGCCTCTGACCATGCGCCGACAATGTTATACTCATCGGGGAAAGTCTGTATGCGCTTGGCCTCCGCCACTGTGAAATAGCGTACAGAGCCGTCATTGAATTTTATCATATTCTCACCACCAGGCACTCCATGTGCCCCAGCCTTGATGGTCTTGGACGGTTCGTCGAAAAGGCTGCCGGTGTGCCCAGGATATTCCCTGGCACCATTTCGGCACAGGAAATCCGAAGCAGGTTGTCCCGCCACAGGATGAAGAGTGGCCAGAGCATCACGGACAGTACGCCAAGGGCTCAGTTCGGGTGCCAGCATCCCGTAGCGTTCAAGAAGTCTGGCTCTCAGCCGTTTCGCCTGTTTCTCATCCACATCCAGTTCGCCAGTGACATGCTTCTGCCAGTATTCGCCCGTGACATACTTCTGCCACAACAAGGAATCCTCGGAATGAGTAGGCTCCGGGAATTTCCAGTTGACTCCAAGGTCGGAACGGAAACCAACAATAATCACCCGTTCGCGCTTCTGGGGCACCCCATAGTCAGCTGCGTTCACCAGGCGGCAGTGTATATCATAAGACAACCCTTTGTCGCCCTTTCCACCGGCAATCCTTTTGATAATATCATAGGATTCCCGCCAGTTTTCCTTGTCAGAAGTCACTTCGGGATACCGCAATTGCAAGAGGATATACTGGAAATACTCTGCAAAGGACTTGCGCAGCAATCCCTTGACATTCTCGAATATGAAAGCCTTGGGCATCAAGTGCCGTATGGCCGACACTGCATAAGGAAACATATCACGTTCGTCATCATTTCCCCTTGCCTTGCCCCCCAGTGAAAACGGCTGGCATGGAGGCCCCCCAGCCACGATATCCACACCACCATAATCCTTGAAATTGAATTCGCGAATATCCCCTTCGTGGACGATGCCTGGGGTATAGTTCTTGCGTAGAGTCTTGCAGGCTTCTGCATTCCATTCCACAAAAGCTATGTGCCGTGCCCCTGCAAGTTCCAGCCCTTTGGCAAGCCCTCCCGCTCCAGAGAACAGTTCTATGCTGTTTGTTTGCTTAATCATGTTGCGATTTGAAGAAGAGTTCCACCTTTTGCTCCACAGCCTCCTGTGTAAGCGGCTGGCCAAGGCACTTATCAGCCCATGCCCTACCCTTGTGCAGCACATCCCGGTCTGAACGAGCCTGCCTGTATCTGCCGCTACCAGGATCATGATTGCCGAATCCGTCAATGCAGCAATTCCACACCGGGCTATAGACGCGTATGAGCGCCGCCTCCACTGTCCCTATCAAGTCGGCCTCTGCACCCTCAAGTATCACAAAGCGACACATGAAGTCTTGTAGGCAAAGATTGGTTGCAGCCTCTATGCTATGCTTATGGTCACATAGGCGTAAGTAAAGTTCGTTACTCTGCTCAGCAAGCCTTCTCCCCTGGCGCCAGCCTCTGGGAACAGCCTTTCCTACATATATAGGTTGATTGTAGCCTGTGCGGTTTTGAGCATACAGCGGCTGGTAGTATCTGCTCTTGCCTATATAATATAGAGCATAGACCCCAGTGCCAAGGAAACTCTCCCTGGGCGGCAGGCACTGCACAGGCGTTCCGTTGAAGAACCGGATTGTGTCCATAACTATCTCAGCAAACGCTTTTGAGTGGAACACATGCTTGCTTCTGTCAAATATATTGCTCATCATTCAATCCACCATATACCTGAGTATGCCATCGCATGGCAACCCTCTCGACTTCGGCACAAAGTTATGAATTACATTTCAATTATGAGGCATACACAAAAGAAAGGTGTGCGCTTTTCCCCTCTCCCTTGCAAAAAGGGACGCAAGGAGGCTTTCCCGACACGCGCGACCATAAGCGGGCGAGCCAGGCAAGAGTGCAGGAAGGAAAGCCCCAAGCCAAGAGCCAGACTGGCCCAGTGCTGAAACAACCCTTATCCGCAATGCCACAAGACACAAGCAAATGAGGAAACACCCACGGAGACCACCCTCACCGCGACTTCAAGACTTCCCGGAAATGACCAGCCGTGACAACCGGCACAAAGGATTTGCCACACTCAAGACACGCCATAGAACATGCAGGTGGCTGACGCTGTAAGCACGAAAAGGACCATTCTGTTTGGCTGAGAAAAAAAAAACATCCACATTTGCAACAGAACAAAACAATACGAGAAGACCATCACAGGACTTCACCCAGGCAGGGGAGAGTGGTCACGCGATTCATTCGACACGCTGGAATTCAAGTACTGGATAAGCGACAGGGAGTACAAGCTCGCCTATCATGTGTTTAACGATGCCTTATTTCCTGTCCCCGAAGAATACTGGACATAAAAACACAGGAACACATGACACACAACACACACGACCCCAGAGGCACGGGCAATAGGCATACATGCTGCCTGCTGGCTCTCTTGTGTACACTCACAGGCACAGGGAAGGCACTGGACAAGAGCGTCCCTGCACAGGACTCAGCCACATGCCTCGTCATTGACGCTGCCACAGGCAAGACCCTGCCCCTCGCCAAGGCATCATCCAGCGATGGCTGGCGCGCCTGGGCAAATGAGGATGGAATGTGCCAGATACCCACAGACGAGTCGGTACAGATAGCATGCGCAGGCTATGAGGGGCATACCATCAAGGCCAGCAAGGCCACCCCGAAGGTGGCACTCACTCCACTGCATGAGAGCGCGGCCATCAGCGAGGAAGCCACGGCGGAAATCCTGCACAAGGTGGCCTGCCAGATGCAGGCCGAGATGAAGCAATACAAGAAATGGACATCGGATTACTTCATACGCCAGGACAATGAACTTAATGGCAGCGGCCATCTGATAGAGGGCATGCTCTCGGCCAGGAGCGCAGTGTGCCTGGCCAAGGCCAAGATGCTGTGGGGAATCCATTACTGCGGTGAGCGGGACTGCCAACCTCTCAAGTACTCCAACCTTCACTACACCCTCTCCCTGGGGCCTGTGGCCAGATGGGGCGACCTGTGGAACAATCTGTGCCTGCCGCTGATGACCAAGAGCCCCAGGAGCAAGCGATTCAGGTATGAGACGGACTATCATCTGGAGTGCCATCTGATGACCTCGGCTGACGGAAGCCAGCGCCTGTACCGCATCCGCATGACCCACAACCCGCGCACTCCAGCCCTGCGCTTCCTGCACGGGACGCTCTGGGTGGATGCCCGGAGCGCACAGCCCGTATGCTTCGATGGTGAGGCCGTGGGGCTGGAGATGAGACTGCACAGCCACACAGGATGGCGCAACAGTCCGATGACAGCCCGCGTGCACATCAACTACACCAGCCAAAATGGCCACACCGAGGTGGAGAGCATGCTCACCTGGTGTGCCTGCGAGGATGTCACCTGCACCACATCCATCATGCAGGCGCAGGGCAAGGTGTCCCCAGAAAGGACGTTCCCCAATGACCGTGCCAACATGCTCAGCCGCCACGTCTATGCCAAGGAACCGGACTCCGCCAGCATCGCACTGCCCATGCCGAGGACAGAGAGACAAGAGGCACTGGTGCTGAGGGGCGGCAAGGACTGCGCGGCCAAGACCTTCACACGCTTCTGACACAAGGGGACACACGGGAGGAGCATGCGGCCAAGAGACCATCCGGCCACATCAGGCCACGTCGCCATGGCTGGGCAAGACGAGTTGCCTGCAGGTCACACAAGCCCTGCATGCAGGGCTGCCACCACCTGCTCCAGCCGCATGAGGTCCTTGGGACGGCCAAACAGGCGGAGCAACCGGATGCAGTCCTGCAGGGAGGCAAAGCGGATGCCATCCCTGTGGCATACCTCTGTCACCGCCACGTCATGCCACCCTGCGGCCTGCCGTATCTGCAAGTCACCGCTCAGGTCCACCTCCACACCTTTTATATATACACGCGCGTGCAGGGAACGGAAGCGGCTCCCCGGCTTGTCCCCACCGAGCATCTCCGCCTGGGGCAGGTGCCGCAGGAGCATGCGCAGGCCGCCGACCGACATCATCACGTCCACATCATGCGCCCCGATGCCCGTCATGCCGTGGAGCACCAGGGCAGCCGAGCCATACACGCACCAGTCGGCATCAGCCTTGTCAAGCAAGGGGACGACCCCGGCAAGTGCCTCCCTTATCTCTTTCTCTGTCATTACTTCGTTCACAAATACCCGACCTTGTGGGGGAAAAAAGGCTTCACCCGTCCGACCGCGAGTTGGCCGGGTAAAGCGGGTGAAGCCTATCCCCATGCAAAGATAGGAGTTATTGGGCCACGCGCAAAATGCCCAAGGGCAATCCCCACGGCTTTCCCACGCTCTTCCCGCATTCCCCGGTATAGGCGGTGCCGTCAGAAGCACGAAACATCCTCGCCCACCGGCATTTTGTCAAAAGCGCCACCGTGTTTCGCCCGCAACGAGATTTGCCGCCATGCATGAGGAGGGAGCGTAGCGGGCTACATGGCCGAAGAAACACGGAAACAGAACGGCAATACGGGACGGGAGACGATTGCGAAGCAAGAATTGACACGCAAAGCCAGACGCACAAAAAACGTTAAAAAGCACAGGCATTCCCTCTACAGGCCACACGCATAACCAAAAAAGCCATAACTTTGCACAGGAAGAACAAAACACCAGGGTGCACACACTTGACAACAGGACAAGAAGGATAGCGTGGTTGCTGATACTCGTGTATCTGCCCATGACACTTGCAGTCACCTTCCACCATCACGAGACTGTGGAGGGGGATGCCCAGGAGTATTGTCAAGACTGTGCGCACCACATCCAGCACAACGCACATATCACGGCGCATCATGGCATACCGCATGACTGTCCACTCTGCCAGTTCCGCAGTTTGCCTTATGTGATGCCCGTCATTATTCACGTGGCAGTCATCACGACTGCAGTCAGTGCCGCATACACAACGCCCTGCCCATTTGTCAGGACTCGCTGTAGCGGCACCTTGTCCGCACGAGCCCCTCCCGCATTCATCTCGTTTTGATTTCTTGACACCCAACGGACACCCCATCTGAACTTTGTCAGATGAGGAAGTTTCCGTCATGTCCGGTCATTAAACAAAAGATGATGATTTACAAGAAGACCACACTCGCTGTGCTTCCTGTCCTCATCACCCTTTGCCACGCGCCTGGGGCAAGTGCCAGCCTGCTGTCACCGGCAGCGGACTCTGTGACCCGCCACATCCTGGCAGACAGCATCAGACGCGAGTGGAAGGAGAAGGAGGATGTTTCCCTGAAGGAAGTGACAGTGACGGAGAAGCGTACGGCTAAAGACGCGCAGATGGCCTCGGCTCTCAACGTGTCCTGGGCAAGCCAGCAGTTTATCAGGGAGAATTTCAGCGGTTCGCTGATGCAGACACTAAGCCGCCTGCCTGGCGTGCAGGCCATGAGCATCGGTTCGGGAGAGTCGAAGCCGGTGATTCGTGGTCTGGGGTTCAATCGTGTGCTGGTGGCGGAGAACGGCATCAAGCATGAGGGACAGCAATGGGGCGATGACCATGGACTGGAAGTTGACCAGTTTGCCGTGGAGCAAGCCGAAGTCATCAAGGGGCCTGCGGCCCTCGTATATGGCTCCGACGCCATCGGCGGTGTCATCAACCTGAGGAGCAACACCATACCCGTCGTTCCATTCTCAGGGTCTGTGCTGTTGTTTGCGCGCAGCAACAACGAGTCAATAGGTTCCTCGGTACGCCTGGCTGGCAGGCGGGGGAAATTCTGGTACAAGGCGAATGCCACGTGGGTAGATTACGCCGACTATCGGGTTCCCGCCGACAGCATCGAGTACTATTCCTATTATATAAGGCTCAAGAAGCAACGCCTGCGCAACACGGCCGGACGCGAGATGGACGGTAGCCTGATGTTGGGCTATGCTGGAGAGGGGTGGCGCACCAGTCTGCGCATCACGGATGTGGACACGAGAGCCGGTTTCTTTGCCAACGCCCACGGGCTGGAGGTGAGGCTATCCGACATCGACTATGACCGCTCACGCCGCGACATCGACCTGCCCTATCACCGCGTCAACCACCTTGCATTGGCCAGCCACACCAGCAGAAGTTGGATGGGCGGCATGCTGGAGGCCGACCTTGCCTACCAGAACAACCGTCAGCGGGAATTCTCGGAGCCCGTGTCACATGGCTACATGCCCATCCCCCCAGGGACGTTGGAGCGTAGTTTCGACAAGCACACGCTGACAGCACACTTGAGGGCAAGGCATGAGTCAGGCAAGCACCAGTTGCAAGGAGGCATCAGCCTGGAACACCAGCGCAACAGGCGCGGAGGCTGGGGATTTATCCTTCCCCGCTTCGAGCAAACCGCGTTTGGCGGCTTCGCCTTGGACAGATGGGCCATAAGTGACCAATTTGCCTTGACGGCAGGCATCAGGTACGATTATGGGAATGTGAGAATACACAGTTACCACGACTGGTACCAGACACCCGTGGATGGTGACTCTGCCTATGTGGGACGTTCCGCGAGTCTATGGCGGGACTTCAACAGCCTCACCTGGTCGGTGGGTGTGAACCGGATGTTGGGCGACTGGATGCTCAAGCTCAATGTGGGCAAGAGTTTCCGTATGCCCATTGCCAAGGAGTTGGGAACGGATGGAGTGAATTACAATCTCTTCAGATATGAGAAAGGAAACACCAGTCTGAAGCCTGAGGAAAGTTATCAGGTGGATGCGGGCATCGTATATGAAAAGGGGGGGCTTTCGGTGCAACTGACTCCTTATTTCAATTATTTCCCCAACTATATCTATCTCAACCCTACGCCTCAGTATAAGGAGGGCTTGCAACTCTACCATTACACACAGGCCAGGGTGCTGAGATGGGGCTTCGAGGCAGACGCGTCGTGGCAGATAATGTCCTGCCTGAGACTGGAAGCCGGGGGTGAATATCTCCATGCCCGTCAACTCAGCGGAGAGAAGAAAGGCTACACCCTGCCCTTCTCCACACCTTGGTCGGCACGTGCGGAACTGCGTTACCTGCTTCCTGCAAGCTCACCCTCCTGTGCTGGCCACGTGGCCATAGAATGGAGGATAGTGGGAACACAGAAACAGGTGGTGCCTCCTGAAGAGGTCACCAAGGGACACCAACTCCTGAACGCAAGCGTGGGTAAAAGCATGAAGGCAGGTAAAGGAACGCTGGAACTGGCTCTGCGTGGCGAGAACCTGCTGGGCAAGCGCTATTACGACCACACCAGTTACTATCGGCTGATAGGCGTGCCCGAACCCGGGCGCAACTTCTCACTGATGGCAACTTGGAACTTCTGACTCACAGCCACAGGGGGGAAGGAGACTGCCCTGCCCGTGACTGTGGGCTTTAAAGAGAATTAATTCAACAAACTTCAAAATTTCTAAAGAGAAAACAACAATGAAAAAGATTATATTTATCGCAGCCACCATGCTGCTGTGTGTGACAAGTTTTGTGCTGTCATCCTGTGACAACGATGACCCACAACCCGCTGTAAGCAAACCGTCAGTAGCCCTTTCCGAGGTGGGCGAGGAGAACTGCAAGGAGGCCATCGCAGGCAAAGACTTACACCTGGAAGGAGAGTTGCAAGCCGAAGGACTCATCGCACGTATTGACATCTCCATCGCCAGTGCGGATGGGAAGACCACAATACTGAAGCAATCATACACCGAAGGCAAGTACATCGGTGTGAAGAACACCACCTTCCACGAGCATCTTGACATCCCTGCCGATGCTGCCGATGGTGCTTACAAGGTTACATTTGTCGTAACCGACAAGTTGGGTCAGAGCACTACGTTTACTTCCGACCTTACCATCAAGGCACTTGACAAGACTGCTCCTGCCATCACTTTCAAGGAGGTGGGCGAAGATAACAGCCACAAGGGGGTGATAGGCAAGAAGATGCACTTGGAGGCACAGATTGAGGCTCCTCACAAAATCGCCAAGATAGAAGTGGAATTCCACAATACAGCCGCTGACTACGAGCATGTGTTCACATACACTGACGAGAAGTATCTCGGCCAGACTTCTGTGCTCTTCCACGAGCATCCGATGATTCCTGCCGATGCGCCTGAAGGTGAGTACCACATACACTTCACTGTGACTGATGCCAACGGAAACTCCACCACCGAGGAAGCCGAGGGTGTCATCATCACCAAAGCACAAGAAGGATAAAGGGAACGGGCAAAAGCCATGCAGCCTGGCACCAGAGGCACAAAGGTCGTGCTGTGCCAGGCGGCATCTTTCCAAAAACTCAAAAAAAGACAAGACTATGCAGACAAGAGATTTCGTTTGCCCAGCATTCACAGCCATCATGTTTAGCGCTTCTCTGCTCATGACTTCATGCTCTGACGACAGCAACGAGACACGGGCAAAGGACATGGAGAAGCCACGCATCGAGGATGGACAGGTTCCCAACCCAATAGACTGCCAAGTGTATGCACGAGGGCAGGCCATACCCCTGCGCTACACGTTTACCGACAACCTGGAACTGGGGAACTTCAACATCGAGATACACAACAACTTTGACCACCACAGCCATTCCACCTCTGCCGCAGAATGCACACTTGACCCCAAGAAGTCACCAATCAACCCATGGGTCTTCAACCAGAGCCACAAGATACCAGAAGGCGCGAAAACCTTCGAGGCGAAACTGGACATCACCATTCCCAAGGACATCGATCCTGGCGATTATCATTTCATGATACGTGTAACCGACAAGGCAGGCTGGCAGCAACTGAAGGCTGTAAGCATCAAGATAAAGGACGCGTCGCGTTCGTTTGAACCGCAAGATGACTATTGATGATATGATTTCATATGAATATCAGCAATCATCCAATTTTACAAAGTTTGCACTGCCATTATAGTTCTTGGCGCGAACTTTGAGGAGGTAATCTTTTTCCAAAAGCACAGACAACCTAAAGGGCTGACACCCCTAAAAGGTGCCAGCCCTAATTTGGGTTGTTAAAAGCCTTACCAGATAGTAGCATCTCTGAACTTTTCAACTATGGAAAATCTGTCAATACAAGTCCACGCTGATGTCAAAGGGGCTCTCAAAATCCTTCAGCATCGGATGTCTGGTGTCCTTGTCCGACAGGATGGCGTGACCAGTGGGTATGTGCCAGTCGATACCCAGCGTGCCGTCCAGGATGGAGATACCACCATCTGCCTCCGGATGATAAAAGTTGTCACACTTGTACTGGAACACCGCCTTCTCGCTGAGCACGGAAAATCCATGGGCGAAACCTCGCGGGACGAAGAACTGGCGGTGATTGTCCTCGGTGAGTTCCACTGCCACATGCTGGCCATAGGTGGGTGAACCCTTGCGGATGTCAACCGCCACATCGAGCACCGCACCTCTCACACACCGCACCAGTTTGCTCTGCGTAAAGGGAGGGCGCTGGAAATGCAGCCCACGCATCACACCATAACTGCTCATGCTCTCATTGTCCTGGCAGAAGTTGATGGGACGCACCTTCTCGTCAAACTCCCTTTGGCTGTAACTCTCAAAGAAATATCCACGCGCGTCCTTGAAGACATGCGGCTCTATGATGACCACACCCTCAATGCTTGTCTTTATTACCTCCATACTTAATACGACCTTTCTTCTCATTCTGGCGCGAAAGTACGCTTTTTTCGGGACACGGCCACGCACATGCGCACGTTTTTCCTGTTCGGGCATTCTTCTCCGTCACCACATGTCGGGGCCGTGGTCATGTCCACGCGCCCGCTCGGGCTTCCTCGCGTAGGGTTTCGCCTGTCCCGCGTGTACCGCATAGAGCACACGCGCGCTCTCCATCATGGCCTGTGTCTGTTCGGGATAAGGCACGTCCGTGACATCAATGCAACCACAGTTGTAGTTCTCCCCGTCAAAACGTCCCAGCACATCCTGGTCATACCAGGTGAAATATGCCGTGCCAATAAGTCCGGGATGGGCAAAGCCGTTCTCCACATAATAGCGATAGGCCACGCCACGCTGGGCTTGCGAATTGACCTGCCACAGGGACTGCCCCTGCCCATGGTCAACAGACCCGAAATGGAACTCGCCCACCATCATGGGCAGCCCCGACTGGCGAAGCACCCGGTCAAGCATGCTGTGGTCGGGGGAGAGCGCGTAGCAATTGAAACTGAGCACATCAAACACCTTTCCACATATGCCAAGCAGGGTCTCATTCACATCATACACGCTGGCAAAGCGGTAGCCCAGGCACAGGTGATGCGGGTCGAGTTCAAGTTGCGCCGCCTTCACCGCCTCAATATACCGGCGGAAGCAGTCATACACAAATGCCCTGCGCTGTTCCTTGTTGTCACCATGCGTTGAGATCCACTGGCGCAGAGCCGTCTTGATGCCCCGTTCCTCACCATCGAGAATCATCTGACAGAGCCTCTGCTCCTGTCCCACCCACGACGGCTCGTTGCCCATGAAGTATCCGATAAGCCAGGGATTGTCCCGGTGAGGGGCTATGGTACGCAGTAATGACTCGCGCAGCCGTTCCTGGAAACGCTCACCATACACATCCCCCAGCCCCATGAGACGACTGTCGGCTCCCGCAGGATAGAAGGTACAGGTGATGGCCTTGCGTCCCATGCGCTCCAACTTGGAATCCGACCAGTTGCCTATGGTGTTCACGCCCCACTTGTCCATGCGTTTGAAAGCCAGTTCGGCAGCCTTTTCCTCCGCGTCCTCACCGAAACGGCGCTCACGGTTCCACAATGCGTAACGCGCGGTTGTGTTCCCGTTGCGTCCCTTTCCCAAATAACGGGCAGGAGGCAGTGTCCCCAGCATGCCGGCCCGTTTCTCCACGTCGCGCACGTCACCACCTCCCAGGGTGTACACGCAGTCAACGCCCACAGACAGGAACAGATATCCTTCGGGATCCACAAACCACCATCGTCCGTCCACCCTGGCTGTGCGGAAGTAGCCCGTCCCCTGGTCGTAGCGGTGAGCCAGGTACCCGCCGTACTTGGAGTAGCCATACATTTCACCGACGGATACAGGCTCCGCCTCCTCGGCTCTCCATTTCCTGCGCAATTGCTTGAGACTTTTGACCTTGCCCGGCCACTTTACCAGATTGGACTGACCGAACTCATCCACAGCCGGGCACCTCCCCAGATAGGCATCCCCAGGGTCATCCACCGAGAGGGCCACATCGCGTATCTCAATCCGCTGGTCTCCGATGGGAGCGCGCATGCGTGCGCCTATGGAATCCACTCCAGTCATGGGGCCAATGTTTCCACCCAAGTTTATCCACCCTGTGTAACGAGGCTTGTTGTAGGTGGCAGCCATGTCGATGGCCGATGCGGGAGGCTGGCTGTAATATATAATAGGTATAGCCAAGCGGTTCCACGCACCTGGAACATAAGAGTGGACACGCACCTCGTCATAGCCATGCGAGGTGGTAAAGCCCAGGAAGAAACGCTGGGAGGTGGACACGCGGAACTCCACCACCACATAGTTGTAGCCCGTCCAGTCCCGTGGTATGGACGGATTGATGTCACGCAGGGCTATCTTGGCTCCCGACATTTCTTTTTTGGAATCAAACTTGACAACATGCTTTCCCGCGAAGGCATCCGTCGTCATAAAGGCAAACACAACTGGAAGTACGAGTGATGCAAGTCTCATAGCAGGATGGGGGCGTTTTGTTTACTTCCTTAAATTAGCAGACTTTTAATTATAAACCAAATCGTTGTTTAACAACAAGTTGTTCAACGCTTACATATGTCAGAATTCACTTACCTTAGTGCTGCAAAAACTCAAATAAGGAGCATCTGACATGTGGCAAAGGTAAGCATAAAATCCGAGAAACTCACTCCGTTCGGTGGAATTTATTTCACGAGCAAGGAATTTAACGCCCTTGGAACTGTCACTTGCTTAAACAAATAATGTGCAAGCTGTATTACATCGGATAAATTTCGTAATTTTGCCGCATGTACAAGACCCCCCTAATGCTGTGTCTTCTGGCTCTTCCAGCCACCCTGCGGGCACAATCCTATCAGCAGCAGGTGCGCTCGGCACTCGACGCGCTTGCAAAGGACAGCATCGACATGGCCGAGGGACTCCTGTACAAGGCACTGCAGCAGGAGCCCGCGCTAAAGTCCAACGCCATCCTGTTCCAGCACCTGGGGCACATACAGGAACGCAAGAAGCAGTATGCCCAGGCACTGGATTCCTACACAAAGGGGCTGAACCTCTCCCCCACCACCCTGGGGCTTCTGCTCGACCGCGCCTCGCTCTACCTGCGCCAGGGCAACGAGAAGCGCGCGCTGATGGACTACAATGACGCGCTCGCCCTGAGTGCCGACCACCCGGAGGCCCTCTTCTTCCGTGCCTACATCTACACCCGGCAACGGCTCTACAAGCAGGCGCGCCTGGACTATGAGCACCTCATACGCCTGCAGCCCGGCAATGTGGAGGCACGCATGTCACTGGCCCTGCTCAACGACCGGGACAACCGTCCGCGCGAGGCGATGGAGCAAATCAACACCCTCATTGAGTTCTACCCCCACCGTTCCGACCTCTACCTGGCACGCGGAGGCATGGAGCAGGACCGCAAGCAGTACGAGGCATCCCTGCACGACATGAACCGCGCCCTGGAACTGAGCCCCAAGAACCCGGACGCTTACCTTTCACGCGCCGCTCTATTTATGGCTATGAGGAAGAAAAAACTGGCCAAACGGGACTGCCACACAGCCATCTCGCTTGGAGCCGACCGGGAGACGGCACTGCGCATACTGGTGGAATGACACTATCTTGCCAGGAAGACCCTGCCCCCATGCGCCATAGACACAACGCAGGAGGCGGAGACATCCTGGAAAACACGAAACCCTCTGCGCCCAGAAAAAGGACAGCCAAAGCCAGCCCCCACACTGGGGTGTCATACTCACTCCACGCTGATTTCCGCAAAAGCTTGCCAAAGAGAAGCCCGAACCAGCCCGCATTATACGGTTTCCCCAGGTGTAGAGGCCATGACAACAGGTTCCCCAAGACACACCGGCGCCATGCCGCGACCGAGAGAAGAGGGTCCTCCCTGCCCATGCCTTATCTGTAGAACTCCAGATGGGAGTAGTGCGGGTGTATGTCGCCCAGGTCAGGCAGTCGCATATAGTCGCCATAGATTTTTCTCAGCAAGGCATCTGTGTCATGGGGGACGGGGAACATCCTGCCCTCGAACTCCATTTCCGAGAGCGGGAAAATGTCCCTCGCGTAACGGGGCTTGAAGTATGGGGTGCCAAAGGTGTGCCTCAGCGGAGTTCCGGGTACCAGCCGCGAGAGGAAGCGCAGGATGGGGAATCCTATGTGTTCATTGAACCTGAATATCCGCTGCACGCGCCTGGAAATGCAGTTCTCGCTTAGCGTCTTGCTGTTCAATTGGTTGTAAATCTGTCCTTGCATGTGTCCTGCCACCCATGCCAGGGGCAGGGGAATACGTTCCAGCACGAAGATGTCGATGTATATGCCACGGTACTTCCAGTCACGGTCATAGCGGTTCGGCTCGGCCAGGTATGAGTCCTTGTCCCTCAGTTTGCCATAGGTGAATATGTAGTTGGGGTCAGTTTCGTGGGTCTGCAGGGCGAACCGTCCGGGCAGCTCGCCAGGCAGCACCTTGACAAGGCGCAGGTAGTCCTCGCGCAGCATCTCTATGTCCAGGTCATCATCCCAGGGGATGAACCCATGGTGCCGGGCTGCTCCCAAGAGCGTTCCCGAACTGAGCCAGTAGGGTATGCTGTGCCTCTTGCACACACCGTCCACAGCCTCCAGCAGTTCCAGCATGCGCATCTGCTGGCGGCGCAGCGCAGACCCCTCCGGGCAGAAACGCCTGCGCAACTCTTCATTGTCTATCATAAGCTTTTGTTGTCAGAGCCAGAACTTCCGCGTCTCGTTCTCCACCTCCACCTCCAGGGCCTGCCCCGCCACCAGGTCATACACCCGCGAGGCGAAATAGATGTCGTGCAGGGAGATGCCTATGTTGTAGGCGAGAATACGCTCGCGGTCACTCTCCCTGCCAGGGTTCTCGCCCAGCAGGACACGCGCAAACTCGTCGTACTGCTGGAACTGCCGGAAATAGCGGAAATCCTTGACATGCCCCGTGTCATCGGCAAACACCTTGTCGAAGAACAGGTCGCAGTTCTGGAATCCCCTGGTATGTACCGGGACTACCAGCACGCCCTCCTTGTAGCACTCGTCGGGCGCTATCAGACTGTCGGCGGCTGTCACGCAGGACACCACAACATCTGAGTCTGTGACCAGCGGCTCCTGGCCGGAGCACACCTCAAAATGCAGGCGGGGGAAGGCGGCAAAACGCTCGGCGAAGAGCGTCTCCTGCCCTTTGTGGGCCAGCAGCTTGATGTGGATGTCCTCATCGCTGAGCAGGGTGGCCAGGCACAGCAGGGTGGCCCGGGCCGTGTTGCCCAGTCCCATGAAAGCATATTGGCTTGCGCCCTTGCGCCGCAGCGTCTTGACGGCCAGCGCGGCCACCGCTCCGGTGCGCATGGCGGTAATCCAGGTACCATCCATCAGAGCCAGCGAAGAGCCGTCGCGAGAGTCGTAGAGCATGATTTCGCTCTTGAGCGCGGGCACCCGCCAGGGGTAGCGTGACACGACCTTCACCCCATGCCTGTGTATCATGGGTATGTAGGAGGGCATGGTGTTGACAAACACGTTGCCTTCCATGTGCAGGCTTGTCTTGGGGGGAAGCACGCAGTCGTATTTGTGCCTCAGTATGTACTCTACCCACTCCACGCACCGCCGGGGCGGGATGCCCAGGGCGGATATGGTGTTGAAGTCAATTATCTCCACTGCCGATAGCCTTTAGTATGTTGACGAGACGATGGTTGTCCTGGCGGTCGCGTACTGCCAGGCGGATGTAGTCGCGCCCCTGGAAGGCCGACTTTGTGCCGCAGTCCTTGATGAGCAGGTTGTGCCGCTCGAGCAGCACGGCACTCAGTTCCTGTGAGGTGAAGCGTGACGTGACCTCGCACAGGAAGTAGTTGGCCTGCGAGGGGATGACACGCAGGAAACCGACCTCCTGCAGTTCCTTGAGAAACAGTTCGCGCTCCTCGCGGAACCGCTTGCAGGCTTGCTTGTAGAGAGAGTCGTACTTGCTGTATATCTGCAGGTAGAACTCGGCAAAGGAGTTCACGTTCCAGATGCTCACCGATTGCCGCAGTCCCTTGACGACTCCCCGGTTGGCCGACGCTGCCAGCCCCAGGCGCAGGCCGGGCACGCCGTAGGACTTGGATATGCTCTTCACCACGGTGAGGTGGGGGTACCGCTCCAGCAGGCTGTTGGTGAGCAGCGAGTTGGTGTCGCCCCCGTCGCTGAAATCCACAAAGGACTCGTCCACAACCATCCTGGTGTGCCTTTGCGCGGTCCATTCCAGCAGCCTCAGCAGTCCGTCCAGCGGGATGAAGTTGCCCGAGGGATTGTCGGGATTGACCAGCAGCAGCGTGTCAACGGGGTTCTCGCCATAGAAGTCCATCAGGTCCCGTGCCGTGTAGGTGAAGTCACGGTTGGCCGGGACGAAGGGCACGATGGTGTGGCGGCAGCGGTTGGGGTACTCCTCGAAGGTGGGGGAACAGATGCCCGTCCGGCCCTCCACATCCTCCATGAGTGCCTTGATGAGCTCGGCGGCGCCGTTGCCCACCACCACATAGTCCTGCCTCAGGCCGAAGTTCTTGGCCATGATGAGCGAGTTGACCCTCATGCCCGACGGGTATTCGGTGAGCAGGGTGTCGAAACTCGAACGCAGCTCGTCCCGCATCCTCTGTGGCGGGAAGTAGGGGTTCACCAGGTAGCAGAAGTCCTTCAATGCGGGGAAGCGCCAGTAACCCCCGTAACGCCTGTGGTACAGCTCGTCCTTGCGCTTGCCCTCGGCGAAGATGGCCTCGGCGATGTCCAAGTCCTGCACGTCGTCAATCTCGTACCACCGTTCCCCGTCCAGCGGAAGCCCCTTGAGCTCGCACTTGTCCAGCAGGGTGATGACTCGCAACACCTGCTCGTAGTATTCGTTGTAGCCCAGGGCCTTGCTGTACGCCTCCAGGAACGGCACATAATGCGTGCGCAGGAAATCCCGACCGAACTTGTATATGTTGACCGTCTTGTAGTAGCGTGCGATGTCGGCGTAGTTGAAGGCTTTCTTCGAGATGAAATCGACTATCTGCCTCTCCTCGTCCAGGCACACCATGGTGCCGTCCATCCACGGCTCGTACTTTGCCACAAGGGCAAGGTTGGGATAGGGGTTGTCCACTATCTTGCGGAACAGTGAGCCTTCGAATATCAAGTCCGACTCGATGAGCAGCGTGTCCTCCTCCTGCAGCTTGTCCTTGGCCAGGTAGAGCGAGTATATGTTGTTCGTCCTGTCATAGATGGGGTTCTCTATATATTCAACGGGCGTGGCGCCATAGTGGTCGCCCACATGCTCGCGCAGTTTCGCGCCCTGGTAGCCAATGACCATCACGACGCGGCTCAGTCCCAGCTCTGCCAGTTGGCCGAGCAGGCGGTCGATCAGACACACGCCGTTGACCTTGACCATGCACTTGGTGTTGTCCTTGGTCAAGTCGCCCAGCCGCTTGCCCATTCCTGCCGCCAGTATGATTGCCTGCATTCGTTGTGTGGAATTGTTTCTCCTTGCAAAATTACACAAAACCTTAGACTTCCGGGGCAGCCCGACAAGATAATTTGTGCTAACTTTGCCGCACAGACGAGAGTGACGTATGGATAGACTGACATTTGTGCCGGCGGGGGGGCTGGCCAACCGTATGCGCGCCATGGCCGCCGCCTACACGCTTTCCGGGCGCGCGGGGCTGGAGATGCAGGCCGTGTGGTTTCGTGACTGGGCGTTGAACGCCCCCTTCCACGCCCTGTTCCGGCCCATAGCAGAGGAGGGGCTCACCCTGCGCGAGGCCACCTTGTGCGACCACCTGCTGCTGGGCCGTCCGCGCCCGCGCAACCTGCGCATCCCGCGCCTGTTCCAGCGTGTGATGTTCCGCAGTGCGCTCTATGAGCACCAGATTACCCCCTTGTGCAACAGGCACTTCGACTTCGAGGCATGGGCGCGTGGCGGTGACGTGTATCTGGCATCCTACACGGACTTCCTGCCCTACGACCACCGCCTGCTGTGCCGCCTCTTTGTCCCGCTTCCCCTGGTGGAGCGCGACATAGCCGCCTTCACGCGGCAGTTCACGCCGCACACCATAGGGGTGCACATCCGCCGGACGGACAATGCCGCCTCCATCGACCAGAGCCCTACCCCGCTCTTCATCGGGGCCATCGACAGGGAGGTGCGGGCCGACAGCCGCACCACAATCTTCCTGGCCACGGACTCCGAGGCGGTCAAGCAGGAGTTGCGCTCCCGCTATGGGCGCAGGCTACTCACGGCCGGCGGCGAGGCAGGCCGTGACAGCATCCAGGGTATCCGTGGGGGCATCGTGGACATGTACACCCTCTCGCGCACGGACAAGATATACGGCTCCTTCCAGAGTTCCTTCTCCCAGCTGGCCTCGCAGATAGGCGGAGTCCCCCTGGAGGTTCTGCGAAAGGGGTGAGTGCCGCGCCGGGCATCCGGGGGCTGGCCCCCACGGGACAGCCGCTGTGTGAGGGCACTTCCCACAGGGCATCCGCCCGGGAAACCAGAAAGGGCTGCCCTTGCCGGGGAAGCCAGGAAAAGTTTCCACCAGAGAAGCATCGCCCCGGAAGGGCAAAGGCGATTGGGAAATGTCGCTTTTGCCCTTTCGGGGCGATGCCGTGCCTGCAGCCTGTGCCGTGGAGCCGTGCCGTGGGGCACAGGCAGACCTGGCCGCCTGTGGGACAGCATCATCATGTGATACCTTACATTATTTATTATACGCGCACGCAAGGCTCCCCCCGTGGCGCGTGCGGAAGGCGTATGATGCCGTGCAGGCAGGCCTGCGTGCCGTCCCGGCTCGGCACCTGCTCCTCACTTGCGGTGCGCCCTGCCCTTCGCGGCCTGCTGCTGCGCGGTGAGGTCCAGCACGCGCACGTTGCGGAACTTCACTCCCGCGCCGTGGCCCAGGAAGCCGATGTGCCCGGTCTTGTTGAACATGCCGGGATGATTGCGGTGGTCCACCGTGTAGGGATTCTTGTCGCTGCCGTCGGGAGCCACATTGTGCCCCTGGCAAGCCTTGCGCACGTCGCCGTCCACAATCACCTCGCCGTTCACCGTCACCGTGATGTGGTCACCCACCACGCGTATCTCCTCGGTGCTCCATTCGCCCAGGGGCTTGTGCTTGATGCGCTTGGCGGGAATCACGCCATACACCGAGCCGTGCACCTGGTAGTCGTGCAGACCGGCATAGATGGGGTCGTCATGGTCCAGGATCTGGGACTCGCACATGCCGTCGTAGGCCGCGTCCACACCCATGGGGGTGCGTATGCCCACACCGTTGTTCACGCCTGGACGCACGAAGCAGAACTCGAAGCGGAGCACAAAATCCTGGTACTCCTTCACCGTGTAGAGGTTGCTCTCGTTGCCATAGTTGGCCGTCACGTAGATGCAGCCGTTGATGGGCACATAGCCCACCTTGTTGCCCGTCCACTTGTCGAGGTTTGTGCCGTCAAACAAGATTTCATAGCCCTCCTTCTTCTCCTCGTCGGGGAGGGTGAAGACGGGCGATGGCCGCAGGTCGGCGAGCATCTTCCGGATCTCGTCCACGGCATATCCGTCATCGGCGCTTCCGTGGGCCTTGTAGATGTCGATGGCCTTTTCCATGTTGGCCTTCACGATGTCGTACTCGATGTCCTCCTGTGTCTTCCCCAGGATGTCCTTCTCGGCAGCGGCGGCCTGGTAGGCGACACCCTTGCTGTCCAGGCACTTGCCGGCGGCCAGGAAGGCGTTGCGCGTGGGCGTGGCGGCCAGTGCGGCGAGCACCCTGGCCTTTCCCTTGTCGCTCCCGGCGATGCCCAGGGCCTCCACCAGCCGTGCGCTGCGCGCGTCGGTGTCGGTCTCCCACTGGCTCACCAGCGCCACATACCTGGCCAGCGCGCCCTCGTCCCCGGCCCTCGCGGCCTTGAGCAGGGGCACGATAGCCTTGAAGTTGGTACATTGCTTCAGGGCCTCCAGGGCCTCGGCGCTCTTCTCCTGCTCCCAGATGGCCTGCAGCTCGTCCACCGAAGCCTCGGTGCCTGTGGTGGCCAGCACGGGATAGAAGCGTGCCTGCCGTGTGGCCTTCTTCATCTCCCCGCTCAGCACGCTGTACTGTGTCATGGCATCCTGCGGGGCCACGCTTGCGCGCAGGGCGGCCTGGTAAGCCTGCACCTGTGCCTCGGGGGCCTTGTCCAGCCTCCCGGCCACCTGTGCCGCGTCCTTGGGGCCTACCACACAGGGCAGGATGGCCAGTGCGGTGGTTGCCACCTCCTGGTTGCCGTCGCCGCACAGCGCGAGAGCCTGCCCGGCCACACTCTTGAGGTGGCGGTTGCCTGCCACGGCCAGCAGAGCCTTCTGCCGCCCGGCGGTCTTGGCCGCTGCCAGGGCCTTGCTCACGCGCTCGCCCAGGTCGCACTTGATGCTCTTGAGAGCCTCCTGCGCGGCCGCGTCGTTCCCGGTGCCCACCTGGGCCAGCAGCACGTCGGCCGCGTCATCGCCCCCTATGCGTCCCAGGGCCTCGATGGCTGCGGTGGCAGGTGCGCCACCCTTCTTGATGGCCTTCAGCAGCAAGGGCTTCTGACTGGCGAGCCCGTTGTCGCCTATCCAGTTCAGGATGTCCACGCGTCCCTCCTCGCTGCACGAGGAGTACTTCCTGGCCACCTTGGCCGCCAGCCCGTCACTGGCCAGCCGGTGGTCGGTGGCAAACTTGAGAGCCTGCATGCGCAGGGCGTGGTCCTTGGTCTTCAGGGTCTTCACCACCTGGTCGCCGGCCTGGTCGCCCATCCGCTCCAGCCGGTCGTAAGCCTCGGCATATACGGGTGCGCCCTGGTGGTCGGTGTAAGCCACGTCATTCTTCCTGGAGAGCAGCCGCAACTGGGATTCCAGGAACTGCCTGGCTGTCTTGTCGGGAGCCTTGGGCATGGCGTTCCTCAGCCCCTTGGCCACGGCCTCGCTGTACTGCGCGTTGGTGGAGGCGAAGGCCACGGCACCGCTGATGGCATACTCGACCAGGCTGTTGTGGTGCTTCTCGGCGGGCTGCATCATGGCGGCCAGCATCTCGATGGAGAGCGGCGCGGCCTGTACCAGGGGCTCCATCTCGCGGTTGTAGTCGGCCTGTGACTGTATGGGCATCAGCGCAAGCACGTCCTGCACGATGGTCTCGGGTTTCCTCTGGCGCGCGTCCTGCGCGGGCAGCGGCATGGCGGCCAGTGCCGTCAGGCATGCGGCTGCCAGGAGTGATATGCTTTTTCTCATCTCTGTTCCTTGGTTGGTTCTGTAGGGTTTTCGGTGGGGTCAGATCAGTTTGCCCCACTCGCCGCGCATGGGCTGGATTGCCAGCCGGTTGGCGGCGTCGTCGTTGATGAACGTCTGCGTCTTGGGGTCGAAGTTGAGGGTGCGGTTGAGCCTGAGCGCGCACACGCCCATGTTGACGATGGTGGCGCTGTGGTGCCCGTTGCTCTCGTTGAGCGCGAACTGGCGGCGTGACTTCACGCAGCCGAGGAAGTCGGTCTCGCGCGGAGCGGGGTCGGGAAGCTCGTTGATGACTTCCTGCACATTGGGGATCGTGCACTCAAATCCCTTGTACACGCACCCCTTGGGGCCCTCGATGTAGGGCACCTTGCCCTTGCTCTCGAAGCCCTCGCCCTCCAGGATTATCTGGCAGCCGTCGGCATAGGTGTAGGTGATGCTCCTCCAGATGCCCACGGCATCGGGGTGCTGCTGCGGCGCGTCCACCTCCACCCTCACGGGGAAGTCGTCATCCTTGCCCAGGAAGTACTGCACGGGGTCGATGTAATGCTGCCCCATGTCGCCCAGCCCGCCGCCGTCATAGTCCCAGTAGCCCCGGAAGGTCTGGTGCGTGCGGTGCACGTTGTAGGGCTTGTAGGGCGCCGGGCCCAGCCACAGGTCGTAGTCCAGTTCCTTGGGGATGGGCTGCACCTCCAGGTTCACCTTGCCTGTCCAGTAGAATTTCCAGGTGAAGCCGGTGGCCCCGCTTATGCGCACCTTCAGGGGCCAGCCCAGCAGCCCGCTGTCCACCAGTTTCTTGAGCGGCTTCACCTCGGTGCCCAGCCCGTAGAACGTGTCCTTGAAGCGGAACCAGGTGTCGAGCCTGAAGATGCGCCCGTTGCGCTTCACGGCCTCCTCCACACGCCGTCCCTCGCCTATGGTGCGGGTCATGGGCTTCTCGCACAGGATGTCCTTGCCGGCGTTGGCGGCCTCCACGGCCATGATGCCGTGCCAGTGCGAGGGTGTGGCGATGTGCACGATGTCCACGTTGGGGTCGTGTATGAGCTCGCGGAAGTCGTGGTATGCCTTCACGGTCTCGCCGAAATTCTGCTTGGCCGCAGCCACGGCCGAGTCCAGGTGCTTCTGGTCCACGTCGCACAGGGCCACCATGCGGCAACGTTCGTCGCTCACAAAGTGAAGGTTGCTGCGACCGATGCCGCCCACGCCTATGATGCCCCGCGTGAGCTGGTCGCTGGGCGCCACGATGTTGTTGGCGCCGCCCATCTTGCCCAGCACCTGGCGGGGAAGGATGGTGAAGAGCGCCGAGGCTGCCGCCGTCCTCTTCAGAAAGCTTCTTCTGTCAATTGCCATGTTGGTTTAGGTTTTGTGTTTCACTGTGTCCGGTTGGGGGTGAAGCCTGTGCCGGCGCGCGGCTTTTCACGGCCCATCGCGCGCGCCACCGCCGTCCCGACTCCAAAGTTATCCAAAATTCCGCATAATCACGACCCTCAGGGGGCATTTTCTTTCCACGTCCGCCACATTTCGCTCCTGCGTGCCCCCGTGACTTGCAAAGTGACGGAGGCCTGTGCCTGTGCGCACGCCGTCCCGCCCTGGACACGCGTCCGCATGCCGCCGCATCCGCCAACGCATGCCGCTGCATCCGCCAACGCATGCCGCCGCATCCGCCAACGCATGCCGCTGCATCTGCCAACGCATGCCGCTGCATCTGCCAACGCATGCGGCCGCGTCCTCCCCAGGCTGGCCTCCGCCAGGTGAGGGGCATGCGCCTGACATGGGGAAACAGGCAAGAGAAGCCGGCGCGTGTGGGGGACGGCTGGAGGAATATTCGTACCTTTGCCCACCAAGGACACGATAACTGATATGGAAAAGCAACGAAAGCCAAGGAACCACGCGTTTGACATCCTGTGCGGCATCTGCATTGTGCGCATGGTCATGCTGCACATCATGGGCTTCACGGGAGAGCGCGGCCTGCACTGGTGGCAGGAGGTCATGCAGTGGACGTACTACTTCATGAGCTTCTTCTTCTTCAAGGCGGGCTACTTCTGCCACAGCGTGGGCGGCGGCAACCGTGCCTACCTGCTCGACCGCAGCCGCCGCCTGCTGGCCCCCTACCTGTCCAGCGCCCTCATCGGGCTGCTCGTATATTTCGCCTTCTACTTCCCGCTGGCAAGCAAATACGGCCATTTCGTGGAGCATATCGAATGGAGCCATTTCATCACCTCAAGCGGTGTGTACGGAAACCCTCCCATCTGGTTCCTCTTCTCGTTCTTCTGCATGTACATCCTGGCCCACTTCACCGAACAGGTGCGCCACCTGCACTGGGTGTGGGCCGCCGGCCCCGTGCTCAGCTGGTGGCTGTGGACTCAGGGCAACCCCCTGTGGCTCAGCACCAGCAATGTGTTCATGGGCATCTTCTTCTTTTACCTGGGCCATCTGTGGCACTGGGCGATGGAGCGGTGGGGCGACAGGCGCATGCTGGCGGCCTCTGTGCTGATGGCGGGAGCCGCCGCCGTGGGCAACGTGCTCCTGCCCGGACAGTACGCCATGAGCTCCAACACCTTCGAGGGCAATGCCCCCATGGCCGTGGCCAACGCCACCCTGGCCCTGTGCGGCCTCTCGGGCATCCTGCTCTCCACCCACGTGCACCGCGTCCCCTGGCTCTGCTATGTGGGCGAGCACAGCATGGTGTATTTCCTGCTGCACTATCCCATGCTCTACTTCTACAAGTTCACGCGCCTCTGCTTCGGGCACAGCATCTACGGTCATGCCGACGACGCGATTGTCCTGACACCCGCCATCTTCGGCCTCTGCTCGTGGCTGGTGCCCTATGTGGAGCGGCTCCCGTGGCTCAGCGGGCGCTGGGACAAGCCAAACCCCGCGCGCCAGTCCATGGACGCGCCGCAGGACACGCCGCCGTCGGGCGCGGGCAAAATTTGCGCACGCTGGCCGAGGCAGTGAACAATAAATAAGGTAAATTTGCAGCACATATGAAAGAATCACTGGTGGATGTCCCCGTACTCATCCTCTTCTTCAACCGCCCCGGGCCGCTCAGGCAGGTCTTTGAGCAGGTGCGGCGGGCGCGCCCCTCGCGCCTCTTCCTCTACCAGGACGGCCCCCGCAGCCAGGCCGACATGCCAGGCATCATGGCGTGCCGCGAGGTCGTGGGCGCCATAGACTGGGACTGCCAGGTGGAGCGCATGTACCAGGAGCGCAACTACGGCTGCGACCCTTCGGAGTACCTGTCGCAGAAGTGGGCCTTCAGCCGCGTGGACAAGTGCGTGGTGCTCGAGGACGACGATGTGCCGGCCGTCTCCTTCTTCGCCTTTGCCAAGGAGATGCTCGACCGCTACGAGCACGACGAGCGCATCACCATGGTGTGCGGCTTCAATGTGGAAGAGCACACGGCCGACACCTCGGACTCCTATTTCTTCAGTACCTATTTCAGCATCTGGGGCTGGGCGTCCTGGCGGAGAGTGCTTGACCAGTGGGACGAGCGCTACACCTGGCTCGATGACCCCCAGGCCGTCAGCCGCATACGGGCCCTGGCCGCAGAGCGCGGATACCGCAAGGACTTCCTGCCCATGTGCCGCGCGCACCGCGCACAGGGAAAGCCCTTCTACGAGACCATCTTCTGGGCGCACCTGATACTCTCGGGCGGGCTCTGCATCGTGCCCGCCGACAATATGGTGAGCAACCTGGGGGTGACCGACGACTCCACACACTTCGCGGGCAGCATAAGCACCCTGCCGCACGGCTACCGCCGCATCTTCACCATGGGGCGGCACGAGATGAAGTTCCCCCTGCGCCATCCCAGGCACGTCATCGAGCATGTGGCCTACAGGCACAGGGCCTACAGGATCATGGGATGGACACACCCCTGGGTCAAGGCAGGCCGCTCGCTGGAGGAACTCTACCTCAACATGAGGCACGGCAACTGGCGCCATATCGCCCGTTCCATACACAACCGCATCCGCAAATGGATGGGAAAAACAGAATACAGATGAGAATACTCACAATATGCACCAGCGACCGCACCGGCGGGGCGGCCATCGCGGCCAGCCGCCTCAATGACGCGCTGTGCCGAAACGGCATGAAGGCACGCATGCTGGTGCGCGACAAGCAGACAGATGCCGTGACCGTGGCACAGGTGGGAAACCACTGGCCAGCCTTCGTGGAACGGCTGGATGTCCTGGCACACAATGGTCTGAACCGCAAGACGATGTGGATGGCCGACACGGCATGCGCGGGCGTGGATGTACTGCACACGCGCGAGTACCGCGAGGCCGATGTGGTGCACCTGCACTGGGTGAACCAGGGCATGCTCTCGCTCGCGGCGCTCGAACAGATGGCCAGGGACGGCAAGCCCATGGTGTGGACGCTGCACGATGAGTGGCCCTACCTGGGCGTGTGCCACCACCGCAACGGGTGCGCCGAGGCCGAGTGCCTGCACTGCCCGCTCATGCGGGGAAGCCTGCCCCACCGCATCCTGGAGCGCAAGCGCGCCCTTCTGCGGCAGGCCGGCATCACCCTGGTGGGCTGCAGCCAGTGGATCACCGACCGCGCCCGGGCGGCCCTGCCAGGCGTGCGCGTGGAGCACATCAACAACTGCATCCCGCACGCCATCTACCATCCCGTCCCCCAGCAGGAGGCACGCCGCAGGTGGTGTCTGCCACAGGAGGCCAAGATAGTGTTCTTCTGCAGCCGAAGGGTGAGCGACGAGCTGAAGGGAATGCCTTACCTGTTGGAGGCCCTGAGACTGGTGAAAAGCCATGGCCTGCACCTGGTGGTGGCCGGACGGGACGCGCAGGAGGTGGTGCCGCTCTGCCCCGGAGCCGGCATTACCGCGCTGGGCACCGTGAGTCCCGACGACCTGCCGTCGGTCTATGCGGCCGCCGATGCCTTCGTGACCCCAAGCCTGCTCGACAACCTGCCCAACACCGTGGCCGAGGCCATGAGCGTGGGGACACCCTGCGTGGGCTTCCGCACCGGGGGGATACCCGAGATGATCAGCCATCTGCGCACCGGCTATGTGGCCACGCAACGCGACGCGGCCGACCTCGCGCGAGGCATCGACTATGTGCTCAGCCACGACCTGCGCGCGGCGGCAGCACGCCAGGCGGCCCACGACTACAACGAGGGCCGAGTCACCGAACAATACATCAAGATATATGAGTCCAGATAACACCCTGCCTCCGCCGGAGCCGGCGGACCGCGCCACGCCTCCGCCGCACATCCTCCCCGGTGCGGACGACAGCCAGTGCCTGCCGCCGGCAGGACAGCCCCTGCCCCTGGTGACCATTGCCACCGTCACCTACAATGCCGCCGACACCCTGGAGCGCACGCTCAAAAGCGTGGCCGGCCAGGATTACACGCGCATCGAGCACCTCATCGTGGACGGGTGCTCCACCGATGCCACGCTGAGCATGGTGCAGAGATATGTGGCCGGGAACACGCGCGCCACGCACCCGCACCTCATACGCCTGATATGCGAACACGACCAGGGGCTCTATGACGCCATGAACAAGGCTATCCTCAACGCCACAGGCGAGTACATCATATTCCTCAACGCGGGAGACTGCCTGCACAGCGGCAGCACCATCTCCCAGGCCATCGCCACGGCCCGGTGGCACAAGGGCGACCCGCGCAATCCCGCCGTCATCTATGGGGAGACCGACCTGGTGGACGCCCAGGGGCACTTCCTGCGGCACCGCAGGCTCAGCGCACCGGGAAGGCTCACCTCGCGCTCCTTCCTGGGCGGCATGCTGGTGTGCCACCAGTCATTCTACGCGCGCACCGACCTGGCCAGGCAGACGCTCTATGACCTGCGCTACCGCTTCTCGGCCGACTACGACTGGTGCATACGCCTCATGCGCCTGGCCGAGCGGCGCAGGCTGCGGATGGAGAACACCCACACCGTGCTCACCGACTACCTGAGCGAGGGAATGACCACGCGTAACCACAAGGCCTCACTCGTGGAACGGCTGCACATCATGGCCCACCACTACGGCTGGATGCACGCCATGGCCGCCCACGCGTGGTTCATCGTCAGGGCTGTGGCCATGAAGTGACGGTCTCGCACAGGGGAAAGAGGCGAGGGGCCGAAGGGCTTCCCGTACTACCAAGAGAACGGACTGACGGCCTATAGGCCAGAGAAACCGGCAAAGCACTTGCCCGGCATGCCGAACCATTCGCGGCACGCGGCTTCCTGACCCGCCATCAAGATTGCAAGACATACCCTGGAAAATGGGATTTCTATAATCTGCAAAACGAAGAACAGACAATAATGCTTGAGGGCGCGGAAAGAGCCTGAATGCTTGCGGGGATTACCCATGACACCTCCGTTGCAAAACACCAACGTCTTCCACAGCAGGAAGGAGTGTGCCGAAAGGCAAGGGGCTGGCTTCCGCATTGGAAATCAGCCCCTTGCAACCAGGTCGGGATGACAAGACTCGAACTTGCGACCTCGCGCCCCCCAGGCCTCGGCAGTGGCATTCCAACATTTTGCCGCACAGCGGGTTGGACGCGCGGCAATTCTCCGTTGTCGTTCCGTTGCAATTCCGTGCCGCTTTTTTTACTTCCTCCACACGCCTTTCCCCGTGAGCAGCCAGGCGGCGCTCACCCCGAAGTCGCGCACAAGATAGACGAGCCAGGCGGGGTCCAGGATGCCCGCCTCCGGCTTCTTCTCCATCGTCCACAGGTTGCGCCTGTTGATGCCGTACAGGCGGCAGAACGTCGCCTTGCCGCGCATCACCTTGCCCTCGCCGCTCGTCAGGCTGGCCAGGGCGGTGAAGAACCGGGAGCGCACCTCCAGTTCCTCCCTGCTCGCCGCGCGCCTACGCACGGCCGCCTCCTCTCTCCATACACATATCCTTTCTCATTTCAAATCCTTCTTCCTTTTGCGCCCCGTCATGTTAAGGGAAAGCCCGTTTTGCTTAACACGTCCGCCCCGTCATGTTAAGGGAAAGCCCGTTTTGCTTAACACGTCCGCCCCGTCATGTTAAGGGAAAGCCCGTTTTGCTTAACACGTCAACGCCTGTTGTACACCAGTTCCAGGCCACAGCCCTCATAGCGGGTAAACTTGCCATCCGAACTCACAATGGGGATGCGGTCGCTTATGGCCTGGGCTATTATCATGCGGTCGGTCGGGTCTCGGTGGTCTCCGTACATGGGCAGGGAAGCATAGGTCTCCAGGTGCCTGACCGATGTGGAGACAAGGCGGATGCTGTTCTCATCACACCAGCCGAGCACAGCCTCCGCATCCAGTCGTTTCCGACCCTTTAGGATTTTCCCAATCTGGCACAGGTGGATGAGTTCGCACACAGCCGTATGGCTTGCAAGCAGAGTGTTCTCGTATTCGTCAAATATCGCACCCACATTCAAGTCTATCTCGTCCCTTCTGTCAGTTATCAGAAAAGCGAGGATATTTGTGTCAAGATAGAACCTCATCTCATCACATACCTCATGTCCTCGTCCCGAATGTAGCCCAGCGGCTCATTCCTCCTCAGCCACTCGCCCAGTTTGCTGAGCCTTCTGACCTCGCCCCTTTCTTTCCTGGCCTTCAGTTCGGCCAGGTAGTCCAGCACCCTCTGGGAGTTGGTAATCATCTTTGGCTGTCTCTTCTTCTTCTTCTCTTTCATTTTGTTCTCCTTTCTTTTCAACCAAATCATTTTACTGGCGCCAAGAAAATGGTCACAGCATGCCCTTCCACTTCCTGCCACCCTTTGTGCCAAGCCAGACGGCAAACGCTGCTGCCAGGAAGGCAGTCAGCCCGAATGTGAATATACCCATGGTCGTTTTCTCGTTATGTTGTTTGCGATATGGGCGAGCGCCGCTGTGGCAAATATGCCAAGGGCGTTCCTCCTCCCGCTGTTGCGTTCCATTTCTCTCGCGCGTCCCGCATGCCGCCCCTCAAAGTCAGACATGCCGCGCGTCTATTTTGACGAGAGCAAGCGGATGAGATTGTCTATCTGCTCGTCCTTTTTTGCGTTCGCCTCCAGCAGGCGGTCGATGACGGCCTGCTGGTCCGTGCCTATGTGCCCGTTGTTCGTCCCGCTCACAATCCCGCTGTTTGTTTCCACATGCACCTCACCGCCCTCGCCGGAAGCCTCCGGATAAAAGTAGGACATGGGCTTGCCTATCGCACGGGCGATGCGCTCAAGAAAGCCCGTCTTGATGTCAGCAGCGTTTAGAGCCTGCGACATTAACTGCGTTGACATTTCCAAGCGTCTTGCTAATTCGGCCTGAGAGATTCCACTTGCCGAGATTTTCTGCTTTAATTCTTGCCCTGTCATAAATACTATATTTGTTAAAATGCAATAGTTTTATTTGTGTTGCCAATATTTATATTTATCTTTGCACTGCAAGTTCAAACCAGCGGTTGTAACCGCGAGTAATAACGAATGCAAATGTACTTAATAATGAGCACACGACAAGCACAAAAGTTGAAGAAACTGGAGATCCTCACCAGCGGCGCGCCCGACTGGAGAGCCACCCTCCTGGCCATGGAGGCGCGCGCCACCAGGGCGGTGAGCCTGGACGACGTGACGAGCGAGAGCAGCCTGCGGAGGGCGGTCGCCAAGATGAACGCCACGGGGCTGGGCAAATGGAGCGCCAACAGCGTGAGGGACACCCCCGGGCTCTTCACCGTGACACGCAAGGAATAGCGCCCACAACCATCCAAAATCGGTAACAACTGGCAACAAAATCGGTAACAACCAAGCAAACACACACAAGACAATGAAGAAAAGGACAAGCAGGCAGGAGAGAGTGATGAGGGCGGTGCGCGCCACCGCGTGGTTCGTGGCAGGAGTGGCAGCCATGGCGGGCGCGGCGGTGCTGGCGATGGACGGCGCGGACACATGGACAGCCGTGCAGGCCGTCACGGTGGCTGCGGGCGCGGGCTGCATGGCCGCGGCGCTTGGCAGGGAGGACATCAGCGACGCCCTCTTTGACGAGGACGTGTGAGAGGGAAGAAATACCAACAGCATACAACAGGGAGGACGGCCACGCGCAGCGGCGCGGGCATGACCGTCCTGGCCGCGAGGCCAGGGGGCGGGATGTACGGCAACAATTCCACATATTCTCATTTCACCGCCCCGCGCGGACAATCAGCCCCGCGCGGGGCATCCCGGAAACCCATAACGAACAACATAACAACAACACACACGGAACAATGACAAACGAGCATCCACAACTGCCCCCAAGGGGGCGCTACAGCCAGGCGCAGGTGGCCGGCATCCTGGGAATAGACAGGAGGACAGTGCGGCGGGCGGTGCTGGCCGGCGAGATGAAGATAGGCGGATACACGAACAAGAGGGGGAAGCGCCCGATGGCCTACTACCTGGGCAAGGACGTGAACGCCTACTGGGCGACGAGATAGCCACAGAAAGCAAGCACACACAAACAACACACACGACAATGAGACGGATTACCATCACCAGCATCAGGCTGGAGAACTTCAAGGGAGTGCGCCAGGCGCTCCACCAGTGGGACGGCAGGAGCATGGAGGTGCGCGGCGACAACGGCACGGGCAAGAGCACGCTTGCGGACGCGTACATGTGGTGCCTCTTCGGCAAGGACATGCGGTGGCGCAAGGACTACTGCGTCACGCCCATGGACGGAAGCGGCGGGGAGCGGCACGGCCTCACCGTGACGGTGGAGGTCACCCTGAGGGTGGACGAAGAGAACGCCCCAAGCGTCACCCGCAGGCTCACGCGCGGCTACGCGGAGAAGTACAGCACCCTGCCCGACGGAGGCAAGCGGCTGAGCGGGCACACCACCAGGTATGAGGTGGACGGCGCGCCGCGCAAGATGGCCGAGTATGACATGGCAGTAGCAGACATCACAGGCGACAGCTCCACTTACCGCTGCGTGACAGACCCCGCCTTCTTCTGCTCAACCATGCCCGCCGACGAGAGGCGCGCGCTGCTGCTGCGCATGGCAGGCGGGGAGCGCACGGACGAGGACGTGGCCAGGGGATGTCTGGAGTGGGAGGACATGCTCGCACAGGCGGGCAAGCGCACGCTGGAGCAGCTGAGGCGCGACACGGTGACAGCCCGCAACAAGACCACCGACGAGATGAAACGTGCGGATGCCGCCCTGGAGCAGACACGCAGCCTCATGCCAGAGGAGCGGGACTGGGATGCCCTGGAGAGCCGCATGGGGGAAATACGCGGGAAGCAGGCGGCGCTGGACTTGCAGATGGCCGACATCGAGGCGCGCGAGAAGGGCGCGCAGAAGGCCCTGGAGAGCCGCATGGACGAGATAGGCGGCATGCGCGCGAGGCTACAGGAGATGCGGATGGGGCAGGAGCGCGAGGCCATGGAGGAGCGCGGCAAGGCCATGGTGGAGCACAGCAGGCTCAACGGCTCGTGCAACGCCCTGGCACAGGAGCTCGCGGAGGCACAGGCCGAGGCGGGCAGATACCGCAGGCTGGCCGAAAGCGAGGAGAAACGGGCCCGTGAATGCGAGACGGAGCTGGACTCCATGCGCCGGGCATGGTGCGAGGAAAGCGGGCGGGAGTGGGACGGAAGCGCCACATGCCCCACATGCGGACAGCCCCTGCCCCCGGAGACGGTGGAGAAGGCGCGCGAGACGTGGAACAAGGCCAAGGCGGAGAGCCTGGAGAAGATGGCCGCCGTGGGCTCGGAGAAGGCCAACGAGGCCAGGGCCCACAGGGAGGAGGCCAGCCGCCTGCACAAGCAGGAGGAAGAGACAGCGGCCAAGGCGGCCACGCTGAAGGCCAGGCTGGACGAGGCCAGGCGGGAATACGCCCGCCACATGGTCCCGCAGGCCAAGGCCGTCACGCAGACCGAAGAGATGAGGGCGCTGGCCATGCGCATCATGGAGGCCGAGCGGGAACTGGACACCGAGGGCAAGAGCCGGACAGCGGACAGCCGGACAGCCGCGCTTCGGGAAGAGCGGAAGATTCTGGACAAGGCCGCCGAGGAACTCTCCGGGGCGCTGGCCATGCGGAAGGTGCGCGAGCGGCACCAGGCCGAGGCCGTGAGGCTGGAGAAGAGACTCCGCGACCTGGGGGCCGAGAGGGCGCGGTGCATGCGGATGCTGGACACGCTGGCCGACTTCCAGCGCGAGAAGGTGAGGCAGGTGGAGGAGAGGGTCAACTCCATGTTCGCGGGCATGACATTCCGGCTCTACGACACCACCCTGGAGGGCACAGCCTCGCCCGTGTGCGTGCCCCTGGTGGGCGGCGTGCCCTTCGAGGCGGCCAACAGCGCGGCCAGGATGAACGCGGGGCTGGAGGCGGCGGCGCTCATAGGCCGCCGGCTGGGGATTGCCGCCCCCGTGTGGGTGGACAACGCCGAGGGCAACCGCCACATCAGGCACACGGGGGAGGCGCAGAGGATACTCCTGCGCGTGACGGACGAGAGCGCGCTCACCGAGCGTCCCCTGGACTGAGACGGGACAAGGAGAGAGGGGACGGGCGCGCCGCCCGCCCCCGCACATAAAACAAACCATAAAATTTTTCACATTTATGACAAACCAACAGACAGCGGCCGCCACGCAGGCGACCGCACCGGCAGCACAGCCTGCCACACAGGAGAAAGCCCTCACCTACCAGAGCCTGGGCACAGAGATTACGCTCACCAAGGCCGTCGTGCGCAGGATGCTGTGCCGTGGCAACGCGGACTTCACGGACGAGCAGATTAACCAGTTCATGCTCATGTGCCGCGCCAACCAGCTCAACCCGTTCCTCAACGAGGCGTACCTCACGGGCTACAAGAACAGCGCGGGCACGAGCGACGTGAGCATGATCGTGAGCAAGGAGGCACTGATGAAGCGCGCCGAGGCGTGCGACAAGTACGAGGGCTTCCGCGCCGGGGTCATCGTGCGCCACAAGGACGGGACGCTGGAGGACGTGGAGGGCAGCTTCTACGACGACGGCGACACCCTGGTGGGCGGATGGGCACAGGTATATCGCTCGGACAGGAAGTTCCCCGTCCTGAGCCGCGTGCGCCTGGCCGAGTACGACAAGGGGCGCGCCACCTGGAAGAGCATGACGGCCACCATGATAGCCAAGGTGGCCAAGGTGCAGGCGCTCAGGGAGGCGTTCCCCGCGCAGCTGGGGGCCATGTACACCAGCGAGGAGTACCGGGCGGCAGCGGAGGAGGCCGACGCCACCGAGATACTGGACGAGCGCAAGGCCACAGCCCGGGGGGCGCTCCGGGCGGTGGACATGGAGACGGGAGAGATAATGGAGGCCGCCGCGCGGCAGGAACAGCCGGCACGTGAGGCGAAGCTGAAGGCGCAGGCGGCGGCGGGAGTGAGCGGCGCGCCGTTCTGACACAGGGGGGCGGCCATGGCAAGGATGACGGTGATGGGCAGCGGGAGCGCGGGCAACGGCTATGTGCTGGAGGCGGGAGGGGAGTTCCTCCTGCTGGAGGCGGGCGTGGACGCGGGGCGCGTCCTGCGCGCCGTGGGCTACAGGACAGACCTCGTGCGGGGATGCCTGGTGAGCCACGAGCACGGGGACCACGCGAGGCATGCGTCCGACATCGCGGCCGAGGGTGTCCATGTCTATGGCACAGAGGCCGTCGGCAGGCGGGTGAGGGAGCGCGCGGGACTGCACACCGCCTTCACCGCCTGCCAGCCGGGCCGGGCCATGCGCCTGGGCGGCTTCACGGCGGTGCCCATGGCCACGCCCCACGACGTGCCCTGCCTGGCCTACGTCATCCGGCACGCCTCCATGGGCACGCTGCTCTTCGCCACGGACACGCCCTACCTGGAGTTCACCGTGCGGGGGCTCAACCACATCATGCTGGAGGCCGACTACAGCCCCGCCCTGCTGGGGGCAAACCTGGAGGCGGGCACGATAGACCGGCGCAGGCGCGACCGCGTGGTGCTCAACCACATGAGCCTGCCCACCGCGATGGATACCATCGCCGCGCTGGACGACGGCCACCTGCGCTCTGTCACACTCGTGCACCTGAGCACGCAGAACGCCTTGCCGCGCGACTTCGAGCGTGTAGCCAGGGAGGCCACGGGACTGCCCGTGAGGTGCGCCAGGGAGGGGCTCGTGGTGGAGATGCGCGGCGGCGCGCCGTTCTGACACAGGAGGAGGAGACGGCATGAGGGAGAGGTTCACATTCCACAGGCACTGGCTGGACGGCTGGGAGGAGATGACGGACGGGGAACGGCACGAGTACCTGGAGGCCATCGTCCGATACGGGCTCTCGGGCAAGCGCGGGGCCATGAGCCGCTATGTGAGGGGCAGGATGGTCACAGCCATGCGGGAGATGGACGAGGACGCGGCAAGGGAGGAGGCATTCCGAGAGAAGCAGAGGAGGAATGGCATGCTGGGCGGCAGGCCGAGAAAACCCAACAAAACCCAACAAAACCCAACGGAACCCAAAAAAGCCATGGGTTTACAGCCCTATATAAAGGAGACGCGCGTCCCCGCGCGCAGGCAGGCGTATTCTGGTGGTGTATCTTCTTCCAAGTATTCAGAAGATACGGATAACGTTGTAGTTGTTGTTGCTGACAAAGGGCGCACAACGTGCGCCAACGACAACGACAACAACGACCTCTCCTCCCTCGTTTCCCAGTGGAACGATGCCATCAAGGCCGCAGGCTCGCCCATGCGCCCCATCCGCTCGCTCTCGCCTGGCACGAAAAGGCACACGCTCGCGCTCGGCCTCGTCAAGCAATATGGCGAGGATGGCGTGAGTGAGGCCATCGCAGAGGCGGTCAAGAGCGAGTACATCAACGGGCACAACAGCCTCGGCTGGGTGGCCACCTTCGACTGGTTCGTCCAGCCCGACAACTTCCAGAAGGTGCTGGAGGGCAACTTCGCCGAGATGCGCACGGGCAAGCCCCTGCCCTCCCCCTCCCCTCCCGGGGAGGACGGGCAGCCGCCAGCCCCCGCCCGCCCGGAGGTGGGCGAGGAGGACAGGCGGGGATGGCGGAGGCTGGTGGAGATATGCCGCGAGAGGATAGGCGGCACGTTCTGCTCCACCTACCTCGACTACTGCGACATCTGGAGCCGCGAGGGCGACACGGTCACCATGGCCTGCCCCAGCGCGTTTGTCGCGGAGCGCATCGACAAGGGCAAGGCCAGGGAGATAGTCCGGGCGGCGCGCGAGGTGTGGGGGAAGGGCACCAGGATGGCGCTCACCGTGCAGCGGGGACTACCGCCACCGGGGCGGGAGTAGCCGCATTTCGCGAGGAAAGGCCGCAAATTCCGCCCGAAACCGGGCGAGCGGGCAATCACACACAAGAACACAAAACAACGCGCCACAGGGCGCGGAAACAAGAAAAACGAGCATGAGAGAGACAGACAACAGGAGGGCGTGCCGGGCATGCCCCAGCGGAATCAACGGAATCAACGGCCTGTACTGCACGCGGGCGGGCCGCTATGTGGAGCGCGCCGTGGAGCTCCCGTGCGCCCACGGGAAAGGAGGGACGAGGCCATGACAAGGATGGAAGACCTGCTGCGCGTGCGGAACTGCTACAGGAGGTGCGGCACGCCCGTCCAGGTGCTGCTGCAATGGAAGGACGGGAGGAAGGCGCCCATCCGCAACACGCAGGCCGTGCGGGCCGTCATGGACACCGTCATGGCCGAACTGGACAGGCAGATAGACGGGGAAGAAAGGAAGGAGGGACAGGCATGAAGACCCGGGAGACACACACCGACGGGCGCGGGAACACATACCTGAGGGTGGACTGCGACAGCGTGGCCTACCTGGGCGCGCCGGACATCACGACACCCGCCACGACGGTCATGCAGGCCGCGCGGCAGGAAGGCGGGGAGCGGCGCGTGTGCCGCTTCATGGACAGCGTGGAGGCGTGCTCCCTCGTGCGGATGGAGCGGCTGGTGAGCCACGCGCGGCACGAGGACGACCACATGCCGGGAGACCCCGTGGAAGGGTTCACGTTCTTTCCTGGAGACAGGGCGCAGGCCGCATGGCTGCGCGGGTTCGCGGAGGGGCTCGGATGCTCGATGGAGTACCTGCTGGTGGGGACACCCATGGACGCGGTGCAGTTCACGTGCCACTACAGCCTGTTCCGCGAGAGAGGGGGGTTCAGGGCGCTGGACGAGTACTGCGCGCCCGCCTACGCCCTGGAGGACTTCCTGGAGTTCGCGATATACCGCGTGGACGGGGACGGGATAAGAGAAACGCCAGCCCTGAGCAGGGGGTGGACAACGGCAACAACAAGACAAACTTACAAAAACACAAGAAAATGAGCGAGTATTTTATCGCCGCCGCACAGGCGGGACGCGTCGCCGAGGACGGCATCGCGAAGAGAGTGGCAGAGCAGTACCTGGTGGACGCGGAGTCCTTCACCGAGGCCGAGGCGCTGGTGTGCCGGGCCATGGAGGAGAACGGGGGCACGGACGGCCAGATAACGAGGATGGTGAAGCCGAGGCTGGCCGGGGTCTCCCTCGCGGGGGACGGGGCGTTCTACCGCGTGAGGATTGCCATCGCCATCCTGGACGAGAAGACGGCAAGTGAGAAGAAGAAGCCCGCCACCTACCTGGTGCAGGCAGGCGGCCTGGAGGCCGCGATAGCGGCGTTCAGGGCGGGCATGGCGCCCGCGCTGGACGACTGGACGCTGACAGCCGTAACGGAGACGGGCATCGTGGGACACATAACCGGACGGCCATGATAGCGAACATCGTCTGGCTGTGTGCCGCCTGCGCGGTGGCCTACGCCCTCATCAAGAGGATGGAGGACGACCTGTGATTGCGGCGATTGTCATCGGCGTCCTGGCCTTTGCCGCCACGCTCGCGGTCGTGTGGTTCAACACCGGCTACGCCAGGGGGCAGGAGGAGTCGAGCGACAGGTGGATTGCATACCTGAGCGAAAAGGAGGACGAGATAGCGCGCCTGCAACGCGAGCTGAAGGACGCGCTTGCGGCCATGCGCATGCTGCAAGAGAGGAAGGATGGCGACAATGGCAAGGCGTAGAGACCCGCGTCCCATGGTGGAGGACGAGTACACGGACGAGTTCCTGAACCAGCAGTACTACACCCGCCCCTGCCCGGTGAGCAGCCAGAGCGAGGGATGCAAGGCGTACGTGAGGCGCGGCTACCACACCGCCCTCACCCGCTCAAAGTACAGGGACGCGAACTGGATGGAGTAAAAACAAAAAAAAGACCAAGACGACATGGAAGCAGCGGCGGATGTGGATTTGGAAGACGTGCTGGACAGGTACTCGACACGCGAGGTTCTCGACAATTACAGCACGGACGAAATAGTGGAATACCTGGAAGCCAACGGCGCCTCCAGGGAGGTGGGTGACTTCTACGAGAGGGACATGATTCTCCGCCTTTTCAGGAGGAGGACACGCGGTTTCCCGGACAAGGAGGCGGTCAAGGAGGTGATACTTGGCATCATCGACGACCTGTGGTAAAAGGGGAAAAACAAGGAAGGAAAGAACATGGAACGCAAAGTATCCGGATATTACGGGACAGGCGAGGAGCTGCTCGTCCCCATCGCAGGCTGGAGGGCGGCTGTCGTCCGCGTGGAGGAGGTGGAGACATGAGTTTCCCCGGCACACGCTCCCCCCTCAAGCCCACGGGCAAGGCCAGGTGGCAGGTGCCCATGCGCAGGCATGGCGGCACGGGGCCGCTGGAGTACTACCTGGAGGGGGAGATTGAGGAGAAGTTCCGCAGGCTCTACCCCGCCCATTCCGTCCGCCGCGTCATGCAGTGGTTCGGCATCTCCTTCAGCACGGCCCACCGCCTCGCGCGCGGGCTGGGGCTGGAGAAGGACATGCGGGCGGTGCGCAGGGAGCGGGCGCGTGATGCCAGGAGGACATGCGAGCGGAGCGGCTACTACGCCTCGCTGCGCGGCAAGCCCCCCTCGGAGGCGTGCCTGGAGGCCGCGCGCAGGAAGCGGGCGGAGGGGTTCAACCCCACACTCGCGCTGAGGGAGAGGAACCCACGCAAGTACAGGCGCATGCTGGAGCGCAGGGGCGAGGCCCGGCGGGAACTGTTCCGCAAGGAGCGGCTGCGCGAGCTCTACGGCCTGGAGCGCAAGACCAGGCTGCGCGTCACGCGCACTCTCACCAGCGGGGCGAGAGGCCAGAAGCACAACATGATAAGGAAGCGCAACTACTATGCCGACCCCGACCACCCATCCTGGGTGTGCTACGACCGGGAGACCGACCGCTCCCCACGCATGGAGGCCACGGCGGCAAGGCACGGGCTGAGGGTGGTGGACGGCGGGCAGGAGTGAAACAGGAAGCATGAACACCAAAGAGAAAGGACAAATGGAGAAAACAAGAAAGAACACGTGGCTGGGGGAAAGCAACCGGATGAAACACTTCGCCTACGCGATACCCTGCGGCCTTGTGGGCACGGAGCTCTTCGTGCTGGGGCTGGCACTCGGCATGGAACTCAAGGACAGGATGTACGGGGCCAGGTTTGACTGGCTGGACATCGCCGCCACGCTGCTGGGCGGAATGGTGGGCCAGGCCGTGCAGGCGGCGCTCGTCATCGAAATATTATGCAACACTTAAAAAAATGAAAGAGAGAGAACTTTTCGGGCTTTCCCTCATCGCATATGATGAGGGGAAGAAAGGGTACATCGTAATGAGGTGCAAGAAGGGCGGACAGTACCGTGTCCTGAAGCACAAGAGACTATGACAGGCACACTTGAAGTCAAGGTGGAGCGGGCACTGCGCCTGCTGCGCTCCATCAGGCCATACGGGGACGAGCCGCTGGAGGTGGCCTACAGCGGCGGGAAGGACTCGGACGTGATACTGGAGCTCACGCGCATGAGCGGCGTGCCGTACAAGGCCATCTACAAGAACACCACCATCGACCCGCCCGGGACCATCGCGCACGCCAGGAGGGCGGGGGCGGAGATATTGCGCCCCAGGCGCACCTTCTTCCGGCTCATTGAGGAGAAGGGATGCCCGGACCGCCACGTGCGTTTCTGTTGCAGGGAACTGAAGGAGTACCCCGTCCTGCGCAACGTGGTGATAGGGGTGCGCAGGGAGGAGAGCAGGGCAAGGGCGTCAAGGTACAAGGAACCCGTGGTGTGCCGTGTGTTCAGCAAGGGGAAGGACATACGCCAGCAGCAGGTGCTCCCCATCCTGGACTGGACACTGGAGGACGAGCGTGAATTCATCCAGGAGCGCGGCATCACGCTGCACCCGCACTACTACCGCGAGGACGGGACGCTTGACCTCACGCGCCGCCTGGGATGCATGTGCTGCCCGCTCCAGTCGCAGAAGAGGTGGGCGGAGAGCTTCAGGGAGCGGCCCGGCATCCTGCGGCTCTACATCAAGGCCATGCAGCGTCACCTGGACACACACCCGGACAGGAAGAACGCCCGGCACTTCCGGGGCAGCGCGTGGCAGTGGATGTGGTACAAGCTCCACTCTTGTGACATGCGGCTGGAGGACTTCAAGGCCGCGCGGGACGGCATCGTGAGGCTCACGGAGGAGGACTACAGGGAGTGGTTCGGGAGGGAGTTCGGAATATAAAATTGGCGTGGCCCGGGATGCCCGCCCCATGCGTCTTCATTGCCGCAAGGCGGGCGTCCCATCCCAAAATCCCAGACGCTCCCACGGGGGAGATGTTTTTCCCCTGTGGGGGAGGAGGCGCGACAACACGAAACATAAAAACAGACAAGAAAATGAGCGAGTATTTTATCGCCACCGCACAGGCGGGGCAAGTGGCCGCAGACTGCGGCATGATAGTGAGGGGCATCATCGGGCTCATCGCCGTCTGCGCGGTGGCCTACGCCCTCATCAAGAGGATGGAGGACGGCCTGTGGTAGTGTGCATGGTTCTGATGGCCGTGGCCGTGGGCTTCGCGACCTACACCCTGGGGCATGACGCGGGGCGGGCGCAGGGCGAGACTGAAGGAGCCTGCCCCCCCACTGCTGCGATGTAATCCTGTCAAGGTGGGAGATGCTCACTGGAGGGACGGCGAGGCGGCTATGAGGCGGCTATGAATGGGACAATGGGATTCTGTGGGATTCCCCCAAATCCCAAAATCCCATTCTACGCAAATCAAGCCCCACAAGGGGACATGCTTCCACCGCAGTGCTCGCGGATGAGACGCTCCAGTGCCGCATTGCGGCTTATGCCCAGCGAGGCGGCATAGGCATCAAGCATTGCCCTTGCCTCTGCGCTCACGGCAGAGTTCAGGGTCACGCGCTCAGCAAACACCCTCTTGCGGCCAGAGCCTTCTCTTTTTCCGCCCCAGCCGTTCTTCTTTTCGTCCATATTTTAGTACCTTTGCACAAGATAACCCCCAAAGGGGCGGTGTTCTGAGCGCCGCCCCTGGGTCTTCACTTGACTGTGAGATTAATCTCCAGTCTGAAAACCCAAACTTTCAAAATCCACTTTACAGTCATGGCTAAAAAGTTTTGGGGGTTATTTTTCTCCACTTGCAGGCTGAAGAAATCTCCTTTGCAAACTCTCATTGTTTGCAATACAAAGGTACGGCTTTTGTTTGAAACAACAAAATATAAATCAAGATAAAACATGAAAAAACAAGATATAATCATAGGCATAGACCCCGACATAGACCAGAGCGGGGTGGCAACCATCACAACGGCCATGGGGAGCGTCACGGCACAGCGCATGCGCTTCCCCGACCTCATCGACCACCTGGCCTCAGAGCACAACAAGGCCACCATGGGCGGACTCACGCTTGCAGTCCATGTGGAGGCGGGATGGTTCAACACGTCCAACTGGCACACCAACAGGCGCATGGGGGCGAACTACAACGCGGCCATCGGGCAGGCCGTGGGGCGCAACCAGGCCGTCGGCATGAAAATCCTGGAGATGTGCGGGCACATCGGGGTGGAGGCGCACGCCGTCAGGCCACTGCCCAAGACCATGCGCGTGGGAAGCGGTACGCTGCCCATGTGGGGCGGCGCGGACGGGAAGGTGAGGGCCGACGAGCTGGAGCGGCTGCTGGACGGCTGCGGCCTGCGCATGCCCAAGGGGCGCACCAACCAGGACGAGAGGGACGCTGTGCTGATAGCCTTGAGGGGGGCAGGATACGTTATTTGTCCCCGAAAATGCTTTTACAACAAACATATTCAGTAACTTTGCGGCAAGAGACACCACGGCATGAGGAAGGCGGAGGACATCATACGGGACGGAGAGAGCACCCGCTTCACAAGCGGGAACGCATCGGAGATGGGACGGCGCGGGAGCGAGAAAAGCGCGCGCACGAGGAGGTTCGCGAAGACTTTCAGGGAGGCCGCGCTGGCACAGCTGAAGAAGCGCGTGCAAGCATCCAACGGGCAGGAAATGAACGGCAGGGAGGCCATGATGGCCGTCCTCCTGCGCGAGGCCCTGAAGGGAAAGACGCAGGCCATGGAGCTCATGCTCAAGATAGCGGGAGAGTACCCCGCCGACAAGGTGCAGGTGTCATCCGAGCTCTCATTCGCCGAGCTGCTCATGCGTACAGGCACGAGGGAGGCGGACAGGCAGGAGGAGGACAATGGCCAGGAACAGCAGCGTTGAGCGCAAGGCCGAGGCGGCGTTCGCGGCATGGAGGGCAGACTGGAACACCTTCATCCGCGATGCCTTCGGTGTCACGCTTGACAGCGAGCAGCGGGCAATCGTCACCGCCGTGCAGCACAACCGCATGGTGAGCGTGCGGTCGGGCACGGCGCGCGGGAAGGACTTCGTGTCGGCCTGCATCGCCATGTGCTTCCTCTACCTCACGCCCAGGTGGAACAGCAAGGGGGAGATGGTGGAGAACACCAAGGTGGCCCTCACAGCCCCCACAGACCGCCAGGTGAAGAACATCATGCTCCCAGAGATAAGCCGCCTCTTCAACAGGGCGAGAAAGCGGGGCTACGACCTCCCCGGACGGCTCTCGGCCTATGACATACGAACCGACAACGAGGAGTGGTTCCTCACGGGATTCAAGGCCGACGAGCACAACCACGAGGCATGGTCGGGCTTCCACGCCGTCAACACGATGTTCGTCATCACCGAGGCCACGGGCATCATGGACGACACGTTCGAGGCCATCGAGGGAAACCTCCAGGGAAACTCACGCATCCTGCTCGTGTTCAACCCCAACACCACCGTGGGCTACGCGGCGCGCTCCCAGAAGTCGGACAGGTGGAGGACGTTCCGCCTCAATTCCCTCAACGCGCCCAACGTGGTGGCCAGGAAGACCATCATCCCGGGGCAGGTGGACTACGAGTGGGCAGCCGACAAGGTGCGCACATGGTGTGAGCCGATAGCGGCCAGCGAGGCGCTGGCGAGCGAGAACGACTTCGAGTGGGAGGGGCGGTGGTACAGGCCGAGCGACCTCGCCAGGAAGAAACTCCTGGGCGAGTTCCCGAAGGTGGACGAGGACGTGCTCATCCCGCTCCCGTGGATAGAGGCGGCGCAGGAGCGGTGGAAGGGCTACAGGCTCACATCGCACAACGGGGCGAGAATAGGGGTGGACGTGGCAGGGATGGGGCGCGACTGCACCGTGTTCTGCGAGCGGCACGGCAACTATGTGACACTGGACAAGCAGAACAGCGGCGGGCGGGCCGACCACATGAGGGTGGCGGGCAGGATAACCCACATGCTGGAGACGCTGACGGGCAGCATCGCCATGATAGACACCATAGGCGAGGGGGCGGGCGTGTACGCGCGATGCCTGGAGCACCTGGAGGGGAGCGCGCTCAAGTCCAATGTTGTCTCGTGCAAGTTCAGCGAGGCGGCAAGGACAAGGAGCGGGCGGGACTACACCGACCGGACCGGGCAGTACAGGTTCGCCAACATGAGGGCATACCTCTTCTGGATGGTGCGGGAGTGGCTCGACCCGGACAACCGCACGGGGGCGATGCTCCCGCCTGGGGGCACGCTTGCCCAGGAGGCCACCGAGATACGCTGGACGTTCAAGTCTGACGGGCGCGTCATCATCGAGCCGAAGGATGACATCAAGAGGAGGCTCGGCTTCTCGCCCGACGAGTTCGACTCGCTGGCCAACACCTTCTACCCCGCCGTGGCCGTGACGAGACACACGCATGAAATTTACACACAATACGAGGAAGACGCATTGCTATGAAGACAATCGAGGAGATTATGGACTACACGCGCCCCATCGCGGACGTGGTGAGAGACCTGAGAGTGAGAAACACAAGGGTGCCCTCGTGGGGAGACCTGAGCAAGCAGTACGACGCGAGCAAGCACCCAATCATGAGCGACCCAGAGTTCTTGCCGCAGAAGGGCGTGAAGATGTGCCGCGTGAGGCTCGGCTGGCAGAAACTTGCCACCAGGCGAATGGCCGAGCTGTGCTTCGGAATACCGGTGAGGCACGACTACAAGGTGAAGGACGAGCAGGAGCAGAAGGCCGCGCGCATTTTGGAGTCTATCTACAGCAAGAACCGCATGGACGCTGAGAACATCACCCGCGCCAGGATGATATATGCGGGCTGCGAGTTCGCAACAATATGGTACACACAGGAGCAGGAGACCATGTACGGCGGGGAGAGGAGCGCGACGAAGATAAGGTGCCGCACCTACTCGCCCATGCAGGGTGACACCATCTACCCGCTCTTTGACGACTTCGACGACCTGGTGGCACTATCCGTGGAGTACCGCAAGACCTTCGGCGCCGAGCAGGTGACATTCTTCGAGACCTACACGGCCACCGAGCACAACCGCTGGGTACAGCGCGCGGGGACGTGGGAGGAGGACATGAGCCCAGAGCAGATGACCATCGGCAAGATTGCGGGCGTGTATGCCTGGAGGGGCGAGCCTATCTGGGAGGACGAGAGCGAGAACGTGAGCGAGGCTGAATACGCGCTCTCGCGCAACGGCAACTACATCCGCAAGAACTCGAAGCCGAACTGGGTGGTGTATGCCGACATGGAAGACCTCGTGAAGTTCGGGCAGGAGAAGGACACAGACAGCACCGCCCGCAACGTGCTCCACTACCCTGCCAACGCGAAGGCGGGCTTCGAGACGTGGAGCCAGGCCACGGACGCGCTGGAGTACCACATCAAGCAGATAAGGGAGAACTTCCACTCGCAGCTCCAGCTGCCCGACATGTCCTTCGACAGCATGAAGACGACACCCATGAGCGGAGAGGCACGCAAGATGATGTTTATCGACGCGCAGCTGAAGGTGACGGACGAGAAGGGGCTGTGGACTGAGGTGCTGAGCCGCGAGATGAACGTCATCAAGGCATTTGCCCGCCTCATGTTCCCCAGCCTGGCAGGAGCGTTTGACGCGCTGGAGTGCGACTTCATCATCACGCCATACAGCATCCAGGACATGGCAGAGCGCGTCAACATATACACATCCGCCACGCAGAAGCCCGTCATGAGCCAGCGCACGGCCATCCAGAAGTTGGGCGAGGTGGACGACGTGGACGAGGAGATGCAGCGGCTGGCCGAGGAGGACGCCGCATCCCTGGAGGAGAGTGTGTACTAACAAGGTCATGCCGACATGTCGTCACAGCGAGACAGCGCGTCACCGTACGACCGCCGCCACAGGGCAAACATCACCAGGTACGGCAAGCAGATAGACCGCCTCTTCGACACGCTGTGCCAGGAGGCGGCCAGGCTCGGCATACGCACAGGACTGGAGGAGGGCTTGGCAGGATTCTCGTTCGACCGCTTCCCGGCAACAAAGAAACAAGCCTCCAGGCTCCTGGCCAGGATACGCCAGGAGATGGAGACGGCCATCGCCGGCGGCATCCGCGACGAGTGGGAACTGTCCGAGGAGAAGAACGCGGCCATCATCGAGCACCTGCTTGAGGACACAGGCATTCCCAGGGAGGTCGCCGAGTCAATGAAGCCACGCAACGCGGACGCGCTGGAGGCGTTCCAGAAGCGCAGGACAAGGGGGCTGGCACTCTCGGACAGGGTGTGGAACGTCACCAGCCAGGCCATGGGCGAGGTGGAGACGGCCATCGGGCTCTCGCTCTCCTCCGGCATGGATGCTCCAGCACTCTCGCGCAAGGTGCGGGGGCTCCTCAAGAACCCGTCAGAGATGTGGAGGCGGTACTATGTGACAAGGACACAGGCCGACGGCACGCGGCGCAAGGAGCCCGAGTGGAGGCGAAGGGTGGTGGGTGAGGATGGCAAGGCGCACTTCGTGAGCAAGCCGCTCTCCCACCCTGGGCGCGGTGTCTATCGCTCCAGTTACCGCAATGCCCTGCGCCTGGCCGTCACGGAGACCAACATGGCATACCATGAGGCCGACATGCTGGCATGGATGCAGAGCCACGCCTGCATAGGCATCGAGGTGACGCTCTCCAACAACCACACCTGCCGTGGCGTGAAGGGCATGTTCTTCGACATCTGCGACGAGCTGGCTGGCAAGTACCCGAAGGACTTCAAGTTCACAGGCTGGCACCCCTTTTGCCGCTGCGTGGCCGTGCCCATCACGGCAAGCAAGGAGGAGTTCGTGAGTTACCTCCAGGATATGATTGCGGGCATGGACGTGTCGGGCGTGGAGTTCAAGGGCACGGTCAAGGACATGCCCGCATGCTTCACCAAATGGTGCAGGGACAACAGCGCGCGCATCGGGCGCATGAGGGAGCGGGGGACGCTGCCCTACTTCATCAGGGACAACGAGGGGAGGATGGCCAAGCAAATGCCACTTGTAACAAAGTACAAGGACGATGAATGGGAGCAGACATACGTCCCAGAACTTGGGAGCGGTTTTGTAATGACTGAGCGTGCCCGCATTGAGGAGTCCAAAGCAAGCAACAGCGAGAGACAGAAATTTGAGAAGGAGATGCGCATGTGCAAGGTATTGGCCGACAACGGGCATGCCATAGAGTACCTACATGGAACAGGCCGCCCAGAAGGACAGACCTACGACATCACTATGAACGGAACGAAAGCCGACCTCAAGTGCGTCACAGGCGGGGCTGGAAACATCGTGAAATACGTCAAGAAGGCACTAAACGAGCAAGGGAGCGAGGCCGTTGTGCTTGAAATGCCATCACCAGACAAGAAGTTCTTCGATGCTTTAGCAGAAGCGAGAAGAAAATGCGTAGGCCGTATATTCTTCTATGTCAAAGGCGAGAACATAATAAAAGAAGCAAAATAAAAATGGGACACCCCTCGGTGCCCCGTTGGTGGTACACGGTCAGAGACCCTGTCCCTTCACTCCAGTGGTGGACTGAAATGCACCGCAAAGTTACGAACAAATCATAAAACAGCAAGCAAATGGGAAAGAAAATGCAAGACTACGAGGAATTTGTGGAGAAGTTCAAGCCCAAGAAGACCACGGATGACTGCTACACGCCGCCACTGGTGTACGAGGCCGTGCTGGAGTGGGCGAGGATGCACCTGGGCATCGGCGACCGACCTGTGGTGCGCCCGTTCTGGCCGGGCGGGGACTTCGAGCACTACGACTACCCCGAGGGCTGCGTTGTCGTGGACAACCCGCCCTTCTCCATCTTCTCCAGAATATGCGACTGGTACGTGGGGCGCGGGATTGACTTCCTGCTCTTCGCCCCTGGCTTGACCGGCATACGCAAGAACTGCACCTTCGTGGCCTGCGGGGTCCAGGTCACCTACGAGAACGGGGCGGTAGTCAACACCTCCTTCGTCACCAACATGCTGGGAGACCTCATCTGCACCACCGCCCCCGACCTCCGCAAGGCCGTGGATGCCGCCGATGGCCTCAACCGGAAACAGAAGAAGACCCTGCGCAAGCTCTCGTTCCCCGACTGCGTGCTCAGGGTCTCCACGCTCCTCACCATGGCCAACGCGGGCGTGGAGTTCAGCGTGGGCAGGGCGCACGGGGCGGTTGTAGGCCAAGCCTGCGAGGGCAAAAAAAGAGAGTTCGGGAGAAGCGTCCTCCTCTCGGACAAGGCAACGGCTGAGAGGCTGGCTGCTGAGAGGCTGGCTGCTGAGAGGCTGGCTGCTGAGAGGCTGGCTGCTGAGAGGCTGGAACTCAGCCGGGAGAGCATGGAGATACTTGAGAGGCTGAACTCCCCCGCAAAATGAACTGCGGATTAACCCGCAGCTTGAAACAGCCACATCATGGCCAACACAAACCAAGAGAACACAAGGCACAAAAAAAGATGATTATAGCAGGCGGAACAGCCTGCTATAATTTGTCAATGTATCTTTGGTGACCTATAAGCCGAAGTGTTATACCAATTCGCCTCATGCTTATACCGAGCGACAGCAATAGACGGGCTTATACCTTTTGACTTGGCAGCAGCAGCGATTGTTCTCACTATTCCATACGGAGAAATGGTTTTGCACCCAACCTTCATTATATCATTCCAAACACTATCGGGAATCAGTGCCTGGCGTGCAAATTCATTTGCCTCCTTCTCCCTTGGGTCTGTAGAGTACGAACCGTCATCAACAGAAATGAATGCTGTCTGTCCGTTTTGAAGATGCCTGTCTATGTGGCAAAGTTCATGCAAAACATCGAAAGCCAATTTGTCCATATCATCGTAGCGGTATGTAACCGTCACAACTGGATGCGCATTCAACATTGTTGAAAATGCGTCAATTGGAGCCTTGTCAAACTTTTCCACCTCAACATAGAGTATTCCATACTTGTTGAGACATTCCCTTATGCGCCCGATTGTTAACGTTGACGCATTGGCCATTTCCGCAATTTCCGTTGCTGCCTTTGGCGAATTCCCCTTCGTGTATTCAGAAGATAACGCAGGCTCAGAGTTTATTCTGATATTGTTCAGAATTAGCCACGCAAGCATATTTTTATCGTCTATCTTCGTTTTCTCACTGTGCTTGTACATGCCTGCAATTTGCAGCGTCAACCCTTCTGCCGAGAGAAGGTCGAAAGAAACCATGGCTTTTATTCGCGCTACCCGTTCAACACAAGGCATGAGCGACATGCCCAATCTCTTATAAAGCATTTTTATATTGAACAAGTCACTACACACCTTCTCATAGCAAATCGCCTTTTGCTCTTCTTCATTCCTCTCAGCGATTGCCTTACAGTCATAAGAGTAACCATTTTGGAGACTCATCCAGTTCTTGTACGATATACCAAGGGCTTTCTCAAGTTTGATGGCCAAACTCTCGCTCAAATTACGCTTTCCCTTGATAAATTCGTTCAGGTGGGTAGGCTGGACACCTATCTTTTTGGCAAAATCCTTTTGCTTGATACCACGCTCCAACAACTCCTCGCGCAGAACCTCTCCTGGGTGAACTGCTCTTGCTGGAACTAACATTTCACTTTTTGTTTCCATAATGAGTGCTATCAATTTCAATCAATTCTACTTTTACTCCGTCTTCTGTTTCTGTGAACAACAGACGCTCGACCTTACCGTTTACAATTCTTAAAGAACTGCGTGAGTCATGTGCCAACTTCTCATAATGCAAAAAACTATATTCTTTTAATCCTTTTGTGTTTTCTGTTCGGTACATAATGCCAACAGCCCGAATGTAGCCTTCTACGAGTTTCTTGTTCTTGCACAATTGCTTGTATTTTTGGTCTTTCGTCTTGCCTGTCTCATACAGTTCAGCCAACGCGTCATCTTCGAAAGTTATCTTCATTCATGTGAAATGCTTTATTTATTCGCAAAGGTACATCGAAATTCCCATATATGGTAATTCGCAGGATAAAAAATCATTCAGGCCGACTATAACCAGCACTTGAATTGCGGAATAAACCCGCATTTTGAAACAGCCACATCATGGCCAGCTCCAACCAAGAGAACACAAGGCACAAAAAAGTGCTTTTCTTGCAAGTGTATTAAAGAAAGTCGTATATTTGCGCAGTTAAACACTTAAACGTAAGCAAATGAGCATTAAACGTACGGCACTGGACAAGTTGAAGACCAAGTTTGACGGGATAGACGAGAAGGTGCTCAGCAGGATTGCGCTGAAGATTGCCAAGACTGCCAAGACGGACGAGGACATGGCCGCAGAGGTGGACGAACTCACACTCATGGACATCATCAACTCATACACCGACTCCAGGGTCAACGACGCGCAGGACAAGGCCGTGAAGCGTTACAAGCAGGAGAAGGGCATCAAGGACAGCGAGGACGGAGACGGCACGCAGGGCGGTGACGGAGACGGCACAGGCAAAGGAGATGGCAAGGAGGGGAATGATGGCGATGGCAGCGACGGCAAGGAAGGGAAGGACGACACTCCAGCCTACATCAAGGCACTCATGAAGAGTGTGGAGACGCTGGCACAGGAGGTCGCGGGCCTCAAGGCAGGCAAGACTGCGGACGCGCGCAAGGAGGCCCTGGACAAGGTGCTGAAGGACGCACCGGAGCGGGACAGGAAGTTCTACGAGAAGAACTACACGCGCATGAAGTTCGAGAATGACGAGGACTTCAGCGAGTGGCTCGACGGTGTTGCGGATGACATCAAGGACGGGGCGGACGGCAATGGAGACGCGGGAGGAAACGGCACACAGACACAGCATGCCACAAGCGGCCAGCAGGGGAGACCCAAGGCAGGCGGTGGAGGCGGTGGAGCCATCCCCGCACAAGTGCAGGCGCGCATTGACGCACGCTCAAAGGCCGCAACGGCAGCCCCGGCCATCAAAGGACTGCCAGCAAGCAACGCATAAGAGATGAAGAGATACACGACAACCCCAGCCGGGGCGGCAGAACCCATACGCATCGAGCAGGTGTTTGCGGAGAAGCCAGGCGGCGGCCTGGTGGAAGACCCAGGCTTTGACGTGCCTGAGACTACCGCCGTATACGCGAAGGGCAACGGGAAGTATGCCGTCATCAAGGCATACCGCCTGGCCGCAGCAGTGGCCAAGGCAGACACCACCCTCAAGATTGCCAAGGGAAGCGGCATCGCCGTGGGCGACGTGCTGGCCTTCGGCAAGAAGGGAGTGGCATGCACGGCCATTGACACCAGCGCGGCAGACAGCGACAAGGTGACCGTCACCATGGGCGTGGACATCCCCGCCGGGAGCGTCCTCTACCAGGCCAAGGCAGAAAGCGCGGACGCGGCGGTGCCCGTCGGCACCCCTGTGTACGTCACGGGAAACGCCCTGGCCGGAGGGATGGGCGAGCAGCCCCTGCGCCTTGTCAACGGCGCGAACCTGAGAAAGGAAACGGCCTGCATGGGAGATGACATCGCAGGCCAGATGAAGAACATAACACTTGTATAACAATGGGACAGATGAACAAGCCTCTGTTTGACCTCGACACCCCAGGGGTGCAGGCCGAACTCGCGTCATACACCCCCGGACAGGGGCTGGCATGGCCGCAGCTCTTCCCCCTGAAATACACCCCGAAGTTTGACCTCAAGGGGATAGAGGGAGAGGACGGGATACCCGTGAGCGCAGACCGCGTGGCCTTCAACAGCAAGGCGCCCAAGAAGACCCGCCAGAAGGTGGGCTCATGGAACTGCACGCTGGGCAAGATAGAGATTTCGAGAGAGAAGGACGAGATTGCCATCAACGAGTACAACGACCTGAAGACCATCTCGGCCGCCAACACCGAGGACACGGCAGCCGCACAGGCTCTTGTCGATATGGTGTACGACGACATCGCCTTCTGCAACAAGGGCATGGACGCCCGCGCCGAGATTGAGGCCCTCACCATCGGCTCGCTGGGCAAGCGCGTGTTCAGCACCACGCTGGACGGCGACATGGCCGAGAGCGAGGAGATTAACTTCAACGTGCCGGAGGACAACTTCCTCGGCGCCGTCGCCAAGTGGGACAGCTACGACACAGCCGACGGCCTGGGCGACATCATCCGTGGCGCGAAGGTCATCATCAAGAAAGGGCTCCAGCGTCCGCAGTACGCCATCATGGAGCAGTCCATGTTCGACCACCTGTGCGCGCAGAAGAAGACCATCAAGCGCGTGGCCTCGGCCATCCTGAAGGCCACAGGGCTGGACAGCGCGGACGATGTGACGCTGGAGAGCGTCAACAGCTACATGCGGCGCAAGGGCGCGCCCCAGATACTGGTCATCGAGCCTTATGTGGCCATCGAGGGCAAGGACGGCAAGAAGACCACCGTGCAGCCCTGGAACGTCAACTCTGTGGTGCTTTCCCCCGAGGCACGCCTGGGCTACACCTACTACAAGACGGTGCCACGCGTGCCCAACTCGGACGCGCTCCAGGAGAATGGCTCATACTACAAGCTCACCGTGTATTCGGAGTTGAACCCCATGCTGGAGGTCACAATGGCCGAGGCATACATACAGCCCGCGCTGTCCAACAGGCGCTCGCTGGTGTTCATCAACGCCATGCACACCGAGTGGAACGGAGGCGAGGCGTAAGACAATGAGCGATGTGCTGACTGCCCTCCAGGGCATGACCATCTACCCCATCCCCATGAGCGTGCTCCAGGAGTGCGCCCTGGAGGCGGGGTGCGACCCCGCCGGGGAGGTGACGGCGGAGACGAGGAGAAGCAGGGAGTGGAAACGCGCCAAGGCGCGTGTGCTCCTGTTCCTCAGCACCGCGCCAAACGTGACGCAGCAGGGTGTCTCCTTCACCTTCTCTGCCACCGAGCGGGCAAACTTCCGCAAGCAGGCCGCAAGCCTGGAGGCAGAGGCCGACGGGGACGCGGCGGCCGGGGGGGCTGGTTACGGATATGTCGGCGAGAACTTCTGAAGGCATGATACTTGGCAACGGGCACATACGGGTAATCGCGGAGCACGGGGGCGGGATTGACGGCAACGGAGACCCCATACCCGTGACCGAGGAACTGGGACGCCCCATACCGTGCAACTACCAGCGCAACTCCTACCAGGGGCGTGTGGCCGAGCACGGCGGCACTCACTCCACAGCCTCGTACACGGTCATCATCGACATGGTGGAGTTCGGCCCTTGCCGCTTCCGCCTGTACGACAGGACAGGGGCCTGCCTGGGCACTTACGAGGTGACAGCCAGGGGCATCGAGCCCCTGGAGTTCGTCGGCAACATCCGCATAACCGTATAGCCCATGCCCATCTCGTCACGCAGCCCGCGAGGCAACTTCCAGGACTGGATGCAGGAGCAGGCCGACAGGCAGCTGCGCGCGGCCATCGAGGTGCTGGACAGGGCGGGGCTCAACGCCACCAGGGAGATGCGCACGGCAAGGCGATACACCGACAGAAGCGGCAACCTGCGCTCCTCCACAGGCTACGCCGTGATACTCAACGGGCAGATTGTGCGCGGGGGGCACTTCGCGGCAGTGAGCCTCACGGGGCACGAGGGCACGGAGACTGGCAGGAAACTGGTGGAGAAGGCAATGCTTGAGATAGGCGCGGACAAACTCGCGCTGGTGCTGGTGGCTGGGATGCACTACGCCTACTATGTGGAGCGCATGGGGCTCAACGTCACCGACAGCGGCGTGGCACTCGCAAGGCGGGAGGTCCGCTCCATGCTCGCGGCACTCGGTTTCACAAGACGGGGAGGTTCATGATGAAGACAACGGCAGACATAGAGCACGACATCTACCTCGTGGCCAAGGACTACCTGGCCGGCAGGATAGGAGGGAGCGTCTACAAGGAGGGCACCAGGCCGAGGGACTCCGCCAAGGAGGACGCGGTCATTGTGGTGTCGTTCGCAAGCACTGGACAGAGGCAGGAGGCATCGGTCTATGTGAACATCTTTGTGCCCGACACGGCAAGCGGGCACGGCGAGGGAATGCCGGACAAGGCGAGACTCCAGAAGGTGGCCTCCATGGGCGAATGGCTCGCGGAGGCTGTCAACGACACCTACTCTGACTTGCAGGCGGCACTGGGCAGCGCGACCGGCATCCTGGAGGGACAAGGCACAGGACAGCACATCGTATCAATTCACCTAACATTAACAATTAACACTATCTAAGGACATGGCAAAGAAAATAATGGCCTGGTCTAAATGCGCGATTGAAATCGGCAAGACAGGCGAAAGCGACGCAATGGCCACCGCGCTCACAAGCGTGGGCGTGGTGAAGGACAAGAGCGCGACAATGGAGAGCGCGGAAGGCGACTCCCTGGAGATGAAATCGACAGGCGGCGAGACCGTGGGCAGCGAGAGGCAGGAGGGCACCGTCACCATCACGTGCCGCGTCATCGAGCCGGGGAAGGAGCTCTACACGCTGCTGGGCATAGGGGCGGCAAGCGAGGCGAACATCGCCGTGCAGTCGCATGTGGTGGCCGACGAGTACAGCGTGAAGGTGACGCCCAACAAGGTGGGCGCGTGGGGCGTGGAGGCCCCCAAGTGCAGCGTGAGCGTGAGCGCGGGATGGAGCGAGGAGGACGGCAACTACGTGGACCTCTCCTTCGGCGTGCTGCACGGAGATCAGACAGACGGCGAGGGCAACCCCTTCTGGTACATGAAGACCCCGTCGAAAGGCATCGTGGCCGACACCGTCAACGGAGGCTACAAGGCGAAGGCATGAGCCTCTCATTGTCGGGAGACGTGTGTGTGCGCGGGCCTGGATGGTGCATGACGGCATCGCCCAGGCTCTTTTTCTTCCGGTTGTGCTGTGGGGCGAGAGACACAGTGCGGTGCGCCGGCCATCGCAGCGGCATGCGTCCGGCATCGCGGCGGCATGCGTCCGGCATCGCACCGCACTGCCACAAGACAGCACACCGCCGCAACCATATAACAGCAAAGACGAGAACATGAAGGAGACGATAGAGAGCAAGGTGGCACAGGCCATCCTGCAACAGGCCGACGAGGTGACCGTCCGCGGCATCACCTACCGCGTGGAGCAGCCAACGCTGGCCACGCTGGCAATGCTCAGCGAACTTGTGAGCACACTGCCCGACTATGACATGGGACAGAGCGTCATCGCCAACGTGCTGGCGCACGCGGGACAGGCCGCAGGCACGCTCGCCAGAATCGCCGCCCTGCTCATCCTGGGGGCAGCCAGGGTGAGGGAGTGCAGGACGGCCACGCTGGAGACCACGACGATGCACAGGCGGTGGTCGTGGCGCAGGATGCGCAGGACAGACACGCCGCTGGTGGAGCGCAGGAGGGTGAGCGAGTACGACCGACTGGCCCATGACCTGGAGCAGGGCACAAGCCCGGCGGACATCAACAGCATCATCACCAAGAGGCTGTGCGACATGCAGGTGGGAGATTTTTTCGCCGTTACCGCTTCCCTAAAAGGGCAAGACATACTGGCCGCGACAAGGGAGGCGGGGGAGACAGCATCTGGGGAATAGTCATCGGGTGGCACAAGTCACTGGAGATACCCGTTGACGACATACTGTACAGGCACTCGTACGTCAACCTCTGCATGTACGCAGCCGCGTGCCCGCAGTACGATGACGAGGAGGACACCTGGGACGGGAGCGTCGACATGTGCGAGGACAGCAACATACAGCAGGGGGCAGAGGTGGAATACATATATTAGACACAATGGCTAACGGAAGCGAGGAATACAGGGTTGTGCTCGACACGTCGGGCATACGCGACGGTGTGAGCAGGGGCGCGGGAGAGTTCGGCAGGCTCGGCACCGCAGCCGAGGACGCGGGCGGGCGCGTTGACTCGGCAATGAGGGCAATGGGCAAGGCCGTCGGCTCATACTTCGCGGCAAACAAGATACTTGAGTTCTCACAGGCTATCGTCAAGACGCGGGCAGAGATTGAGTCCTACGAGGTGTCTTTCCGCACACTGCTCGGCAACGAGCAACTGAGCAAGAAATTCTTCGGGGAGATACGCGAGCTTGCCGTGCAGACACCGCTCTACCTCAACAGCCTGGCAAGCGGGGCGCAGATGATGCTCGGCTTCAACGTCGAGGCCGAGAAGGTCATCCCCACCCTCAGGCAGATAGGCGACATCAGCATGGGCGACGCGCAGCGGTTCCAGTCGCTCACGCTCGCGTTCTCCCAGATGACGGCGGCGGGCAGGCTCATGGGGCAGGACTTGCTCCAGATGGTCAACGCGGGGTTCAACCCGCTCTCCGAGATAAGCCGCAAGACAGGCAAGAGCATCAGCGAACTGAAAGACGAGATGTCGGCAGGGGCCATCTCGGCCGACATGGTTGCAGAAGCCTTCAAGTCTGCCGCCGAGGAGGGCGGCAAGTTCCACGGCATGCTGGAGAAGCAGAGCAAGGCCATGCAGGGCTCCATCAGCAACCTCAAGGGCGCGGTGGACGACATGATGAACGGCATAGGCGAGGGCATGCAGCCCGTCATCACGGCAGGCATCAGCGGGCTCACCACACTGGCCAAGCACTACGAGGACGTGGGCAAGGCCATCCTGGTGCTGGCATCAGCCGTGGGCACCTACAAGGCCATGGACATCTCCACACACCTGCTCGCGTCCGTCCGCTCGCTCTCTGCGCTCACCGCCTCCATCAAGGCATCCACCGTGGCACAGGCGGCATTCAACGCCGTGGCCAAGGCCAACCCATATGTGCTGCTTGCCTCGGCGGTCATCAGCGTGGCCACGGCCATGTGGGCATTCCGAGACTCCAGCACCGAGGCCGAGAAGGCCTCCAGCCTGCTTGCCAGGCAGCAGGACAAGCTGGCTGGAAAGATGAAGGAGCAGGAGGATGCCGTGAACGGCCTCATGGCAACCGTCACGGACGAGACGAAGGCAGAGCAGGAGCGGAACACCGCCCTGGAGCGGCTGAGGGGCATCTATCCCTCTGTGTTCGGCCAGTACAACACGGCCATCGAGCTCACCAGGAAGAAGACAGAGGCACAGCGTGAGTTCAACGAGGCGCTGGCAGAGGAGCGCAGGATGCGGGGGAATGCAAGCTACGAGGACAACAGGGCTGTCCTCGCATACCTGGAAAAGGCGCATGCAATATACGAGCAAGGAGGCACGCAGTCCGATGTGCTGGGAACGGGCGAGTACAAGAGAGCCCTGGCCGTCTACAAGCGGCAGACAGGCGCGAAGAGCGGGGACTTTTTCAACAACTGGATCGCGAAGAACTACAGCGGCGGCAACAGGAAAGTCCTGGGGGAGGCTGTCAGGCAGCAGGACGCGCTGAGGGCAGACGAGAGCCAGGCCTCCTTCATCGCCTCCGTCACGGGCATGGACGAGGGGCAGCTGAGGGCAGCCGCCACCGAGGTGGACAGGCTGCGGCAGCAACTGGAGAAGAGCGGCAAGAAGTACATCAAGACACGCGAGGGCATCATCCTAAGCGCCGAGCAGGTGAACGAGCGGGCGCGGAAACTCCAGGAGCAGCAGAAGGCAAACGACAGGGCCAGCAGGAGCAACCCCTACAAGGAGGCACAGCGCGAGTACGGGCAGGCCGCAAGGGCCGTGCGGGAACTGGAGCGCAAGGCCAAGGCCAGCGACCTCACCGGCAAGGAGAAGTCGTCCATCCAGGACGACCTCAAGAAGGCCAGACAGCGCGAGAAGGAGACCAGGGAGGCATACGAGAACCTGGGCGGGGACACCAAGGGGAGGCAGGCCAAGGCGGCGGACAAGGCAGCGGACAAGGCACAGAAAGCGCTCGAGCAGGCCAACGCGCGCGCGGTGAAGGCGGCGGAGCGGCAGGCCGAGGACAAGGAGAAGGAACTGGAGTTCGCACGCAAGGCAAGGGATGCCGAGTACAGCCTCAGGCAGATGCAGATAGACAACACCCCCAACGGGGCGGAGAGGAACAGGCTACAGACCGAACTGGACTATGACAAGGCCATGGCCGCGGCCAAGGACTGGGAGGACGGGCAGCTGAAGGCCATACAGGAGGACGAGAGACGCAAGTGGGAGGCCGACAACCCGGACTTCGCCAAGGAGGGGCGCATCTTCGAGCCGCTGACCAAGACGCTGCCGGCCGAGTTGCAGAAGATAGCCGACGGCATGGTGCAGGAGGCCGCGAAGGCCAGGGACAAGGCCATGGCAGAGGAGGCATGGAGGGTGCAGGGCGGACAGAACGCGGCAGCCATGCAATACGGCTCCTACGAGCAGCGCAAGGCCGCGCTCGCCTCCAACTACCGGCACGACATGGACGCGGCCACTGACGACTGGGAGCGTGAGTCCATACGCAAGAAGTACGAGGCAGACCTCCTGGCACTGGACTCCCTCTTCGGCAAGACCATCGGAGGCATGGCCGACCTCTTCGCAGACGCGAGCCTGAAGAGCATCGCCTCCATACGCGCCACACTGGACAAGTACCAGATGCTCGTGGACTACATGCAGGCCGGAGGCGAGGGCGGAAGCGAGGGCGGAAGCGGGCGGCAGGTGAGCACGGAGCAGCTGAAGGAGCAGTTCCCCGACGCGGAGCGACTGCTGCAGGGCCTACAGGGAGACCCTGAGCGCATGAAGGCCGTGGCAGATGCCGTGAAGAAATTGCTCGACACGCTGGAGCAGAAGTCGCCATGGGACGCGTTCCTCGGCAACGTCAAGAAGTACATCGACCTCATGAAGAAGGGCGGGGCGTCCAACATCGGGGCCGGCATATCCGGACTCGCGGACGAGATGAAGGGGATGCTGCCACAGATACAGGCGTTCGGCTCCAACATCGCCAACATCTTCGGGAAAGGCGACAGCGGCATCCAGAAGGCCATGAAGGGCATCGAGGGAGGGCTGGACATCGCCCAGGGCGCGGGCAAGATGATGAGCGGCGACATCGTGGGCGGGCTTATGGACGGCATCAAGGGCATCTCCGCGCTCGTGGACGCGTTCGGCGGGAGCAACATGGAGGCCATGGCCAGCGCTATCGCGGAGCTCACCGACACCAACAAGGCGCTGAAGGACGCGATGGACGACCTCAAGGACGTGATGGGCGACACATCGGGCAGGGATGCCACAGCCGCCTATGAGCAGGCACGCGCGCTCCTGGAGAGGCAGCAGGCCAACTCGGCGGAGATAATGCTGGACGAGGCGCGCAAGTGGGAGCGGGGCTCGCACTCCATAGCCAGCCAACTGGACAGCGACAAGAGCTTCAAGGCACTCCTCCAGAAGGTGTCCTCCATGCTGGGAAAGAGCGTGACAAGCACCGGGGGGCTGCTCTCGCTGTCCGCGTCAGACCTGAAGACCATACGCACACAGGACGCCGGCCTCTACAACGAAATCCTGCGCGCCTTCCGCAACGCGGAGAACGAGCACACGGGCGAGGGCGTCGACGAGATGCTGTCCGACTACATAAGCCAGTATGCCGACGCTTTCCAGGAACTGGAAGACCAACTGGCAGAGACGCTCACGGGCATCACACGGGACACGCTCACCGACGACTGGAAGGACATGCTCGCAGACCTGGACAGCACAGGCAAGGAGGCGGCGGACAACTTCGAGCAGTACCTGCGCAACGCCATATCCTCATCCCTGGTGGCCAAGGAGTACAAGAGCCGCCTGGAGGCACTCACGCAGCAGTTCGCCGAGGCGATGGAGGACGGCACTCTCAGCAACTCGGAGGCCGACGCGCTGCGCCAGCGTTACGCCTCGCTCTACGCCGAGGCACAGGCGCGCATAGCGGGGCTGTACGAGCAGGCGGGCGTCTCCAGGCTCACCGACCAGTCATTCTCCACAGGCGTGTCCGGGATGACAGAAGACCAGGCAGACGAGATGAACGGGCGCATGACGGCCATGCAGATGACCACGGCCAACATCTACACGGCCAACCTCCAGATGGCAGAGCACTTGCAGGCCATGCACATGATGGCCACCGAGCACCTCGACCGCCTGGCCGCAATAGCAAGGAACACGGCCAGGGCAAACGAGTACCTGGCACGCATAGCGGACAACACGGACGAACTATAAGACAGGAAGCATGAAAGGTGAACTTTTCTTCAACGGGACGGACGCGTGGACGGCCTACGGCATAGAGATGCAGTTCGGGGCATACGCGGCACTCATAAGCCCGGCCCCGGCAAAGGACTATGTGACAAACGGCTCGCGCACGGAGCACGGCGTGGAGTACGCCCCCGGCATGAGGCTTGACGAGCGCAGCATCGCGCTGCCCCTGGGAATGAGGGCCGCGGACAGGGCGTCGTTCTTCAGGGCGTTCGCAAGGTTCGTGGGCGAGGTGTGCCAGGCGGGGGACATCACCGTCACCACCAAGTATGACGGCAACGCCTACAAGTGCAAGTACAAGAGTGTGACAGCGCTGGCCGAGTACAACGGGCGCAAGGGGACATTCGCCCTCAACCTCGTGGAGCCAGACCCGACAGACAGGACAGCATGAGAAAGACAAGCATCTACAAGGCGGACGGAACGGGGGTGAGGATGCGGGTGCTGCCATCCTCGCCCAAGGCGTCGTTCACAATCATGAAGAAGGACGAGGTGAGGCTCACGTTCAGCAGCACGGAGAGGGCGCTCCTGCACACGGGGGACTACATCCTCGCGGACGAGGCGGAGGAGGAGGGGCACAGCCATGGAGTCCTTGCCTGCGCCCTGCCCATGGCCATCGGGGACGACGGGCACGTGTGGCCGTCCAGGACGCGCTCGCTGCTGGGGCACAAGTACCAGGTGACCTCACCATACATGCCCGCCTGGAACGACAAGAAGCGGTGCTATGACTACAATGTGACGCTGGAGGCATGGTACAGGGCATGGGCTGCGAGGGTCATGCGCCTGCCCGCCATTGACGGGAACGGGCAGTACACGCTGCACGACACCGACTTCTCGCTCACCGACCAGATGCAGCGGCACGCTTACCTGCTCCTGCTCAACCTCAGGCTCAGCGGGATGGAAGAGCGTGACGGCATGCAGTACAAGGCGCGGCTGCGCTATAACAGCAAATGGGAGCAGGTGGTCACCATAGGCAATGACGGCGGCATGCAGGTGAGGACGGTCGGGTACGACATGGACATCAGCCACGAGACGACAGAATACTTCAGCCTCACCACCGAGGAGGTGAAATACAGCAACACGGACATCATATCGGCCATGTCGGCCATCTCGGGCGCATGGGACTGCGAGTGGTGGGTGAAGGGGGACAGCATCTACTTCGGCAGGCTTGACAACCCCGGCAAGGTGACGGACGTGGCCGTGGGCACGGAGGCCACATCCGTCACGGCACAGGAAAGCGGCGGCACATACGCCACACGCCTCTATGCCTTCGGCGGCACGCGCAACATCCCCGCCACTTACAGGAAGGAACTCGTCTTCACCGTGAGCGGGGCAGACAGAGAGCTGGTGGGGGTGCGGGACATCACGGACAGGGCAAGGCTGCTGACAGCAGACTGCTTCTCCACCGCGCGGCAAACCGCGAACAGGGCAATAGGGAGCCTGGCAAACGACGCAACGCAGGGTGACCTGCTGCAATACTTCCAGTCCGGCGGGCACCCCCTCATCGTGAATGACGGCGGGCGCCTGTATGGTGGCCCCGGAGCGCTCGCGCCTGCGGAATGCAAAATGCTGTACGCTGTCACAGGCGGAGCGTTTCGCAACACATGCCAGCCGGGCAGCAGCATGACGGCCATAAGCCCCTCCCGATACAGGGTGGGGATGCTCTGGCTCATGTCCACTGTAATGGAGGTGGACGTGAGCCTGGCCGTATATGTGGGCGGCAGCGAGGTGTACAGCGGCACACTCACGTCACGCGGGATGGAGTATGCGTATGGCTACACCAGGAACACGGGGGCAGACGGGTACAGGCAGGGGGGTGTGTATGTGCACACCGTCGACAATGCGGCCAGTTTCCCGTGCGAGGAGAAAGCCGACGGCGACATCACCGTCGTGATACGCGCCAGCCATGCCGTGCCCGCCTGGCTGGCCGGAGGGAACATCACGGTGCTCGGCCAGACAATGGTCGCGGACATACCCGTGACATTCCTCCGCAACCGCGCCGGGGAGCGGCACGCGCTGGCAGAAGTCACGGTGAACGCGACGCTCAACCCGCTAAAGGCACAGCCCGGAAGCGCAGAGGCCTCGCTGATTGTGGCACTCCAGGACGGCAACACGGGCACAGACCTGTCGTCCATCGCAGGCGGGGACACATACACCATAGACAACGAGGCACTGGTCAGGAGCAAGATACGGGCGTCATACTGGAGCAGCGCATACACGGACACAGCCCCCAACAACGTCACCGGCACGCGCCTCATGCTCCCGGAAGGGACAGGGCATGTGGACGCCTTCAGCGGGATGGCCGACTGGGACGTGGTGGAGGCGGTGAAGGTGTTTGACGACATCTATCCCAGCCGTACCGACACGGTGTCGGAGGTTCGCACCTACGCGTATGCCAGCGAGGAGACGGACGAAGTGACAGGCGAGGTGACAAAGCGGGCGTGGGACGCTTACCAGTTCAAGGCCACCCTGGCCAGCAAGGACTTCTCGAACGCCTACAAGCTGCAGACAGGCGAGCCGCTGCGCGTCACCTTCTCCAGCGGCCTGCTGGCGGGCATGACCTTCGATGTGGAATACAACCCCACCCACGCGGGAGAGTCAGCAAGGCCAGAGACCAACGCCAACGGGTCGCGCAACGAGGATGCCACATGGTTTGAGATAGTGCGCAACGAGGACTATGGCACCGGACTGCCCAATGGCACGCTTCGGCCAGCCGCAGGCGACGAGTTCACGCTCTACAACTACGACATCTCCTACATCTCGGACAGCCTGCTGCCACAGGCGGAACAAAAACTGCTGGCCAGGGCGCAGGCATACATGACGCAACTCGCCCACAACGACAGCACCTACCAGGTTGTGCTGAAGGCAGGATGGCTCAGGGAGAGCGGCAGGTGGTTCGGCACGGGCGACAGGATGAGGATAGACACCTCGTCGTACCTCGACCCTGTGCGCGAGGAGCGCGTCATCGGCTACACCGTCTGCATGGACATCCCAGAGGACGCGCCGCAGTTCACACTGGGAGAGAACGCAAGGTACTCGCGCCTGGAGAGCATCGAAAAGATGAGAAAATAACCACGGGCAACGCTTGCAATACAAACATATATTATATAAATTTGCAACACCATGACAATAGACGAGATACCATCAAAGGCAAACCTCAACCCCGTGACGGACACGGTGCACCAATTGTCCGCCGAGGAGGTGAACGCCATCGTGGGACAGGCGAGGGAGACGAGGGACGCAATGGAGGCCCTGCCCGTCACATCCGGGGACGGGGAGTATTCGGTTGTGGCCAAGAACAAGGAGTTCTCCAACAGAGCCGCAGGCGAGAGCGCCACCGCGCTCGGACGGAACAACAAGGCGGCAGGAAGGAGCAGCCTGGTCACGGGAGAGGCGGCTGTGGCAAACGGCGTGTGCAGCCAGGCGCTCGGCTGGAGGACAGAAACACACAACGAGTGCGAGATGGCCTGCGGGCGCTACAACGACAGCACAGAGAGCACGAGTGGCGCGGAGCAGACCCTGTTCTCTATCGGGATAGGAGACGGGGCACAGAGCGACGGCACAACAGCGAGGAAAAACGCCTTCGAGGCAAAGCGCAACGGAGACCTCTACATGTGGCTTGACGGAGCGTACGTGCGCCTCCAGGATGTCGCCAAGGGCAACAGGGCGGACATAGACTCCCTCCTGGCCGCCGTCTTCCCGCTCAAGGCCACCGTGTCCCTCAGCGTCACCCTCGCCGCGAAAGGCGGCAGCGTGAGGCCAGTCATCACGGTGAGGACATTCGCCGGGCCCAACGCGTCCGTCCCGGACAGTGTCACCATAAACGGCGAGGAGCACAAGGGGGAGTCCGTCCTCACGGAGGAACTCCCGGAAGTGACGGCGACAACGTCCTACGCGGTAGAGGTCGTGAAAGGGCGGGAGCGGGTCACGTCCACCGTCACCGTCAGGTTCGTGGGGTACTCCTACAGCGGTGCGGTCGCCCCCTCGTGGACGGCCACGGAGGCCGGTGTCAAGGCCCTCACCCCCGCCCTCGC
>ERZ808259.37-NODE-37-length-104415-cov-7.772863_pt1 | contig 104415 bp, 77 predicted proteins | sample MGYA00521279_ERZ808259 | MGnify/ENA primary metagenome ERZ808259 (study PRJEB31516, sample SAMN03275586) | gut metagenome | biome: mammalia-associated habitat; material: feces | host: Papio cynocephalus | place: Kenya | collected 2012-07-27 ...
AAACGAGAAAATCCAAGAAATATTTTGTATAAACTAATTTTGCTCACTTACTTATAGTAAACCAATTTATAAAAACCATACACGGCTGGGGAACTAAACGTTCCGTCAGCGAATTAAATGTTTGTAAAGTCACCATTCCCGACAACGAAATGCTTGACTTCACAAAACTTACGAGCGTGAACAGCGAACGCACCATGGCACTGCCGCCAGAGCGTTGCCACTTCAAAAGCGGTGACTTGGTTAGAGTGACGGACGGAGCATTTACAGGGGGGGGTACCGGAAAAGCAGGCAGGGCCGCAGGACATCAGCGCGTGTTTGTAGTTCTTGCAGAGATGTTTGCAATGTGGCAACGGCTTATATACCGAACGACTTTATGCCGAACATGGAAACTTGCTAAAATAACAGAAATTGATAATGCAATATACAGAATTTATACATCCCGAAGATGCTGCTGCACTGAAGGCATTGAAGGCGATTCCCATGCTGTCGACTATCGTTAAGAAAGTGATGGACATAGGAGTTGAACAGTTGCAGACGGGACTGAACATGGCTTCAAAGGTGAAACTCTCCCCCACGCAATTGCCACGGCTCTACAACATTCTGCCTCCCATCTGTGAGCGATTGGAAATCAAAGAGCCTGAATTTTATCTGGAGATGAACCCCGCGCCCAACGCCTATGCCTTTGGCGATACGCAGACAGCCGTAACCATTACCTCCGCATTGGTGGACATGATGTCGGAGGACGAGTTGATTGGTGTGGTGGCACATGAGTGCGGGCATATCGCCTGCCGCCACATGCTCTACCACACTTTGGCGCAAGTGATAGCCAATGCTTCGGGCGTGTTCGAGACATTGGCAAAGCTTGCTGTGCCCATCCATTATGCCTTGATGTATTGGCAACGCAAGAGCGAGTTGAGTTGCGACCGTGCTGCAGCGTATATCGTTGGGCCAAAGGCTACGGCATCGATGTTGGCACGGCTGGCTGGCGGGCCGAAGGCAATCACTTCAGAACTTAATCTCGAAGAACTTGCCGAGCAAGCCGACCTTTATGACGCTTTCTGCAAGAACGGATTGTGGAACAAGACGCTGCAGACCTATGCCGTGATGGATCAAGACCATCCTTTTACATCTGTTCGTGTCAGAGAGATGTTGAAATGGGTAGAGAGCGAGGATTATCAGAACATGATCAAGAACAATCCCGTATGCCCTCATTGCCATAAGGCGATAGATGCATCATGGAAGTTCTGCCAGCATTGCGGACATAAACTATAAAACATAAAATATCTGAATATGAGTATACCTGCAGGAGTATTGGGCAAAGCATTACAAGAGCTCGACCGCTCGATGCGCAATTCGCTCGACGGAACAAAGATTGAACAGATTAAGAACACCATTGGCGATTATGCCATAGCTGCAGCTGTGGCAAGTGGTGTGGCAGGCGTCGCTCCTGGATTTGCAGGAGTGGCTGCGGCATTGACCCAAGCAGGTTTCGTATGGGCAACATACGTGAAGATCAACAAGACGCTCGGCATATCCATGTCGGAGCATACGGCAAAATTCATCGGCTCTGCCATCGTCACAAACTTGATAACAAGTGCTGGGGCTTTTGTCGCTGTACTCATTGGTTCGTCAGTCGTTTCCATTATCCCTGGTGGCCAAGTCGTTTCTGTAGCCATGAATGCTGCCCTTGGTTATATCATTGTATATGTCTCTGCTATCATCTACCTTAAACTCATTACCCGAATGATGCAGCCAGACGGCACGCTAAAGGTTTCGGAGTCGGATGATACCAAGCACATTATCCGCGACATCATCAAAGAATCAAATATCAAGGATATGGTGAAAGAGGGCAAAGCCGCCTACAAGCAAGCAAAGAAAGATGGCAGCTTCGACAAGGCAAAGAAATGCCCGAAATGCGGAGCAGAAGTGAAGGATGGGCAGAAGTTTTGCTCGGAGTGTGGGCATTCTTTAACGTAAAATTCTCAGCATACGTATGCAATACAAAGCTTTTATAAGTTATCGAAGAAATTCTTCCGTAAATGCCTATTATATATTAAAGGGCATTATGGATAATAGTGGCTATTTGAAAGATGATATATTCTTGGATGAGCAAAGCATTGGTCCCGAATATTTTGATAAAAAAATTAAATATGCTATAGAAAATTCAAATTGCTTAGTGCTCTTGGTCACAAAAAACTGTTTTGTTGCAAAGGGAGAAGAGGATTGGTTCCTTAAAGAAATCAAAACGGCTTTGGAAAACAAGAAAACTATTATTCCAGTTCTTTTTGATGGGATAAAGACAATCAGCGATGTTCTTCCATCAGGCCAATTGGAGGAGTTATTCAAAAAAGAAGAAATATCTAATTTGACAAGATTCCAATGTGTTCAGTTTAGTCAAGAATACCCTACGGAATCAATAAAGAAACTTGTTAGTTTTATCGAAAAGAAAGAAAAAGAAAAGGAATCTCGTTTTGAAAAGATCAAAAAATGGAGTAAGTGCATTTCGTTCATTGTCGCATTTTTTATTCTGTTTTTCACATTGTGTTTTGGCATAGGTTTTATGTGGGGGTATATTACTTCACCTACGGCAACGAACGATGTTATTGCTGATAACACAGTGATTGTCGACAAGACTTTGCTCTTTAACTATGCTGGACTTAAAGCTACATACAACTTAGAAACAGACAAAATAGACATAGAAGATGTTGATGTCCATAAAGAAATACCGAAGCTGGGGCGCTCGGAAATCCTTTTAAGCTCCTTTACATTTTCAGGCATTTATTCAATAACAGAGCGCAATCTTTATTCGCTAAAATATCTGAGATTCTTAAAAAATGGTTCCAAGCCAGCAAAGATAGCATTGGTATGCGTTGGCGCAGCAATGTGTTTGGGATCTGTTTGCGGCTTTTCTGAAGGTAGTTATTTTGGAAAGACGCTGAAACAGCAAGATGCAGTTCTGGCATTATACCCCAAACTGAAGAGCAAAAGTTCTTGGTTGCCGGCCATTTCGAACAACAGATTATTGATGCTTATATACAAGAAAAACTTAATTGCGAACACCAAAGGATATTTAATTATAGTTTCACCAATAGACTCTGTGTGCATAGCATACCAAAAAGGATTAATTCAGCCATGTGTGCTCCTTGAATATAACAATTGGAATATTAAGAATGGAACATTTAATTCTTTGACTGTTGAAATTGACAAATGCAGAAAGGAAGTAAAAACTGCAGCGTTTCTGAATGTGCAAGACATGCATGTCTTTAGATGTACTTTTCCTTCTGGTACAGTAGGCATGAATGTAAAACCTATAGATGTGAATTTCAATGATTTACATAAAACAGTCACTAATAAATATGAAGAATGGAAATTGCAAACGTTAGAAATTTATGACAGACCAAGAAATAATATCATCCCTCATCGCCCATGACCCTAAGGTCACGGCACAATTCTTTTTCAAGGATTGCCGTCTGCTGTGCCCAACGTCATCAGGCAAAAATTCGGGAAAACGGATGTTATGATAAAGCATGAAATTTGTTGTATTATCGTTTATATCCGATAAAACTATTATTATTTTATCGTTTATATCCGATAAAACATTATCTTTGCAAAGTGTTTCCCATAGCACACAGATGGGAATAAAGAAAGGAAACTGAATATGACGAAAGATTTGATAAAGATAATGATTGCCGAATACCAGCAGTTTGTAACGCAAGTAGAACTGGTGGAGCGTGATGTGGACTTCATGGATAGTCAAAACTATGTGTTGGTGGGACTAAGGCATTCCGGAAAGTCGTATCTGATGTACCAACGCATAGCAGAATTGATAAGGCAAGGACACAAGGCTGAAGAAATTCTCTTCTTCAATTTTGAGGACGACCGCATAGACTCACTTGACGTCAGCGACCTCGACTTGATAAAGACATGCTATGAGGAGATGTACGACTGCCGCCCAATATTCTTTTTGGACGAGATACAGTTGGTGGACAAATGGGAGAAATTCGCCCGCCGATTGGCGGACCAAAAGTATAGAATGTACATCACAGGCAGCAATGCCAAAATGCTAAGCAGCGAAATTGCCACGACGCTCGGTGGAAGATACATGATACAGGAAGTCTTTCCATTTTCATTCACAGAATACTTGAATGCCAACGGAGTTCGCATGAATGAGAAGAATGCTCTTTACAAGAGCAGTAAAGAGATAACAAGACTGGCAGAATTGTATTTCCAACACGGAGGATTGCCAGAAACGGCAACGATGAAGAACCCGCGCCAATGGATAAGCAGCCTGTTTAACAGAATATTCTTCGGTGATCTGATAGCAAGATACAAAATCCGCAACGATTTCGCATTGCGCATCATGATACGCAAATTGGCTGAAAGCGTGAAACTGCCACAGTCGTACAACCGTATCGCAAGCATCGTAAGCAGCACTGGCAGGAAAATAAGTACAGATGCCGTGATAGACTATATCGGCCACATGAAAGACTCATGGCTTATCCTTCCGTTTGAAAACCTATACGGCAAACTGCAGGACAAAGGGTCGAACCGCAAATATTACTTCATAGACAACGGTCTGCTCCATCTCTTTCTTGTAGACGCCAATACTTCATTGCTTGAAAACATGGTGGCAATAAGTCTGAGACGCAAATATGGGGAATACTGCTACTTCTGGAACAGTAAAAACGCCGAGGTTGACTTTGTTGTGCCTGACGATAATATTGCTATCCAGGTGTCTTATTCGATGGAAAACCCAGACACGGCAAAACGTGAGATTGACGGACTGTTGAAACTTGCCAGTGTACAACACTTGGAAAAGATGGTTGTCGTAACTAAAGATGAAGAAAAGACAATAGAACAAGATGGATACACCATAGAATTACAACCCTTATGGAAATGGCTGCTGGCTATGTCCAGCCAATGTTTAAACATATAGATTATGACAGACCAAGAAATAATATCATCCCTCATCGCCCATGACCCTAAGGTGACGGCACAATTCTTCTTCAAGGATTGCCGCCCGTTGTTCCTCAGCGTCATCAGGGGAGTGTTCGGGACACAGATAGTTGATTACAACGAGATAATCAGCGAATTGTATATACTCCTTATGGAGAACGACGCAAAGAGGTTGCGCTCGTTTAAGTTTAAAAGTACGCTCTACCAGTGGCTAAAGACCACCGCCACAAATCATTGCCTGCTGCTGAAAAGCAAGGCGAAAGTGATAGATAACGAGAGCCAAGAACCTCTTAACAATAGTCATCGTGAACTTTCGTTGGCAGAAAACTCACAGGCACGAATGGATATGGAGACTTTATTAAGACAGATGAAGAACCAACGTTACGCCTTGGTAATACGTCTGCTGATGATAGAAGACAAGACGTCCGAAGAGGTGGCACGGCAGCTGTGTGTTACCATGGACAATCTCTATAACATCAAGCGCAGGGCTATGCTGGCCCTCACCGAAGTTGCACTTAAAGACAAAAAGCATTATGAACGATAAGCATGTTATTATATCAGACGAACTGTTGTCTGCCTTCTTGGACGGCAACACGTCGGCAGAAGACACCATGCGTGTGTTGAAAACTGCTGAACAAGACAAAAACTTACAGGAAATCATCCGCATCGCAGGCGAAGTGGATGAAGACATGGCATCTCTGGTGCCTGTCGTAACAAAGCCTGTCCCCATGACTGCCATGGCTGCCAAGCAGAAGGAAAACTATCTTTGCGACATAGAGTGTGAGGAGTTCATCCTCCATCAGTTTGGCATAGAGACCACACACAAGACACTCCTCGACGAGGCCTACCGTAACTGTTGGTTAAAAGACAAAGGTATGCCCCTATATAATATAGGTAGGCTCTTGGAGAAGAATAACTTATCCGTCAGCCGACGCTACGACTCTACCACAGAAGATATTGCCCGACTTTTAGCAAATGGCAACCAGCTCATTGCCGTAATTGACAACACCCAATTACTACATGATGTAGCAGAGGACACCACACAGCCCAACCATGCCGTAGCCATCAGTTCTATTTCTATAGAGTCTGATGAAATAACACTCTTCAACCCTTACACGGAAGAGGAACTCACCACCTATCCACTTTCTTCATTCGTCAAGGCTTGGGCACAATCCAACCACTATCTCGTTGTGGTGAACACCACTGACCGCTTCGTGTATGAGCCATATCCCATCCGCCTTGACGATGTGCAACTCGACGATGGACTCGCCGAACTGCAAGAGGCCATAGCCGAGAATGCTCACGAGATATGGGCAAAGGCACGCACCGACCAAGGCTGGACATATGGCCCGGAGCGTAACGACCAGAAGAAAGAGACGCCCGACATGGTGCCATATTGCAACCTGCCTGAGAGCGAGAAACTGTATGATAGAGAAATGGCAATGCAGACGTTGAAATTGGTGAAGAAGCTGGGATTTGAGATAAGGAAGAAACAACCATAAAGGACAGACACGCAAGATGCTTACCACACTACACATCATGAGCCTGCCAGGCGACCCTCCCGGCAAGTCGGCAAGCGAGGCGATGCAGTTCCTCTTCGACTTGTTTGCCACTTGCAAGCCACACTGGTACACCATCTGGAGTTGGGGGCTGCTGGCACTTGGATTGCTCGCAGCCTGGCTGCTGCTGCGCAGGAGAGAGAGCAGGAGATGGGTTATGAGCCACCTGATACCAGGGGCCTTCCTGGTTTTCGGACTGGGCACTGTCCTGTACATCATGGGCTTCAACGGTGCGGGAACTGCCAACAATCCCCTGGCACTGCTGCTCCGCTCGATGATGGCATCGGTGGAGATGTTCGTATCCAAGTCTGAGCTCATCGAGGTGGAGCGGGAGGTGAAGGAGAATCCCTACTACATGATGGCCTTCTCCATCGTTCACTTCCTGGCCACATGCATCAGCGCGGCTTTCATCTTGCACATCCTGGGAGTGAGAGCCAAGTCATACCTGCGCATGCAGGGATGGTGGCCATCCAACTGGCGAAAGCGAGGCGACCTGGACCTGTATGTGTTCTTTGACCTCAGCCCCGAGTCCGTCACGCTGGCCAGGAGCATTCATGCCGAGGCAAGGAAGCCTCATCGTATAGTGTTCGTGCGCACGCCCATAGAGGAGAGCCACCATGAGCGGTTCTCGTTCAGCCACCTACTCAACCTCGCCAACAGCCAGAACGGGATGACCGAGGACATCATCAGCATGGATGCCCTGCTCGCCTACAGCAGAACCCGCGTGAGCATACACGACCAGGACAGCACTCTCAACGCATGGGCAAAGGAGACCGGGCTGACCGCCCTGTGCCGCTTCATCAGCAAGCGTGCAAGGAACAGGTTCTTCTTTGCCCTGTCGCCCGATGAGGAGAACAACGTCAACACAGCCATTACGCTGCGCAAGCTGTTCCCCCCAGGAGACCGTGGCGAGCAGGAGAATCAGGACAACGACAGCGGAAAGATTGCATACCAGCACAATGCTGAGGTGTACTGCCGTGCCAAGCAGAGCAGCATCACGGAGTTTCTCTCCAACGAGAGGATAAAGATAGTGGACTCGGCAAGCCTCTCGATAGAGGAAATGCGGGGCAAAGTGCTTTATCAGCCAGTGCGCTACATGAAGCCCGACAGTAACCTGGGCATTGCCACCAAGCCATTCAAGGCCATGGTGATAGGCTTTGGCGACACAGGGCGCGAAGCCTTCAAGTTCCTGTATGAGTACAGCGCGATGGTATGCGCCCAGGAGGTGCGTGTCCCATTTGAGTGCTTTATCATCGACCCTAAGGGGGAGGCTCTGAGCAAGGAACTGCTGTCCAGCTGTCCTGGCCTGGCCGGGGACAAGGCCTGCATCCACTTCCGGAATGGCAGGATCGAGGATTTCATCAGCGAGGTGGAGGTGCTCATCAGGGAACTGGACTACATCGTGGTGTGCACCAACAGCGGTGCCGAGAACCTCTCCCTGGGTATGCGACTGCTGGATCTGGCCTACCGCCACCGCGATGCCGACAGGCTATTGAGCGTGTTCACGGGGCTGTATGAGAAGGCCGAGTACGAGAAGGCAACCGACATAGCCCGATGCTACAGGGAGGACGTGACCAAGGGGGAGCAAACGTGCCTGTTCCGCTTTGAACTGATTCCCTTTGGCAAGAGGGAGGCTCTGTTCTCCTACAGAAGCATCGTGCAGGAGGAGACCATCAAGGAGGCTCAGGCCTTCCACTACGAGTACAATAAGACAAGGCTATATGCCCACAAGGAACCGCGTGCCAACTCGCCAGAGAAGGAATGGGAGGACAGGGTGGAGGCTTGCCTGGCAAACGGGCTCAGCGGAAAGGCCAAACTCATCCAGCAGGAAATGCAGGACATTGCCAACGCCCGCCACATGCTGACGAAGATGATGCTCATGGGCATCATCCGTGAGGTTCCGGCCTCTGTCTCCACCTGCAAGATGCCTGACGGGAAGGTAAAAGTGAAGGAGGTCAAACCCGCACGCACAGAGACCGATTCGGACAGGCAAGACGACATCTGCCAGGTGCTGACACGCCTGATGCAGCGCATACAGGAGGAAGTGGGCAAGGTGGAGGACAAGGAGCAGAGGGGCTTCGACTCCTTCAGCATCATCCAGCAGGTGCTCTCAGCCGAGGAGAACAGGAAGTACAAGCCTCTGCTCCAGAACATTGCCCGATGTGAGCACCTGCGGTGGGTAGCCTCCAACATCATGCTGGGCTACACCGCCAACGAGGACAAGGAACACAACGGCAAGGACTACATCCGCAAGACGCATGCCTGCATGGTGTCCTGCGACGAACTGGAGAAATACCAGGCACTCAAGGCGACTGTCATCTATGACTACAACACCATCTGGGTGGGAATGAGAATGAAGCAAGAAATAGCAACAAGAGAAAAGTGATGCATACAATGAAAAAGTCATTCACACTGACGCTCATATTACTGGGCGTAATTGTTGCCTCATGCGGCAACAAGTCGGAACAGCAGATTGAGGACACCGCCGCATCGGGCGTGGTGCTGGTGCAGAACCAAAGTTATTATGAGTTGGTCATGCCCAACGGGAACTCCATTTACTTCTCGCGCTTCGACGAGGATGGGGATGTGACAGGCCTGGCCATGGAGGCCGACAGCGTGGAGGCAACCATCACCTACGGCACGGGCTTCTTCGTGTCGGCCAACGGCGAGATTGCCACCAACGCCCATGTGGTGGACAACATGATGGAGGAGAAGGCGGCCAACCGCTCTGTCACCAAGGTGTTCAATGGCATACAGCAGATTGTAAAGGCCGTATATGATGACTACAAGGACAAGTACGAGAGCGCATGCACCCTGGCACAACTGGCTTTCTTCGATGACAATGTAAGTGCCGCAGAGTACCAGGGCGTGTGCGAGGTGCGGGATGCCTACAAGAGCGAGATGGAGGAGTGTGCCGAGATGTACAACAACATAGGCGACCTCAAGGCCAGCGACTGCGACCTCAAGTACCACAACACTGTGAGCATCGCCTACAACGACACCTATGTGACCAGCACCCAGGACTTCCAGGAATGTGTGATGACCAAGACCGACCATGACCACGACCTGGCCATCATCCAGCTGAAGGACAAGAAGACTCCTGCCGACAACTACGTCTTCCCCATCCCCGGGGAAGACCCGTTGGAGACCTACTCGCTCATGGACAACCTCAAGAAGAAGACGGGATCCGACAAGAACAGCAAGCTCTACATGCTGAGCTTCAACCTGGGCCCCACACTGGCCATCACCAAGGAGGGCATCAAGTCGCAGTTCAACAACGGCACCATCAGCCAGAAGACCTCGGAGCGGCTCATGTACTCCATCCCCGCACTGCACGGAAGCAGCGGCTCGCCTGTGCTCAACCACGAGGGCGAACTGGTGGCTGTGAACTTCGCAGGACTGAGCAACACCCAGAACTTCAACTATGGTATCCGTGTGAAGTACCTGCGTGAGCTCATCGAGGAATAGCTGCACATGCCTCGCATGCACTCCAAACCTACAAAGAAAGGCATGCCCAAGATATTCATATCGTACTCACGGCGCGACAAGGTGCCCGTGTTCCTGCTGAAGAATGAGACAGAGAGCGTAGTAGGCAAGGGCTCATGCTGAAGTCACCACCTGCCAGCCCATGGAAGGGGAGAGCGGGAGGACTGCCAGGCAGGTAGCCTACAGCATCAAGCGGCATCCCGCGTGGGCTCCTTTTTGCCTCTCCACCCAACTGCATCCTGTCATCAACATGGGCAACACTTTGCAACTGTGCCTATAAGGTACAAACAAAAAAAAGGAAGAGCGCTATGAAGTAGAGCAAGAGTGACTACAAGCCACAGCCCATAGACACCACAGCCAGGTGACTCTGCCTGGGGAACTGGACACACTGGCCGAGGAGATTGCAAAAAACGTGCATGAGGTGTGGGGCCGAAGGACGCATGAGAGAGGGATGGGCATATGGCAACAAGCGCGATGACACGGCCAGGAAGCACCCCTGCCTGGTACCCTCTACGAGGAACTGAGCGAGGGGGGGAGGCATACGACCGCAACACCTCACAGGAGACGCTGAAACTGACAACCAAACTGGGATTCAAGATTACCCGCGAATAGGCTGGGTGTGCCCGCAAGCGGGCAGGACTGGCCATCGCCCAAAAGACTCTGACTAATGAACAAGAGCAAATACAATGAGGAGGCTGCCTCGATAGAGGAATACGTGAGCCGGCAGCTCACAGGAAAATATCTACAGGCTGTGGGCAGCATACAGGGATGCGGCAAGGACATCGCACATCACCTGAGACAACTGGAGAACCGCAGCCGCGAGTACCACAACCCTTCCTTCGTGGTGCTGGTGGTGGGGCCTGTGAAGTCGGGCAAGTCCACCTTTGTCAACCTGGTGGCACAGAGTTATGTGAGCCCCACACACTTCCTGGAATGCACGGTGCGGCCATCGCTCATATTCGCCGGCCAGGAGGAGAGGCTCACGGTGTACCGCTCGGCCGACGCGAAGCACAAGGAGGAGCAGATAAACAGCATCATCGACAGCATCAACGGACTGGGCGAGGAGGCGGCCATCGCCAACGTGCGCAAGGAGCAATACGAGCACACGGCCAAGAACATTGACCGCTATGTGAAGTCGGGCAACGTGTCGGTAGAGGCCGATGACATCCTGCTCACGTCCATCGAGACCCACGGGGGCAAACTCCTGCAGGACCATGTGTACCTGGTGGATATGGCAGGGTTCGATGGCGACCAGGCCAACTTTGACTCGCCCGCCTACAAGGCCATCATCGAGCGTGCCGACCTCATCGTGTTCGTGCAGAGTTCCAACTCGGCCATCTCCAAGGTGTCGGCCTCCTTCTTCGAACTGCTCCAGAAGAAGAACCGCTCGGTACCCGTGTGCCTGGTGCACAACGTGTTTGAGTCGGCCTACTGGCGCGACGAGGCCACCAAGCAGCACGACATCGAGGAGCAGAGAGAATATGCCGTGGAGCAGATAAAGTCAAGATATGGCCTGGTGCTTGATGAGGGCTATGCCTTCAACCTCAACCTGGGCAAGGTGGACGACTGGCGCAAGGGCAACTTCTGCCCACACATGGAAGAGGCACTGAAGCAGGAGGCCACACGATTTGGGCAGGCCGAGGCTGCCATGTACGAACTGTTCCGCAAGCGTGAGTCCATACGCCTGGCCAACTGCATCACCCGCACCAGCATACAGCGTGACCATCTGCTGGACAGAATCAAGATAGCCGTGGAGCAGATGCAGGGGCTGCAGGCAAGGTACGAGGCCGTGGCCAAGGACTTCGACACGCTCAAGAGGGAGCGGCTGGGAGGCTCACCCACCATGCTGCTCAGCAGGCAGGAGATGGAAATGGCTGTCAACGAGGAGTACTGCGCCACAAAGGAACTGGTAGGTGCCTGCGGCGAGGGCAAGGCTTTCAGCACCAGGGAAACCAGGAACTACGCCAGCCGGTTGATGGCAGACATCAGCACCCACATCACACGCACGCTCAACAGCAAGCGCAAGGAATGCCTGGCCATGCGCAACGGCAAGGAGATGCAGGAGTGGCAGGTGGCCGTGCTGCAAGTGGCCGCCCAGCACCTGGAGCGCCCCACGATCGACGTGGACTGCTCGCTGGAGGATGCCTGCATGGAACTGTCAGCCCCACTCAATGTGGACGAGTGCATCCCCAAGAAGCACCTGTGGAACAACTACAGCGCAGATGACGTGCGCAACTATCTGAAATTGGTGAAGAACAAATACTGCGGGCACGACATCGGCAACGGTGTCACAAGCACAGGCATCATAGGCGAGGAACTGCTGGAGAAAGCCAACGCGCTCCTGAAGGCAGCATGGACGGATGTGGAAGGCCAGTTGGTGAACGGGATGAACAGCGAGATAGAGCGGCTCAAGCAGCAGGCTCTCGCCAGGATAATCCCCCGCCACGACCAGTTCCTGCATGACCTCGCGCTGCTGGGACAACTGGCAAAAGACGTGCAGACACTCAACATACACCCCCATGAATAGGAACCTCATCATCATCGTGGGCATCTTCCTGGCCATCATTGCCACCATGCTCACAGGCAACATCATCATCATCGGCGACAAGATAGGCAGGCTCACGCATGTATATGTGGAGTATGCCTTTTACCTGGCACTGCTGCTGGCCTCGGCCATCTTCATCCTACGACCCATCCTGAGGGTTCACCGCGCCCCCGAGTTTCCCAAGTTGTCGGCCGAAGGGATGTCCGATGCCAAGGAACTGCGAGCCTTCGCGCGCAGGCTGGCCAACAACTGCGGCTACATCGACAACAAGGAGCGGCGCAAGAGACACCGTGCCGAGTTGTTGAGCAACATCAGTTTCCACTCGGCCGAGCCCACAGAACTGAAAGACATCGTGACCCGGGAGATCGCCCTGCGCATGCAGGGAGACAAGCAGCAGGGAGTGCTGGGCGTGGACAACCGCATCAAGGAATGGGGCAAGACGGTGTTCATGATCACGGCCTTGTCACAGAACAGCACCTTCGATACCCTGGCCGTGCTGGTGCTCAACTACCGCCTCATCAGCGACCTTGTGCTGGCAAGCGGTTTCCGCCCCACCAAGCCCCAACTCTTCAAGCTCTACGTCAAGGTGCTCACCACAGCCCTGGTCACCTATTGCACCTCGCAGGTGTTTGCCGGCATGGACAGCGTCACACCCTTTGACTTCGGTGATGACCAGACCGACACGGACGACATGGATGTGGGTGACATGGATATGGACAGCGAGGAGGGCTGCACCGTCTTTGGCACCCTGCTGGGCAAGTTGCAGAAGGTGCAGATACCCGGCATCGTGGTAGGCTCTGTAGCCGACGGGGGTGTGAATGCCCTGATGACCATGCGCATAGGCTACGTCACCAAGGCGTATCTGACCGAAGGCCCCGATGCCCTGAGCGGTGCGCAAAACAAGCGCAGGGTCAAGCACCAGGCCATCAAGGAGTCCATCAAGGCTCTGCCTGGCGTGCTCAAGTCGGGCAGTGCAGCCATGGGAAAGACGGCCTCGGGCCTCATCAGTCGCGTGTTCACATCACAAGAGTAGCGTTATGCGGTTGTATAGTTTTACGATTGATACCCCATAGACGTATTGCCGCCTTATCACACGACCATATAACCACACGACCATATAACCGCGCAACCACATAACCACATAACCGCAAAACCAATGACAAGAAAACCATTTGCCTTCATCTCCTACTCCAGGAAAGACATCGAAGTGGCACGGTACCTACAGGAGAGAATAGAGAAATACGTGTATCCCAAGGACTGCGTGGCCGACAGCAACCGTCCCGAGGATGACCAGAGAGTGCGTCCCGTGTTCCTGGACATCACCGACCTCTCAGTCCAGGCCCGCCACTTCGACGAGGAAATCAGGGGACATCTCGCAGCCTCGCGCTACCTGATAGTCATCTGCTCGCCCCACTCGGCTCAGTCAGCCTTTGTACACAAGGAGATTAACCACTTCCTGTCCACCCACGACCACAACACCGACCTCATCATCCCCGTCTATGTGGACAAGGTGCTCCAGATAGGACACCCACAGGTGGATGCCATACTGTCCACGCGCAACTGCCCCATCTATGTGTCGGGCAAGGGCGAGGCTGGACACATAGGCCGCAAGTACTGCTTCTATCACCTGATGGAGTTCCTGCTCAAGGTGGATTTCGACAAACTGCTGAACCGCTACGAGGAGTACAAGCAGCGCCGCAGGCGCAACAAGGCAAGAGTCCTGACAGTCATGCTGCTGATACTCTTCGGCTCTCTGTCCTTCGGCTGGTACAAGCAGTACCGTGCTACGCAGGCCGAGCACAACCTGGCCGTCACAGAGCATGACCTGGCCCAGTTTGAGAAGGAGACCTTCCCCTTCTCGCTGGTGGTGGGCTACATCGACAATTTCCTGGCACCCACGCTGGCTGCGCTCGAGGACTCCCTCGTTCCCGCGGTCCCCCACATCATCGTCATGATGCCAGACTCTTACGGCAGGCTCAACGAGCAGGCACGCAAGGACCACTTCAGACAGACGTTGCAGGCCATGGAGCGGGACTTCGGATTCCAGGGATTCGCAACCGAAGAAGTGAAGATAAAGTCACGCCGTAGGGCCTCCTCCATCGTGAGGATGCGCTTCAGCGGAATCGCGACACCCGTGTACCACGACTTCGCCTCCACCGTCAGGGCTATCCAGTCGGTGGTGGACTACAAGTTCGATGTGAACCGCCACCAAGTGAAGATAGACACCACCGCAATGTCAAGGGACGAGATGGCCAAGGAGTATGCCCGCCAGTTCGTAAGACAAGCCAAAGACCGCCTGGGCAAGGACTCCACACGCGTCCACTTCATCTTCTCGCAAGAGGAATTGCTGGACGTGCTCGCCAGCATAAAGCAGGAAGAGGCAAGGCCATAGGAGTCCACCTCACCCCCCGCCTCCCGCAGGACACCAGCTCCCTGCCAGCCTTAGCCCCACCCCGCCGTGAGGCGGGAGCAGGGGGATACCGGCAGGCAAGTGGGTGGCAGCCACGGGTCACCGGCAGGCAAGATGACCCGCCCTGGCCCGATGGCAAAATGCGCATGGCGGTGGGAAAAAGTCCCACAAACACCCTCTTACGGAATATTTCATACGGCCGCACGCAGGTATTCAAAATATTTTGATTATATTTGCGGTGAAGTAAAATCGTTGGCCCCCAGAGGCCATGGGGCTAAGTACACGCAGACGCACAAGCAGCCTGCACACACCCCACGATGACGACAGTACATGTGCCACAGCCAAGCCTTTGGCCCAGCCCCCACCACGATATGGCCACACACACAGCACCATGCCAGCAGACTCGCATCCACAGGAGACCCACTCTCCTCCCGCCCCAGTCCTACCCCTGGAGCCATCCCCAAAGACCGGCATGCCACCGAAGGCAGGGTCACACACACAGGGGTGTCCGCTCATTGTGCGCATGAGGAAGAGTGCATGTGGTTTGTCCTGCGCGCCACATACGTCCGCACCGACTCTGCCTACGATGTCCTTGCCTACCGGGGACCACCACCTACCCTGCCCATGCACCGGGTGACACGCGAGCGGGGCGGCAAACCGAGGCACTTCACCGAACCTCCTTGTCAGGCATCCTCTTTGCCCGCACGACCCTCGCGGAAAGCCATGAGTTCGTAAGGAAACCTGCCCCCACCGCCCATCAGCAGGCTGAACGAGCCGACCAGGATGGGCGTGATACGGCGAGAAGACAGCGGAAGGGACACGAGATACACAAAGAATGGCTGACGGAAGCACAAACCTCACATTACAGGATAATCGCGAGTTATGAGCAACGCCATCGAGATATACACGTCCCAGGACGGAAGCATACAACTGAACGTAAAGTTGGAGAATGATACCGTGTGGCTGACGCAGAGCCAGATGGCGGAGTTGTTCGGACGTGACAGAACCGTAATTGGGCGTCACATTAATAATTGTTATAAGGAGGGTGAACTTGACAGAAGCATCACATGTGCAAAATTTGCACATGTGGGTGCGGACCAAGACCAAGTGTACGAAACGGCAATGTACAACCTGGACGTCATCATCTCCGTTGGTTATCGTGTCAGGTCCCTGCAAGGCACCCGTTTCCGCCAATGGGCAAATTCCGTCTTGAAGCAATACCTCATCAAGGGCTATGCCATCAACCATCAGATAAAGCTCGACCGCTATAACGAGTTGAAGGATGTGGTGCGCCTGATGTCTCGCACTGTGAGCTTGCAGGAGAAAGTCACTTCTGAGGAATATGACGGACTCTTCAATGTCATCAGCGACTATGTATATGCACTCGACACATTGGACCACTACGATTATCAATCTCTCTCCATACAGAAGACCACCAAGGAAGAGCCCTTCCGTGCCACATACGAGAATGCGATGGAGGCAATTAATGCCTTGAAGGAAAAGTTCGGCGGTAGTCAATGGTTCGCTAATGAGAAGGATGACTCTTTCAAGAGCAGCATCGGACAAATCTATCAGACATTTGGAGGAGAGGATCTCTATCCATCAGTAGAAGAAAAGGCAGCCATGTTGCTTTACCTCGTGGTAAAGAACCATTCCTTCAGCGATGGCAACAAGCGCATTGCTGCCATGCTGTTCCTGTGGTTTCTCAACAACAACCATATTCTCTATGCAGAGGACGGTCACAAGCGCATTGCCGACAACACCCTCGTTGCCCTCACGCTGATGATTGCAGAAAGCAGGACGGCGGAGAAAGATGTGATGGTGAAGGTAGTGGTGAATTTGATAAATAAGGAGAATCGGTAAAGGTAAATCTGTAGAGTCACGACAAAATATACATTGAAATCATACTTAAAATGTGATAAATGAGAGTAATCCATGACCAAACGAAATTATAAAATATTCATCTCCTATCGTCGTGACGACACCGCTGACAAGGCGGAGCATTTGCTTTCTCTTTTGGAAGCATCAGGCTATAAGGGGTTCGTGAGTTTCGACAAAGAGAATCTGGAAGGCAGGTTCGACCTCGAGATTATGAGACGACTGGATGCCTGTACAGACTTCATTGCTATCATCGGAACAGAAACCTTGGCAAATATCAAAAAGGAGGAAGCACAATGGTATCAAAAGTTGGCGACGTGTTCTGTTGAGGACTTCCCTGCTCTTGAAGCCGCTTTCGTGGCAGAGAAATGCGGATGTCGCAAGACCAATGGTGAGGAAATCCGAGAAGATGACAAGCGCATCGACTTTGTACGCTTGGAGATAGCACGTGCCATCGCCAATGGGAAAAATGTCATTCCTGTGGTTCCTGTCAATTCTGACAACTTCAATTTTGACAAATTGGAATTGCCAGATGACATCAAGTTGTTCAACAAATACCAAGCAGAGAAATATCAAGATAGCAAGAACTTCCTGTTCAAGGATATTCTGCCAAGAATAAAGAAACATTTGAAGACACGCTTATATAAATATCGCTTGCTTCAAATATGTGCCATCATGTTGTTGACCGTCTTTGTGATGTTTGGTATATTTATGGGTTCGGAATGGAGGGCAGAGAGCAAGATGTTCAAGAGTTTGAGAAGCATGCCTGATTATGAGAAATTCCAGAAAAACACATGGTTCTATGGCAATCCATGCGCTGACAGCATCAAAGAATTCGAATCGCTGAAAGGAACTGGCAACGTGCCTATCAATGACGCTATGGAACGAAAAACCGATGATTCCATTCGTGTGGACTGGAACCAAGATTGTTCCTTGGAGCAATTACGAGTGTTGCGGAAAATCATCAACAACATGATGCTCGTGCCAAAGGGAACTTTCTTGATGGGTACAACGAGAGAAGAGGGATTGGAGAATCCTCTTCATCAAGAGACGATAGAGAACGATTTCTATATGGCTAAGTTTGAGTTGACTCAGCGTGAATGGCATGTCGTGATGAATGATTCCATAACAGGCAGCGACAAATGTCCTATGGTAAATATCTCATGGAACGACTGTATGAATTTCATCAATCAGCTGAATCACCTTACCGGGCTGGTCTTCAGTCTCCCGACGGAAGCCCAGTGGGAATATGCCGCAGGTTATTCAAACAAGAACTTCCCAAACAACGAATGTCCTGGCAAGGTGAAGATGCGCTATGCTGGTAGCGACAATCCCGATGATGTGGCAGTCTATGCCACCAACAAACCGATGGAGGTAGGAAGCAAGAAGCCATGTGAACGAGAAATATACGACATGTCGGGTAATGTGGCGGAATGGTGCGCTTGCGAAGATGCAAGCATGGGAAAAAAGGATGTAAGAGGTGGCTCATATCAATCAACTTCCGATGAGGTGACCATCACATACGTGGATTCTGCGACAGGAAGTGAAGGAAGCCCTACTATCGGAATGAGACTTATACTTAGCAGGTAATCAAAGTCATGATAACTTACCCAACAGCAAAATGTTTTCAAGATGATAAAACAAACGATTATAACATTCTTATTGTGTGCATGTTCTTTCACTGCGGCATGTGCCCAGAGTCAAGATTTCATGAAGGTATATAAAGCCTGCCTAAAGGCACGGTCGTCAATGAACGGCAACAAAGGAAGCAAAACCGAGATAAGGGAGGCTCTGAAACTCATTACCGACGCTAAATGGTCGATGCTTATCATGCAGAATGAAGATGTGAGTGGTGAGGCTAACATAAAAAGACACATGGTATTCACCACAAGTTTCTTCAATGAGATGACTAAGGGAAACAAGGTCTTTAAAAAGGCAAAAGAATATGCCAAGGAACAAACTGCCGATGCAAGAGGAGGCAATGTGTATCTTGGAACAAAATGTGTAGGGGCTGGCAAGAAGGTGACCTACAAGATGAATCATATGGCCAAGACATTGCGGGTCGGAGCCGTTGCTGAGGTGAATGGTCTCATCAATCTGTCCGTAGTCATAAAGGATGACAGGGGGCATGCCTCCAAGCCTTACAAGGTTACATCTGACGAATATCACGGAGCACCGAGCAGACTGCTTGATGAAATTAAAATGCCAAGTGGAAAAAGCGTGGTATATATTACCATCGAAAATAAATTTAAGGAGCCAAAAAGCGTGGCTATTATCGTGGAGTAAGTAAATTTGTAAATCATGAAAAGAAGTACTATATTCATCGGTTTGTTGCTATCTGCTACTTCCGTCACGGCACAGACGGAAACGGCAAAGACTTTGTACAAGGAAGCAACAGCCGACCGATCCAAAATGGAGCAGTTTCTGAAACGCGACTTCTCCGCAGTGGATTCCATCTCCATGCATGGCCTTGCCGTCATGCTGTATCGCGACAAAGATTATCGTTCTGCTGGAAGATGTTGGGAGATAGCCTTGCAAAAAGTCAAAAAACATGGCAAAGCGTATGAGCAGATACTCAACGCCATGTCTTCCGCATATACAGAGTTGGAAGATGTAGACAAAATTATGATGGTGATGGAGTTGATGGAAGAACACAACCAGCACGAACTCGCCCTGCCTTGCAATGATTACAAGTGCAAGCTGGAGCGAGCGCAATATTATATCATGCGTGGAGATGAGTCAAAAGCACGTGAACACATACAGGAGAGTTTGAATCTCTGCCAGACAGAAGAACAACGTATTGAAGTAGAGGAAACTTATGCAAAGATATTGTTTGATGTGCGTGATTTCCTAAGCTGCGCTCAATATTATCTCTCTGCCTCTAACCGTTGGAAAAAACTTGGTACGAACCAAGTACATGTGGGTACTGACATATATTGGGCAGCAAAGAATTATATGCTTGCCAGCCAACATGATAAGGCTGAAGTGTGCTCAAGAGATGCTATAGACTGTTTCAAAGGACAAAAAGACGATGACGAAAAGAAATTCTATCTGATGAGCATCCTTAGTCTTGGCGATGCACTGTTCTGCCAGCAGAAATACCAAGAAGCTTTGGATACATACCAGATAGAGTTAGATGGATATTCGGCTTGGAAACCAAAGAGTGAGAAACATGCCGATGCACTGGAGGATATGGCAAAAGTGGAAGTAAGGTTGAAGAAGTTTGAGGATGCCAAAAAGCACTATCAAGCGGCACTGGACATATACAAGTCCCTAAACCTTGATGCGAAATACTCGAATACCTATTCTTCATTGTTGGTATGTTTGCGCAAAGCTGGTGACAATGATGCCGCAGACAAGATGGAACAAGATGCCGAGAGCAACCGCAAGGCTGTGTATCAGCGTCTGTTGGACGAAGAATTGCCATCTCTTGAGACCACAAGAAAATATTTGGGCTCCACAGTCTACACCAATTCGCTCTACACGATTGCAGGTTGCTATTCCGGAACCAACAACTACATAAAAGCCTCCGAATTCTACGCCTTATACTCCGATAATCTGAGAGACATGCTTCGTGAACGTTTTGCCTTGATGACGGAAAAGGCTCGCAGCAGGGTGTGGAAAGAACAGCAGCAAAACATTGATGATTTCTGTTATGGCATCGCCACATTGCTAGACTCGGCAACAAACAGGATGCAGGATTTCATACCTACGTTCTATAATCTAGAACTATTGTCTAAGGGTATCATGCTCAACTCCAGCATTGAATTTGAGAAAGTTTTAGGTAGCACAGCTGACAAGAGTCTAAAGGAAGCCTGGCAAAAGATAAAGGAAAACCTGCAAGAGATCGACCGACTTCAAACTGAGGCTTCAGACGAGAACTTACAGAAAGTTCTTGCCTTGAAAGAGCAGAACATTCCATTGGAGCAGAAGCTGATGAAAGGCTGTAAGGAAGTGAAAGACTATACAGAATACCTTTCTTATACTTGGCAAGATGTACAAAAGCATCTTGATGATGATGACGTTGCCATCGAGTTTACAGCGGTACAATTATCCCCACTCGATAAGGACACATATCTTCTGGCTCTTATCCTCAACAAGACTGGTCAACCTGTGATGGAATTAGTAAGCACACGAGCCATCATCAAGAATCTTGCAAACAAAGATGACCTTTACGACAATGCTGCATACAATGGCTTTTTCTGGAATGGAGCCTTGAAAAAGCATCTGGAGGGCAAGAAGCGTATATTCTTTGCGCCAAACAATATGCTCAGCAATGTTGCTGTAGAATATCTGAGAGATGGCGACAAGCCTTTCTCCGAGAAATATGCAGTGTATCGGGTTTCTTCTACCAAAGAACTCTGCAAGGCACACCATGCCTCAACAGGCAAAACCATAAGCATTTTTGGAGACATCGATTATGAGTCAGCAAAAGTGGCAAAGAAGCGTGTCGGCTTCGGTCAGTTGAAGTATTCTCGTCCAGAGATAGAGGCGGTAGAAAAGGTTATGAGGAAACAGTATAAGGTGAAAGTGTATGATAGAGCCAAAGCTACTGAATATGCTTTCCGTAGTTTATCTGACAATTGTCCTGCTGTATTGCACATCTCTTCGCATGGCGAGTATAAGGGAGACAGTAAGACTGGTGAGGATGAGGCCATGCAAATGAGTGTGCTGGCATTGGCAGGAAGCAACCAAACAGACAAATCAGAAAATGAGGACGGATATGTTTCTGCTGCTGACGTGGCAAGCATGAATCTTCGCCAATGTGATATGGCAGTATTGTCCGCATGCCATACAGGAATTGGCGGACAAGGCGCAGATGGAATCTTCGGATTGCAGCGTGGTTTCAAGAATGCAGGTGTGCATACTTTGCTGATGTCACTCAAATCAGTATCAGATGAAGCAACTTTTAAGTTGATGGCATCCTTCTATGAGGGTTTGGCAAAAGGACTGCCAAAACGTGAAGCGCTTGTTAAGGCTCAGCAGTATCTCCGTGAAAATGGTTTTGCCAAAGGTAATCTGTGGGCTCCATTTATTCTGTTGGATGCTTTTGATGCAAAATAGATGAACTACTCATATGTGGCACAGATAGACATAGACACCATAACCAGCATGGACAGAAATTTATCAATGTTACACTTACAAAGTGAAACCAGGCCACTTTCCACAAGTAATTAGGCAACTATCCACGAGTAATAAGGCAGATTACTAAAACAAAACGGGAAAAACACTCATACCCAAACGATAGATTTTCATCACAGTTTTTCTCTTTCAATATAGTTAAACCAATAAATCAAATGGAGATGAACAAGAATAATTATACGCCCCATCCTGTTGATACGAAGGACGTGGATCTGCCCAAGGAACTTAATGCATTGGCAGAGGATATAGCCAAGAACGTGCATGAGGTATGGTCGGCTGCTCGTATGAAGGACGGTTGGACGTATGGAGAGGAACGTAACGATGCAGAGAAAAAGCACCCTTGCCTCGTGCCTTATGAGGAACTATCAGAAGAAGAGAAGGAATACGACCGCAATACGTCTATTGAAACCATTAAACTCATTTTGAAATTGGGTTTCAGGATTACAAGGGACTGACGCCAATAAGGCCATTACGACAAAAGCGAGATTTGGGAATAAAGAAAACCAAGTCTCGTTTTTTTTTATTTTTGTTTGATAGGTTTTGATGACTTGCGACATCTCTATTATAAAACGATTAGAAGTTGCGCTCGACACGAACAAGAGTACTAAGATATGGCAAAGTCTGTTTGTGTATGCGATCAAGATGCAGATGTGGCTATCAAGACTATGATGGCTGCTGTGGTTGGAACAGCTGTCATTCCTGCTCATGTAAATTGGGCCTTGACGGCTTCTGCAATGGGTGCAGGTGCTGTTGCAATAGGAAGGTGCTATGGCGTGCAGTTGACCAAAGATGAAGGTTGGAAGTTCGTCAAGCAGTTTGTACTCAGTGCAGGCATGTGGTTCCTCTCGATGAATGTCGGTTCGAAGATATTGTCAATGCTTATGGAGTCAACTGGATTTGGCTATGCCGTTGGTGCAGCTCTTGATGCTGCGACATCTGCTGCATTTGCCTGGGCTATCGGTTCAACGGCAAAGGCATATTTCAGAAACGAGTATCTCGGTAAATCAAAACTTACGAAAGAAGAGCTTGGCGAGATTTTCCGCAAGGCATTCAGAGACCAAAAGAACAAGTAAGTAAAAGTAAAACTAAAACTATAAAGACGAATACACTATGTTTGAATTCTTTGAAAGATTAGGCGACCTGTTCTCTAATGGAGATGGTAGCCATTACGATACAAATGGACACGAGAGTGTGTTTGATGGATTTGATGGTTCTACGCTTGATCTATCCCAACATAGTCCTGATGATATAGAGGATGCTGTGCGAAACGCGTTGGGAACAGGTGACGGGTTGCATGATACCAGTCACGGATATGATATCTCGTTTGGTGCAGCACCGGATGTGGATGCCCGCAATTTGGCCAAATCATCATTGATAACGCGGCTCAATACCAATCATATCTACACTACAAATCTATGTACAGACAACTTGTGGGGAGGACTGGCTTCCTATTCGGGAGACAAGGTGTATGATGCCATCAACGATGCTCGTGATCATGGACGGATCAGCGACTCTGTATACAAAGACTTGATAAAGCTACTGAAGAAAGCATGTCACACACAGTAATCTATATATTATGAGTAGGATTTATGATAGGATAAAAGGGCTGCTACCCAAGAAGGTTTCAGCCAATAGCGATAATTCTGATGAACAACCCAAACGTTCGGAAGAAGAATTGGAGACGATATGCGAAAGCAAATCGTTGCTTCAAAAAAAACACAAGATAGTATTAGGGAAATATGGTTGCTATGCATGGAACCATTTATGTGAAGACAATGAGAATCAAATACGCGACAATCAGCAAGACTGGTAGGCGAAGCAATAATGAAGATTGCTTTAACGTCCTGGAAATGCCAGAGCACAACCGCTTTATGGGTATAGTATGTGACGGCATGGGCGGTCATTCTTTTGGCGAGGTGGCAAGTGAGGCGGTCTGCGATGCCATTTCAAAATACTGGCAGGAGAAGTCAGACACTCCAGACTGTGAGACAAAAGTTGTTATGGCTTGTAAAATGGCTTGTAATGCCATCAACCAAAAGTCATGCGACCTCAGCCATGCAGAGATGGGTACTACGATGGTCATGGCCAGCATAGAAGGTGGTAAGGTGACAATAGCCCATATGGGCGACAGCCGTTGCTATCTGCAAAGGCAAGGTGAGGGATTGCTTTACCAGACCGAGGACCATGTGCGTATCGACTTCGGGTGGGAAATTGTGGAACGCTGTTTCTTCACCTATCACCCGGAAATCGCTGTTCCTGACATCAGGCAGTTCACCATTCAGAGAGGAGACAGGATATTACTCTGTTCTGATGGCTTGTACAAGAGCATGGCACCCGACATCCTGCAAGCAAGGATATTAGATGACAAGCCCTTGGAAGATATACTCGACGAGTTTGACACAATCTGTCAAAAGCAAGGTGATGACAACTATACTGCAATATTGATTGAAATAGAATAAAAAGAGACAAGATGAGAAAGACAATTTTATGCATTGATTTGACCATTTGTTCATTGTGGACTATAGCCGCATTGGGAAGCAGAATGGCATGGGTCGGTACTCCTGCAACATGGATTGTAATGTTACTTATAATATCACGTCTGCTGCTCTCGTTCACGCTTTACCATAGGGAAAGGAAGTCGTGGGTTTCTGGACTGTTGTTTGTGGGATTTACCGCCTTTGCTGTCAGTGTGGGACTTGACATAAAACTTAATGAGCTCGCCTCAAAAGTATTTCCATTGTTGAATCTCGACTTTGACCGATGGTGGTGTTTAGTGCTTACTTTGGTGGTAACTGCATGGTTGTGGATAGTTCCTTTGGCTGTCTTCCTCGTCAATATCTTCCGTAAGGGTTGTCTGCCAGACACCTTGACATGGACAGACGCACTTGGCAAACTGCTCTGGACGGATAAAACCGCAAGGACATTCTGTTCCCTACTGTTGATAACAATAGGCACATTGTATGCTGGTCTCGCTATGAATGCGAGGCTATGCCTGTTTGCCAGTGTCGTGGCTCCGACACTGAGTTTCCATCTGCTTAAAAGATATTATGGATTGGAGAAAGGGAAAATGTGGGTGTTGGTTATATCTATGCTGATATTCTTCTTCGCCCAAACCCATGCCGGATTGTTGCGAATGTCCATGTTGGGCATCAGTTTTAGCATGGTTGCCTATGTATGCAGTTCCTTCTACCAGGACAAGAAAAAAATGTTGCTGTCCGTTATGTCAGCCATTTATGTGGGCATATTGTTGCCGAGTTTGGCCATAGGCAACAACCAATATGTCTGCTTCAATGTAGGCAGAACCGGATATTATTCCCTTGACACCTATCCCGGCATTTTCTACATCGAGGATAAGGGAACAGGGAAGATAGGACTGCGCGACAGATATGGCCTGTTGGTGAAACCAGAGTATGATGCCCTTGCCTATCATACATCAAGACATTGGTTTGGCGATTTGGAACTGCGTAAGAACGGATATTACACCCTCTACGACATCTGCGACAACGAGTATCGTAAAGACAATCATATTAGCCATTATCTACAGGACAGTATCTGTCAAATTGTGGGAGAACACCTCTCGGAGTACGACTATAAATCTGATGACAGACTGGAAGTAAGACTGATAGAAGCAAAGAACAGCCAGGTACGCACCCATGTCAAGGCTTTGAAAAACGGATCTGTCATTTACTACTACAATGACAAGGAAGCGTTTATACCAACAGATTCCATCTCATATACTCCAGGAACAATAGTTTGTGACTCCTCGGTCAGATTGGAATGGTGTCAGTTGAAATCACTTAGTTATACACACAGTGCGACCACAAATGATTCCGCAGCCTATAACATTCAGGTGACACTTGCGAGAGAAAACATGCCCAAGCCAAAGGAGGCAGAAATGCTTGTGCAAAAAATCTCATGTTTTCTGAAGAGAGTTGATATGATGTCAACAACTCTTCCACTCTCTAATAATGAGCGATAAAATAAAGAGACTATGAACGAGAAGTATGAAAAGAAGATACAAGCCGATGTGGACGCTATCTTCACATTGATGTCCGGGCGTGTGGATGAGAAGCAGATGCACTTGCTACATAAAGCATACGACTTTGCCGCTTATGCCCACAAAGACCAACTGCGCAAGTCTGGCGAACCCTATATCAGCCACCCGGTTGCCGTGGCACGCATTGTGGCAGAAGAGCTGGGGCTTGGAGCGAACCCTGTTATGGCAGCATTTTTGCACGATGTGGTGGAAGATTGTCCTTACACGATTGGTGACATCCGTGAACGTTTCGGGGGTGACGTGGCTTTTCTTGTAGGTGTTGTAACCAAACAGAAGAAAGTCCAGTACGACCAGTCTAAACAGGTGGACAATTTCCGTCAGATACTCTCGTCTGTACAGTTTGATGTGCGTGCCATCCTGGTGAAGTTGGCAGACCGACTCCATAATATGCGCACACTCAGCAGTATGAGTCCTGACAAGCAGATGAAGATTGCATCAGAAACCGATTATTTCTATGCCCCTCTTGCCAATCGCCTTGGTTTGTACAACGTAAAGACGGAACTTGAAAACCTTTCGTTCCGCTACCGCTGTCCTCGTGAATATGAACAAATTGATAAGCAACTGGCAGAACTTCAGCTGTCGGAGAAACCTGATGTGGATGCCTTTATCGCCAAGACGAAGGGGATACTTGAAGCCAACGGCATTGACGCACGCATCGAACTCCGTATGCGCTCACCTTACAGCATATGGCGCAAAATGCAGTCCAAATGTTGTGATTTCGAACATATCGACAGCAAGCATTACCTGCGTATCATCTACAAGGCTGACGGCTTGCTGGAGGAGAAGAAGCAGAGCTTGCATATCTATGCCGTGTTGTCCGACTGTTTCAAAGAGCGTCCTTGTTCTGTGGTCAATTATATCAATGCCCCGAAGGAGAACGGATATCAGAGTTTCCATGTGAAGTTTCTCAATCCAAAGGGACAATGGGAGGAAGTGCATATCTCGTCTGAACGTATGATACGCAACAACCGCCTTGGCTGTACTGCTGAACGCACGGAGGAAAACCTGAAGGCATGGCTGGAAAAGTTCAGGGCTGTGCTCAAGGATATAGCCTACCACACCAACGAGATGGACTATATGGATGGTGTGACGGCATCGTTCTACCATGATAACATCATGGCTTTCACGCCCAAGGGCAAGTGTATCGTACTGCCCAAGTATGCCACGGCACTCGATTTCGCCTTCGAAATTCATACCGAAGTTGGGCTTCATGCCGTGTATGCACGTATCAATGGTAAGCTGTCCTCTGTGAAGACGGTGCTCCATCGTGGAGATTGTGTAGAGATTGGCACTTCCGAAGATGCCGTACCCGAAGCAGACTGGCAGAACCATGTTCTGACCTATAAGGCAAAGCGCAGTCTGGGCAGTTTCTTCACCGACCGTCCAAAGATGGAGTACAAGCGTTGTGCCTGCTGCCATCCGTTGCCGGGAGACGAAGTCGTCGGTTTCAAAAATGCCGAGGGACAGATTACGCTCCACAAGCGCAACTGCCTCACCGCTATACGTCAGGCATCCAAGCAGGGCGATACCATTGTGGCTGTGGATTTCAAGGAGAACGAACAGTTCCTGTTCCCCGTCCGTATCTGCATCCGTGGCATCGACCGCCATCATCTGCTCAGCGACGTGGTTGCTTGCATTACAGAGCAACAGAACCTCTCCATTTCGAAACTCCATACAGCAACCCAAGATCGCATTGTGGAAACCATGGTGGATTTTGAGGTGCATTCTTCCAACGAACTAAAGCAAGCCATTGGAAATATCCGTACGATAAAGAATGTGGATGAGGTGGCAAGAATAGATATCGAATAACAAAATAAAAAAAGCCTGTGATAGAAGATGCTTGTTCTACCCATCTTTATTTATAGAAATACAACTAACGGAAGAAGGAGAAACAAACATGAATGTAACAAAAGCCGAAAAAGACTGGCTGCGCCGCATTGGCGGACAGGAACCTTCCGACACGGCAGAAAAGCAGGCCAGGAAGGTTGCCAAAGAAGCAGTAGAACAGAAGCCCACTCCACAAAAGAAGAAAGGCAATGGCTTCGGTGATGTTGCTGGTATGAACGAGCTGAAGCAGATGGTGACAGAAGGGTTTATCAACGTACTCCGGAACCGTGAATGTGCCGAAGTCTATGGCATCAAACCTCCGTCCATGTTGTTTTACGGGCCGGCGGGGTGTGGCAAGACCTTCTTTGCGGAGAAGATGGCTGAAGAGGTAGGTATCAATTTCGTGAAAATAGTTCCCGATGACCTTGCGTGCCCTTGGGTTCACGGCACCCAGCAGAAGATTGGCGAGGCCTTCAAGGAAGCGGAGAAAAGTGCTCCTACCTTGCTCTTCTTTGACGAGTTTGACGCCATGGTGCCACGACGTTCGGGAGATGAGGGCAACCAACATTATGACAGCGAGGTCAACGAGTTTCTGTGTATGCTCAATAATGCCTCTGGAAAAGGCGTTTATGTTCTCGCTGCCACCAACCACCCCGAACGCATAGACAAGGCGGTGCTGAGAACTGGGCGTATAGATGAAATGGTGTATGTCGACATTCCAGACATGGAAGCGCGCAAAAGCCTGTTTGCCTTGGAACTGTCGAAACTCCCCACAGAAGGTGATATTGACACAACCCATCTTTCTGAATTGACCAACGGCTACAACTGCTCTGACATCAGCTATATCGTCAAGTCGGCAGCTCGCAAGAAGTTCAACGAGACCATCAAATGCCCTGACGGAAAGAAACATGGTATCACGCAGGAAGTATTGGAGGAAATCATAGCGACCAGAAGTCCTTCTGTTAGCACCAAGTCACTTCGAGAATATGAGCGTGTGAGGAACGAGTTCTCCCCAAAGGACAAAGGACTCAAACCTGTAACCATAGGCTTTAGATAACAATAGTAATAACCATAAAAATGTTCAGATCAGATGAAAGAAAAGATTTTGGCAGCCTTTGAGAACTTGGGCTTTAACTTGGAAGACACCGAATCGTTGGGTTATTCCTTCAACTACGAGGGCATCAACTGCCTTTATATGTATAGCGAAGATGATGAGAATTTCCTCGACATCTCGGTGCCTGGCATTTACGACTTGGAAGAGGACAACAAGGAAAAGTATGAAGAACTAAAAGAGAAAATCAATTCCACCCTCAAATATGTCAAGGCATACACCCTCGGCAATCGCCTCTGGCTCTTCTACGAACGTGACCTTTTGGGCAATAAAGATTTGGAAGAAGTAATCCGCTGTATGATTATTCACCTTTCCTCAGCGTTGATGTTCGCCCGTGACGCTATCGAAAAGATGGACAATGGTGAGAGTGATGGCGGGACTGATGATGACAATAACGACTAAACAACAAGTATTATGACAAGACATGAAATGGTAGTCTCGGTACTACAGTCTCTGGGGTTCAAGCCTCAGATAGATGATGATGGTGACATATTTGTGCGCTATCAGATGAAAACGTTCTACGTGATGGGAGCGAATTCAGACGATGAGGACTATCTTGTTGTCGTATTCCCCAAAATGTATGAGGTTAATGAAGGAGAAGAAGCCAAAGTCCTTGCAGCCTGCAACAAGATAACTCGCGAAATAAGGCTCACCAAGGTTTATATAGATCAGACTTTGAAGAATGTCTCGGCAAGTTGTGAGTTTTATTACAATGGCGAGGAAAGTTTGAAGACCTGTCTTGACAAGGCGATAGAGATTCTTGGTATGATACGATCAACCTTCATCAAGACCATGCGTTCGTTTGATTAACAACAATAAGAAACGGAAGAAAAGGGAGAAAATACAGAAGACCCAGGTATTCAATGTAATCATCCTATACCATAGCGGGTTGGTGGAATGCATATGCCAGGCTGCGTAAGATTGAGGAATTGACATGGTAGAGATGATTGCTGAGAAGCAGGAACTTGACAAGAAGCGATTGTTGCGAAAGCCCCAAAATAGCATTGGGGGAACAATGCGCCCCGGCTTATATGGTCGGGGCTTTTTCATGTACACGAGTAAACACGCCGATTTGGGGCAACAAAAAGCCCCGGAAGTGTTAATTCTGGGGGTAATCGTGTGCAAATCCGTGTGCGACTTTAGTAAATCCTTGATTTGCAAGGTTTGTAGCGGAGAGAGAGGGATTCGAACCCCCGGTACCTTTCGGTACGCCGGTTTTCAAGACCGGTGTAATCGACCACTCTACCATCTCTCCTGTACCTTTCGGGCAAAGGTGGCACACCTGACCCTTTTGGGAAAATTCACTTGTGCCGCTCTTTGCTGTTTCCCTAAAAGCGATGCAAAGATAGGGAGTTTTTGTGAACGTGCCAAATGCTGGGGATTTTTTCTTGTGCTCAGATACAAATCCCAAAATCCACATGCGTGTGACAGCCGAGGCCGGAATTTCCACGGGCCGCATTGTCGGACTAGCCATAAAGTGTTTTGTGCAGGCAGATGTTGGAATACGAATCCCGGACGGGCAGTGAATTCCTTGTCAGCGCAAACCCAAAACTTGACAGCCTGTTCGTGAGGCTCAACATGAGGCTGAGGCTGCTCAAACCGGTTTAGGGCACAAACGCGGGTTTCGGGCATTTGCTCGTCAAGGCAGGAAAAGACGATGCGAAATGCGTTTGTTTTCTCGGTTTCGTGCTTCCGCTGCCGCTCCCATGGCTTGAGCAATTCCTCCCACGTTGTTTCTCCGCTCTTTTCCCGTAGCCCTCCCTTGCCTTCTTAGCGTGGTGGAGAAGGCGGGGGAGGGCTGTCGGGATGGCACTCCAATCTTGAATCTATCGGGTTTTTGGATTAGAGAGTATGGCGAAAGAGGATAACCGCACGGTTATGACCCATGTAGCCATCCTCTTCTTTCTTGGCGTGTTTATGTCACGCGGGGGGGCGGAAATCCCCGCCCCATACCCACACGTGTGTGTGTTTACCACTGGCTGTCCCAGGGGTTGCGCTTGGCCATGTCGGTTCCTGTCACACTGCCAGACTCAAAGTCCTCATTGAAATTATCCTTTGCGCCGCTGGTTGTTGTTGTGCCAAACCCGCCGGTGCCAGTTCCAGCACTTGCCCGAAGACAACAGTCTCTTTCCGTAGCAGTTTCGTACACCGTTGTGCACGGAGTAATATATGTCTTTTTCATATTCGCTTGTATTGTTTTGAATTTATTTTACGATGAACTTACGTCCGTTCTGTATGTAGAGGCCGCCCTTCTGGGCACTTGTCACGCGGCGGCCAGCAAGGTCGTAGATGGCGCCCTCGGCACGGGAAGTTTTGTTGTTGTCGATGCGTCCTATGCTGGTGGCCTCACCGTCAATGCGCATGGACACGCCCTTCACCTGCTGTACCGTTGCACGGTTGAGGTATGCGTGGTTGGCATTGAGAGAAACCACGCTGCTGTTGGCGGCAAAGAAGCCCACGGCTTCGGTGCCATCATCAGCCACGCCAAAGATAAGCTTGTCGGCCAGGTCGGCAGCCAGGATGTCTTCTGTTGTGCCCACCAGGTCGTTGCCCTCAAGTGCCTGCGCGCCGGCTACGGCCTTGAGCGTGACCGCCTCGGCATTGCTGTTCTCGCCCATCAGTACAACGCCCGCGTTGGCTGGTGCGGCATCCACGGGGGATATCACGAGTTCCTTGTTGGCCGCATCCAGCACGCCCTTGTACATCTTGATGTCGTCGCCCACAACTTCCACGTCAAAGGGAGCGGCAAAGGAGTTGTAGGTGTTCTTGCCCACAGGGTACATGGGGAAGGTGAAGGTGGCTGGGTATGCGGCAAATTCGTTTGGATAACTCTCTTCGTAATTAAACTTCACATCGGAGTCACTATATCTCCAGCAATTCGCTGTTTCATTATGTGGATATACAGTAAAGGCACTTCCGTTATTTGTGGAAGTTTTGCGTACATCCCAATTGGAGGTGTTGAGTGCTACGCCCTCAAAGGCCAAAAGGCACACGTTGAAGGCAGAACTTATAACAGCAGAACTGCAGACAATGTCTTTTGCTCCAACGTTGTGAAATTGGAAGCCGTCAAATGGATTTCCCGTTACATACCACAGGCTATTGGGGATGTCGTTGACAGCAATGTCTGAATTCAACGCACGAAAACCAACAGCATTGGGAAAACTTTTGCTTTGATTATAAAAGATTGCCGGATTTTGCGCGTCTGCTGTCCCTAAATAATAGTAGACAGGAGCCGCATCCGTGCTGGTCTTGAAGGGAAGTGCCTCTTTCAGTTCGATGACAAAGGTGCCGCCCTCTGCCGTCACCGTTCCGGCAGGCTTCTCTGCCGCGAGGAAGTCCGGGAGCCCCTTGAGGTCAACATTGGGATATTCGTGCCCCACTCTGGCAGAGGGGTCTGACGTGGTCTTCTTCACCTCGCCATTGAAGGTGTAGTTGTAGGTGACAGTCGCCAGCGAGCCGGGCTCTGGCATGTCATCCACAGCATATATCTGGAACTGGCATATATTTTTGTCCCCGCTCTCCCAATAGCCAATCCTGTGCGTCTCGTCATTGACATTGACCGTGGCGGTTACTGAACTCTCACTCCACCACGTTATGCCCCAGCCTTTCTTTTCGAATTTGTTCGCGGTGCACTGCAGATTAAACCAATCACCATTCTTTGTGTATTCATATTTTGCGGCAGTTGCGCTTGCCACAAAATCGAGCCAGTTGGCGGGTGTGTTTTTCGCGTATCCATCCGCATGTTGGCCTTCGTCCTCCTGGGCATCGGGAATGGCAGGCCAGTAGTCATTGGTGCCATAAGCCTTGATGCTCACCTTGCCATCCGTCTTTGACACATGGAAGACATACTTGTAGTTTTCCTTTTTTAGTGTCGCCCCCCGCAGGTTGTTTTCGGCGGCGGAAGTCTCGTCAAAGTGGACGTTCTTGTCGCTCTGCCCATCATAATACACAAAGTTTCCGTTTGTGTTGTCCGTCCTGCTGTCGGCAGTTCGCATCACCAAAACATAATACCCCCCCCTGTCCTGCACATCATCGATTGCGGTGGGTGTGCTTGCCACGTTCTGTGCCAACGCGGGGCTTGCGCTGCACGTCAGTAACAGCATCTGCATCCATGTTGTAATTTTTCTCATACACTCTTCTTTTTTGTTAGTTGTTGATATTTGGGAACTCTTCTTGACATTTGACTTTCCGCAACAGGGTGGCCAACCACATTGCCCTGCGCAAATTTATGCAAAATTGCAGGATAATTGTTTTTTCAAGAAGGATTTTCGGTAAAACTTTGCCGTTTACCATGATTTTGCTGTTCTCGATACTGCTTTTACGCGCATGTTGTGGGAAAAATGCCAGGCAGACGCAAGAAAATCAAACAGCAATGTTGTACCCCTCACACCCATGACCCGTACTCCTTGGAACGGGGAGACGGAACATCGCGGATAATCCGGCGGTAACGAAAAGCGCCCCGCCGCCTCCAGAAATGGATGGCGGCAGGGCACACGCACAACAGTTTTATCGGAGGGCTAATAGCCACGCGGTCTCCAGCATTCGCCTTGCGACCGTGTGACCAGGGAACCTCCACAACTTTATAAAACCATAGTTTCTCCCCCTTGTAGGTTATCTCTTACAGCCCCGTAGTGGATTGCTCACGTTCCCGTAGTGGATTGCTCACGTTCCCGCAGTGGATTGCTTGCGTTCCCATAGTGGATTGCTCACGTTCCCGTAGTGGATTGCTTACGGCCCCGTAGTGGATTGCTTGCGTTCCCGTAGTGGCTTGCTCACGTTCCCGTAGTGGATTGCCTACGGCCCCGTAGTGGATTGCCTACGGCCCCGTAGTGGATTGCTTGCGTTCCCGTAGTGGATTGCTTACAGCCCAGTGCGGGATTGCTTGCGGCCCTGTGCGGGGCTACTTGCCTCAGGCCCCCTCCACGATGTGGCCGTCGAAGAGGCGGATGATACGGTGGGCCAGGCGTGCGTCATGCTCGTTGTGGGTCACCATCACGATGGTGGTGCCCTCCTGGTTGAGTTCGGTGAGCAGGCTCATCACCTCGGCACCGTTCTTGGAGTCCAGGTTTCCGGTAGGCTCATCGGCCAGTATCATCTTGGGATTGAACACCACCGCACGGGCAATGGCCACGCGCTGCTGCTGTCCTCCCGAGAGCTGGTGCGGGAAGTGCTTGGCCCGGTGGCTGATGGCCATACGCTTCATGATGTCCTGCACGCGCTTCTTGCGCTCGGCACGCGGCACACCCAGATAAGTGAGCGGCAGCTCGATGTTCTCCTCCACATTCAGCTCGTCTATCAGGTTGAAGCTTTGGAATACGAAGCCTATCTCGCCCTTGCGCACGTCCGTGCGCTCCTTCTCCTTGAGGTCTTGCACCTCACGGCCATCCAGCCAGTACTTGCCGCTGGTGGGATTGTCCAGCAAGCCCAGTATGTTGAGCAATGTGGACTTGCCACAACCCGAAGGACCCATGATGGCCACAAACTCACCGTCCTTTACCTCAAATGACACTTTGTCCAGTGCCACGGTCTCCACCTCTTCCGTGCGGAAACTCTTGCTCAGATTCTCTACCTTAATCATAATATGAAATATAAATGTCTCCACCACAAAGCCCCCACCTCCCCTGCCTCCCCCGGGGGGAGGAGCAATTACCTCCTTCCTCCATGTATCCACATCGGAATTGACCCGAGAGGCTTGTCAGAGGGCATCCTGTTGATTATTGATACTAATTGTTTACTTACTCGTTAAATTGTTTACTTACTCACGATACCCGTTTACTCATTATATAATATATATATTATGCCGCTTCACCACCCATGCCCCACCAAGAAGAAGGAGCAACAGCGACTCCCGCCTCAAGCAGCAACCTCCACGCAAAAGCCGCAAGAGGCAAGAGGAAACCACTCCTCCCCCTCGGGGGAAGCAGGGGTGGGGGCTTGCATTGTCATGCTCACTCATCCTTGATGTGGTTCACGGGATTCTCATTGGCAGCCATCTGACTCTGCACAATCACAGCCAGGAAGGATGTGAGCAGGCACACGGCACCCGCCGCCACCACCATCGGCCACCACTGGAGGTGGTAACTGAAGGTGGTCATCCAGCGGCCTATGAGCCAATAGGCCACAGGCGCGGCTATCACAAATGCCGCCATAGCATAACTCAGGAACCCGCCCGTAAGTCTGCGGCGCACCTGCGCGCTGCTGCTGCCAAATACCTTGCGCACGGCCACCTCACGCTGGCGCTGCTGTATGAAGTAGGTGCTCATGGCCACCAGCCCCAGCACGCTGATGAGGATGGCCACCAGGGCAAAGAGCAGCACGATGGTACCCATACGCTGTTCCTGGCTGAAGTTGGCCTTCATCTTCTGCATGGCATAGGGACGGCTGTCATAGTCGGCAATGTGACGCTGGAATACCTGGAAGTACGCCTCGTCCACCAGCCCGAGGGCATCGGCCTCGTTGCCCCTCACCCTCACCAGGTAATGCCAGGGCACCCACAGTTTGCGGATGACCACATACACAGGATGCTGGTCGCTGGTGACGGCGCGTATCTTGAAGTCCTCCAGGATGCCGTTGATAGGCAGAGGCCCCTGGTTGAGCGCGGGGTCATTGAGAAAGCGGTCTGTCTCCTTCAATCCCATCTCGGCCAGGAACTGGCGGTTGACCCAGATGCCCTGTGTCGGGTCGGCCTGGTGGTTGTCCTGGGCAATCTTCAGCCCCAGGGTCTTGAAGAAGCAGCTGTCGCCATACATCACCTGCAGGCTCACGGGATGTCCCTCGTGCGTGATGGTGTTGTTGTTGCCGCCCTGCAGGGGGTAGCCCATTGAGAGCGACGCGCTCTCCACGCAGGAGAGTTTCCGCACCTCATTGATGAAGGTCTGCACCTTTGTGGTATCATCAGAGATGGAGGGCAGCACCAGCAGACGCTCCAGGTCATAGCCCATGGGCGCATGGATGAGGTGCCGCGTCTGCAGCCAGATGCTCAGGGCAGCGGCCACCATCACGATGGTGGCCACATTCTGCAGGATGATGAACACACGGGCGAAGGTCATGCGCGCCTTGAGCCTGAAGGTCCCCCGCACCACATCGATGGGGCGCACCCGCGAGATAATGGCGGCAGGCACTGCACCCGACACGCCCCCCACCAGAAGCGCCAGCACCAGGACGCCCAGCAGGAACAGGGGATCGAAGAGCCCCGTCATGTCAATCTCGGTGCCAAGCAGCGAACTCACATACGGGCTGGCCGCCCATGCCATCACCGCGCCCAACACCATAGACAGGAGGCACAGGAGCAGCCCCTCGTACATCAGCCGCAGGACGATGTCCCTGCGCTGCGCGCCCATCAGTCGGCGTGTGGCCATCTCGCGGGCTCGCTTTCCGCTCTGCGCCGTGCTCAGGTTGATATAGTTGAACACCGAGAAGAGCAGGATCACCAGTCCCACAGCCAGCAGGACCTTGACCAGGCGAAGGTCGCCACGCAGGCTCTGCGCCTCGTCATTGGTACTTGCGGGGATGCCCGAGAAATAACGCTTGCTGAATGGAATAAGCTTGGTGCGGGTATTGCTGCCATCCATGGTGTATATCCAGAATCCCATGTCGCGATACATCTTGTCAAAGGCCGCGCCCTGCTTGCTCAGGTCGCAGCCAGGCTGAGCCAGGATAAACACCGAGCAGCAGGTGGCATTGCCCATGTGGGAGTCGGTGAGATAATCGTTGATGTAGCGCACATGCTCAAAGCGCATGATGAGGTCGGCCTGGCCAAAGGAAGTTCCCTCCATGCCCTTATAGACCCCCGTCACATGCAGGGAGAGTCCCTCCATGTCCTCCACCTGCACTCGTTTGCCCATGGCGTTCTCGCCCGGCCATGCCTTGCGTGCGAACTCCTCGCTCACCACTACGGCATTCTGGTCATCCAGCGCGTGGGCGGCGTTGCCTTGCGCGAGGGGAATGGAGAACATGCGGAAGAAGGTGCTGTCGGCAAAGGCCGTCTCGCAGTCCAGTGTCTTGCCATTGAGGCTCACCTCCACGGTGTTGTAATACAGGCCGCAGGTCATCTCCACCTGCGGGAAAGTTTGTCTGATGGTGCGCTGGGTGTACCAGTGGCTGCCCTCTATCGGGCCATCCTCGCCACGCCCCAAATTCATGCACACGGTGTAGATGCGGTGAGCCTTGTCGATACACTTGTCGATGCCGTACTCCTGGCGGGCATAGAGCATGATGAGGACAACAAACATCAGGCTCACCGAGAAGCCCAGCACATTGACCAGCGTGTAGAACTTGTTGCGTGACAGATACACGCCGAATGACTTCAGATTCATATGCTTCTGTTATATTATTTATATTATTATTCGTCCTTGAGATACCTCACAGGATTGGCCATGGCCACACGCCGGCAGTTGAACATCACCGATAGGGAGATGACAGCCAGCACCACCAGCGAGACAGACAGGTAAATCCAGGGCGAGAGGCTCGTCTTCTGGCTGAACGAGGTGAGCCACTGGCGAGCGATGGCCCAGGAGAGAGCCGCCCCCACCAGCACCGAGGGCACCGCCACACGCAGGATGTCCCCGAGGAAGAGTTCCAGGATGTCCCTCATGCCGGCACCGTTCACCTTGCGCACAGCCATCTCCTTGCTTCGGCGGTTGACCTCGTCGGCCGTGTAGCCCAGCAGTCCGAAGAGGGCTATGCAGAGCGTCACCACCACACAGATGGCAATGGCGTTGCGGAAACTGAGCTGCTGGCGGTACTGGTCGCGCATCTCCGCTGCCCACGACTTCAGGTGTACCGTCTTGCCAGGCATCATGGCCTCCACGCGCTTGAGCGCCTGGGCCATGTCATCGGCTGTCAGATGATGGAAGCGTATGAGCATATTGCTGCACGGCTGGGGACTGTAAGTGAAGAACTGCGGACGCTCCTTCTGCTGGATTCCTGCGGTGCTGCACCCTCCCACCCTGATGTCGGGGAAGATGCCCACGATGGTCATGCCATCCGTATATGCCTTGTCGGAATGTCCCGTCACGCGCACACGTTTGCCCAGCGCGCCATCCTTCCAGCCCGCAGCCTCGCTCACGCGACGGGCGAAGGACTCGCTCACGAGCAACTGGCGGCAACTGTCGTTGCGCTCGGTGAAGAAAGTACCCTGGCTCAGACGCATGCCCATGACCTCCAGGTAATCATCACTCACATCATAGAAGTCCGAGGCGTTGAAGAGTTCGCGGTCGTCTCCTGGCAGCAGGACATTGTCGCCCGACACTCCATACTGCTCCAGTGGGATGGTCCAGGCCGAGGACACCAGCTGCACCTGCGACATGCGCGAGAGTTCCTGCAGGATGTGCTTGCGGTCAGCATCCGACGCGCCTTGTACGCTCAGGATAGCCACATCCTGGGCATCATAGCCTGGATTGAGGCTCACCATCAGGCCATACTGCGCCTGCACGGTGTAGAGCAGACTGGCAAACAGCCCCACGATGCAAAACTGCACAGCCAGCAAGGCCAGTTTCCAGCGGCGTCGGTTCTGGGCATACCCACGGAACACCACAGCCACAGGCACACGTCCGTAAAGCCATCCGGGCACTACTCCACCCAGCAGGACGATGCCCACACAGATGGCAACCAGCACCCAGCTGCCCCGGTTGCACACAAGCGCGCTGAGGGGTGCCGAGAGGTAAGTCTCGACAGTGCCACGGCAGGCGAAGAGCAGCAGCGCGGCCAGCAAGACGGCCAGCAGCACATGCACGAGCGACTCGGCAAAGGTGATGGCCGTGATGTCGCCATTGCCCGCGCCGAAGCACTTGCGCACGGCCATCTCGGCGGAGCGGTTCACCAGGTTGCCAATGGCAATGAGCAGATAGTTCATCACCGAGATGAAGAGCAGCACCACAGCCATGATGCCCAGTATCCAGCTCATCATGCGCACATAGCTGTCGTGGGTGTGTCGCTCGGAGAGCAGGTAGGGGACAAACTGCACATCCACTCCAGCCGAGCGCAGTCCGTCCAGGTCCACGTTCTCCTGCATCATCTTCTGTATATAGGGTTGCATGTCCCCGGCCGTGTGTCCCTTGGTCAGGCGGATGTAGGACTTGTATCGGTCGTTGCCCAACCAGTTGTCCGTCGAGCTCTCGTTCATGGTGGCCATGGAGAGCAGTATCTGTGTGCCGTGCAGCGAGGCACCCCAGGGGAAGTCCTCAAACACCCCTCCCACCTCGAAGGGCGTGTCGCCAAACTCGGCAATGGTGAATTTCTTGCCCATCACATCGCCCCCTATGGCCTCGGCCACGCTGCGGCTTACCATGCAGCAGTAGGGCTTGCCGAGCACCTCACGCGGCTTGCCCGAGAGGATTGGCCGTGGAAAGACCTCAAAGAAACTGGTGTCCGCCGCCACGACATCCGCCTCCACCGAGCGCTCGGCATCCAGCCGGCACTGTGCCCCTATGGACACATTGGTGATGCGCGTGGCGGCCTCCACGATGGGCGCGTACCTCTTCATGCCCGGTGCGATGGCTCCAGGAGTCTGCCAATAGTCAGAGGGGGACTGCTCGCCGGTGCGCGTCACCTGCTCCTTGAGGATATAGGTGCGGTCCCATGCGGGGAACCACTGGTCATAGGTCTGCTCAAAGTTCAGTTCGGTGATGAGCACCGCGCTCACCGCCAAGCCCAGTGCCAGGCACAGAACTTTCTGGATGTTGTGCTGCCCACGACGTGGCAGGCACTTCAACGCATTCATTATCTTGTTCATAATCATATTGTTTATTCGTCCTTCAGATGATTTACAGGATTCTCATTGGCCGCCATGTAGCTCTGCACCGAGACGGCCGCCCAGGACACCAGCAGGCAGAATCCGCCTGCAGCCAGGAACACAAGGGGGCTGAGTGTGATGCGGTAACTGAAGCCTGCGAGCCAGTGGCCACCCACATACCATATTACAGGCACGGCCATGACAAAGGCCACCAGGACATAAGCAAGGAAGGTGCGCACCAGCTGGCGGTACACCTGGCTGTTGCGGCTTCCAAACACCTTGCGCACGGCAATCTCCCTCTGGCGCTGCCTGATGAAGTACATGCTCATGGCCACCAGTCCCATGAAGGAGATGAGTATGGACACCCCGGCAAAGAGCAGGACAATGTGGGAGAGGCGGCGCTGGCCGGCAAAGTTCTCGCGTATGCGCTGCTCCAGATAAGGATTTTGCTCCTCCATGTCCATGTGGAACACACTTCGGTAGGCATCACGCACCTGCTCCCAGGCCACGGTCTCGTTGCCCTGCGTCTCCACCAGTATCTGGCTGGCAGAGCGCATGCGGTTCTGAATCACCAGCACCACCAGCTTCTCCGTCCCTGTGATGTCGCCTATGCTGAAGTCCCTCACCGTGCCGTTGTATTCCACATCGGCGTTCACGCCCATCATGGGCAGGATGTAGGAAAGCCCGCTGTTGACAGCCCCCTGCTCCTCGGTGCCCATGGCATCAAATGTCCGTTGCAGGCTCTCGCTGTAATACATGCGTGTGGCTGACCCCGAATGCTTGTCCGCCACCACCTTGAGCCCCAGCATGTCGGCATAGGAAGAGTCTCCGATGAGCAGGCGCAGGTACAGGATTTTGTCCCCCACCTGGAACCCAGGGCCGTTGCTGCCATAGAGCGGAAGCCCCCTGGCCCAGGACACACGCTTCACGCACGGCAGTTCCCTGAGTTTCTGAGTGAAGAGCGAGTCATCGGCAGGTGTCGAGCGGCTCACGTCCACGCTCATCAGGGCATGTGTGTTGTACCCCAGAGGGGCGGTGACCAGATGGCGCACCTGGAGCAGCATGACCAATGCGAGTGCCACCATGGTGATGGTGACCATATTCTGGAACACGATGAAGACACGGCTGAAAAACATCCTGGACTGATGGCGAAACGTTCCGCGCACCACATCAATAGGCTTGGCACGTGACAGCACCACCGCCGGGACGATGCCGGAAAGCACGCCCGAGAGGCCAGCAAGCACGAGCAGCAATGCCAGGGGAATAGGCTTGAGAAGGTCGGCCAGCACTATCTCGGCCTGCAGCAGACCGCCCACATAGGGAGCCACAGCCCAAGCCAGGAACAGGGCCACCAGCAGGGAAAGCATACTCATAAGCACACTCTCGCCCACCAGGCGGTGCATGACGGCTGTGCGCTGTGCTCCCAACAGGCGTCGCACAGCCATCTCGCGGGCACGCTGCCCCGACTGTGCCACGGTGAGGTTGATATAGTTGATGATGGCAAAGAGCAGGACCAGCAAGCCCGCAACGAGCAGGACACGCACCTGGCGCACATCGCCATGGCAGATGACCCCAGCCCCATCTGCACCTTCGTTCAGATATTCCTGGCGCAGGGGAATGAGATAACTGCGCACATACCCGTCCTTCACCTTGTCATTCAGGGTATACAGGGGCATGCCGCCCAGGCATTTGTCTATCTGGGGCCCCTTCCCCTCCAGGCTGGCTCCTGCGCGAGCCAGGATGAAGAACTGCGCCCCAAAGGTGTTGCTGCAGCCAGCATCCACATCGGCCGCGTTGAAGTTGCCCGCATTCCAGAAGTTCACGATGACATCGGCAGGCCTGATGCACGAGCCGCGCATGCTGCCCATCACACCCGTCACCCTGAGCTTCACGCGCCCGGCCCGCGTGCTATAAGCAAGCGTCTTGCCCACAGGGTCTTCGCTGCCAAACAGGCGGCGTGCAAACTCCTCGCTCACCACCGCCGCATCCCTGTCCTCGAGCACCTGGCCGGGATTGCCCTGCAGGAGGGGGAAGTCGAAAATGCGGAAGAAGGTGGAGTCGGCCATGAGGGTGGCACCCTGGAGGTAAGTCTGGTCGGGCAACTCATAGTTGACCTCATTGCGCACAATGGCACAGAACGACTCAATCTCGGGGATGCGGCCGCGCAGCATATCCTCCGCGCCGTGGTGGCAGCCGTCGTAGCGCTGGAGCCCATCCTCGTCATTCACCTCGAAAGCGAGCGAATAGATGCGGCTGGCCTTGGTGTGCATCGAGTCGGTGGTATATTCGCCATAGACGTACAGCCCTATCAGTACCGAGAACATCAGGCTCACCGAGAAGCCAATCACATTGATGAACGCATACACCCTGTTGCGTGACAGGAAGGTGAAGTATGAGCCCAGGCCCGTTATATTGTTGAAAAGTCTCATTATGTGTTATGATTCGTATTGTCTCTCCATGTTCTTCTTTTGCCCCCAGGCAGGCAGGCCGCAGAATGCAGTGCGGTGCGATGGCGCATGCAGCGCGCTGCGTTGGCACATGCAGTGCGCTGCGTTGGCGATTGCAGCGCGGTGCGTTTTATGGGGCGGTGCCCTCCTCGTGTCCTTCCTCCGTTTCGGGGATGGGGGCGGGGCGGTGTCACTCGAGCACCAGCACCTCGCTGTCCTTGTAAGCCTCGTAGCCGCTCACGATGACGCGCTCGCCCGGCTCCAGCCCCTCGAGCACCTCGTAGTACTGGGGGTTCTGCCTGCCGATGGAAATCTTGCGGCGGTAAGCCTTGTGCCCGTCCTTGTCCAGAACGAAGATCCACTGCCCGCCCGTCACGCTGTAGAAGGTGCCCTTGGGGATGATGACCGCTTCCTTGGACTCGCCCAGCTGCAGGTCCACATAGTAAGTCTGACCTGTGCGTATGTTGGCAGGACGCTCGCCCCGGAACACAAAGTCGATGCGGAAGCGTCCGTCCCTCACCTCGGGATACACCTTGCGCAGGCTCAGGCTGTACTCCTTGCCGTTCTGCCTGAAGGTGGCGGTAAGCCCCGTCTGCACACGGTCGATGTAATGCTCATCCACCCGCGCCTGCACCTTGTAGTCGCTCAGGTCATTGATGACCCCTATGCGCTGTCCTGCCGAGATGTGCTGACCCAGTTCCACGTCCAGCAGTCCCAGTTCGCCCGAGATGCTGCTGCGCACCTCCAGCCTGGCCTTTCGCTCGCGCACCAGCTGCACATTACGCTGCATGGACTCCAGGTTGTCATTCATCTGGTCCACCTGCGACTTCCTGAGTTGCGCGTCCTTGCGCAGCCGCTCGGTGATGAGGTCATGCTTCTTGCGTGCGAGCTCATAGTCCTCCTTGGCCTTCAGATAGTCCTCCTTGGCCACCAGCTGCTCGTCCCACAGAGCCTTCTGGTGCTCGTAGGCACGCTTCTTGGTCACCACATCCTGCGAGAGTTGCAGTTCCTCGTTGGAGTTGTTGAGCTTGTCCTGCTCCATGGTTATCTGTGTGTTGCGCAGGATATTCTGCTTCTCGGCCAGTTCACTCTCGGCATTGAGTATCTGCAGGTCGAGGTCGGAGTTGGAGAGGCGTATAATCACGTCGCCCGCATTCACATGCGCGCCCTCCTCCACCACCTTCTCCTGCACGATGCCGCCCTCCTCGCTGCTTATCTGCACGGTGCTGATGGGAGTCACCTGCCCATCTACCGACACATAATCGTTGAAGCGGTCGCGCTTGACCTCCCCGATGTTGAGTCCCTTACGGTCCACCCTGAGCGTGGCCGAGAAGTTGGTGAGTCCCAGTGCCACCAGTATGCCCACGAGCACGATGGCACCTGCCAGCCATCCCCAGTACTTGCGGGGGATGAGGTAATGTTTCTTCTGAATCTGTATGTCCATTGTTTCTTGCGGTTTTGCGGTTTTATGGTTTTATGGTCTCGCGGCTGTGTGGCCGTGCGGTTGTGCGGCTTTCCTGGGGATGGCCATGTGGTTGCTCCGGGCGGTTGTGTGGCTGGGGACATGGCAGAGCCATCGTCCGGCCAAATAAGCTCAAGGGCAGCCTGGCCGCTCTGCCGTACAGTGCCGGTCAGTCCCTCACCAGCGGCTCACCCTGGTAATACTCCACCAGGCGGCGCTTCATCACCAGCAGCATCTGCATCTGCAGGGTCTTGACGCGGCTCTCGAGCAAGGTGCGTGCCGAGGTCTGGAGGTCAAAGGTGGAGAGCATCCCCTCCTCGAACTGGCGGCAGGTGGCATGGTAGGCCACAGAGTCGGACTCCTGCTTGCGGCTCATCTGTGTCAGCTCGCGCTCGTAGCCCTGCATGTCCATCACGGCCTTGGCCACCTCGTCGTGCACCTTGCGCCGCTGGTCGTCCAGGTCGATGAGCGAGGTCTGCCAGTTGTTGCGGGCCTGGCGGAGCACGTGCCAGTTTCCCGCGCTCAGGAAGGGCAGGGAGAGCGTCACGCCGAAGTACTCGCCCCGGTTGTTGCGGAACTGTGACCCGAAGGGGGTGGCGCTTCCCGCATAGGACACATTCCGGTAGTAGCTGGTGTAGATGCCCGCACTCAGCCTCACGCTGGGCATCAGGTAGCCTCTGCGGACGCGCACACCCAGGCGTGCCGTCTCGGCATTGAACTCGGCCTCGAGCAGCGAGGGGGAGATGTGCCTGAAGATGGCGAACACCTGCTCGGCATCCACCTGCCCGCCCAGGGTGGGCTGCGTGGCCGTGGCCTCCAGGCTGATCGCGAGGGAGTCGCCCTCTGGCCAGTTCATCGCGGCCTTCAGGTCGAGCAGGGCCTGCTCCGAGGCGTTCTGCTGGTGGGTGAGGTTGTATTCGTCCTCGGCCACCTGCGACTCTATCTGCACCACATCGGGCCGTCCCTTCTCGCCCAGCTGGTAGAGTGCCCGGGTCTTGTGCAGCAGGCGGCGGCTCTCGTCCAGCTTGTCCCGGGCAATGCCGATGCAGGCCTGGGCATAGGCAGCCTCGATGTACTTCTGCATCACATCGGTGGCTATCTCGTCGGCCACCTTCTGCCGGGCTGTCTGCGAGAAACGCTTGGCAAGCCGCGCCTGGCGGAAGGCATTGACTGTGGCAAACCCGTCGAAGAGGTTGAGCGAGGCGTAGAGCTGCCAGTAATTGTTGAACGTGGTAACATTATTATATGTGTTGGTCTCGGGGTCCACATTACGTCCCCACTGGTATTGCGCGCTCAGCTCGGCGCCCAGCGAGGGCAGGAAGCCGGCGACGGCCTTGCGGTAGTCCTGCTCACGCTGGCGGGTGGCAATGCGCTGGCGCTGCACACCACTGGCATGAAGCACCGCATAGTGCATGCAACTGTCCATCGTCCATGCCTGCTCCTGTGCCCGCAAGGATGCGGGAGCAGCCAGCAGCAAGGCCGAGGCCAGGAGGGACGTGAGGCTTTTCTTTGTCATCTGCATAATCTTGTCTGTTTACGTCTTGTCTGTTGCAACGGGTGTGCCAAAACTCATCTGTTCCACATCCTCAGCAAGTTACGCGAAAATCGCGAATGGCCAGGTGTCCAATTCCTGGACAATGCTGTACAAATGTTATACAGCCACGGCACTACTCTCGGCGCAAATCAGTACTTTTGCAACATATTTCGGCAGAAGAGACTCACCATATATGAAAAAGCAAGGCACACTCCTCATCGTAGATGACAACCGCAATATCCTCACCACCGTGCGCATGCTCATGGAGCCTGCCTTTGAGCGTATCCTCACCATAGCCAATCCGGCGGGCATCCCCGCGCACCTGCGCGAGAACCGCCCCGATGTGGTGCTGCTGGACATGAACTTCGGCAAGGCAGTCGGCGGGGAGACTGCCGCACTGCCCGCAGGAAGCGAGCGTGCCCCACGCTTCAGCACCAACAACGGCAACGAGGGGCTCTACTGGCTGGGGCAGATACGCCAACTGGCCCCGCAGACCCGGGTGGTACTCTTCACCGCCTATGCCGACATCGACCTGGCCGTGCGCGGCATCAAGGAGGGTGCCGCGGACTTTGTGGTGAAGCCCTTTGAGAACAAGCGGATGGTGGAGGCCCTGACCGCAGCGCGCGACAAGGACAAGCCCACGGGGAAGCGGGGGACAGACCCGGAGGCATCGGGCATGTTCTGGGGCGAGTCCACCGCCATGACCTCGCTCAGGCGTATGGTGGAAAAGGTGGCGGCCACGGATGCCAACATCCTGGTCACAGGCGAGAACGGGACAGGCAAGGAGGTACTGGCAAGGGAGATACACCGCCTGTCGGCCCGCCGGGGCGCGCAGTTCCTGCCCGTGGATATGGGGGCGATAAGCGAGACGCTGTTTGAGAGCGAACTCTTCGGGTATGTGCAGGGAGCCTTCACCGATGCCAAGAGCGACCGCCCCGGCAAGTTTGAACTGGCCAGCGGGGGCACACTCTTCCTCGACGAGATAGGCAACCTGTCCTATGCCCTGCAGGCCAAACTGCTCACGGCTCTGCAACGCCGCCGCATCGTGAGGGTGGGCGGAAGCACGGAGATACCCGTGGATGTGCGCCTGGTGTGCGCCACCAACCGGGACTTGCAGCAGATGGTGGGCGAGGGGACCTTCCGCGAGGACCTGCTCTACCGCGTCAACACCATACACCTGCACCTGCCACCGCTCAGGCAGAGGCAGCAGGACATCGTGCCCCTGGCGGAAATCTTCGTGCGCAGATATGCCGACATGTATGGCAAGGAAGGGCTCCGGCTGTCGGGAGAGGCTGCCGGAAAACTGGCCACGATGCCATGGTATGGCAACATACGCGAACTGCAGCATGCCATGGAGAAGGCTGTGATACTGAGCGAGGACAACTGCATAGGGCCAGAGGACATCGACACGGGGGGCACCCCGCGCAGGGAGAAACCGATGGAGGAGGTGCAGACGCTGGACGAGATGGAACGCCGCATGATAGAGAAGACCATACGGGAGTGCGGGGGCAACCTGTCTGTGGTGGCCGTGAGGCTGGGAATCTCCAGGCAGACCCTGTATAATAAGATAAAGAGGTATGGACTCTGAGACGACGCTCCTGGCAGTCCTGCTCATCCTGGTTGTGGCGGCCTGGCTGAACCTGTGGCGGCGGCACCGGCGCGACAAGGCCAACCTGCGCCTGCTCTTTGACGCGGTGGAGAATGCCGACTACACCCTGCGCTTCTCGGAGCGCACGCGCCAGGGCATGGGGCACAACAGCATAAACCACTGGCTCAACCGCATCAAGGAGGTGCTGCAGCGAGCACGCGACGAACAGATGGAGCGCGAGCGCTACTTCGAGATGGTGCTCAATGCCACCGACACGGGACTGATGGTGGTGGACGAGCGCGACAATATCCTGATGCGCAACCAGGCTGCCCTGCATCTGCTGCATGCCGAGGCGCTGACTCACATGAGCCAGATACCGCCGAGGATGCTGGCCGACGAGCGGCTGGCCAGGCATGAGACCACCACCATGCTGAGGGGAAAGCGCGTGCGCATCATCGCCCTGAGTAATGTGGAGGGCGAACTGGACAACCGCGAGGTGGACTCCTGGATCAAACTCACACGTGTGCTCACCCATGAGATTATGAATACCATAACGCCCGTGACCTCGCTGAGCGGAACCCTGCAGGCGCGACTGGAGCAGGATGAGCAGGAGGGGAAGGAGGTGGACGGCGAACTGCGCGCGGGACTCGAGACCATAAGAAAGACTGGGGAGGAGCTGCTCAAGTTTGTGCAGACGTACCGCCAGTTCACGCATGTGCCCACACCCGCACCCGCGCTCTTCTATGTGAGGCCCTTCCTCAAGCGTATGGCCTCGCTCTGTGCCAAGCCTGTGAGCGTGAGCGTGGAGCCGAAGGACTTGCTGGTGTATGCCGACGAGAGCCTGATGTCGCATGTGCTGTCCAACCTGCTGAAGAATGCCGTGGAGGCCACCGGGCAGGGGGGGGAGATAAGCGTAAGGGCATGGGCCGACAAGGAGGAGGCCATCATCATCGACGTGACAGACACAGGTGAGCAGATACCTGCCGATGTGGCGGAGCACATCTTCGTGCCCTTCTTCACCACCAAGCCCGAAGGCTCGGGCATCGGCCTCTCACTCGCCCGCCAGATCATGCGCGCCTCAGGCGGCACGCTCACCCTGATCCAGGACGAGAAGAGGGGCATCGTGACCTTCCGCCTGCGGCTTCCTTGAGCGGGCTGGAAGCCTGCGTATGTCCGGAAACATGCAAGAAACCGCAATGCCCGGTGCGGGGCATTGCGGTTGAGGGAGGGGGTAATCTTGTGCGGGCAGGCTCGTGCCCGCGACACGTCAGCCGGCCAGTGCCTCGGTGTCGAGCGCGATCATCAGTTCCTCGTCAGTGGGGATGCAGCACACGGTCACCCGGCTGTCATCGGATGAGAGGATGGCCTCGGTGGCACGGCAAGAGCGGTTCCTGGCCTCGTCCATCCTCACGCCCATGAACTCCAGGCCCTGTGTGGCTTCCTCGCGCACCTCCCACTGGTTCTCACCCGCTCCACCGGTGAACACAATGATGTCCACACCGCCCATGGCCGCCGCATACTGGCCTATGTACTTGCGTATGCGGTAGGTGTACATCTCCTTGGCCAGGCGCGCCTTGTCATTGCCGTTGGCTATGCCGGCCAGGATGTCGCGGAAGTCGCTGCTCAACTGGCTCACGCCAGCCAGGCCCGACTGCTTGTTGAGCAGATGGCTGATGCCGTGGGTGTCCAGGTGCAGCTTGTCCATCAGGAAGGTCACGGCGCCCGCGTCGACGTCGCCGCTGCGCGTGCCCATCATCAGCCCCTCGAGCGGCGTGAGTCCCATGGAGGTGTCCACGCACTTGCCGTCCTTGACGGCGGCGACCGATGCCCCGTTGCCTATGTGGCACGTGATGATTTTCTTTCCCTCGGCACTCTTCAGCCCCAGAAACTCGCACACGCGCTGTGACACATAACGGTGGCTGGTGCCGTGAAAGCCGTAGCGGCGCACTCCATACTGCTTGTAGAGGTCATAGGGCAGGGCGTACATAAAGGCAAAGTCGGGCATGGTCTGGTGGAAGGCGGTGTCGAAAACGCCCACCTGCGGAATGTTGGGCAGCAGGGCCTTCACGGCATTCACACCCTTGATGTTGGCGGGGTTGTGCAGGGGAGCCAGGTCGTTGCAGGCGGCGAATGCCTCCATCACCTCTGGGGTGAGCAGCACCGACTTGTTGAACCTCTCGCCCCCATGCACCATGCGGTGCCCCACGGCATCCAGTTCGTCGAGGCTGTCGAGCACGGCATACTCGCCCCGGGTGAGCACCTCGAATATCCACTGCACACCCACAGTGTGCTCGGGCACGGGACGCGTCATCTTGTGTTTCTCTCCATGGAGTTTCACGGTGATGAAGGAGTCGGGCAAGCCTATCTTCTCGATTCCGCCGCTGGTGATGACCGAGTGGCCATCCATGTTGTAGAGTGCATATTTAATGGAACTGCTGCCGCAGTTGAGTACTAAGATTTTCATGTTTGCGGTAATAATGACGGGCGGCCAGCCTCCTCCTCCCCTCTCCGTGGAGGGGAGGGGGGCATGCCCTCGGATGATGAGGGAAGTTCCTGTGAGGGCAAGCCGCAGTCCTTTGCGTTGTACAATTGAAAGTTATAAACGGATAAGCGCCTCCAGCCGGACGGGGCTTTGCCCAGGGTAAAGGCAAGTGCTCCTCCCCATTGGGGTGGCCGGCGAGGAGGCTGCAGCGGCGTGCTCTTACTTCTTCGCGTCCATGGCCTGGCAGGCTGTGATGGCAATCATCTTGTAGATGTCGTCCACCGAGCATCCGCGTGACAGGTCATTGACAGGGCGCGCAATACCCTGCAGGATGGGGCCGATGGCCTCGGCATGCCCCAGTCTCTGCACCAGCTTGTAGGCGATGTTGCCCACGTCCAGGTTGGGGAACACCAGCACGTTGGCCTTTCCCGCGATGTCGCTTCCCGGTGCCTTCTTGGCCGCCACGGCAGGCACCAGGGCCGCATCGGCCTGCATCTCGCCATCCAGTTTCAGGCTGGGGTCCAGTTGGTGGGCCAGGCGGGTTGCCTCCACCACCTTGTCCACCACCTCGTGCTTGGCGCTGCCCTTGGTGCTGAAGGACAGCATGGCCACACGCGGGTCGGCAAACCCGGCCACGCTCCTGGCAGTCTGGGCCGTGCACACGGCTATCTGCGCCAGCTGGGCAGCATCGGGCACGGGGGTCACGGCCACGTCACCCACCACCAGCACACCGTGCTCGCCATACTCGGGAGCCTTGGTGAGAAGCAGCATGGCACCGCTTACACAGGAGATGCCCGGCGCGCACTTGATGATTTGAAGTGCGGGGCGCAGGGTGTCGCCTGTGGTGGAGAGTGCCCCGCTTATCTGCCCGTCGGCATCGCCATTCTTGATGATGAGGCATCCGAAGTAAAGAGGATTCAGCACCTTGCGGCGAGCCTCCTCGATGGTCATGCCTTTCTTCTGCCTCAACTGGAAAAGCAGTTGTGCGTACTCTTCGGTCTTGGGGCTCAGGGCCGGGTTGATGATGGTGGCCTTTCCCACGTTCTTCAGTCCCAGTTTGTCGGCAAGCGCGAGGATTTCCTGCTCACTGCCAATCAGGATGATGTCGGCCAGCCCATCGGCCAGGGCGCGGTCGGCGGCGGTCAGTGTGCGTTCCTCCAGGCTCTCAGGCAGTACGATGCGCTGCTTGTCCTGCTGTGCGCGGAGGATGATTTTGTCCATAATGCTCATTTTGCTTACTCCTTTTATATAGTATATAATGTGTGTCCTTTGTGTTCGGCTCCAGCCTCCTGCGGTGCGGGCCACTGCGTGCCTGGCCAGAAGCCGTGCCCCGGATGGCGTGCGCGGCACTTGCATGGTCGTCAGAACTTGCCCTTCATAAGCATCAGTTCCAGTTCCTCGGCCGTCAGCCGGGTGCGGAAGGTGTTGTCGTAGGCCGCGCTGATGTTGCCCGTCTCCTCGCTCACCACGATGGCCAGGGCATCCGTCTCCTTGCTGATTTCCTTGGCGGCCCGGTGGCGAAGGCCGAATTCCTTGGGGATGTCCAGGTCGTGGCTGATGGGCAGGATGCAGGCAGCGGCCGTGATCCTTCCCGATGATATGATCATGGCTCCGTCATGCAGGGGGCTGTTCTTGAAGAAGATGTTCTCGATGAGGCGCTGGCTGATGCGTGCGTTGATTACCTCGCCTGTGCGGATGAAGTCGGTCAGCGGCAGGTTGTTTTGCATCACGATGAGCGCGCCCACCCTCTGCTTGCTCATGTTGAGGCATGCCATCACGATGGGGAATATGTCCTCGCGCTCGTGCACCATGCCAGGAATGCCCTTCTTCTTCTCGGGACGGAAGATGTGGAGGAAGCGCCTGGCGCGCTGGTGTGCCCCTATGGTGTAGAAGAAATGGCGTATCTCCTCCTGGAACAGGACAATGATGGCGATGGCTCCCACGCTGACAAGCTGATTGAGGATGTTGCCCAGGAGCCTCATCTCAAGCACCTTGCTGATTACAATCCAAAAACTGATGAAGACCAGCACGCCGTAGAAGATGTTCACCGAGCGCGACTGCTTCATCAACTTGTAGCAGTAGAACAGGATGATGGCCACGAGCAGGATGTCAATCACATCCTTGATTCCCATTTCTAACATGAGCGCATCCGGTTGATTATGCTCACGGCCTCCACCGCCTCCCGCACATCGTGTACGCGCAGGATGGCGGCTCCCTTGAGCAGGGCGATGGTGTTGATTGCCGTGGTGCCGTTGAGCGCGTCCTGTGGAGTGCCGCCCAGCAGGCGGTATATCATCGATTTGCGGCTGACGCCCACCAGTAAGGGAAGGCCCAGCACCTGCAGGTCCTGCAGGCGGTTCAGCAGCTCATAGTTGTGGTGGAGGCTCTTGGCGAAGCCGAAGCCGGGGTCCAGGATGATGTCCTTCACCCCCATCTCGTGCAGGCGGTACACGCGTTCGGCGAAATAGCGGAGCATGTCGGTGAGCAGGTCGTCATAGCGGGGGGCGTCCTGCATGTTCTGCGGATTGCCCTTCATGTGCATGAGGATATAGGGGACACCCAGGCCGGCCACGGTGGAAAACATGTCCCTGTCCAGCGCCCCGCCCGATATGTCGTTGACCATCTGCACGCCAAACTCCTCCACACACATGCGTGCCACATCGGCGCGGAAGGTGTCCACGCTCACCACAGCCTCGGGAGCCACCCTGCGCAGGATGCCCAGCGCGTGCCTCAGCCGCCCCATCTCCTGCCGGGGGGGCACATCGTCGGCCCCGGGGCGGCTCGAGTAAGCGCCTATGTCGATTATGTCGGCACCCTCGTCCAGTATCAACTGCACGCGCTTCTCGATGTCCGTGTCGCTCTGCTCACGGCTCTGGGCATAGAAAGAGTCGGGGGTGACGTTGAGGATGCCCATCACCCGCGGAACGCTCAAGTCCATCAGCGTCCCGCGCACATTTATGGTGCATGGGGTAAGTTCTCTCGTCTCTGTCATGCCTCGTCTGTTCTGACGGGCAAAGTTATTCATTATTTGAGGAACGGGCAAGTGGGTGATGGTAAAAAAAAGACGAGTCCGCGCGTTTTCCCCCTCCGCGCGGCCTCGTGCAGGCCTGTCCTCCGTGTACCGCCCGTCTCCCGTACGGGCCGTCGCCCCACGTGCAATACGGCCGTGCCCGCAGGTGCGGGAAGCGGATGTTTCCACGGGTTTGCGAAAGGAACGGGGCCGAAGTGGCCGAGCGCTTATTGCCGTAAGGCGAAAATGCACTAACTTTGCAACCGGCTCCGGGCTTTCGCCCGCGCATCCCGACAATAAAGGAAAGAGACATGACCTCACTGGAATCACTCTATGCCCTCTACCTGCAACACCCGCAGGTGACAACGGACAGCCGCGACTGTCCTCCGGGCTCCATCTTCTTTGCCCTCAAGGGCGAGTCTTTCGACGGGAACCTCTTCGCCGCGCGCGCGCTGGTGCAGGGATGCTCCCTTGCGGTGGTGGACAATCCCGATGTGGCCGCCGGCGACCGCTTCGTGCTTGTGCCCGATGTGCTGGCCGCCCTGCAGCAACTGGCGGCCATGCACCGCCTGCGCTGGGGCAAGACCGTGCTGCAAATCACGGGCACTAACGGGAAGACGACCACTAAGGAACTCGTGTCGGCCGTGCTTTCGCAGACCCACCGCGTGCTCTTCACGCAGGGAAACCTCAACAACCACATCGGTGTGCCGCGCACATTGCTCCGTCTGACACGCGAACACGACATCGCCGTGGTGGAGACGGGGGCCAACCACCCTGGCGAGATACGCTTCCTGTGCTCACTGGTGCATGCCGACTACGGCCTCATCACCAATGTGGGGCGCGCCCACCTGCTTGGCTTCGGCTCCTTTGAGGGAGTGAAGCGCACCAAGGGCGAGCTCTATGACGACATCAGCCGGCGCGGGGGCAAGATCTTCCTGAACGCGCTGGATGACGACCTGTGCCGGATGGCCAGGGAGCGCGGGCTGGAGATCGGGCGGCAGGCCATACCCTATGTGGAGGCAAGGGTGGAGAGCTGCTCGCCCTTCCTGTGCATCCAGTGGCGCGAGGACACGGACGAGCCCTGGCACAGGGTGGAGACGCGCCTCATGGGAGCCTACAACATCGCCAACCTGCGCGCCGCCATCACCGTGGGGCTGCACTTCGGGGTGCCGCCCGGGCAGATAGACCGCGCGCTGGCAGGCTACAAGCCCGCCAACAGCCGCAGCGAGTTCCGCCAGACCGCGCGCAACCGTCTGGTGGTGGACGCCTACAATGCCAACCCCTCGAGCATGGAGGCCGCGCTCACCGCGTTCAGCCTTGTGGAGTTTCCCCGCAAGATGGTCATCCTGGGTGACATGCGCGAACTCGGGGCAGAGAGCCGCAAGGAGCACCTGCGCGTGCTGCGGCAACTGGCCGGGATGCGCCTCGAGCAGGCATGGCTGGTGGGCGGCGAGTTCGCCGGAGCGCTCGACGAATTGCGCAAGGACGGGGCAGGCACGGCAAGTGCTCCCCCGTGCCAGACCTTCGACAACGAGCAGCAGGTGGAACAGCACCTGGCCGCGCATCCCCTGGAGGGGTACACCATCCTGGTCAAGGGCAGCAACAGTACAGGGCTCTTCCGCCTGCCCGCCCTGCTGTAGCCCGCAGGCACCCCCACCTCCCTCCACAGCCTGGCGAGGGCAGGACGCGGAAGGCACAAGGCGAGGCAACCATCAAACAAGACAACGAGAAGCGGGCGCTGAACCGCAGACAGCATGAAACCAGTAAGACCCAAGAAGCAGCTCGGCCAGCACTTCCTCACCGACCAGGATGTGGCGCGCCGCATAGCCGACACCGTGGACGCGTGCCCCGGCCTGCCCATACTGGAGGTGGGCCCCGGCATGGGAGTGCTCACCCAGTACCTCCTGCCCAAGCGGCGCGAGGTGAAGGTGGTGGAGATTGACCGCGAGTCGGTAGCCTACCTGCACGAGCACATGCCCCAGCTGGGGGACAGCATCCTGGCCGAGGACTTCCTGCGCATGCCGCTTGACCAGGTGTTTGGCGGCGAGCCCTTTGTGCTCACAGGCAACTACCCCTACAACATATCAAGCCAGATCTTCTTCCACATGCTGGAGTACCGCGACATCATCCCCTGCTGCACGGGCATGATCCAGCGCGAGGTGGCCCAGCGCATAGCCGCAGGCCCGGGGAGCCGCGCCTACGGCATCCTGAGCGTGCTGCTACAGGCCTGGTACAGCGTCGATTACCTGTTCACGGTGGACGAGCATGTGTTCTGCCCGCCACCCAAGGTGAAGAGCGCGGTCATACGCCTGACCCGCAACGGGGTGGACAGGCTCCCCTGTGACGAGAGGCTTTTCCGCCGTGTGGTGAAAACCACGTTCAACCAGCGGCGAAAGACCTTGCGCAACAACATCCGCCCGCTCCTGGCACAACTGGATGCCGATTTGCGCGGGCAGGGCTTACAGCCACGTGACCACACCGGGTGGCTCGCGCGGCCACTCTTCCAGAAGCGTCCCGAACAACTCAGCGTGCAGGATTTCATGCAGCTGACACTAAGTCTGCAAGAGGAAAGCACGCCCGCGCACTCCAACTGACGCGGAGCCCCAGGAAACGCATGCGGCTGCATCTGCCAACGCATGCGGCTGCATCTGCCATCGCATGCGGCTGCGTTTGCCATCGCATGCGGCTGCGTTTGCCATCGTGGCGTATCACAAAAAGCCTCCTTCCGTTACTTGCTGACGGAGCGAGGCTTCTTTCGTTTCTTTCCCGTGCTTCTTTACCATGGGGGGCTTTCGGGTTAAAACTTGCACGCATCGCGCGGGATTGGGGAAAATGCCGTAACTTTATACACGTTAAGAGACAAGTTGAGTCAAAAAGGAGAATACTACATGGACCGAAGAGACTTTCTGCGAAGTGGCGCCCTGCTTGCCGGTGCCCTGTGCCTGGACCTGAAGGCATTTGCCCAGGCCACATCCTCCCTGGGCAAGCCGCGCCTGCGGGTGGGCATACTGAGTGACATACACATTCGGCTGGAGCGTGACCTGTCGGTGCTGGAGCGCACCTTCCGCTACTTCCGCGACCGCGAGGTGGACGCGGTGCTCATCGCCGGTGACATGGCCGACACGGGACTGGAGCGGCAGATGAGAATGGTGTCCAGCACATGGTTCAAGGTCTTCCCCAAGGATCGCCTGCCCAATGGCCGGCATGTGGAGCGGCTCTTCGTGTACGGCAACCACGACATCGAGGGCCATCACTACGGCACCCTCGCCGAGGCTCTGCAGGGGGACGACCGCGAGCAGACACTCGCGCGCGAGGCGATAGGCGACCGCAGGGAACAATTCTGGAGACGGTACTACCACGAGAAGTTCCAGCCCATATATATTAAGGATGTGAGGGGCTACAAGTTTGTGGGCGCACACTGGACCAACTGGCAGAACACCCCCGGCCTTCAGGAGTTCCTCGGTGCCCACGCCGGCGAACTCGGGGGCGAGAAGCCCTTCTTCTACTTCCAGCACCCGCACCCCAGGAACACCTGCTCGGGCGAGTGGGCGTGGGGGCAGGACAACGGGGAGGTCACCGAGGCCCTGTCCCGCTTCCCCAACTGCATCGCCTTCAGCGGGCACTCCCATCAGATACTCAACGACGAGCGCACCATCTGGCAGGGTGCGTTCACCAGCGTGGGCACATCCTCGCTCAGTTACACCTACTCCTTTGGAGGGCGTGAGAACACCTACATCGACGGAGGCCCCGACTATCCCGCACAGATGCCCCGAGTGGAACAGGGCGACGGCAAGCAGGGCATGGTGATGACCGTATATGATGATGCCGTGGCCCTGGAGCGGTGGGACTTCATGTACCAGCGCCCGCTGGCCTCCAACTGGATTGTCCCCCTGCCATTGGGAGGCAGGGCAAGACCGCTGTCCTTTGAGAGCCGCGCGCTGGAGGCTGTGGCTCCACAGTTTGCCCGGGGCGACAAGGCCACCGTCAGCAAGGCCAGGGGCAAGGACCGCAAGGGCCGGGAGCAGTGGCAGACCACCGTACGCTTCCCCAATGTGCTCAGGGAGCGCAACGGCCAGCGCGCCTTTGACTTCGAGGTCACACTGGAGGAGGCAATGGCCGATGTGACACGCATCGTGTGCCAGAAACGTGTGATGTCGCCACACTTCTACCTGTGCGAGGAGAAAGACCGGGACGAGGTGGCCTGCGTGTTTGGCGAGGCGGAGGCGCCCGTCAACTTCCCCTACCGCTTCGCCATACGCCCCTGCGAGTGCTTCGGCAAGAAGGGCGCCCCCCTCTACACCGACTGGCGGCAGGACAAAGGCTGATGCCGCGCCGGGCCTGTCCCGCTTTTCCGGACAGGCTGCGGGAGCGGCGCGCTCACGTTTCAGCCGCAACTTGTGCCGCCCCGCGCCTAAACCAATGGCCGCGAGAATGGTCATACTTCCTGTATGCAACGGTTTTTCCTACTTGCCGTTCTCCTGCTGATGCTGTTCCCGCTGGAAACAGCAGGCCAGAAGACGCGCGCGCGCAGGGCATCACCATCCATGGCCGATTCCCTGCGTGTGGTGCAGTTGCGCGGCCACGTCCTGGACGCTGCCACGCGGGACAGCCTGCCTGGCGTGCATGTGTGCCTGGCGGATTCCGGGGGCAAGCCCTTGAGGGTCGTGCAGACCGATGGCGGCGGGCAGTATGTGCTCGCCAATGTGCCCGCCGGCCAATACACGGTGCGCTTCACCTGCATGGGGTTCGGGGAGGAGAGCCTGCGCCTGAGCGTCACGCGGCAGTCGGGCAGGCTGATGCTGGGCGATGTGCTCCTGCATGAGAGGGCGGCCCTGATGCGCGAGGCGGTGGTGGAGGGGCATACGGCCGAACTGACCGTGAGCGACGACACCCTGGTGTATAACGCCGGAGCGTTCAAGGTGCAGGAGGGCGCGATGGTGGATGAACTGGTGAGGAAACTGCCCGGAGTCGAAGTGGACGAGAACGGGAAATACACCCTGAACGGTCGCCCCGTCACGCAAGTGCTGGTGGACGGGAAGGAATTCTTCGGGCGGGACATGCAGGCCACCCTCGACAATCTGCCCGCCGACATGGTGGACAAGATAAAGTCCTATGACAGGCAGAGCGACGCAGCCCGCATCACGGGCATCGACGACGGTGAGGAACGGGTGGTGCTGGACCTCAGCATCAAGAGGGACCGCAAGCGGGGGTGGATGGCCAACGTGCAGGGAGCCTACGGCACCCACGACCGCATGGGCGGCAGGGTCATGGCCAGCCGGCTGGTGAGGGAGCAGAAGGTGACACTCGTGGGAAACGCTGGAAACACGGGCGGAAACGGCAACACCACCAGCGGACACGCGGGACTGACGCAGAACTACGAGCGCGAGAACCTGCTCAAGCTCAACGGCGGACTGCAGGCCAGCATGCGCAAGAGCGAGAGCGTGACTGCATCCACCACCGAATCCTTCGAGAACAGGCGCGCTGCCTACCAGGCACAAGCACGGCGGCAGACGAGCCACAGCGGGAACCTCCACCTGCAGTACAAGGCCGAGTGGACTCCCGACACGCTCACCAACATCATCCTCAGCCCCGACTTCCAATGGGGCAAGGGCCGCAGCGGGGGCAGCAGGACGGGCGCTTCCATGCAGCGGGACCCGCTTCCCTTGGTGGACGGACTCGCCGATGTGCTGGAGGGCTGGAGCCTGGTGCCCGACAGCATACGCGTCAACCGCCGCCTGGGAGCCAGCCACAGCGCGCAGGACAACCTGCAGGCCAGTGGCAGTATGCAGGCACACCGCCGCCTGGGAAAACGAGGGCGCGGAGTGGCCGTGAACGTGAGTGCTGGCTTCCAGCGCGGGGACACGGACAACGACAGCTACGCGCAGACCGACTATTACCTGCTGAAGGCGGCCGGCGGCGGGGACTCGGTGTACCAAAAGACGCAGTTCAACAGTAGCCGAAGTCACAGCCGACGAGCCTCGGCCAGGCTCTCCTACACCGAGCCTGTGGGCAGGCAGATATACCTGCAGGCCAGTTACCAGTACTCCTGGAGGCGAAGCGGCCGCGACCGCGATGTGAGTTCCATATTCGGGCTCCAGAACTCCCTGGGCGGCGTCACACGGGACAACTACAGGGGCATGACCCACCTGGCCGTCCCCGACACGGCACAGCAGGGACGCACGGAGAACATCTACCAAAACCACAACGTGACCCTGCAGTTGCGCATCGTACGGCCGCGCTACCTGCTCACTGTGGGAGCCAGGCTGCAGCCGCAGCGCAGCGAGGTCGATTACACCAAGGGAGCGCGACACCACAAGGTCACACGCACGGTGGCCAATGCCAGCCCCACCCTCAACTTCAAGTACCGCTTCTCCAAGAAGGAACAGTTCAACGCACGTTACCATGCCACCACAGGCCAGCCCTCCATCACCGACCTCATCCCCGACACGCTTAGCGATGCCGACCCCCTGAACATACGGCTGGGCAATCCGGGGCTGAAGCCGTCCTTCACGCAAGCCCTCCATGCCGACTACCGCAAGAGCGTCCCCGACCTGCAGAGGACATTTGCCGCCAACGTGGACTTCCATGCCACGCAGAACAGTGTGAGCAGCCGCACCGAGTACAACGAACTGACAGGCGGACGGGTGACCACCCCGCAGAACGTCAACGGAAACTGGAGCGGTTCGGCCGGCTTCAACTTCAACACAGCCCTGCGCGCCGACAAGCGCTTCCGCGTCAACACCAACACCCAGGCCAGCATGACCAACGCAGTGGGCTATGTCTATCGCAGCCGGCTGGCCGAGACGGTGAAAAACCGTACACGGGGAGCCTCGGTGCGGCAGGGGCTGCGCCTCACCTTCCGCAACGACTGGCTCGAGGTCAACGCCCAGGGAGCCTTCCGCTACAGCCACACCCACAGCACCAGTCGGGGCGCGGGCAGGATGGACACCTACAGGTTCAACTACGGGGGCAGCGTGCTGGTGCGCCTGCCCTGGAACATGACGCTGAGCACCAGCATCGACGAGCAGTGCCGGCGCGGGTATGCCACTTCCAGCATGAACACCAACGAACTGCTATGGGGCTTCCAGGTGAGCCAGAGCCTGCTGCCCAGGAAGAACCTCACGCTGAGCCTGCGTGCCGTGGACCTCCTGGACAGGCGCAGCGACGTGAGACGGACAGTCACCACCACGGCACGCACGGATACCCGCACGAGCATGGTCAGCTGTTACTTCCTGGCCACGGTGAGTTACCGCTTCCGCCAGTTCGGAGGTGCCAGGGGCGTGTCATCGGCGACCACCTCCAGGAAAAAGGACAAGGCGCGCAGGGAGCGGACACGTCTCGTGGAGGGGTCACGGAGGCAGAAAAGCACGAAGGATCGTGACGCGGGAACCTGATGGCTGACTCATGCCCTGTCCCGTACCGTCCCAGGCGGCTTTCTTTGTCCGAGTCAGGGCTTGGGGCTGAAAGCCAGAGGGTGGTCTCGGGAAAGGAATTTGCCACTTTTTTATCCCTGTTTGTGTGGCAAGTGACCGAAAAAGCGTAACTTTACGGGCAAATCAAAGCATGGAGAATATGACACAGACGATGCTGATTGACTGGTTTCAGTCGCTCGACCCACAGGTGAGACCCTATTGGGGTATCGCCCTTGTGACGAGCGTGGTGTTTGCCATTCAGATGGTACTCACATTTGTGGGGATAGGCGACACAGAGGCAGGCGCGGATTTCGGCGTGGACATGCCAGGCGGCGCGGATGTGCCCGACGGCCACGGCGACACGCTTGACACGGGCGGGGCCATGCAGCTCTTCACCATCCGCAACGCTGTCAATTTCCTGCTTGGTGTCGGGTGGGGAGGCGTGTGCTTCTCGGGCGTGATAGCCAGTCCGGCACTGCTCGCGCTGGTGGCTCTGCTGTGCGGGTGCGCGCTGGTGGCGGCCTTCCTGGTGATGCTCAGGCTGCTCCTGCGCCTGGAGTCAGAGGGATCTTACCGCATAGGCGAGGCTGTGGGGCAGACCTGTGTCGTGTATGTCACCGTTCCGCAGGGACGGTCGGCCGCAGGCAGGGTGCAGGTCAGTTTCCAAGGCTCGGTGCAGGAGTTGCCGGCCATGACCGACGGGGAAGCCTTGCCCAGCGGGACACAGGTGCGGGTCACGCAAGTGCTTGGCGGTTCGGTGCTGCTCGTGGAGCGTGCCTGACCTGGCTTCAAGGCCCTTTTCTATTCTCAAAGTAATTGTAACCAATAAACAAACACAATGGAACCATTCTATTTCATCCTGGTGGGCACCATCATCCTGGTGTTCCTGTTTGTGGCCATCATCAACCGCTACCGGCGCTGCCCGTCGGACAAGGTGCTGGTCATCTATGGCAACCGTGGCACCTCCAAGAGCGCCAAGTGCGTGCACGGGGGCGGAGCCTTCGTGTGGCCCATCATCGAAGACTATGCCTATCTGTCCCTCACTCCCATAGGCATCGACGCAAACCTGACCAACGCGCTTTCCAAGCAGAACATACGTGTGGATGTGCCCTGCCGGTTCACGGTGGGCATCAGCACCGACCCCGAGAGCATGCTTGCCGCCGCCGAGCGTCTGTTGGGGCAGACCGCGCAGCAGATACAGGAACTGGCCAGGGACATCCTCTTCGGACAACTGCGACTGGTGATAGCCACCATGAGCATCGAGGAACTCAATTCTGACCGCGACAAGTTCCTTGAGGCCATCACGGCCAATGTGGAGGTGGAACTCAAGAAGATAGGTCTGCGCCTCATCAATGTGAACGTGACCGACATCAAGGACGAGTCGGGCTACATCGAGGCACTGGGCCAGGAGGCGGCGGCCAAGGCTATCAACGAGGCCAAGGTGCGTGTGGCCGAGCAAGAGAAAATAGGCGAGATAGGCAAGGCCGAGGCTGTGCGCGAAACGCGCATACGTACCGCCGAGGCCAACGCACAGGCCGTGCAGGGCGAGAACGAGGCCAAGATAGCCATTGCCAACAGCGACTCGTCGCGCCGCGAGCGTGAGGCCGAGGCACAGCGCAGGGCTGTGGCTGCCGAGAAGGTGGCACAGGCGCAGGCCCTGGAGGAGGCTTACGCCGCCGAGCAAAAGGCCGAGGACGCGCGTGCTGACCGTGAGCGCGCAAGCCAGAAGGCCAATGTCATCGTGGCACAGGAGATAGAGAAACAGCGGCTGGTCATCGCCGCCGAGGCCGAGGCCGAGCAGAAGCGTGTGAACGCCAAGGGAGAGGCAGACGCCATCTACGCCAAAATGGAGGCCGAGGCCAACGGACTCTACCAGGTGCTCACCAAGCAGGCCGAGGGATACGACCGCATGATCAAAGCCGCAGGAGGCGATGCCACCAAGGCTTACACGCTGCTCCTGCTGGAAAAACTGCCCGAACTGGTGAAGACCCAGGTGGACGCCATCAAGGGCATCAGCATCGACAAGGTGACCGTGTGGGACAATGGCGGAGGAGCCGGGGACGGCAAGACCAGCACGGCCAACTTCCTGGCGGGGCTGATGAAGAGCATACCCCCACTGGGCGAGCTCTTTGACCAGGCGGGGCTCTCCCTGCCTGAGTACCTGGCCAAGAAGAAAGCCGAGGAGGATGAGGTGAAAGGAACCGGTGCTCCCAGTGGCGAGTAGCCCGTGGGGCGTGCCGCAAGGATGAGGCCAAACTTGAAAACGTTGTCGGGAGTGACACCGATGTGGAAGAAAAACCCTAAATTTGTGTGGGCATAGCCTCTCAAATCAAAGGGGTGAAGCATATACATACAACATAAACAAATCCTAAAAGAAAAACAGAGATGAAAAGATTCACTCTCGCCTGCATGGTTCTGGCCGCAGGCTTGACAATGGCTTCCTGTGGCTCCCAGCCAAAGGGTGGGGCACAGGCCGAGGCGACACTCACAGAGTCGGGACTCAATCCCGCCAATTTCCTGACGGACTCCACCAGCCTCTTTGTGATGAAGAACAAGAATGGGATGGAGGTGTGCCTCACCAATTTCGGCGGACGAATCGTGAGCATCTGGGTGCCTGGCAAGGGCGGAAAGATGTATGATGTGTGCCTGGGACATGACTCTATCGGTGACTATGTGAAGTATGGTGCCCAGGGGTGCAACTTCGGCGCGCTCATCGGACGCTACGGAAACCGTATCGCCAAGGGGAAATTCACACTGGACGGGAAGACATACCAACTGCCCCTCAACAACAACGGGAACACGCTGCACGGCGGTGGCGAGATAGCCTTCCACAACCGCATCTGGGAGGGAGAGCAGCCCGACAGCCAGCATGTGGCCTTCACCACCACCAGTCCCGATGGCGAGGATGGATTCCCCGGAAACATTGAGGTGAAGGTGACTTACACCCTCACCGACGACAATGCCCTGGAAATCGCCTATGAGGCCGCTACCGACAAGGCCACTGTGCTCAACCTGACCAACCACTGCTACTTCAATCTGAGTGGTGACCCCTCGAAGGATTGTCTTGATGAGGTGCTGCAACTGGATGCCGACAGCATGACCAATGTGGACGAGAATGTGCTGGTGACGGGTGAAGTCGTGCCGGTCGAGGGCACACCATTTGACTTCCGCACCCCCACAGCCATAGGAGCGCGCATCAACGATACCACCAATGTGCAGATCAAGAACGGGAATGGCTATGACCACAACTGGATTCTGAACACACGTGGTGACATCAAGAAGCCCTTCGGCACCATCTACGATCCCAACAGCGGGGTACAGATGACCATGTTTACTGACCAGCCGGGCGTACAGTTCTACGCGGGCAACTTCCTCGACGGCTCATTTGTGGGCAAGAAGGGTATCCGTTACCCCCAGCGCAGTGCCATGTGCTTTGAGTCACAGCACTATCCCGACAGCCCCAACCATCCCACATTCCCCAGTACGGTTGTACGTCCGGGCGAGAAGTACCAGACAAGGACGATCTACAAGTTCTCCGTCAAGGAGTAACGGGAAGGGCTTCCGCTTCTCGTTCCTTAATGGCGAGGCTGTTCGGGAACTTTGGTTTCTGAACGGATTGTTGAAGTAAGAGTAAGAGCCTCCACTCCGCATGCTTTGCGGGGAGGAGGCTCTTTCCGCGTGCGTGTTTGCGCTTTGCCCTTGGCAGGCGTGCGTTTTCAGGGTCTCCTGTACCCAGGACACAAGGGCGGGGACAGACTACAGACAGAGGCGGCGCAGAAGCCTCAGGTAAGTGTCTATTGCGTCAGCTATCTCATCGAGTTCGACATACTCGTCGGCCGTATGGCTTCGGCTGCTCTGTCCCGGCCCCATCTTCATGCTGGGGAATGGCATGAGTGCCTGGTCGCTCAGTGTGGGAGACCCGAAGGGACGCTTGCCCAGGGCAATGGCAGCCTGCACCAGCGGGTGCTCCAGAGGGATAGAAGAGGAATTGAGGCGGAAGGAACGTGCCTTCGCCTCGCCACGGATGTGCGATGTGATGACACGGAAGATTTCCTCGTTGGAGTACAACTCATTGCTGCGCACGTCCACAGTGAAGTTGCACCGGTCGGGGATGACATTGTGCTGTGTTCCTGCCTGCAGGATGGTCACGGTGGCCTTCACCCTGCCCAGCAGTGGCGACACCCGTTCCCACTTCCAGGTACGGAACCACTGCATGTCGTCCAGCGCGTGGTAGATGGCGTTGTCACCCTCGTCGCGTGCAGCGTGCCCAGCCTTTCCGCGAGCGGTGACATCCAGTACCATCAGCCCTTTCTCGGCTATGGCGGGTTGCATGCCGGTGGGCTCGCCCACCAGCGCGGCTGTTATGGGCGGAAGCAAGGGCACCATGTGCTCCATTCCCTCGTGGCCGCTCACCTCCTCCTCGGCACTGGCCAGAAACAGGAGATTGTAAGGGAGATGCTCCGTGCACAGCACGCGGAACACCTGGAGCAGCGACACCAGGCCGGCTCCATCGTCATTGCTGCCCAAACCGTATAGTCTGCCCCCCTCGTGCCGTGGCGTGAAAGGGTCGCGCTGCCATGCGCTCACGGGCTTTACCGTGTCGATGTGCGCGTTGAGCAGCAGTGTGGGCCTTCCGGGCTTGAATCCGGGCGCACGGCATAGCAGGTTGTTTCCCGTGCGCATGGGACACAGGCCGTAGTCGTGGCACATGCAGTCCTGTAGCATGTCGGTGGCATGCCGCTCATTCCTGCTCACGCGTGGTATGCTGATGAGACGTTCCAGCAGCAGAATGGCTTCATGCGTCAACGTTTCCTTGGTCAACTTTTCCCCACTCATCGGATGTCTTGTCATGTTAGGGTGGGCAAAGTTACATACAAAACGCAAAAAAGTCAAACTCGCATGCCCATTATATCAACTTGTTGCACTAACTTTGTGCAAAGCAAGAATAAGGAACGAGGCCATGCAGAATCCGAGTCCGCTGTCAACCCTGATACACAGCCAGGCCAAGCGCTATGGCGAGCGCGCGGCTCTGAGATGGCGTGACTATGAGTCGGGCTGCTGGAATGACATCTCGTGGAATGACTTCTCGCTCAGGGTGAGGCAGGTGAGCAACGCGCTGCTGGAACTGGGTGTACGGGTGCAGGAGAACGTGGTGGTGTTCTCGCAGAACATGCCCGAATGCCTGTATGTCGATTTCGGGGCTTATGCCGTGAGGGCGGTCACCATCCCCTTCTATGCCACCAGCAGTGAGATGCAGGTGAAGTATATGGTGGGAGACGCGCGGGTGCGTTACATCTTCGTGGGCGAGCAATATCAGTACGACACCGCCTACCGTGTGCTGAAGATAGCCCCCGAGGTGAGCAGGCTCATCATCTTCGACCGAGGGGTGAGGAAAAATCCACAGGACAGGGTGAGCATCTACTTTGACGAGTTCCTGGGCCTGGGTGAGCGCCTGCAGCACCAGGACGAGGTGAGGACACGTACGGCAGAGCAGGATGCAGACGACCTGGCCAATATCTTATATACCAGCGGAACCACGGGGCTGAGCAAGGGCGTGATGCTCACGCACCGCATGTACCTCGCGGGCATACATGCCCACGTGGGGGCGATGAGGCTCAGCGACCGTGACCAGGTACTCACCTTCCTGCCGTTGACTCACGTGTTCGAGCGCGGGTGGACTTACCTGTGCCTGGCCGAGGGTTGCACGCTGGCTCTGAACCTCAGGCCCCAGGACGTGCTGCGGAGCTTGAGGGAGATACACCCCACCTGCATGTGCGTGGTTCCCAGGTTCTGGGAGAAGGTCTATGCTGGCGTACAGGAGCGCATGCGTGAGAGCAGCCCCATGCAAAGGCGCATGCTGGAGGATGCCATACGTGTGGGTCACGAATACAATGTGAGGTACAGGATGCGGGGGCTGGCAGCACCCCTGGGGCTCAGGCTTCAGTATGCCTTCTATGAGAAAACGGTCATCAGCCTGCTGCTCAGAACCCTCGGGCTCGAGCGCCACAACTTCTTTCCCACGGCAGGAGCGGCTCTGTCGCCCAGGGTGGAGGAGTTCATACGTTCCACAGGCATCATGCTGATAGTGGGCTATGGCATGACGGAGACTACAGCCACCGTCACCCTTGACCGTTGGGACAAGCCCATCTCGATAGGCTCGGTAGGGCGCCCGCTAAAGGGAGTGCAGATGAAATTTGGCGACAACAACGAGCTCTTGCTCAAGGGTGACACCATCATGCGCGGCTATTACCGCAAAGCCGAGGTCACGGCACTGGCCATCGATGACGAGGGGTGGTTCCACACGGGCGACGCGGGCTACATGAAGGACGGCGAGCTTTATCTTACCGACCGCATCAAGGATCTTTTCAAGACCAGCAACGGAAAGTTCATCGCCCCGCAGATGCTGGAGTCGAAACTCTGCGTGGATCGATACATAGACCAGATAGTCATCGTGGCCGAGCAGAAGAAATTCGTGTCGGCCCTGGTCATCCCAGAGTATGTTCTGCTGGAGCAGGAGTGTGCCGCACACGGGCTCGTCTTCCAGAGTCGGGAGGAAATGTGCGCACACCCCAAGGTGGTGGAGTTTGTTATGTACCGCATCGACACCATGCAGCAGGAGTTTGCCCACTACGAGCAGGTAAAGCGCATCACGCTCCTGCCCGATCCGTTCAGCATGGAGAGAGGCGAACTGACCAATACGCTCAAGGTGAGGCGCCCTGTCATCTACCAGAACTACAAGAGCCAGATTGACAAGATGTACGAGGAATAACACAGAACAAGACAGACAAGAATAAAGAAGAGTGATTACAGCAGAACAACTGAAAGACGTAAAGGAGCGAACCGAGCAGTTGCACCGCTACCTGGACATTGATGCCAAGAGGGTGCAGTATGAGGAGGAACAATTGCGCACCCAAGCTCCCGGCTTCTGGGATGACCAAAAGAAAGCCGAGGCGCAGATGAGGCTTGTGAAAGGATTGGAGAAGTGGATAAAGGGATATGAAGAAGTGCGCACTATGGCCGAAGAACTGGAGACGGCCTTTGACTTCTACAAGGAGGATCTGGTGACCGAGGCAGAAGTGGACACCATGTATGCCAAGGCTGTCGAGGCCATTGAGTCACTGGAGTTGAAGAACATGCTGCGCCTGGAGGAAGACCCTATGGATGCTGTGCTGAAAATCAACTCAGGTGCGGGAGGCACCGAGGCGCAAGATTGGGCGCAGATGCTCATGCGCATGTACATGCGCTGGGCAGAGACCAAAGGCTACAAATGTGTGGTGAGCAACCTTATCGACGGTGACGACGCGGGCATCAAGACCTGTACGCTGGAGATCCAAGGCGAGTATGCTTATGGGTTTCTCAAAAGCGAGAACGGAGTGCACCGGTTGGTGCGCGTGAGCCCCTACAACGCGCAGGGAAAACGCATGACCTCATTCGCCAGTGTGTTTGTCACCCCACTGGTGGATGACACTATCCAGGTCAACATAGAGCCTGCACGCATATCGTGGGACACATTCCGCAGCAGCGGGGCGGGTGGTCAGAACGTGAACAAGGTGGAGTCGGGCGTGCGCTTGCGCTACCAGTACAAGGACCCCTATACGGGCGAGGAGGAGGAGATACTCATCGAGAACACAGAGACCCGCGACCAGCCCAAGAACAAGGAGAATGCCATGCGCCTGCTCCGCTCCATGCTCTACGACAAGGAACTGCAGCACCGCATGGCCGAGCAGGCCAAGGTGGAGGCCGGCAAGAAGAAGATAGAGTGGGGAAGCCAGATACGCAGTTATGTGTTCGATGACAGGCGCGTGAAGGATCACCGTACGAATTATCAAACAAGTGACGTGGGCGGGGTCATGGACGGCAAGATAGATGCCTTTATCAAGGCTTATCTGATGGAGTTTGGAGGTGATGCCCGTTGACCGGAGTAAAGCGCTATGCATCACTCGTAAGCGTCACCGCGCGTATAATTATATAGAGAGACATAACAAAACCAAACTGCTATGAGCGAGAAGAGAAAGTTAAAGAAGATCAGGCACGATGCCTACATAGAGGAGCAGGGCAATAGGGTGGTGACCTATCTGGTGGTCACGCTGGTTGTGTTGTTTGTGCTTGCTTTCGTCGCGGCCACACTCTGGTGGGGTTAGGCCACTTGTCGCAGCAACAAGGAAGGGGACGGAATGCATTTCGAGATAGAGAGAAAGTTCTTGGTCGTTGGGGAGTTCAAGGATCAGGCATATGATGCCACGCGCATTTGCCAAGGGTATATAGCTTCGGGAAACGGTCGTACGGTGCGTGTGCGCATACGCGGCGACAAGGGCTATCTTACCATTAAGGGTCCCAGCAACAGGGAAGGAACCACGCGTTATGAGTTCGAGCGGGAGATTTCCCTACAGGACGCGCACGACCTGATGGGCATATGCGAGCCAGGTATCATCGACAAGACACGCTATCTGGTGAAGTCGCCCGACGGACATCATGTGTTTGAGGTGGACGAGTTCTATGGTGACAACGAGGGGCTGGTGATGGCCGAGGTGGAGCTCTCCGGCGAGGACGAACCTTTCCAGAAGCCCGCCTTCATAGGACGTGAGGTCACAGGCGACCGCCGTTTCTACAACTCCCACATGCGGAAGTACCCCTTCAGGATGTGGAAGGATGAGATACCGAAGGACTGAGTATTGCGCCTTGCCGATGGCAAGACGCAACTCGTAAGTGGGGTAAAGGAGGCAGGCAGTATGCCGCCTGTTTCCTGTGGGATGCCTCGTGCAAGGGCGGCCGCAGCTTTCCTTTTGGTCTCTCGAAACGGCTTGAAAATATACATTTGCCACAAAAACGAGCCGAAACAGCACATTTTGCTTGGTATGTCTTTTGTGTGTAAGCATATTGTTATAACTTTGCAGCATGGATATAGCAAAGTGGTAGCGTATGAAGAGAAGATTGTTTGTTTTGTCAATTGCTTTTTCCGTTTCGCTGGCATCGTGGTCAGAGAGTGGCATTTGTTTGTTGCTGCGTAGTGGGGGAACGGTAAGTTTCAGTTTCAAGGAGAAACCAGTTGTGGTTACAGGAGCGTCAGTTGAGGTGAGGACATCAGAGACCATGGTCTCGTATGACTATTCCCAGGTGGCGCGTCTCTATTTTGACCAGGTGGTTCCGTCGGGCATCCAGGGCAGTCCAGCGGGTGTGGTGTCCGATGTGTCGTTCAGCATTACCCCGTCGGGTATATCTGTGGATGGGTTGGCCCGTGGAGAGGGTGTGCGCGTACACACGCTGGGCGGAGTGCTTGTGTCATCGTGGGTGTCATCGGGCGATGTGCCGCTTGAGGTGACTCTGCCCCAGGGCAGGCGCGCAATCTACGTCGTGAGCACGGATAGCGGTGTCACCTTTAAGGTAAGCGTGCGGTAAGCATTAAACATTAAGTCACATCAAAAAGAAAGGATATCGACATGAAAAAGACCATTACACTTATTCTGCTGTTTGCCTTCGTGGCCATCGCCCAGGCACAGACCAAGCGTACCGTACACATCTGGAAAGCAGGGCACGAGACTGCGGTGGAAAATGTGGACAGCATCACATTCTCCGAAGAGGTGGAACTTCCCTCGGATACGTCATACGTTGACCTGGGACTGAGTGTCAAGTGGGCCACCTGCAACGTGGGCGCGAGCAAGCCCGAGGAGGGTGGAAACTTCTATGCCTGGGGCGAGACCGCTACCAAGGACTATTATGGATGGTCGTCCTACAAGTTCTATGTGAGCAGGTCTACATTTTCGAAGTATAGCGATGAAGACGGCAAGACGATATTGTCCAGTGATGACGATGTGGCGACTGCAGTCCTGGGCAAGGCATGGCGCATGCCCACATATGACGAGCTCAAGGAACTGGTGAACAGTTGCACCTGGACCTGGACCACCCTGAATGGTGTCAATGGCTACCAGGTGAAAAGCGATGTAAATGGCAACAGCATTTTCCTGCCAGCGGCGGGCGATTATGACGAGGAAAAGATAGAAGATGTGGGTATGCTGGGTGGCTACTGGGGCAAGACAAAGCCAAGTGCTTCCAGTGAGGCCGACTATATCTTCTTCAGCGCAAGGACACACTCGGTGAGTACCGATTACCGATACGCGGGATGGTCGGTGCGCCCTGTGCTCAACGTCGAGTAAGGGGGGGGACTGCCAACCTGTTTGACTTTGCTGGCAGACTCTTGACAGAGGCGGGGATGCGATGCCCCGGGTGACCTTTGGCAAGAGCCTGCCAGTGCTGTCCTCGGCCTGTGGCACATGCCTGGACGGGCACAGAAGCCACTGGGCGGGCATCTGTCGCCTGCCAGAATCTTTATTGTTCAGCAGCATTCGGGCTCTCCCTTTGCGTAAAAATCATTAACTTTGCGGAACGGTCACAAGACAAAACACAACACGCAGGGTTGCCCATGGGACATCTCATCCACATCGCCAATATCATCGTAAGCCTCTTCCTGGCTCCCGGTATGATTCTTGCACTGGGCATAGCCGTGTGGGGCGTGGCCTACACGCATTGTGAGTCCCTGGCCTGCTATGCCCGCGCACGGCGCATCGTGGGAGCCACCTTTGTCCTGTATGGCCTTGCCCTCGTGGCCGAGCACTTTGTCAACTCCAGCATCGTGGTCGACCTCGTGACGCGGCTGGTGATTGTGGCCATCTCCATGTCGCAGGCCTACCTGTTCACCCTCACGCTGCTCACCCTCCTGGATGTGGAGTTCCTCTCGGCCAGGCGATTGCGGGGCGAGGCTGTGCTGCCCCTGCTTGCCACCATGGCAGCCTTTACGGCAGGAGCCCTGTGCCCCGTGGCCTGGCACACCCCTATCATCGTGGCCTACCAGGTGACCTATGGCCTGCTCCTGCTGCATTATATACGCCTCTTCCGCAGCCATTATGCCTACTATGAGCAGCGCATGGACAACTATTTCTCGGATGAGGAGCAGCACCGGCTGCACTGGGTGCGCAACTCCTTCCGCTGGTCGTTGTGCATCGGTGTGGCCGCCCTGGTCTATTCGGTGTTTCCCTGTGAAGCCACCTCCCTGCCCTTCATGCTTGCCGCCATGTCCTACTACACGTTCTATGGCATACACTTCATCAATTACGCACACATATTCCCCCATGTGGCCAGTGCCCTTGCCGAACCAGTGGAGCCCATGCCGCAGGAGCAGACCACCATGCCCACTCCCGAGGAGCAGGAACTGCTGGCAACGGCCGACCGCCTGATGGACACCACCTCGCTCTATACCGATGCGGGATTGACCATAGCCCAAGTGGCGGTAGCGCTGGGGCGGCCTCACCGTACCCTGTCGGCGGCCATATCCCATGGCAGGCACACAACCTTCAAGGCTTATGTGAACGGATTCCGAGTGGCCAAGGCATGCAGGCTCATCGGGGAAGGATGGCTTGCACACCACACCATAGATGCCCTGGGGGCCGAGTGCGGGTTCTCAAGCCGTGTGCATTTCTACCGCATATTCAAGCAAGCCACGGGGGTTTCGCCCTCGGAATATACCCCAGAGGGTAACAATACGGGCAAAATGTAACATAGGCAACGTCCTCATTCCCGTCCTTTTCTCGCTGCATTCGCTATTTTTGCGCATATTTTCGCTGCGCCAGGTCTCCCTTCTCTCGCTCGTGGGTGCTGTGCTGCGGAAGCGTCAAACCATAAAAAAGCGAACAGCAATGAACACCAGACAACTCATGCGTGTGATGTGGACCCTGCTCCTGCTCGTGTCCCCCGCCATTGCGCCTGTGGCGCAAGAAAAGCCCAGACTTATAAGGGGCGAGCAACTGCAGATAGTGGGGGCACAGCCTGTGCCAGGAAACCAAGGAATGGGTTATATTGACTTTGGCACTACCCGTGAGTATTACGACGAGGACTTGGGCGACTATGAGAGGAAGGAGTACTCGTTCACGCTGCGACGCCCGGCAGGAGCCGATGCCAACTATGCGGTGTCGGTGTGGTACCAGCAGGCATCGGTGCAGGGGTTTGATGTGCATGTGCCCATCATCCACACCGATGACTTCTATGAAAGTGACTCCAGTCCCGATGAATATCTGCGTGATGGCTGGAACTGTGTGGTGTTCCAGCCAGGAGAGACCGAGAAGGAGGTGAAGTTTGCCACGAAGGGCTATTTTTCAAGCCACCAGGAGTACGAGCGCGACCTGTGTGCCTACATCCGCTTTTGCTATCCCAACCGCATCACCATGGAGTATGACCTGCTGCAATTGCGCTTCCACAATGCCGACACACATCAGCCCGACGGCACTATTGGCGATGGCGAGGCACTCACGCTGCTCAGCATGGGCTGCATACGCAATGGCTATCATCCCAAGGCTGGAGAGTGGCTCGTGGCCAATGTGGAGATGGCGGGTGTGGCGCATCGCTGGACCAGTGGACTGCCACAACTGCGCATAGGCAATGACACACGCATGGTCATGCAGGCGGGAAAGGGCAGCGTGGAAGTGCCACCCGCACAGGCCGTGGACGATGAGGTAAGCCGCAGCCTGGCCTTTGCCTATCGCGTGACCGATGATGATGTGGCCGCACTCTGCGCGGGAGAGCCTGCGGGTGTGCTGGGCATTACTGCCATCAAGGGGCTGCATGTCACCGGGAGCACTCAGGTGAGGGACTGCGAGCAAGACAGCCCATTCCTTATATATATTGATACTGACCGTCATGGCATCCTGCGTCCGCGCTTCGGGCAAATGACCACAGACAAGCCAACCTATGCCCCGCGTGCCCAGGCCACCGCGCGTGTGGAGATTCTCAACTGGCAGCAACTCAATGCCGTATATGGTACAGAATGGCAGGAGTGCATCTCGCTCACGGCCGATGGTGGCAAGACTGCCCTCAACACACAGAAGGGCACGCTCGACACAGCCACGGGCGAACTGCTGTTCACCTTCAATGCAGCCAGCCCCGCACCTGGGCAAACCCAGTGCACAGCATTCGTGGAACTGATGCTCACGGGCATGCTATTGCCCACAAACGACGAGAGTGACTGGCCCTCGGACCTGCGTCTGCCTTATCTGCTCCCGGCCGATGCCTTCTTCAGTTACCAGGTGGAGGGCGAGCCCGTCGTCGTATATACCGAGTCCGTCAGCATCCAGGGGATGCCCGATGGCAATGCCATACGCCTCACGGGCAAGGAGCAGCAGTTTCGCCTCCATGCCAACATCCTGCCAGCCGACTGCTCGTTCCTGGGCGGCACATGGGCCAGTTCTGACCCCCAGGTTGCTACTGTCAACTCCAATGGTTCGGTAGTGCTCCACCGCTCGGGGGTTACCGACATCACCTTCAGAAGCAGCGAGGCCGACTACCGGGCCGCACAGGGTCTGCCATCGGCCGATGGCATCCTGCTCTCTACCGTGCGCCTGCATGTGCAGGAGTATCTGCCCGATGACGGGTATGCCAAGAAGTATTTCACTTCCGACGACGAGCAAGTGCTCGTCACCGCCACGCTCGACAGGACACGCCTGGTGCCTGGCAGCCAGAACGAATGGCTTGAGGCATGGGAGGTGGATGCCGACCAGGCCGAGGTCACCATCACGCACCAGGAGAGTGACAAGTATCCCAGCCTGCACCTCACAGCCCCAGTGGAAAGCGGGTACTATGCCTCGGTGGCCATCCCCTTTGACGACAAGACCTTCCTGCGCAAGCGCTATTACGACCCCGATACGCACGGAAGCCTGCCCACCTGCACGGCCGTGTTCAGCGTGCCCATGCGCAACAAGTATGATGGTGAGGAGCACACCTACACGTTCACGTATGAGGTGTACCACCAGTTGACCAATGCGGCCTTTGGCACCAGCCTTGCCGACAGCGGGGCCGTGGTGCTCCAGGATAACGGCAGCGGGCATGCCACCATGCGCATGAAGAACCTGGACCGCGAGGAAGGCTTCGAACTGAGTTTCTTCCATGGCGTGCTCTCCAGCGATGGCACGCGTATCGAGGCCATGGCGCACGGTGCCAAGTATGTGGAGAAGAAGATAAAGCCAGGTGACCTGGACATCTTTGAGGGAGAGAAAGACCTGGGCGACGGTGTGGTACTGCGGATGCAACGGGACAGGAAATATGTGGAGGCCACCATCGACTATCCGTTTACCATGCAGAAGGGCGAGACCAATGCCCTCTCGGCACATGTGCAGAACACCTATGGCATGTATGACCCGCGCAAGCCGAACTGGAATGCCGGAGAGAACCAGCAATGGGTGAAGGAAGACCCGAGTGCCGAGTGGGACATGATAGAGCCATACACGCAGTTTGCCAACCGATTCAGCGGGACGAGTTTCAGTGCCATAGGCACGCTCAGCGATGAGCAGTGGGTCAAGGACAACCAGGCCGTGTATGAAGCCTTTGTGAACGACCCGTCCGACAGGAACTACACGCTGTTCACGGGCAGCAACCTGGTACACTTCTATGTGCCCAGCCTCCATGCCCTGTGGGGAGAGTGTGAGGTGATAGTCGATGGCAAGGAGGTGCTCAAGGTAATCGAGGCAGGCAGCAGGGGTAACTTCTATCTGCGTTTCCCCTTTGACGACATGCCGCACACGGTCACCTTCAGTTGGCCCAAGGTGGGGCTCAAGAAGGACTTCCCATTCACAGCCTACGGGCGGGACATGCTCGGCCGTTACCGCTTCCGCAGCATGTATTGCGGTGACAAAGGCCACGACATAGCCGACCTGGATGTGAACTACACCACCAGTGCGGGCGAGAAGAAAACCGTCACCGTGTCCACCACCACGTCCGACCAGTACCGCAGTTACTGGCACTACTTCACCATCGATGAGCCACAGGGAATCGTGACAGCGTCCATCACCGACCATGTGGACGAGGGCGAGGAGCATGCCGTGCTGGTGCCCACCACCATCGACCAGCCCACGCCCATGCTTGCGGGCACATCGGGCACGGCTGTCATGCTCTTTGACAACGAGGCCGACGCTATAGCCCCGACACAGGCGACTGCCAACTTCAATGTGGCCAACCTGCATACCATGGACTACATCTACCTCAAGGTGGTGGATGCATTGACGGGCGAGCCCATACCGAATGCCAATCTCAAGACCACCTATCAAAACCAGGTGCTTGAGCCCGATGGCATGCTGATAAAGGTGTGGGGAAGCGGCTTGGAGGGAGCCATTGCCTACAGCACCGACGGGAAGTATTTCCCCTGTATCTTCCGCAATCATGAGTTGCGCCGCCGCTCCATCATCATCAATGGCGATGAGGCCTTCTTCGATGGTGAGCGGGTGCTGCACACCGTGGCTCTGACTCCCAGGGCGGATGCGGGTGACGTGGTACATGTGGAGGACATATACCTGGAGGAGACGGCCCCCACGGGTGAGGGCACGCAGATGACGAGGCAGCAATATGCCGGCACATCCACGTTGCTGCCCTATGATGGCTCGAAGAGGCCAGGACGCAAGATAAGGATGCGCCTGCTGGTGCGTGACCCGCAGAACCTGGACCGATGGTATGACAAGCTGAGTCTCGTCTCCAGCCAAGTCACATCGGGCAGGAGCATCGGACTGGAGAGGACGGCTGTAGGGCGCAAGTACATTTACTGTGCCGATGCCCTGGAGAATGGGCAGAGCGTGAGCTATACTCTCCTGCAGGTGGAGGGCGAGATGCGTGACTTCCTCGCTCCCGAGGTGTCGGGCGATGTGAGTTTGCGTATCAAGGGCGGCCAGGATTATGCCCTGTTCCAGATGAAGAATATCGACAGCGACCCCAGTTTCATCATTGACGGGGTCGATTTCAGCCCAGAGCTTCCACGGATAAACGTGGGTGACGTGTCGCGTGGCAAGGGACTGGGCAAGATGCAGAAGTCGTTTGACGGCTTCTCCATCGAACTGCCCTCCTCGCTGCCCTTCACGCTGGGCATTACGCACGAGAACAATGACTATATCGTGCGCGGCATCTACTCACACAGTTTCCTCCCGGGCGGCAAGATAGTGGACATGCTGGACAAGGGCGACTACATCAACAGCTTCGATGCGGCCTTTTGGGAACTGAAGCGTGCGGTCAGGGGCATGAGAGCACAGTACAACCGCGATGACCGGGCCCTCACCCTGCCGTCGGCATCGGCAGGCATCAAGGCCTGGGTGGAGGGCAAGGTAGGCTTTGACTACGAGACGGAGCGCTATAATTTCGTGCTCAACAGCGTGGGCATCGCCGCCGAGGCTTCGGCTTACCTCAAGGCAAAGGTTCCCTTTGGCTTCGGCTCTTTCGGAACGAGCATCGCAGGAGAGGCCAGCGCGCAAGCCTCGCTCGACCATCCGAGCGACGAAGACCTGGAGGCATCGAAGGGCTCACCGCTCCCGTCGCCCTTCAAGATGGACCTCACACTGGACTTCAACACCGCACTCTCGGTGGGTGCCTATGCCGAGTTGGGCATAGACCTGTGGGTGGCTGCGGCAAAGGCAGGCATACGAGGGTCGGCCTCGGCCTCGTTTGAGAGCATGGCAGTAGTCAAGCCTTACCTGGGCAAGGTGGACCGGGGGGCCAGGATGAGTTTGGAGGCGTGGCTGCAAGCCTATGCCACGGCCAAGTTCCTCTTCTTCAAGAAAACGTGGACAGGCACGATTCTCGACAAGAAAGGCGAGTGGTACACGCCCAACAACGACTCGAACCCACTCAGGCTGCGTGCCAAAGACGACGCCCGCAAGGTGACCACCGTACTGCGCTCGTCGGTGTATAAGCCACTCAGGCTGCGCCAAGCCCCGCAGAACTCCACCATCCTGCTCACGGACATAGATGCCTATGCCCAGCCCTCCTACCTGTATGGGGGCAAGGACATGGCATACATACGCCCCAAGAATGGCGATGTGGCGAGTGGCGAAGTGGCACTCGGGTCGGGCATGACATTTGCAGCGCCATCTGCTCATAACGTGTTTGCCATCCATACCGCATCGCGTGAGGTAGGCGGACAGCACACGGGTGCTATTGCCTACACCTATTCCACAGCAAACGCTCCTGCTGCAGCCGATAGCGCAGGCGTGGCCAAGGCTGCTGCCAATGCACGTGTGGCTGTGAGCATGGGCAATGGACATGAGTGGGGAGAGCCGCTGACCCTGTCGGACAACACTTGCAGCATCGACCCCAAGACGGCTGTCTCGCCCACAGGCAATGCTGTGGTGGCCTGGAAGCAAGGCGACTTTGTGCCACAGAGCGTGGATGGCGATTCCACGGCAGGTGCCATTGATGGAGCCTTGATGGCAAGCGTGCGCCGCGCGGGAGAGTGGCAGGAAAGTGTGGCACTGATGGCCATGGACACTGAAGTCCAGCTTACCGACTACGAGGTGGCCATGCGTGACAGCGTGCCCATGGTGCTTGGTGTCGTGGGCAAGCGGAATGCTGATGGCAGCGTGCGCTCCATACTGGCCACGGCCACACTTGACAAGAAACAGACAGCGCAGACTACCGTCACGGACATCGTGGCCTCGCAGCCCCATCTGGTGGCCATGAAGAGCGGGTACTTTGCCAGCGCGCTTGTGGTCAATGATATGGGGCAGACGGATGTCAAGCTGTACCGTGTAACCGAGGCTGGCACGCTGGCCGATATGGGGCTGCTCGGACTGGGCAACCGTGGGGTGATAGACTATAAGCTCATAGCCCCTGAGTCGGCCGAAGGCATTGATGGACTTGCCGTGCTGTGGAAGGAGATGCGCAAGGAGAGTGAGGAGGACACGGACGAGGGAGGCAGCGTGCGTACCTCGGTCTATGGCGCGCGCATCGCACGCAGTGAGGATGGCTATATCTACCTGTCCTGCCCGCAGAAACTCATTGACCAGCCCGAGAATCTCATCATCACTTATTACGATGCTACGTTTGCCGACAACACCCTGACGGCTGCTGTCACCGTGGCCGACTTTGACAACGATGGGGCAAACGTCCTGCAAAGCAAGGCGCAGTTTGCCAACTCTGTTCGCTGCGAGCATGTGGAACTGGCCGACCAAGTGAGGGAAGGCGAGGATGTGGTGCTCAGTTTCCAGGTGTTCAACGAGGGATATGAGGCTGTTGACTATCTTGACATCAACGTGAATGGCCGTAGTACCGTGAAGCAGGTGAGCATCCTGCCTGGACACAGTGCCGAGGTGACTGCGCCTGCTCCTGCCAATGCCGACCTTGCGGCCGACCTCTCGTTTGACATCACTCCCTATTTCTCGTCGGCTCCCATGCGTGTGCGTTCCTTCGCATCAGCCATGCGGCGTGCAGGGGCACAGAAGGTGCAGGCTAATCGCACGGGAATGGGTACCCTAAAGTTGCAGGTGACCGACATGGCAGTCAGGAAACTTGCCGCTGTGCCCGATGGAGATTATGTGGTGGCCGTCACGGCTACTGTGGACAACTGCTCGCCCATGCCCATGGATGCGTCATGGAGCGTGAAGGTGGGACTTTACGAGGATGCCACGGGCAGGACGCTCTATCCAGGAACCACTGTCCGCACCGTTCCGCAGAGCCAGCTCTATAGCCAGGAAGGCAACAATACCGCCACGGTGGGTTTCCGTGTGACGGGTATTGCGAAGCCCACCACGCTCTATCTGGTGGCGCACACTGTGGATGAGGATGGAAATGTGATCGAAGACCAGAACCCATCTGACAATGTGACCGCAGTAAACCTCTTTGCCGTGAAAGATCCTGTGGGCATAGAAGAGCCTGCGGCATCAGTCCTGGCACCGTTCACGGTGACCAGTCAGCCAGGCGGACTGCTTGTCGAGGGGTTGGTCGAGGGCGCGGTAGTGCGTGTGTATAATCCTGTGGGACAGTTGCTGCACTGGTATGAGGTGCGGCCAGGGGAGAAATCCCATCTTGTGCCGCTCGCCGAGCGAGGTGCATATCTCGTCACAGACGGGAAGCACACCGAGAAGGTGCTATATGCCAAGTAAAAGATGACTTGCTGGTGAGAGCGTGCCAAGTCCTGGGCTATCGAGTCTTGGCACGCTTTTGCAATGCAAGTGTTCCGATGACGACAGCAATAGCCACCCCAATGCAGTTGGCCACGAAGTCCCACCAGTCGCCTGAGCGGTAGGTGGTGAGGTAAGCCTGTGCCAGTTCCATCAGTCCGCCCCATGCGATTGGAGCCACGGTGCCTAGCACGGAGAGACGTATCCAGTTGACACGCTTGTGGCTGTGCAGGTACTGCCACCAGATGACCAGCGTGAGCGTTGTGTACATCACCATGTGTGTCCACTTGTCCATCAATGGCACGTCATCGGCCACAGGCACTTCGGGGACGCGGATTAGCGAGAGAGCCAGGATGACCAGCAAGGCAAGTAAGCAAAGGGGATATGTCTTAATGTAATGTGTAAGCATTTTCGCCTGTTTTATTTCAATAGGGCGCAAAGATATGGAAAATCTTTGTAACTTTGCACCTGTGGCTGGCTGAATGTTTTAGCCTATAATTAGGACTCAATGTCATAAACCAGTGCAGATAGATGGACAATCGTGGCAGTTTTGGCAGCAAACTGGGTGTGGTGCTTGCCTCGGCGGGAAGTGCCGTAGGTCTGGGTAATATATGGCGTTTCCCTACAGAGGTGGGCAGGAATGGCGGTGCGGCCTTCATTCTTGTCTATCTCCTGTGTGTGGTGTTGCTGGCGATGCCCGTGATGGTGAGCGAGTTCGTCATCGGGCGTGCCTCAAAGGCCAACACGGTGCATTCTTATCGGGTTCTTGCTCCAGGCAAGCCTTGGGTGCTTACTGGTTTCATGGGCGTTCTGGCAGGTGTGCTGGTGCTGTCGTTCTATTCAGTGGTGGCGGGATGGACACTCAACTATACCATGGAGTCGCTGACAGGCAAACTCATGGGCGCACAGGACTACTCCTCCCATTTCGCGGCTTTCTCCAGCAATCCCTTTCATCCCCTTGTCTATGTGTATCTGTTTCTGATACTCACTCATCTTGTAGTGGCACGTGGCGTGCAGGATGGCATAGAGCGTTATTCCAAACTGATGATGCCGCTCCTCTTTGCGATCCTGCTGTTGCTGGTTGGACTCTCGGTCATGATGCCGGGGGCGGCGCGGGGGATTTCTTTCTTGCTTCGTCCAGATTTCAGCAAGATTACGGGCAGCGTGGTGCTCAGTGCCATGGGGCAGGCATTCTTCTCGCTCAGTGTGGGCATAGGCTGCATGGCCACCTATGCCTCATATTTCGGAAAAAGCACCCGTCTGGTGTCCTCTGCTTTCAACGTGTGCGTGATAGACACCCTGGTGGCGGTGTTGAGCGGCTTTGTCATCTTCCCCACAGTGTTCAGTGTGCATGGCATGACCCCGGACGCGGGGCCGGGTTTGGTGTTCATCACCCTACCCAATGTGTTTAACATAGCCTTTGCCCATGCCCCGGTGCTCAATTATGTGTTCAGTGGCCTGTTCTATCTGCTGCTGCTTCTGGCCGCGTTGACCAGCAGCATCTCGATGAACGAGATAGCCACTGCCTTCATCCACGAGAACTACCATGTGAGCCGCCGGCTATCGACCGTCATAGTCACGGCCGTAGCCATGCTGCTTGGCACGGCATGCTCGCTCTCCTTCGGCGCTTGGTCAGGCGTCAAACTGTTCGGCATGGGGTTCTTTGACCTGTTTGACTTCGTCACGGCGAAGTTCATGATGCCTCTGGGCGGCATTCTCATCACCGTGTTCGTCGGCTGGTACCTGGACAAGAATCTGACCCTGGCCGAGTTGACCAATGGCGGAACCGTGTGGAAACATGCTGCGCGTGTCGTGCTCTTCCTTATCCGCTGGGTGGCTCCAGTAGGCATGGGGGCTGTTTTCCTCAACCAGTTGATAGGGTAATCAGATGAGACAGGGATAAACAGAGTGCCACTGTGGACATAAGCCTTCAACACTCTGGGGCAAGTGCCACAGTGACCAAGCGATAGAGACATATGGACAATGAAAGGAAAAACTTTGGCAGCAAGCTCGGCGTGGTTTTCGCGGCGGCGGGCAGCGCGGTAGGACTGGGCAATGTGTGGCGGTTCCCTACCGAAGTGGGCAACAATGGTGGCGCGGCTTTCATCCTGGTATATCTGCTGTGTGTGGTGCTGGTGGGCATGCCGGTCATGCTGAGCGAATTCCTCATCGGCAGGCACACGCATGCCAACACCATAACCGCCTTTTCCAAACTGGCTCCAGGTACCTGGTGGCGCATAGGAGGCGTGGAGGGTGTGTTTGTGGCCTTCCTCATCTTCTCATATTATATTATAATAAGCGGATGGACACTCTACTATATGGTTGAGTCGCTCATGGGCAATCTGCTTGTCGACCGTGACTACGTCGGCTTCTTCAACAGTTTCGTGTCCAATCCTTGGAAGCCCATCCTGTGCGCTTCGGTTTTCATGGCCGTCACCCATGCTGTGATAGTGCGGGGGGTGCAGTCGGGTATTGAACGTTTTTCCAAGGTGCTCATGCCCATGCTCCTGCTCATCATAGTCATACTGGTTCTGTGCTCGTTGGGAATGCCGGGGTCGGCCCAGGGACTTGCCTTCCTGTTGGAACCCGACTTCAGCAAGATTACGGGCGATGTGGTGCTGAGTGCCATGGGACAGGCCTTCTTTTCGCTGAGCCTTGCCATGGGGTGCCTGTGCACCTATGCCTCCTATTTCAAAGTAGAGACCAATCTGCCCAAGGTTGTCTTCAGTGTGTGTGCCATCGACACTTTCGTGGCTGTGCTGAGCGGTTTCATTATTTTCCCCGCCGTGTTCAGCGTGGATGGAGCCGCAGTGAACGCCGGCCCTGGACTGGTGTTTCAGACGCTGCCCAACGTGTTCAACATCGCCTTCCGTTCGGTACCCGTGGCAGGCTACGTCTTCAGCGGCCTCTTCTATATGTTGCTTATCCTGGCGGCTCTCACCAGTGCCATGTCCTTGCACGAGCCAGTCACGGCTTATCTGGTTGAGGCCACGGGCATGTCCCGTCGTAAGGCGGCCACGTGGGTGTCCTGCTCGTGCATGGCTCTATCCTGCTTGTGTGCGCTGTCCTTTGGCGCGCTATCCGATTTCCACATGTTCGGAATGACGGTGTTTGAGCTCTTTGACTTTGTCTCCTCCAAACTTATCCTGCCGCTGGGTGGCATTGTCATCTGCCTGTTCGTAGGTTGGCGGCTTGACCGCAGATTGGTGGAGAGCGAGGTGACAAATGGCGGGAAACTGCATTTTCGCTTCCTTCATGCCTATATTTTCCTGGTGCGCTATGTGGTGCCCGTAGCCATCGCCTCAATCTTCGTGCACGAATTGGTGGGCTGATGCGTAGGCTTCCTTTTCTTTCCAATGCCGACCGACGCGCGCTCCTGGTGCTTGAGTGGGTGCTCATGTTCATCGTTTTGGGCTTTTTTGTATATACGTGGGTGGAACCTGGTGAAGGCGCAGTTGACGGAAAGCACGTTGGGAAGCATGGCGAAAAGGAGGTGCGGAGAGCGTCGCGCACGGCACGTGGCAAGACGAGAACATACATTTATTCTACAGAGGAGACTCCAGTGGAAACTTTCCCCTTTGACCCGAACACGGCCGACAGCACCCAACTCCTGCGCCTTGGACTCGCGCCTTGGCAGGTGCGCGCCATTTATCGTTACAGGGCCAAGCGCGGCCGCTACCACACACCCGAGGACTTTGCTCGCCTTCCAGGCATGACCAACGAGGTGTGGACACGGCTTTCCCCGATGATTCGCATCGCAGAACGGTTCCAATATATAGACTCCGAGGCGGTTGCAGCATCTGCGCGAGAACGCGGACGGAGCTGTAGTTCAGGGAATGGAGAAGACCGCAGGCCTGATTCCCAGCACTCCGCCTCTTCAGGCGCAGTTGTTGGCGATGTCGTGCCGGTCGCCCCCAGGGACACTGTTCTCTATCCCGAAAAGTACAAAAGCCTGGTGCAAGTGGATCTCAATGAGGCCGACACCAACCAACTGAAGAAGATACCGGGCATCGCTTCCTACCGCGCGCGCCAGATAGTGCGCTATCGTGAGAGTCTGGGGGGATTTGTCAGCGTGGAGCAGGTGATGGAGTCGTGCACCCTGCCCGATGATGTGCTTGACTGGTTTTGCCTCACACACACGCACACACGCAAGGTCAACATCAACCGTGCGTCCGTGCAGGCCATGCGCAGGCATCCCTACATCAGTTTCTATCAAGCGCGTGCCATCTATGAGCATCGGCGCGACAAGGGCGAGTTCCGTTCTCTGGGCGAACTGTTGCAACTGGAGGAGTTTGTACAGAAGGACATTGACCGCCTACAGCCCTACGTTGAGTTGTGACCACATCTGTCGGGATAAGCATGTGAGGGTGTGTGCCTCACCCCCCCCCTGGGATCGTCCTTCAGGGCATGTGGGAGAGTGGGACGAGCGTGTTTTCCCTCTTCTCCCGTGCTCTTTGACAGGGTAAGGGTGTGAGGTTCAATGGAAAACCCAGAAAAAAGTAACAGGAAATGCTTGCTGTTCTGTGAAAAAGTGATACCTTTGCACGCCGATTATTATCAAGAGGGCAAGTAATGTGCCCTCACGGCTCGTGTGGATAGCCTCTCCTTTGGCCGGGAAGGTGGTTCGTGAATCGGGTTGAGAAAGTGAACAGTAACAAACAGAATCAAGAGCAAAATCAAACAGAATGAATACTTTAAGTTACAAGACCATCTCTATCAACAAGGCGACAGCCAAGAAGGAATGGGTGGTGGTGGATGCCACAGACCAAGTGCTCGGCCGCTTGTGCACCAGGGTGGCCAAACTGCTTAGGGGCAAGTATAAGCCCGAGTTCACTCCCCATGTGGACTGTGGGGACAATGTGATTGTCGTGAATGCCGACAAGATCCGCCTCACCGGCAACAAGATGGCCGACCGCGTGTATCTTTCTTATACTGGTTATCCTGGTGGTCAGCGCAAGGCTACACCTGCCAGCATCCTGGCCAAGCCCAATGGTGCTGACAAGCTGATTCACAAAGTGGTGAAGGGAATGCTGCCTAAGAACAAGTTGTCAAATCGTTTGTTGGGTAACCTCTATGTGTACGGCGGTGCTGAGCACAAGCACGAGGCACAGAGCCCCAAGGCCATTGATATTAACCTCTATAAGTAAGACAAGAGATGGAAAGTAAGTATATAGCAAATGCAGTTGGCCGCCGCAAGAGCGCGGTAGCGCGTGTATATGTGGCCGAGGGTTCTGGCAACATCACCATCAACAAGCGTGCACTGGAGCAGTATTTCCCCAGCACAATCCTCCAGTATGTGGTCAAGCAGCCTCTGAATCTGCTCGAGGTGGCCGAGAAATATGACATAAAGGTGAATCTCTTCGGGGGCGGCTACACAGGCCAGTCACAGGCTCTGCGCCTGGCTATCGCCCGCGCACTCGTGAAAATCAATGCCGAGGACAAGAAAGCTCTGCGTGCGGAGGGCTTCGTGACCCGTGACAGCCGTGCAGTCGAGCGCAAGAAGCCGGGACGTCCCAAGGCACGCCGCCGCTTCCAGTTCAGCAAGCGTTGACATCCCAACTCTTGCAGGAGGGTGCCTGAAAGCTCGCGTCGCGTGAGGCGACATGGCATGTGGCACTCATGTTTAGCATCCAAATCTGCCTGACTCCCGTTGGCGACAGCCTCACAGGGTATCCCTTAAACATTATATAATATGGCATAAAGGGAATCCAGGACTACTTGCAGATTGGTTCGCCCGCCAGACACAAAGGCTTTTCCCCGGCTTGCGCCGCCCAGGGGCGGAAGGCTGTGGGAAAGCCGGAAAAAGTCCGGAGGAATTAAGAGGAAAGTAAACAACATATCAACAACAAGAAAAATGTCAAGAACAAATTTTGAGACTCTGCTGGAGGCAGGCTGTCACTTTGGCCACCTCAAGAGAAAGTGGAATCCTGCTATGGCTCCCTATATCTTCATGGAGCGCAACGGTATTCACATCATCGACCTTCACAAGACCGTAGCAAAGATTGATGAAGCGGCCGAAGCGTTGAAGCAGATAGCAAAGAGCGGCAAGAGGATTCTGTTTGTGGCCACCAAGAAGCAGGCGAAGCAGTGTGTGGCCGAGAAGGCTGCCTCTGTGAACATGCCCTATGTGATAGAGCGCTGGCCTGGCGGCATGTTGACCAATTTTCCCACAATCCGCAAGGCTGTGAAGAAGATGGCCAACATTGACAAGCTTACTGCAGATGGCACATACAGCAACCTGAGCAAGCGCGAGATACTGCAGATAAGCCGCCAGCGTGCAAAGTTGGAGAAGAACCTTGGTTCTATCGCAGACCTCAACCGTCTGCCCGCAGCCCTCTTTGTGGTAGACGTGCTCAAGGAGCAGATTGCCGTGCGCGAGGCCAACCGCCTGGGTATCCCCGTGTTCGGTATCGTGGACACCAACTCCAACCCCGACAATATAGATTTCGTGATTCCCGCAAACGATGATGCGAACAAGAGCATCGAGGTGATTCTCGAGGCTTGTTGCGCCGCAATTGCAGAGGGTCTCGAAGAGAGGAAGTACGAGAAGGCTGATGCCGAAGCAGCCTCGCAGCAGGAAGACCAGCCTGTCAAAAAGGGACGTCACAGCGGAAAGGCCCGCGAGGAGGAGGCCGAGGCTTCCGAGACAGAGCAGGCATAAAGGTGAATCCCAACATTTGTCATTAACAAAAACAAGAGAAGAACAATGAATGTTACAATGACCGATATCAAGAAGCTCCGCGAGATGACCGGGGCAGGCTTGTCGGACTGCAAGAAGGCTTTGGCCGAGTCGGACGACATGGACGGCGCGGTGGCTTACCTGCGCAAGAAGGGTCAGGCTGTGGCTGCGAAACGCAGTGACCGCGAGGCGGCCGAGGGTTGTGTGCTTGTGAAGGCGGCAGATGGCTTCGGCGCAATCATCGCCCTCAAGTGCGAGACCGATTTCGTGGCCAACAACGCTGACTTCGTAGCTCTCACACAGCAGATTCTGGATGCGGCTGTAGCCCATAAGTGCAAGTCACTTGACGAAGTGAAGGCTCTGCCAATGGGCGATGGCACTGTGTCAGATGCCGTGACGGCGCGCAGTGGCATCACGGGCGAAAAGATGGAACTGGACGGCTATTCTTATATCGAGAGCAACAACATTTACACTTATAACCACATGAACCGTAACGGTCTGTGTGCCATGGTAGCTCTCAGCGCGCCAGTTGCCGACGAGACCGTGGGCAGGAATGTGGCCATGCAGATTGCCAGTGCCGCTCCTGTGGCCATTGACGAGAGCGGTGTTCCCCAGGAAGTCAAGGACAACGAGATTGCTGTGGCAATCGAGAAGACCAAGGCCGAGCAGGTACAGAAGGCTGTGGAGAATGCCCTGAAGAAGGCAGGCATCAACCCCGCGCTGGTCAACAGCGAGGAGCACATGGAGAGCAACATCGCCAAGGGCTGGATTACAGCCGAGGATGTGGAGCGTGCCAAGGCCATCATCGCCCAGGTTTCAGAGGAGAAGTCACACAATCTGCCCGAAGCCATGGTTCAGAACATCGCCAAGGGACGTCTCAACAAGTTCCTCAAGGAGAACTGCCTCCTGAGTCAGGAGTATATCTGGGACAAGAACCTCACCGTGGCCTCTTATCTGGACTCAGTGCAGAAGGGGCTGACTGTGACGGACTTCAAGCGTTTCACCCTGCATGCCGAATAACTCGGCGCAAGTTGCAGCATTGTGATAAAAAGTGGGGTTCCCATTCGGGAATTCCACTTTTCTTTTTATCTTTGCCCTGCTTTGGAGGACGGGGGCAGCATGTCCCGTGAGCGGGGCTGTAGCACACTCCGCACCGCGCTGCCCGCCCCGGTGGCATGGAGGATGGCTTTTCTCGCGTGGGTGATGGCGTTCTTTCTCCTCGTCTTTGTCCTCTTTGTCTGGGATGACCTGGACGGCATGCTTGACTTGGCGTGTGGCTTGTCTCGGAAGAGTGGCTGTTTTTAGTGAACATCGCTTTGTTGCAGGAAATGAAGATATTCGGGATAGGAATGAACTACCTGGAGCACAATAAAGAGCTCCAAGACACGTTAATATATAAGGATCCGGTCGTTTTCACCAAGGCCGACTCGTCTCTGCTCACGGGAGGGAAGCCGTTTTTCGTCCCACATTATACACAGCAATGCGAGTACGAGACAGAGTTGGTGGTGCGCGTAAACCATCTGGGGAGAAGCATTCCCGAGCGGTTTGCCCACAGGTATTACGACGAGGTCACAGTGGGCATTGACTTTACAGCCAGAGACCTGCAGTGCAAGTTGCGCAAGGCTGGTCTGCCCTGGGAACTCAGCAAGGGGTTCGACGGCAGTGCCGTGATAGGCACATGGACACCTCTCGCAGGGGTTGGTGAGGTGCAGGACTTGCATTTTCATCTCGACATCAACGGGCACACGGTACAACGTGGGTATACGGGCGACATGTTGCACGGCGTGGACAAGATCATCAGTTACCTAAGCCAGTTCTTCATGCTCAAGACGGGTGACATCATCTTCACAGGCACTCCGGCAGGTGTGGGGGCAGTACATGTTGACGACCACCTGCAGGGATACCTTGAAGACAAGCTCCTGCTGGACTTCCATGTGAGATGACCCTGCATGGGCGACATGCCTCCATGTCCGGAAGGCGTGACTGGAACGGGCTGGCGTGCTGCTGCCGGCAGAAACTTGGAACAGGGCGGGCATGATGGGATATTGCCGGTCGCGCCTCGGGAGGCAGAAGTTCCCCAACAGAAGAAACAAAGGAAAATGAGAAGACACTTCAAAATTGCATGTCTGACACTCCTGGCAATGATGTCGGGAGTGGGCAGGGCAATGGCCGCCTTCCCGCATGGGGGAGGCAGGGATATCAGCACCGACTTTACCCGATTGGATTGGAACGAGTTGCGCATCGACTCGGTGCTGCCTCGCTATACCGAGGTCATTCCCCTGGAGTCCGATTACAGGAATTATGACTATGCGGTGTCGCTCGAATATCCCGAGTATGTGCCGCTCACACGGGACGAGTCGATGGTAGCGGAGCGCTTTGACTCTTTGGTGGATGACCACATCTCGGTGAGCACCTTTGTGGGCGTGCAGCGCAAAGTGGGCGTGCTGGATATCTCGTTCGTGCCCATCATACGCAAGGGGGGCAAGTACTTGAAGCTCATATCCGCCCGCGTCACCATCACCCCCACGCCCAAGCCCGCCTCACGCCGCAAGTCCCAAACCACAGGCGGGTCAGGCACCCGCTATGCCGCCCATTCTGTGCTCAAGGATGGCCGCTGGGTGAAAATCAGTGTCACCGAGGATGGAGTCTATGCGCTTACCAGGGCGCGGTTGCGGCGCATGGGTTTTGCCGACCCCGACAAGGTTCGCCTCTATGGCTACGGCGGCTATCGCCAGAAAGAACTTATACAGGCCGATTCCGATTATGATGACCTGCAGGAGATTCCCCTCTACAGACAGGATGATGACACCTGGCTGTTTTGGGCAAACGGCCTGGTGTACTGGGACGGGAACACCCGTGTCTTCAACGAGTATGCCACTCAGTCATGTTATTTCCTCACCGAGGGCGGAACTCCTGCCACGCTTGAGACACTCCCCACGGTGGCGGCCTCGCCCTCCAAAGGCCAAGTGAGTACCTTCACGGGCCACACCCTGTACGAAAGGGACGAGTTCGCGTGGTTCTCGGGGGGGCGCAACCTGTATGACGGCACCAACTATGCCAGCGGCAACAGCCACACCTACACCCTTTCCACTACCGACTCCGATGGTGACGAGCGGCTCACGGTGGCTTTTACAGCAGGCCATAAGAAACCGACACAGGTACAGGCCAGCGTGAACGGACACGATGTGGCGACTCTTTCCATGAGCGGGCTTTCCGAGTACACCTATGGCACCGGTGCGGCAGGAACTTATGATGTGGGTGCGCATTCCACGGGCAGCGTGTGGTCAGTGCGGCTCACCAGCACGGCAGGCCACGACGCACGGCTTGACTATCTGGCCCTGCATTACCGCCGTCGCATCAGTGTGCCTTCTTCTTCGGGCTATGTGGCCTTCTCGGCTCCTTCCGGCCAGCAGTCTCCATGCACGTTCACCATCAAGTGTGCCCCCGCCTCCACGAGGTTGCTGCGTGTCGATGCCGCACGCAGTCGCGGTGCGCTGGTAGAACTTGTGGCGGCTGGTGACCAGACTGCCACGGCCACCGTGGACGCCCCCTCGGCTCGCTATGTGGCCTTTGACACCAGCCATTCCTTTCCCGAACCCGCTTATCAGGGCGAGGTGGCCAATCAGGATTTGCATGCCACCGACAGCCTCGACATGGTCATCATCGTCCCGTCCAGCGGCAAATTGCTGGGCGAGGCGCAGAGGCTGGCCGACGCGCATGCCAGGTACGACGGGCTGCGTGTGGGCGTGTTCCGTGCCGACCAGATTTACAATGAGTTCTCCAGCGGGACTCCTGATGCCACCGCCTACCGCCGCTTCATGAAAATGCTTTACGACCGTGCCACAACCGATGCGCGGGCTCCACGCTACCTGCTTCTCATGGGCGACTGCGCGTGGGACAATCGCATGCTCTCCACCACATGGAAGTCCCATTCGGCCGATGACTATCTGCTTTGCTACGAGAGCGAGAACAGCTTCAGCGACACAAGGTGCTATGTGATGGAGGACTACTTTGGACTGCTTGATGACGGTGAGGGCGTGAGCCCCATCCTGGAGAAGACCGACCTGGGCGTGGGGCGCTTTCCCGTGACCACGCAGGCCGAAGCACGTGCGATGGTGGACAAGTGCATCGCTTTTATGAGCCGCTCCAACGCCGGGGCGTGGAAGAACCTCGTCTTTGTGCTCGGCGACGACGGTGACCAGAACAGCCACATGAGCAGTGCCGACGAGGTGGCCGAACAGGTGCGCCTGGGCTGTCCGGGAACCGAGGTGCATAAGGTGTATTGGGATGCCTATCAGCGCGTGAGCACCATCAAGAGCAACACCTATCCCGAAATTACCAGCCTGCTGCGCCGCCAGATGGGGGAGGGGGCTCTGGTCATGAACTACACCGGCCATGCTGCCACTTACTGCCTCAGCCACGAGTTCGTGCTCCAGACCGAGGATTTCTCCAGTGCGCGGGGCCAGAACTTGCCCCTGTGGGTCACAGCGGCGTGCGACGTGATGCCCTTTGACGGGCAGACCGCCAACATCGGCGAGCAGGCCGTGCTCAATGCCCAGGGTGGGGCCCTGGCTTTCTATGGCACCACGCGCACGGTGTACTCCACGCAGAATTTGCTCATGAACAAGTATTTCATGAAATATCTCTTCTCCCGCGACAGCCAGGGCAATCCCTTGCGCGTGGGCGATGCCGTGCGCCTGGCCAAGATGAATATCGTCATGCAGGAGAGCTCCAGGAGCCAGTATCTCGAAAACAAACTGCATTATGCCTTGTTGGGCGACCCGGCCCTGGCTGTCACCCAGCCCTCGCTCAGGGTGGTGCTTGACAGCATTGCGGGTGTTCCGCTGGCTTCGGGAGCCTCTGTGCCTCTGCGTGCCGGTCAGCGCGTGAAATTGGCCGGGCATGTGCAGGATGCCGGGAACAATGAGGTGAGGGATTTCCAGGGTGTGCTCACCTCCCGCCTCTTCGACAGCCAGGTGACCGTCACCTGCCGCAACAATGCCGGAGCCAAGAGCCCTTTCACCTATAAGGACCGCACCTCGGTGCTCTTCGTGTCACAGGACAGCGTGCGCGGCGGACGCTTCTCCCTGGAGACGGTGATTCCCGTGGACATCAGTTACAGCAACGCCTCGGGACGTTTTGTGTTCTATGCCATCGACATGGGCACGCGCAGGGAGGCCAATGGCTATTGTGAGCAGTTCACCCTGGGCGGTGTGGATGGCGAACTGGATGCCGACACCATCGGGCCGGCCATCACAGCGTGGCTCAACGACGAGGATTTCCAGGACGGCGACGTGGTCAACGCCACCCCCTACTTCGTGGCCCGGCTGGAGGACGCGAGCGGTGTGAATGTGAGTGGCACAGGTGTGGGGCACAACCTTTCCCTGGTGGTTGACGGGCGCGCCGACATGACCTATGACCTCAACGACCACTTCGCGCGCGAGTTTGGCGACTACACGCGCGGCTCGGTGGCTTTCACGCTCCCCGCGCTCGAGGCGGGCGAACACAACCTCACCTTCAGGGGCTGGGACGTGCTCAACAACATGAGCAGCACCACGCTCACGTTCCGTGTCAACCCCAGCCTGAAGCCCTCGCTGCTCAGCCTTACCGCCAGCCAGAACCCGGCGGTCACCGGCACTACCTTCCTGGTCTCCTATGACCTGCCGGGAAGCGAGTGCCAGTTTACCCTGGATGTCTATGATTTTGCGGGCCGATGCCTGTGGAGCACCACCCGGACGGGCAGCAGCCCCACCGGTCAGTACTCCATACCCTGGGATCTCTCCTCTGGCAGCGAAGGCCGTCTCCCCACAGGTGTCTATTTCTACCGCTGCAGGATGCGCAGCGGTGAGAGCGACTATGTGTCGAAGACACAAAAAATAGTGGTCATAAACAATAAATGACCCCTTTGCGCGGTTTATATAAGTGTATGAAGTTGAAGTTTCCATATAGGACATGCGTGCTGTGGCTGTGTGCGGCGGTGGCTCTTCCCGTCCTCTCCGATGACGGGGACAGTTACAAGAACAACATGTTCAACCCCGTGCGCACCAGTGTCACCTCCCTCTCCATCGCTCCCGATGCCCGTGCGGGTGCTTTGGGCGATGTGGGCGCGGCCACCGAGGCAGACGTGAACGCGCAGTACTGGAACCCGGCCAAGTACCCCTTCAACATCGCCCGTGCTGGGGTGGGGGTGAGTTACACGCCCTGGCTGCGCAAGTTGGTCAACGACATCAACCTGGCCAACCTCGCCGGCTTCTACCGCATAGGCGACTACTCGGCCGTGAGTGCCTCTCTGCGCTTCTTCAGTCTGGGCGAGGTGTTCCTCAGCGACATGGACGACATGACCATCAACCCCTATGAGTTCGCTGTTGATGCCGGCTACAGCCGTATGCTCAGCGAGCGGTTCTCGATGGCTGTAAACATGCGCTTCATCTTCTCCGACATAAGATATGACTACACGGCCGAGAGCAAACCGGGAAAGGCTTTCGCCGCCGACATTGCCCTCTACCGCCTGGGTTATTTCATGATGGGTAGCCGCGAGTGCAGTTTCGGCTGGGGGCTGAACATCAACAACATTGGCAGCAAGATATCCTATGGCGGTGACGACAACTCGGAGTTCATTCCCACCAACCTGCGCCTGGGCATGAACATGACCGTCCCCTTCAACGAGTACAACAAGTTCAGCGTGGCCGTGGATGCCAACAAGCTCCTGGTGCCCACCTATCCCAAGCAGGACACCGAGCATGGAGAGAGCGAGACCGACTACGACGACCGCGTGCAGAAGGAATATTACGACGTGTCGCCCATCGCGGGTATCTTCAAGAGTTTCCACGATGCCCCCAACGGGTTCAAGGAGGAGATGCAGGAGATACAGTGGAGCCTGGGATGCGAATATACTTACAATGACCGCTTCATGCTGCGTGGCGGCTATCATCACGAGGCTGCCAACAAGGGCAACCGCAAGTATTTCACCGTGGGTGCGGGTTTCCACATGAGCGTGTTCACGGTAGATGCCGCGTATGTGTTCAGCACCAGCCAGACCAACCCCCTTGACCAGACCATGCGCTTCTCGCTGGGCTTTGACCTCGACGGGATGAAAGACCTCTTTGGCAAGCGCAGGCGTTAGGCAGGCGGAAGCCAGACAGGCAGTAAAACTCCTTATATTATACTACGCGCACGCGCGCGGTGTGATCTTCCGCCTCTGCCATGCAAGTGCAGCGAAGGATGGATGATGCTGTGCCATTCGCCTGGGCTGGGCTGGATGGTCAAACGCATGCCGCCACGTTGGCTATCGCAGCCGCATGCGTTGGCCGATGCAGCCGCATGCGTTGGTCAATGCATGGGCATGCGTGTTACAGGACGCGTGATTGGCGCGCATGTCGTGCCTTTTTGCAAAAATACGGGCGGGGACATCCGGCGTGTGCCACAAACCCGTAACTTTGCACCCGGAAAGCGAAAAGCCCCGCATGACGTGCGCTCGTGCCGGGGCGTGGCACTTGACAGCGACAGGACAGTTATGACGAAAGATATGACCGTGGGGCGGCCTGCCCCTCTGATTCTTGCCTTTGCGCTGCCCCTGCTCGGTGGCAACCTCCTGCAGCAGTTCTATTCCCTGGTCGACGCCGCCATCGTGGGACAGTTCCTGGGCACCACCGCCCTTGCGGGCGTGGGGGCCAGCAGTTCGGTGCTGTTCCTCATCCTGGGGTTCTGCACGGGGCTGGCCGGCGGTATGGGCATACCCGTGGCACAGAGTTTCGGGGCACGCGAGTATGGGCGCATGCGCTCCTATGTGTATAACGCCCTGCTGCTCTCGGCGGGCGTGTCGGTCGTGCTCACCATTGGCAGCGCGCTGCTGTGCCGCTCCATCCTTGGGTGGATGCAGACTCCCCGGGCAATCATGCCCGATGCCTATGCCTATCTGCTCTGCACCTTCCTGAGCATCCCCGTCATGCTGCTGCTCAACGTGCTGCTCAGCGTGCTGCGCGCCCTGGGTGACAGCCGCACCCCCTTCTACATCCTGCTCTCCACCTCGGTGCTCAACGTGGGCGGCGACCTGGTGGCCATCCTGCTGCTGGGCTGGGGCGTGGCCGGGGCGGCCATAGCCACGGCTCTCTCCATGGCGGTGGGGTGTGCCATAGCTGTCCGCAGCCTGTCCAGGGTGGATGTGCTGGAGGGCTTCATGCGCAGCGTGCCCAACGTGAGGCACATGGACACCCTGCTGGGCAGCGGCATCCCCATGGGGCTGCAGTTCAGCATCACTGCCATAGGAAGCATCATGCTGCAGAGTGCCAACAACGGGTTGGGCACCGTGTGCGTGGCAGCCTTCACCACCGCCATGCGCATCAAGGCCTGCTTCATCTGCGTGCTTGAGAACCTGGGCGTGGCCCTGGCCACCTACTGCGGCCAGAACCGTGGCGCGGCCCGCGTGGCGGAGACGGCCGCGCAGGCCGTCCACTACCTCGACCGCATACGCCACGGCATCCTCTCCTCGCTGGGCATGATGCTCGTTTATTGCGTCTTCTGCGTGGCCGTGCTGTGGCCGTTCTCCTGGGACATCACCGCCTGTTTCGTGGGCTATGGCGAGACCGACATCCTGGCGCACAGCCAGCATTTCATGCGTGTCACCTCGCTCTGCTATCCCGTGCTTGGCGTGCTGGTGGTGTTCCGCTACTCGCTCCAGAGCATAGGCTTCACCAAGGTGGCCATGCTCAGCGGTGTGAACGAGCTGCTTGCGCGCATGCTCGTGAGCGTGTACCTGGTGCCCGCCTTTGGCTTTGCGGGCGTGTGCTGGGGCGACCCTTCCGCCTGGCTCTCCGCCGACCTCTTCCTGGTGCCCACCTTTGTGCTGACCCTGCGTGGCATGCGCCGCAAGGTGCTGGCGGGGCTGCCCCGCACACAGGGCGCAAAACGGGAGCCGTAAGCGGGAGAAATGACTGGCGTGGGGTAGGGAAACCATGCGTGCCATCTCATAAAACTGCACAAAACGGACACGTTTGTGCAGTGTGCGGTAACTTTTTGGCTCTAATAGTTGCGTGGTTGGGTAATTTGTATTTACTTTGCAAGCCGAAACGAGAGACAGGATAATTTATTCATTAACAAAAAAGATACTTTCATGTCTGAATCTGAAATTGAAGCAAAAGTAAAAGAGATTATTGTGGACAAGTTGGGCGTTGACGCTGCCGATGTGACCCCGGAGGCATCCTTCACCAATGACCTCGGTGCTGACTCTCTGGACACTGTGGAGCTCATCATGGAGTTTGAGAAGGCATTCGATATCAACATCCCCGACGACAAGGCAGAGCACATCTCTACCGTGGCCGACGCTATCGCATACATCGAGGAGAACCAGGGAAAGTAATCCCCTTGTTTCCCCGCCCACTTAATTCCTTATATAATAATGGAGTTGAAGAGAGTAGTAGTGACAGGCATCGGTGCTGTGAGCCCCCTGGGCAACTCGGCTGCCGAGACGTGGCGGAAGTTGCTTGATGGCGTGAGCGGTGCCGCGCCCATCACGCATTTCGACACCAGCCTGTTCAAGACGCAGTTTGCCTGCGAGCTCAAGGGATTCAAGGCCGAGGACTTCATTGACCGCAAGGAAGCCCGCAAGATGGATCCATACTGCCACTATGCCATGGCGGCGGCCGGCATGGCCATGGACGACTGTGCCGTCAACCTGGACTCGACAGACAAGAACCGCGTGGGTGTGGTGTTTGGTGTCGGTATCGGCGGGATGAAGACCTTCGAGGACGAGATTACCAACTATGCTTTGCATAAGGACACCCTCGGCCCCAAGTTCAGCCCCTTCTTTGTGCCTAAGATGATTGCCGACATCTGTGCCGGACAAATCAGCATCAAGTACGGGCTCCACGGCCCCAATTACATCACCTCCAGCGCCTGCGCCTCTTCGAGCAACGCGCTGGCCGACGCGTTCAACCTCATCCGCCTGGGCAAGGCCGACATGATTGTGAGCGGCGGGTCTGAGGCTGCCATCATCCCCTGCGGGGTGGGCGGCTTCAACGCCATGCACGCCCTGAGCACGCGCAATGACGACCCCGCCGGTGCCAGCCGTCCCTTCAGCGCAAGCCGCGATGGTTTCGTCATGGGCGAGGGTGCGGCCTGCCTCATACTGGAGGAACTGGAGCACGCCAAGGCGCGCGGGGCGAAGATATACGCCGAGATGGCAGGCGCGGGAATGAGTGCCGATGCCTACCACATCACAGCTTCCCACCCCGAAGGGCTGGGAGCCAGGCTCGTGATGGAGAACGCGCTGGACGACGCGGACATGAAGCCCGGTGACATCGACTACATCAACGTGCATGGAACGTCCACCCCAGTGGGCGACATCTCGGAGGTGAAGGCCATCCAGGCCGTTTTCGGAGCGCACGCCTATGAACTCAACATCAGCAGCACCAAGTCCATGACGGGTCATCTGCTCGGCGCGGCCGGCGCGCTGGAGGCAATGGTGAGTGTGCTTGCCGTGCAGGACGATGTGGTGCCTCCCACCATCAACCACGAGGAGGGAGACGATGACCCGGAAATCGACTACAAGTTGAATTTCACCTTCAACAAGGCACAGAAGCGCACCGTGCGTGCCGCCCTGAGCAACACGTTTGGCTTTGGTGGCCACAACGCCTGCGTCATCTTCAAGAAGTATGCCGAGTAACACGCTTGCGTAGTGCGCACAAGAGACCTCATCGAAGCGATAAGGCTCCCCTTCCGCAGGGACAGGGAGCTTTATCGCTCTTTTTATTCCATGCTGGGGTTCTATCCCAGGCATATTCAGTATTACCGCCAGGCCCTCATGCACAAGAGCCTGGGCATGAACGTCGAGGGCGAGAAGCCCCTCAACAACGAGCGGCTGGAGTTCCTGGGCGATGCGGTACTTGGCGCGGTCGTGGGCGAGATTGTCTACAGGCACTTCCCAGGCAAGCGTGAGGGGTTTCTCACCACCGCGCGCAGCAAGATAGTCAAGCGCGAGACGCTGGGACTGCTTGCCGTGCAGATGGGGCTGGACAAGCTGGTGCAGTACCAGGGGCGCGTGTGCCAGCACAACAGCTACATGGCGGGCAATGCCTTCGAGGCGCTGATGGGGGCGATATATCTTGACCGTGGATACGGTGCCTGCCGGCACTTTGTGGAGAGGCGCGTCATAAACCGCCTGATTGACCTCGACAAGGTTGCTTACCAGGAGGCGAACTTCAAGAGCAAGCTCCTGGAGTGGACCCAGAAACGCCATCTTACACTGGAGTACGAACTCGTGTCCGAGGAGCGCGACTCGTCGGGCTCGCCTGTGTTCCGCACCCGAGCGCTCGTCAGCGGCATCGAGTGTGGAAGGGGCACGGGTTTCTCCAAGAAAGAGAGCCACCAGGTGGCCAGCAAGAGCGCGCTCGCGCACATCAGGAAGGACAAGAAACTGCAGGAGGCACTGCAGAAGAAGAAAGGAAAGGAGGCACAGCAATGAGTCTGACGGGTATCATAAGGCCGTTCTTCAACCCCCGGCTCCGGCAGCTCGGACTCTACGAGGGCCGGGCGCGGAGCCTGCAGGAGCGTGTCCTGGAGCATCTCCTCACACGTGCGTCAGATACCGAGTGGGGACACGCGCACGGCTATTCAAGCCAGATGACATACGGCCAGTTCGCGGCCCAGACCCCTGTGAGCGGTTACGAGGAACTCAAGGGCTATATCGACCGCATGCGCCATGGCGAGCGCGATGTCCTGTGGCCAGGGCGGGTGAAGTTCTATGCCAAGTCCAGCGGAACCACAAGCGACAAGAGCAAGTTCATACCCGTAAGCCGCGACGGCCTGCACGACACCCATTACGCGGGCGGGCGCGACGCCGTGGTGTGGTACCTGTCCCGTCATCCCCACAGCCGCCTCTTCGACGGGAAGGCACTCATCCTGGGCGGAAGCCACGCGCCCAACTACAACCTGCCGCACAGCCTGGTGGGAGACCTCAGTGCCATCCTCATCGAGAACATCAACCCCCTGGTCAACCTTGTGCGCGTGCCCTGCAAGCGGACAGCCCTGCTTGCGGACTTCGAGGAGAAGCGCGAGCGCATCGCCCGTGAGGCCCGGCACGCCAATGTGACAAACCTGAGCGGCGTGCCCTCGTGGATGCTCTCGGTGCTCCTGCGTGTGCTGGAAGAGGCCGGGGCAAGCACGCTGGAGCAGGTGTGGCCCAACCTGGAGGTGTTCTTCCACGGCGGTGTGGCCTTTACACCTTACCGCGAGCAGTACAAGAGGCTGATAGCCAAGCCCGACATGAGTTACATGGAGACGTACAATGCCTCGGAGGGCTTCTTCGGGCTGCAGGATGACCCCGCCGACCCAAGCATGAGCCTCATGGTTGACTACGGTGTGTTCTATGAGTTCATCCCCATGGACCAGTATGGCGGGGCTGACCCCGATGTGCTTCCCCTGTGGGAGGTGCAGACGGGCAAGAACTACGCCATGGTCATCAGCACCAGCAGCGGCCTGTGGCGATACCTTATCGGTGACACGGTTCGCTTCACCTCGCGCGACCCCTACAAGTTTGTCATCACGGGCCGCACCCGTTTCTTCATCAACGCCTTCGGCGAGGAACTCATTGTCGATAATGCCGAGAGGGGGCTTGCATGCGCCTGTGCCGCCACGGGAGCCCAGGTGCTGGAATATACGGCTGCGCCTGTCTATATGGACGCCGGAGGGAAGTGCCGCCACCAGTGGCTGATAGAGTTCAGCCGGGAGCCGGACGACCTGGACGAGTTTGCCCGCCTGCTCGACCAGGCGCTGCAACACGTCAACTCCGACTACGAGGCCAAGCGTTACAAGGACATCACCCTGCAGCCCCTGCAGATAGTCAAGGCAAGGCCTGGCGTGTTCCACGACTGGCTCAAGGCAAAGGGGAAACTGGGCGGGCAGCACAAGGTGCCCCGCCTGAGCAACCAGCGCGACACCATCGAGGAGATACTCAAGATGAACAAGGAGTGATGTGCCGTCTCATGGTCGTGCCATCTTACGTTTGCTCGGCTGTTTGACAACGGCTGTGCACTTTCTTCAGAACAATTAAAACAGATAAAGGCTTGATGGAGAGGAAGAACCTTCTGCTCTGCCTGCTTGCCCTGCTTGTCACAGCGGCTTGCGCCAGCATAGGCAGCCCCGACGGAGGGCGGTTTGACGAGACACCCCCGCGTGTCGTGGGCAGCAGCCCCGCCGACGGAGCCGTGAACGTGCGCAAGCGCAAGGTGCAGATACTCTTTGACGAATACATCAAACTGGAGAAGGCCAACGAGAAGGTCATTGTGTCCCCACCACAGATGGAGGCCGCCAATGTGCGCGCCGACGGCAAGAGGGTCAGAGTGGACCTCTATGACTCTCTCAGGCCCAACACCACCTACACCATCGACTTCAGCGATGCCATCGAGGACAACAACGAAGGCAACCCCATGGGACAGTACACCTTCTCGTTCAGCACGGGCAGCACCATCGACACCATGCAGGTGTCGGGACGTGTGCTCAATGCCGCCGACCTGGAACCCATAAAGGGCATCATGGTGGGACTCTATCCGGCCGACAGCACCTGGGCCGACTCGCTCTTCCGCACCAGGCCCTTCCAGCGTGTCTCGCGCACCAATGGAGAGGGGCGCTTCACCGTTAAGGGTGTGAGGGACGGGCACTACCGCGTGGTGGCACTTGAGGACAAGGACGGCGACTTCCTCTTCAGCCAGAAGAACGAGCGTGTGGCCTTTGACACCACGGTATATGTGACAGGCCAATATCCCGATGTGCGCATGGACACCATGTGGAGGGACAGCGTCTGGTATGACTCCATACGCGTGGTGCCGTACACACATTACACACCCGATGACGTGGTGCTGCTCGCCTTCCTGGAGGAGGGGCAGGAGCGGCATCTGCTCAAGACCGACTACCCCGACCCCTATAGTTTCACTGTCTATTTTACCGCGCCGTCGGACAGTGCGCCGCTGGTCAGGGGGCTCAATTTCGACGAGTCCTGCCTGGTGGCCGACGCATCGGCACACAACGACACCATCACCTACTGGGTCACCGACACGGCACTCATCCACCGTCAGGACACGCTCGCTTTTGCCTACACCTACCAGGAGACCGACACGCTGGGGCACCTGGTCACCACCACCGACACGCTCGAGTTGTCGCCCAAGAAGACCTATGCCAAAATCGCAGCCGAGCGCGACAAGCAGGCTGAGGCGTGGCAGAAAGACAGGGAACGCAGGCAGAGGAAGGCCAAGAAGCCGCTGCCCCACGAGGAGAATCCCTACACGCGCGTGTGGCTTGAGGCCGGATTCAAGCCTTCAAGCCTGCTCGACCCCAACCAGAACATACGCTACCAGGCCAAGGAACCCATACGGGATGTGGACAGCACACGCCTGCATTTCTATGTGCAGCGGGACACCAGCTGGCTGCCAGCGCCCTACCTGTTCCTGCCCAACGGGCACACGGTCAGCTCCTACACACTGTACGCCGAGTGGGAGCCTGGCAGGAAGTATCGCCTGGTGATGGACACGGCGGCCGTGGTGAGCGTGCTCGGGCGTGAGTCAAAGTACGTGAAGCAGGAGTTCCGCGTGCGTGCCCTGGAGGAGTACGGGTCTATCTTCATACATGTCATAGCCCAGGACACCGGGGTCGTGGTGCAGCTCCTGAACAAGAGTGACAAGGTGGTGGCACAGCAGAGGGCCGACAAGGAGGGCAATGCCGACTTCTTCTACATGAAGCCGGGAGACTACTACTTGCGGTGCTATGTGGACACCAACGGGAACGGGCAGTGGGACACGGGCGACTATGACGCGCAGCTGCAGCCCGAGCGGGTGTATTACTTCGGCAAGCCCTTGCCGCTCAAGGCCCAGTGGGACTTGCGGCAGGACTGGGACATACACGCGGTGGAACTCACGCGCCAGAAGCCGGCGGCCATCACCAAGCAGAAGCCCGACAAGCAGAAGACTGTGAAGAGCCGCAACGCCGAGCGCGACAGGGAGATGGCGCGGGAGCGGAAGCCGGGCAGAAGCAAGTGAACAGACGCGAAACTCTAAAGCATGAGACCATACGCTATGAAAAGAAACAGGAGTCGGACACAGGGCGGGACACGTGTTTCCCAGGCTCTGGCATTCGTGGTCTTCATGGCGGCCGCCATGGCCGCGCATGCACACCACGGCACGCCAAACACAGCCTTCCAGGGTGGCGAGGTACTGGAGTACAAACTCTATTTCAACTGGAAGTTCGTGTGGGTGAGTGCGGGCACGGCACGGCTTGAGACGCGTGACGCGCGCTGGGAGGGAGTGGACGCCTACAGGAGCAGTCTGCTCACAAGCACCAGCAAGAGGCTCGACCATTACTTTCAGATGAGGGACACCCTGCAGTGTGTGCTCTCCAAGGACATGCGTCCGCTGTACTACAAGAAGGCCGCCAACGAGGGCGGCAAGTATTATGTGGACCAGGTGTGGTACAGTTATCCCCAGGGTGGGGGAGTATCGCTCAGGCAACAGTACCTGAACCGCAGGGGCGAGACGAGCCGCACGTCACACAGCGGCACCAAGCCCGTTTACGACATGATGAGCATCATGCTGTGCGCGCGGTCGCAGGACGGGAGCAAACTCAGAAAGGGTGACAGGCTCGTGTATCCCATGGCCGACGGGCGTGGGGTGGAGGACATCACGCTTGTCTATCGGGGCAAGAAGAATTTCCGCATGCGCAACACGGGTGTCACCTACCGGTGCCTCATTTTCTCGTTTGTGGAGTACAAGGGCAAGAAGGAGAAGGAGGTCATCACCTTCTACATCACCGACGACGCCAACCACATGCCGGTACGGCTCGACATGTTCCTGAGGTTTGGCGTGGCCAAGGCTTATCTGAGCAGGGCCACCGGCTTGAGAAACGACTGCAAGTCGATAGTGAGGGAAGATTGAGACATCTTCCCTACTTTTTTTCGTGGGAAGTGAGGCAGGGGCGGTGTGAACATCTCGGACGGGAACACCAGTCTCCCCGCACGCTCCGCCGGCGGGAAGTGAGGGCATGCGGAGAAAGCGGCCCCTGTCATGGGTGAGAGGAAAGCCCTTACATCTTGCCGCCGAAGGCCAGGTCGCCGGCATCTCCCAGCCCGGGCACGATGTAGGAGTGCTCGTTGAGCTCCTCGTCGATGGCGGCGCAGATGAGTGTCACATCATCGCGGTCACCATAGAGTTTCACCATGTGCTCCACACCCTGGCGGCTTGCGATGGCGCAGGCAATGAACGTGCGCGCGGGCTTCCCCATGGTCTCAAAGGCTTTCAGGGCCAGTTCCATGCTCTCGCCGGTGGCCAGCATGGGGTCCACCAGCATGAGCGTCTTGCCCGTGAGGTCGGGAGCCGCGATATACTCGATGTGTACATCCACCTGGCGGCACTCCTTGTCCTTGTAGTAACGGTATGCGCTCACAAAGGCGTTCTCGGCCGTGTCAAACACATTGAGGAAGCCCTGGTGCAGGGGCAGTCCGGCGCGGAACACCGTGGCCAGCACCACCTGGTCATCGTAGGTGCTGGCCGTGGCCACGCCCAGGGGGGTCTGCACCTTCTTGTCAGAGTAACTCAGCATGCGGCTCAGCTCGTAAGCCTGAGCCTCGCCTATGCGCTCCAGGTTGCGGCGGAAGCGCATGCGGTCGGTCTGTATGTTCACGTCTCTCAACTCGGCGACAAAGTTGTTCACCACGCTGCACGAGCTTGCCATGTCTATGATTTCCATATCGAATGTAACTGCTAAACGGGTCTAATGTAACTGCCAAACGGGCCGAATGCGTGTGCAAAGATAGCCCTAATTCTCCCAAATGCAAAGTCCGCATCACAAAAATGTGAAAAAGACTGAAAACGCCGGTGTGCCGCACCAAAAAACATATGGGGGATTTTACCACATCGAAAGAATGATGTAACTTTGCCGTGCCTTGGAAAGGGCATGGCCGAGAAAGCGCATTCAGAATACCGAACCATTAAAATCATATACGACAATGGCAACATTAGATTTGACAAAGTACGGCATCACAGGCTCTACCGTGATTGCCCACAACCCCTCTTACGAGAAGTTGTTCGAGGAGGAGACAAAGCCCGGACTGAAAGGTTACGAGGTAGGTCAGGTGACTGAGCTTGGCGCCGTGAACGTGATGACCGGCATCTTCACTGGACGCTCGCCCAAGGACAAGTACATCGTGGACGACGCACAGAGCCATGACAAGGTGTGGTGGACAACCGAGGCATACAAGAACGACAACCACCCCATGAGCGAGGAGGTGTGGGCCAAGGTGAAGGACATCGCGCGCAAGGAACTGTCAAACAAGAACCTGTATGTGGTGGACGCCTTCTGCGGAGCCAACAAGGCTACACGCCTGGCCGTGCGCTTCATCGTGGAGGTGGCATGGCAGGCACACTTCGTGACCAACATGTTCATCAGGCCCACTGCCGAGGAACTGGAGAACTTCGAGCCCAACTTCGTCATCTACAATGCCTCCAAGGCCAAGGTGGAGAACTACAAGGAGCTGGGTCTGAACAGTGAGACCTGTGTGGCCTTCAACACCACCACCCGCGAGCAGGTGATCATCAACACCTGGTATGGCGGCGAGATGAAGAAGGGCATGTTCTCCATGCAGAACTACTACCTGCCCCTCAAGGGTATCGCCTCCATGCACTGTTCTGCCAACTGTGACATGAACGGCGAGAACACCGCCATCTTCTTCGGCCTCTCAGGCACAGGAAAGACCACCCTGTCCACCGACCCCAAGCGCAGGCTGATAGGTGATGACGAGCACGGATGGGACGACGAGGGCGTGTTCAACCTCGAGGGCGGCTGCTATGCCAAGGTCATCAACCTGGACAAGGAGTCTGAGCCCGACATCTACAACGCCATCAAGCGCAACGCCCTGCTGGAGAATGTGACCGTGGACAAGAACGGCAAGATTGACTTCGCCGACAAGAGCACCACCGAGAACACCCGCGTGAGCTACCCCATCTACCACATCAAGAACATCCAGCCGGGCTCAAGCGCACCCGCTGCCAAGCAGGTTATCTTCCTCTCGGCCGACGCTTTCGGCGTGCTGCCTCCTGTGAGCATCCTGACTCCCGAGCAGACCCAGTACTACTTCCTCTCTGGATTCACGGCCAAGCTGGCAGGCACAGAGCGTGGCATCACCGAGCCCACTCCCACCTTCTCGGCTTGCTTCGGCCAGGCTTTCCTGGAGCTGCATCCCACAAAGTACGCACAGGAGCTGGTGAAGAAGATGAACATGAGCGGTGCAAAGGCTTATCTGGTGAACACAGGCTGGAACGGCACAGGCAAGCGTATCTCTATCCGTGACACACGCGGCATCATCGACGCTATCTTGAGCGGCGCCATCAACGAGGCTCCCACCAAGACCATTCCCGTGTTTGACTTCCAGGTTCCCACAGAACTGCCTGGTGTGGATCCCAAGATTCTCGACCCCCGCGACACGTACGCCGACCCCGCACAGTGGAACGAGAAGGCCAAGGACTTGGCTGCCCGCTTCATCAAGAACTTCGGCAAATACACAAACACCGAGGCTGGAAAGGCTCTGGTTGCCGCTGGTCCCCAGCTGTAATCCCTGCCTGAGGCATAAACAACAAGGGCGGCTTCCTCACTCACGAGGAAGCCGCCCTGCTTTTTGGCGCATTGTCCCAGGCGGCCTAAGCCACCCAGCCGTACCCCTGGGCCGCCATGTCCACGAAGTGGTTGAACAGCAAGTTCGACTTGGCACGAAAAGCCTCCTTGTCATAGCTCTGTGGCAAGTCCGTGTCAAGCGAAGCCTGTATCAGGGCATATACCTTGTGGCGGGGTTGTTCGTCCTTGTACCAGTCCACCACCATCACCTTGTCCTTCTCCTCTGACAATTTCCGGTAGAGATTCTTGGCGGCGAGTATCACCTTTTGCTCCTCTGCCTTGGTCAGCTTACGGCCCATGCGGAGCAAGTCGAAGATTTCCAGTTCCTCTTCCGTCAAGCCGGTGTCGGTGGAGCGAGACTGCTCTTTCTTCAGTTCCTCCACCAGTTGCAGAAGTTTCTCGTAGTAGTCCTCGTTCTCGCTTCCTCCTGCATTGTATCGGTCGATGATGTTCTTGTATCGCTCCGAGAATTTTACACGAGTGCAATTCTTGTTAATCATCTGAACCAAAGTTTGCTCGATGAAACTACGAAGGTCGTC
>ERZ808259.38-NODE-38-length-103055-cov-18.142243_pt1 | contig 103055 bp, 154 predicted proteins | sample MGYA00521279_ERZ808259 | MGnify/ENA primary metagenome ERZ808259 (study PRJEB31516, sample SAMN03275586) | gut metagenome | biome: mammalia-associated habitat; material: feces | host: Papio cynocephalus | place: Kenya | collected 2012-07-27 ...
CGCCTCCCGAATCGCAACCCACACCGCTTGCATGGCTTCAGGCTATCCATCATTAGCCCTCCTATTCCACGCATCCACGGTTTCAACGTATGGATTGATCTCCCATTTGTGCTTAAACTTAAAGGTCGTCTCGCACTTCTGGCATTTCACGTCCATCGTCATGATCTTTTTGCAATAGTTGCAGGTTCCACCCCGTTCCTCGACTTCCCCACCGCAGAACGGGCAGTATTTAAGATCGCTCATTTTCCCTCCTATTTCATGCTTTCACAGATTCTTCCGGCGTGTCGAACCAGTTTGTGCATGGTTCGCATTTGCACACATCCCCGCGATTTTTGCAGGCCACAAGGAAGCGATTGTGTGTGTACGGGTCGCTCATCATGAAGGCTTTTCCCCCGCAGAATGGACATGGTTTAAGATCAATCATGGTCTTCCCTCGCTTTGCACGGAAGGAAGCACGTTGAGCACGGTGGTACGTCGCACTCACCGCTCAGAATAAAAGGACATCTCTCTACTTTGCAGTTCATTTTTCCTCCTGGCCTTTTCGGCGTCTTCCTGATTCAAGAACACTTTTTTTCCGAAATCCTCTTTGGTGAACTCCCAATGCGCGCCACCCCAATCATCATAGACGCACGGTGCCACGACCGTCGCGTGCAATCCATCGGTGGCGTTGCGGATTTCGATTCGTCTGCATTTTGTTTCTTGGATGCCTGTCAAACTGTCAGATGTCAGGACAAACAGTTTGTCGCCCGGTTTGCAGGGCAGTGGAACGCTCATACCGGCTTTGTCAGCCTCAATCAGTTCAGCCACCCGTTCAACCGTAATGCCGTGGTACTGGTTGAGCAGTCCTGACAGCCTCATGGCATCTGCGCATTGTTCCGGTGACATGGGGCTATCTTCGTAGGCCGCAAGCTTCTCCCATGCAGCCTCTTCCCACTTGCAGCCATACGCGCAGTTCCCTCCGACTTCAAGACATTCCTTGCTTTTGAAGTGTGTGCAGCACACGCCGTTTTCGTGGCTTGTTTCACTGCTCCGTAATGTTAACCTCTCCATAGTTCCCTCCAAGCAGCTCATGCCGTTCGATTTCCGCGTTGATGCAGAAAACATCGCTGTGCGGGTCTGCGTCTTCGTCCTCGCAGACCAAAAGCGTCTGTTCTGCCGTTCCGACGTGTTCCCTGACGATGTACCAGACACCGAGTTTTGGCTTGCAGTAACCGATACGGACGATTGTTCCGTCGGTAAACCACAACCGTACATCCTTGTCGAAGCAGTCAATACTACCATCATTGTAGTTGCTGTTTTCGATTTCGACCGTATCGTCGCTATAACCATAGATTGTTACCACTGGTTTGTTTCCCTCCCTTGTCCAGTTCGGATTGCTGGATTCCACCTCATATGGGCTGACATTTCGGAACCTGTTCTGCAAATCGAGGTTAAGCATATCCGTCGGTGTTACTTCCTCGACTTCGCTATCATAGACCGTTTTCGCGTGCTGCTTGTCTTTGTCGTGAAATTTTAAGATGAATGCACCGGTATCAGGTGCAACACCCATGATCTCCACGGAGAAGTTTCCCAACACTCGGTAGAACTCGTTCTGATCGATTATCGACCGCAACACGTCCTTATGAAGCTCAAGTTGCAGATTATCGCAGATACGCGCACACATGAAATCTACCACAACATTGGCCCCCATTTCTTACTTTCGTAAATGTATGCCCCATCAGTGTATCTCTCAACAAAACCATCCAGTTTGAGTGGAATGTTGCTGCACAGCAATGAAATCTCATCCAAGCAATACACCCTGTAGTATTTTCCTGCCGGAAAGCTATCGGTTTCTTCCGGAATGGGGCCTTCAGCCGGGTATACTACATCATGAGATTCGTCGGTGAAAATATATTTCAGCTCTCCACATTCCTTCGGTGTTATCTTCACAATGTCTCCGGTTTTATGTTCCGTCTCGCAGAAGTATGGCATTACGCTCCATTCGGATTCAAACGGTGGGAACGCTACAATGTGTACACGCTTCATTCTGCCGCCTTTGCGATGACCGCTTCACGGACTTTTGTGCTTCTCCCCATCTTATCTGCGAGGATTGCCGCCGCCTGTCTGATAATCGATTCCCGGTTATTTTCAAGCAGTTCCGCTACGATGTTCTGCGCCCATGCCGATAGTGGGTCACTTGCAGGGTTCGCGTCTCTGTATTGGTAAGAGCTAAACACCTCATTGATGATTGCCTGTTTGATCTGCGCTTCGATAGTCTTAACGCCGCTTTCCATCACGGTACGTTTGATTGCTTCGTCATCGATATTGATGCCAAACTGTACAATATGTTCCATTATCATTCCTCCGTATTCAGATGGTTGATAATCTCATTGATTTTGCGCGCAAGCGTCACGTTGTTCGGAATGTTGGGAACAAGAATGTTCTGTTCGCCGTATTCCATGGTCTTCGTATTGTCCGTTTCACATGTTAGTCGCCATCCGGTTACAGTCTCTTCCTTCACGAGTTCAAAAGGCTCAATAGTATTTTTCTTCCTATCTGACTTTCTCAGTCGGAACGGAATCATTGGGTCAACATACACACCGATTCTGTTGAAGAACTTCCACAATTCGTCTACGGTTCCTGAGAAGAACGCGCAGTTTCCACCATTTCTGATGGCAGGATGGGTAACTTCCCAGTCGAATGCAAATTGATCAACCGTGTCTTTGTCCGCTGCTTTTCCAACCGTTCTGACAACGCCGATCTTTCCATTCTTGGTTTCTACATAGTCCCCTGTTTTGATCTTCATTTTCTTTCCTCCACACTAATGTTTCCGCAGTCCAGATAGACCGTTACCGTTTTCCCGCATTGTTCACACGTTATTTCTGCATTTGCGTTAGGGGAATGCAAAACAACCGTTCTCCCCTTGTGTTTGATCTCTACCGTCCCGTCCGAGCCGCAAACTCCAACAATATGCCCGCTTGGGCATCGTATGAGATGACTATTTTGAAACTCACTCATGACAGTTCCTCCACAAAGCACCATGACAGAGGTGGCTTATGTACGAAGCATCCAGCGTCCGTGCATTTCTCGCATTCTGGGATTGCGAGACCGAGATCTGAATACGCGCAATTCCGGAACCACTTTTTGAAGGTGCTGAGCGGAAGCGGATTGTCATAGATCTTCAAGGCTGAAATGCGCCACCCATATAACCCACGCGCTCCATTCGCATACTTTCGAATTTCGTCGGCAGTCAGGCATGTGTGCAGGACATCATCTTCGTTCAGCCAAAAGCGGCTATTCGCAAAAAGGTTGGTCACACGGTAGCATGTGAACTCGCCGATTACCTTGCCGTTCCCACATCTGTCAAACGCGTTGTGGCTGTGATCGTCTGCGTAGGAATACCTCTGGCCTGTCCAAAACTGTGTTTTTGTGTCCTTCGTGCAGTAGATGTACCCCTTGAATGGCACATCCAACTTCGGATAGTTTTTGCGCACCTCGATTGTTTTTTCGCCAGTGGCAATCTTACCGCACCATCGTGGTTTGATGCTAATGAGCACCGCTTGACTCATTCTTTCACCTCCATGCATTCGTTGTATCGAATGTTTATTCTGCGGCCATTGACCGTAATGACGTAGCTTGGGAATCTGCCATCGTATCGCTCAGCTTCATAGACCTTCCCTACCGTCGGCCGCATTTCAGGGAAGAGCGGCACTTCGCGCGTTATTTTGATTTTGACGTCATGATGGACGAGATCTCCCGGTTCACTTTGCTTGAGTTTCTGTTTCCACATGCCGTTGTTCCGCGCGAAGTTGTAGCATTCCAGACCGCAGAAATACGTCTTCTGTTCCCGCTTCCGTGTGACAGTCACCTCACGCCCGCATACTGGGCAAGCAAACGTTACTCTGACTGACATGGCTTTCGGTTCTTATAGAAGAATTGATTGTAGGCATCGTAGCGGTCTTGAATATTCGTCGTTGCGACTGCGCCAGCTGTTTGGTCGATCAGCACGTCGAAAAAGCATTTTCCATCTCCGCACGGTTTCATTTCTGCGCAGCCAGCTCTATAGACGCAGTTCGGAGTTAGGACATCGGAAATCTCCGGTTCGATCTCATGCAGCGCCACTTTGAAGTCCTCGGCGTACTGTCGCGTCTCTGTTGAGGACTGACGGCACAGACGTTTCCGCATGGTGTCGATAAGTGCCTGCACATTTGCATCGCCTGTGAAGTCAACAGGCGCGTCCTGCGGCAGCTTATCGCGTGGAATGTTGGTTCTGTCTGAGCGCTGCGATTTGATGTACTTCTCGAATTTGTGCCTGCTCCAGTGTGTAGCGACCCAGCTTTTGATGTCGTGCCAGGTCCACTTCACGGAAATGTCCCGGATTGGGCTGTGCTCCGCAATGAGGATTTTCTTCTTAAATTCCGTGCTTGGCTCATGGCCGAGCGGCGGCTTGCCGACCGTTGACCGGCAATCGGAAGCGACCTCCATCCAGTCACCCTTGATTTTCGTGATTTCAGTTTTCATGGGTACATTACCTGCTTTCTCATTCTGATTGCTTCCTCGCTCTGCATGATATCGTCCTCGGCGGCAACATAGCCTACGATGGAGTGGTGAAATGCGAACGGTTGAATGTCTCCGAGGTCTATGCGCAGTCCGTCTGGGTATCCATAGTAGAATCCTCTGACGCGCAGCCTTTTAACGCATAGCCCTGTATCGAACAAGCAATAGTCGCCGATTTTGCATGGAATTGTAATCGTCTGCCCACCGTTCAGTTTTTTCATTTGGCCTCCTTTTCACAGGGACTGCGCAGCCACTCGACATACTTGTCCCGGATGTCCGGACATTCCCATTCAGTTATTCCGAGGCGGTGAAGTGTCTCTGCTACTATGCCCGAAATAGCTCCATACAAGATGCCCGCCAGCTGCTCATCATCCGCTTGCCGGATGCACTCGCCGTTGGTTAACGGATCTGTATCGATTCCGACCTTTGCACGGTTCGCAGCGCATTCGCTACCGCGATATGCCGCAGTGCAGTTTTTTACCGGGCAGTTATAGCACCCTTCTTCCATCATAGGCAGCATGGCTAACCCTCCTTCTGCTTCTCCAGATAATCTTTCAGTCTTTCGCATTCATCCATGCAGCTTTCCGTATACGGATTTCCCCATCCCGTCACGCAATCGTCGCACGGCGTCGACGTTCCCATCAGCGCCTCTTTCAGACGGGTGATCTCGCTTGAAAGCTTTTCAATCAGATCGATCGTATCATTGAAAAGCCTCTGCTTACAATGGACGAACGGCCGGTATCGGCACACTCCGCACCCGTCTTCTTCATTTTCCGCGCAATATCTAAGCGATTCAATGACATTTTTCTTCTCCATCAGTGCCTCACGATTTTCAGATATTGATTTTCGTTGTGCGTGTACTCCGGGAAAAACAGAAGCAGTCTCGCCGTCAATATCGCCGTCCTGGTCAGCTCCCGGTCCGCGAAAAACCATCCCCTCCAGCAAAGAGAAGCGTATACGCTCTTTTCAACAAGCTCCGCGTTTTCCCTTGCGCAGTTTTTGGGGTTTCCATCAAGCCATACAAGCATTCCGTCTTTCCCCGGAAAATACTTTTCCTTGAAATATTTGTTTGCGGCAGCATAGCCATTCTCCGTTTTTACCCTCGCCGGCCTTTTCCCATTCCATATGACTGTTTCAACTGGATTTCCCGGTTTTAGCAGTTCTCGGCGGACATTACCGGTTCGATTTCCGCACCGTTGATCTTGCAAATGTCTCCAAGATGAATCACCTAAATCACCCCCAGTTGTTTTTTCTTCCGTTGGATCGTTCTCCGCTCAATACCGAGTTCCTTACAGATTTCTGCCGTCGTTTTTTTCAGCCGAAGCATCTCTTTCAGCTGTTCAATATCGACCTTCTCTTTTGGTCCGCTGCGATTCTGTTTCGGCTTCCCGCCAGAAAGACAGTTGCAGCATTCCGTACTCGCATAAGGGCAGTGGTGGAGGCAAAAGTCGATTTCTTCCTGCGTGTCGTTGGTATGCCGTTCCAAGCCATCGTCGCGATATATGCTGTTCCACGGTTGCACCGACGTAATAACAAATGCATTTTTTCGTGTGGATACCATCGCCTTTTGCCTCCAATTCAAACTTCCGTTATTCTGATTCCGTGCACCCAGAGCATCAGTTTTCGCTTCAACACGAACTTTGCGTATGGTGCCGAAGCTGGGTTTCTGTAGCCTTTCGAGTCCTCCACGATTGTATCTCCGTCTTTTTTATAGACGAAATCGGCGACATACGTCACTTTGCGTTCGATGAGAATCTGCTTATCCTTGATTCGTTTGCCACTTTTCCCGTACTGTTCAACGGTTTCATATTGCGCCGGAATCAGGAGATATTCTTTCTGCCATTCTAGGTTCTGGATAATCCCCTGTTTTTCCAGCAGCACAAGTTCATCGTAGCGGTCTGCTTCCCGCTTGCTGTCAAAGGTCTTATCGCCGCGCGTAACCTTCTGGTTTCGGAGTTTCGGAGTTTTTTTCGACTTATGCTTCACCTTTGGTTCCGCTGCTTTGGCCTGTTTCTCTGCTTTCCGCCGCATTTCCTTCACGATCTGCTGTTCCGCCTGACGTCTGTAAGGTTCCGGCAAGTCGCATAGATTTATTCCTTTTGCCATAGGCTACCCTCAGATTGTCAGTTCGTAATCGTCTCCGCCGGAAGTCTCGCCGTCTTCCGCTTCCTGCGGTTCTTCACCCTGCATGGACTGGCACAGTTCCCAGAAGGAATCCACAAATGCTGTGTTGAAGGCTTTTGTAAATTCCCCTCTGGTGTGGAGATATCCATTGCTCATTGCATTTGTGAGTGCCGTCCAAAGCCGGTCTGTCATTTCGAGCTGATAGCCGTCACTCTGAATGGCGATCTGCTCAATTCTCAGCTCTGCCCAATTTTTATCTTCACCGGCGCTGTTTCTGTACTCTTTGCTTGACCATCTGCCAGCGATTAAGACATGATCGCCCTTTCGAACGCGTTGTGCGATGTTGGTTTGCGGGCAATCGCCGATGGAGAGGATGTTCATGAACTTTTTGTCTTCGTAGGCGACACCGAATGTTACCTTTGGCATGGGCGGCTTGTTGTTGGAGCCTTTTGTGTATTCCAGCTTTGCGTCCCGTGTGACTTTTCCCCAAATCAGCATGGTCTCGCATGCCTGTCGCTTTGGGTCTTTGGGGTCTGTCTGGATTGCACTGTTTATCGGTCTCATCCTTCACCACCGCCGAAAAAGCCATCGTCCGCGTAGGACGGATTGATTGTCTCAGGCTTAATCTCAGCCACGGCCTTCCTCCGCTTCGGTTCTGCTGCCGGTGCCGCTTCCTGCTTGGCTTCACTGCGGTGTTCAATCTCGGTGCTCACAGCGGTTGCGTCGAAGAAATCGTCGTCAGATGTGGCATCGAGTGCAGGGGCAGCTTGCGCTGCGCCGATCACCTCACCGTTTGATTTATCCACGTTGATGACCGGCACGTCAGGAATCACGCCAGTCTCAGAATCGTTGTCCATTGCATATCGGACTTCGTTGGATAGAGGTGCATAGCCGGAGTTCAGCAGACTGCGCAGAACAGTCTTCTTGCACATCCGTTCCTGCCCGCCGCCGACGTCGTACCATGGCGTTGATCTGCGCATCTTTTCTTCCTCTTCCGCCGTCATTTCACCGGCGATGAACTGATCATATTTGTCACGCTTAAACGCCTGCGCGTATTTTTCCGCATGCTTCAGGAGCTTTTCCATAGACCAGTATTCACTTCTGAAGAGTCCGTCCTTCAATTCGAAGTACGCGTAATAGCCGGTGATCTTTGCGGCTTCGCGCTCTTCGTCCGTGCCGTAGACGTTGAAGTCAAACGACGGCTTCCCAGTTCTGCGGTCGCGTCCCTTGTACTCACCTTCTCGGATATCGATGCAGTCGATGTCGTTGTAGACTCCCGTGGAAAGAGCCAGTTGAAGCATGCCCTTATAGCCAAGAATAAAGCTGCATGTCTGTCCATACGGCACAAGGTAGTATCCCATGCCGAGGGTCAGTCCCATGCCCTCGCCGCGGAGGGCTGCGGCAACGATCGTACCCGGATCGCACGCCTTGAGCTGTTCGGATGCATTGACAGCCGAAATCAGCGTCGAGGTAAACCGTGCAGCGACTTTATCGTCCTTCAGCGATTTCTGGATAAGCCCCTGCATCGCGTTTGACGTGATAGCGTTCGAGAACGTCTGTTTCGGTGCGCTGGGCGCAAGTCTATTTGTTGCGTTCATTTTTCACATTCCTTTCTCAGTCTCCAAATTTCGGCACACGGCAGAAGCGAATGCCATTAGCATTCAGCCAGTCCCGAAGCTTGAGTTTTTGTTCAGTGGTGACGTACACCCTGAAGTCGAGCACGGAAACCGGCTCCGCGTGTTTCTCTTCATGTACGTCAAATGGAGCATTTACATCGTTAAGAAGTTCCTCTGCGCGACGAGCAGTTTCTTCATCCGTCTTCCGCTGTGCGTCCCGTTCGGCCTGTTCCTGTCTGGCTTTGGCTTCTGCCGCTTCACGGGCTGCGATGGCTTCGCGTCTGGCACGCTCGTTAGCTTCTTCAGCCGCCTTACGGGCTTCACGTTCTTTCTTTATCCGACTCAGCTCGTTTCCGCGCCGCAGAGCTGCACCGAGGTCGAGTGTTTTCTGGTATTCAAGCATGACTTCGCTCTCAAACTCGCCGCCGGCTTCGGTGATGGTGGCAACATTATCAGCGATAACGTTCACAGCCGTCTGGATGTCCGTCTTGGCTGTTTCGATGGCGTAGGTAGCATTCGTCCAGCGCGGGTTTTCAATCCGCTCAAAGGCAAGCCACGGATGCGTGTTTACGGAGCTGAAATAGGCTCTCAGCCACTCGCGCTTCTCAGCTTTCCGTTTTTCCTCAAACGCTTTGACTTGGACGTCGATGTTCTTCGCGGCTTCATCACACATGCCGGAAAGCTCTTTCATTTTCGATTCGAAGTCGTTGTACGGTTCCAGATAGCGCTTCTTGATGGCGATGCGCTGTTCGGAGATTGCCTTGCTGATTTTTGCGATTTTGGCCTTATCAGCCTTCGACGCGCCGATGGCATCTTCCGTGACGACCATCGTCTTGTACGCTGCGAGGTTTTCAGACAGCCAGGACTTCACTTCCTCAAAGTTGAAATCGAGGCTCTGAGGGACGGCCTTATCGAGGTCGGTTATCATCCGGATCTCGGTTGTCTCCATCAGGCAGTCACCTCCGTTGTGTCGTATTCCGTGATCTTTTTCAGTGGGAAGTAGTCCGGGTTGACGGCAATTCGCGGCACATTCACGGCAACGACGATTGCCCGATTCTTTCCTTTTCCCGCCGGTACGAGGACATGATCTCCCACGTTCAGAGACATGTCCGTGTCATAGCTATAGGCGTTCCCGGCATACGCCTGTGCTTTTTCGCGGTAGAATTTTACTTCTACGATCAATGTGTTCCCTCCATTCAAATACTTAGCGTCATCGGCGGCATCTGCCGCTTTTGGACGTATCCCCAGAATGTGTCCGCTTTTCCCAGCAGCCATGCGAGGTCTTCTTCGCACTCTGCCCGTTCGACTCGGCGTGTTCGTATTGACCAGTCACCACGGATATCCTGAAGCGCAGCAAATAGATCGACGAAATCCCATCCGGTCGCCAGCAGCTGCCATTGGGTTTGAGCGAGATAGTAAATTGGAACATTCCCATCCGCCCATTTCTCATAGTCCGCTTTCTTCATGGTCTGACCGGTTTTGATTTCAAGGATGCCTTGCCGACCGTTTTCGTCGGTCAAATCTCCGTCAAGTGTTGCAGTGAGCCACGGCCTTTCGCTCTGAGCCAGAATGTCATATGGGTAATGCTCAACCTGCATCTGCGGGTTCATGGCTGCATATAGGTTGCGAAGCGCTGGTTCCATCCGAACGCCACGTTCTACAGCTGCGTTCGCAGATATGTCCTTCTGCTTTTTCTGTCCCGTCTTGATCTTCCAGAGTTCCACAGGTGATGTCCACGGTGACAGCCCACATACTGCCGCTGCATCAGATCCTCCGATTCCGAGTTCCTGCCGCCCTTCCAGCCAGCTTTCCCGGTCTTCAAAGTGTTTTCTGATGAGGCTCATACCTGCACCGCCTGTCTCATTTCTTCTACAGGGATGTGCGCTCTTCGGCAGATCATGTTGAGTTCGCCTAACGTGAACAGTTCGGGGGTATTCATCTTTTTTCTCGCCGTCGGTGTGGAGCACCCCAGCATCTCTGCCACCTTCGGAGGCGTCGCATATCCTCTTATGAGCCGTCCCACCTTGATGAAGTCAGGCTCTTTCTTTTTCAACCTTGGCATATTTCCTCCCTGCATTGCTTCTTTTCAAGAAGCCGCTTGATCTGCTGGTAGTCCATTCCGACTTGCAGAAGAACCGAGACGCGATTTTCCATTGCGGATACCGTTTGCAGTTCTTCTGCCGTCAGATAGTCGCTCGCATTCACCTTTTTGTCTGCGCCACGTTCTTCACGGATTTGCCGCGCCGACTTTCCAATCGCCATTCTGTATGCCATGTCCGTATACTGACCGTATTTCAGCTGTTTGTGCGGACTATCCGGCAACGCCTTGATCGCGTCGGTCATTTCAAGTCTGATTGGTTTTCGTGCCGCGCGGGTTGTCCGTGCGTTCATCAGTTCTTCCCGCATGGCGAAGAACTGTCTGACCAAATTCTTCTTGAATTTAACAACAACCGGTGTATTGCGGAGGAACGTAAGTAACAGCGTCGCTTGTTGCTCATTCAGGTGATACACCTTGATCATTTGCTGACCGCCTCGCGTCTGCAAGGGTCTCATTTCAAATGATACCCTTCCGAACTCTCGAAGGTCCGCTTCGCGTTGTTGAATCAGCACTTGAACTGCGTGTCTTTTTACGCCGGCACATTCAGCGATTATTTCAGAAGTTGTGAAGGGTTCATCGACATTGGATGTCAAATACACCAGTTTACGTTCATCGCCTGTTTCGGTGTAGTTTTGGTCTTTCATTCATCACCCCGCCCCTGCAACATCAGGTTTCTTCTTTTGCGTTCTCGGCATATTCGCTGGCCTCTTTCAAGTCCAGTATTTCTGAGATTGCATTTGTGATTTTGTCTGGTGATCTGACGCCAGTTAGGATTCTGCTGATATACGGAGAATCGCAGTGCAGCCCGGTCTTTTTACGGACTTCTTCTGCAAGGTCTGTGTATGACCAGCATCGTTCGACCAGCGCCTTTTTTACTTCAATTCCAAATTTCGTGAAATTTGCTTTCCTCAAATTTTCATCTCCCGTCAAAAATGCATTGACAAGTACACACTTTATGCACTATAATGCAAGCGCCAACCAACAGAATAGTGCATTTTCTGTGTCCTTGTGGCTATAATTTAGCACATAGTTTGTGTTCAGTCAAGCAAAAAGGACATTTATTATGCACTTTTGTATCTTCTGACAAAAGGAGTGCACATTTTATGTTCACAATGTACAACCACCTGCGCGACTTAGCAAGAGCACACGGAATGTCCCCTTCCAAGATGATGGTCGGAGCCGGCGTTTCTAAGACCGCATTTTCAAACTTAAGGAGCAAACCCGATGGAACAATTTCGCCTGAAACAGCCAGAAAGATTGCCGACTACCTAAAAGTCTCAGTCGATGAGGTTATGGGCAGAAAAAAAGAGCCTGCCCTTCCGGACAAGCTCAACCCTGATTATTTGAAACTGAACGACGTGAATCGTGCCGCTATTGATGCTGCGATTGCTGAACTGTTAAAAGGTCAGAAATCATCTGATTGATGATTCTCCTGTTTGTTTCGTTCAGCTTGACAAACTTCTCATTTGCATTCATGTAGTCTCTTTGTTCCCTTGCTTTTACACTTTCCATTTCGTCACTCCCCTGCGTATTGTTCCTTCGTGTGTCTATTCTAAAACGTTTGTTCGTCTTTTTCAACCGTTCATCTTGCACAAACATTGTGTCCATTTTTCTACTATCCGTCTTCCGGGTAAGTCCTGTATAACGGACACCCGTTATGCTTTTCGTCAGCCCCACCGCCTGTGCCAGAGGCGGCAGGGCATTGCAGCAGACCACCTTGCATTGTCCACTGATCTGCTACGCCTACATCGTAGCAGATAGGCAGAATTTCGACCAGACGGAGTTCTGCGTTTTACTCGCAGCAGTTGCGATTTCAGCACTCAGGATTTGAGATAATATCGCAAATCCTGAGAAAATACGATGGAGGTTATATCTATGAGCGCAATTCAGGAGTTAGCCCCATACATTGCAGACTATCAGCCCAGCATAAAGCGGGCAAAGATGGCAAAGGGATACACGAGCAACGATCTGATTGAACTTTCGGGCATATCGAAGTCCGCCGTAGACCGTCTCTGTGACGGAACACAGACGGACCCGAAATTATACAACGCCGTTGCTCTTTGTAAAGTTTTAGATTTATCGCTTGACAAGCTCTTTGGGCTTTCTGGTTCAGCCGATGATGTTCCGGCACTAAAAGAGAAGGTTCATGAATTAGAGTCGCAGAGCCACGAATATGAGGTAAAGATTTCAAAGATGGCCGGCGAGTTACAATTGTCAAAGTCAGAGACGTCCCACCAGAAAGAAAAGGTTGACATGGTTCAAACTCAACTGAGTTCACGTCAACCCGTAATTTATACGCTCATGCGTTTGCGCACAGCCATGGCATTCACGTTACTTCTCTATGTCATTTGGGACGCAAATGCGCCAACCGTCGGTCTTATTAAACACGGAAACATCAGTATCGTTGCATGGGTTGTGATTGGTATGATTGCTGTATCTGCTGGCATAATCACATGGTCGATCATTAAAGTCATTCGTAAAAAGTAGTTCATTTTTCGTCCACGGCTATTACATATCCAAAATTCTGATGGAGGTAATCCCTTTGAGTACAATCAACGAACGTGACAAGGCCGTTTTGGATGGACTGGATGAAGATATTCTTTTGGCTCCGAAGCTTGGGCTTTGCGCTGAAACATTCTACGCGCTGAAGGTCGAGTTCCTCCGTATCATGCAGGAACGCGATGACGCCCTCAGAAAGCTTCAGGAGGTGCAACAGCAATGAAGTGCAAGTCCTGTGGCCGTGAGATTGAAGCCAATTCCGTGTTTTGCAACTGGTGTGGTGAAAAGCAGATAAAGGAGCGGAAGAAGAAAGACGAGATTAAGGTTCCGTCCCCTCGAAAGTTAGCAAGTGGCAACTGGAGGATTTACCTTGACGCGGAGAAGCAAAGCATTACCGAGCCAACAAGGGATAAGTGCATTGCAAAGGCGAAGGCCATCCGCGCTGGCTTTATTGAGCAGAAAAAACTTGCTCCGAAGCTAACCGTAAAAGAAGCAATACAAAAAATGATGGATGGGAAATCCGAGATAATATCGCCGGCCACATATCGCGGATATGATATCGTTCTTCGGCATGGTTTCCAGCAATACATGAACACGGATATTTCCGCCATCATCGATTGGCAATCGGTTGTTAACGAGGAATCAAAACACGTTTCCGCGAAGACCGTCTTTAATCGGTGGAACGTCATTTCTGCGGCTATGCGGTATGTTGGAATAACCCCACCAAAAGTTGAGCTTCCGAAATTTAACAAGGGCGGCCTTCCATATTTGGACTATGAACAAATCCAAGCGTTCATCCCTTTGATTCGTGGGAAGACCTGTGAGTTAGCGGCACTGTTGGCACTGCATTCGTTGCGGCTTTCCGAGCTAGTTGACTTAAAGCGGAAAGATATTATAACATCAAAAGACGGGTCTGCTACAATCAACGTGTCTGGTGCGCGCGTTTTGGATTTCAACAACAAGCTGGTTGAGAAAGATACAAACAAAACATACGCATCTAAACGGCAAATTCCGGTTGTCATTCCACGTCTTCTTGAAATTCTTCCGGATGTTAAGCCGGATGAATATATCGTGCAGTTAACACCGCAAGCAATTGGGAAGCAGATAAACAAAATCTGCAAGGCGAACAATCTTCCGCTTGTTTCTGTCCATGGCTTGCGCAGGTCATTCGCGTCGCTAGGCTATCACCTCGGTTGGCCTGAATTGCGTACAATGAGTTTCGGTGGATGGACTAATATGGGGACGGTGCATGACCACTATTTGCGTGAGTCTCAAAAGGACATAGATCAGCATTCCGAGAAAATGCGAGATTTTTACAAGAATATCCAACCTTAAAAGATACAAAATCGGCACGGATTTCTGCACGCCTCAAAAATCCTCATATATATTTGCCGTTTTGCTTGTTTTCACAAGGGTTCGAATCCCTCATCCCCTGCCAGTTGGAAAATCCCGTAATCTTCAATGATTACGGGATTTTCTTTATATATCAGCCGTTTTGAGCGATTTTTGCCGGAAAAAATATTTTCATTTGTGCCTTGATTTTTTCACTCCGGAAAGCAAATTTGGCTCAAAAATCGGCACGAAAATCGGCACGAAATTGGGTGCAAAAATGGGGCTGCGATACGCAGCCCCATTCGTTTATATCGCTGTTGGCAGCACCACATCGTAGTCTTCCACCGCTTCACGCCGAATCTCTTCTTCGTCCTGAAATACGTCCATAGCCACGAGCTGCCGCATGAGGTCTTGAATTGCTTCTGGGCGAATCACTCGCGTCTTTCCTCGGTAATAGAACGCTGGAATCTCGAAATAGCTTTCGAAGAAGGCCGTTACGCGTTGCAAGTAATTACCGTCCATTTGCCATCCTTCTTCGCAGCGCACAGATCAATGACCATTCGCCATCAGGTATAATTTGCATCGGTTTTCCATATCCGCCCGTCACCTTGGATTGGTCGATAGACGGTATGCGAATCTTCGGTTTTCCCTCATACACTGCTGGTTTTCCAAACTCGATGGTTCTGACATCCGCTAATTCCGGCCCGGTCCTCGGTGGGGGCGTCGGCATCCACTCATCAAGCATTCCGGTAGCATTTAGGTGGTTCCAGATTTTCTTGAAGAGCTTTCGTTTTTCTTCCAGCGTCATTTTCCGCTGCTCCCGAAGCCGTTGTCTCCGCGTTCGGTCTCATCGAGAGAACCAACTTCCGTCAGTTCGACGCGCTCATACGGAATGATAATCAGCTGTGCAAGCTTGTCTCCTTCTGAGACGCAGTACATTTCATCGCTTGTGTTGACCAGCGTCACCATGATCTCGCCAGTGTATCCGACATCGATTGTCCCGGAGCAGATGATGCCGTGATTGCGTAGCAAGCCGCTCTTGGCTCTGATTGCCCCAAAGTATCCCTTCGGGATTTCGATATGGATTCCTGTGTGGAATGTACATCTTCCGCCGGCCGGAATGTAATTCCCCTTCGACGCATATAGATCCATACCGGCGTCGTCCTGATGCGCATAGGTCGGCGTCTTCGCGCCCGGCTCTTTCACATATCGCACGCGGCTGTCTTTGAACTCTGCGCTGTTCAGGATCTTTGCCGCGAGCTGTTCCTGAATGCCGTGCATGTCTTCGTGCTGCTGCATGAGAGCGCCTTGGAGAAACCCGCGCCAGTATGCGCAGGCCGTATTGTTCTTGTCTCCCTCCGCGTCGATGCGCTTCATTGCCATATCTACCACAGTCGTTTTTTCTTCGTACATTACCGCTTTCCTTTCCCATTGTAGTTGAACTTCTTGATATATGGGTGACGCTCGAAGAAAGATTCGAAGTTTTTTCCGTATGCTTTCTTCAGAACCCGGTCAATCTGCTCCTGCTTGTAGTCTGCGTCATCGCAGTCTGTCCACGCGTCTCCGTACTCTTGGTCGAGTTCCATGACGCGCCGCGCGATTTTTTCAAGCCGTTTCTCGCCGAAACCTTCCTCGTAGAGGGCGATGCCAAAGAAGTCGGCAGCTTTTTGAAATCCCGTATCCATGCCAATCGTCAACGCGGTTTGTCTTGCGATGACCTGCTTTTGCGCATAGGTCAGTCCGTTTCCCATCAGCATTCTCCTTCCAGATAGCACGAACGGATCGTGCTGCCGTCCCAAAGTGTGAACTCAACCGTATAGAATCGCCCCTTCGGATGCACATATATGACCTTCCCGTAGAGCGTTTCTTTATCTGCTGGTCTGCCGCTCGGCTTGTCCGGCGAGAAATTAACGAGCCGTTTTACGGTTTGTCCTACTTGTACCACTTTTTCTTCCTCCGTCCTGCGGCCGGTAGACCCGGCCGTCTTTGTATGCTTTGTATCCCGCCTTTATCATGCTTCGGATGGTATCGTCATCGTAGATGCAGGACTCATGTTCCGTCATCATCATGCCTTTCCCATCCAGCGCGCGGACAATCTCAAACTTCATTCCGTTCGTCCTCCCGCGCGCTTTCAATAAGATCTCTCAGCGTGGTTTTTCGGTAGTCTTCCCTGATGAATGCAGCAATGGGGGCTTCTTCCGGCGAATCTTCGATTTCTTTCAGACACTCATCGTGGATATACGTAGAGAAGCCGTCATACCATATCGTGTCATCGATATAAATCTCGCCGGCGCACCAAGCGCAGCTGGCGGTAGGTGCTTCTTGCTGCACGTCAACGTACATCATTGCTTTTCACCGAGTTCTCTTTCTGAGACGAATTGACGAGCATCATGTTTTCACGCATTTCATTCCTGAGTTTTGTATATCCCGGCATGTCTGGAGTATGTTCCTCTGCGCAAGCCTGATGTACACAATATCCTGAGATGAAATAACTTCCATCGTCGAAGTAGAACGATTCTTCGTCTGATATTTCCTCGCCGCACAGTTGGCAGTGCGTGCTAAAAGCCTTATCCCGATATTCTTTTAACATCCGTCTCTCCTTCCAAATCTCCGACTGCTCCCATGCGAATCGATTGCAAAAGTGCCTGTACTTCCTGCGGTAATTTTGCCTGTTCGCGTTCTCTCTGCTGAACCGTTCTAAATGACCTTTGAATATTTGATGCCACAACGCTTTGCAATGAATCTGCATCCAGTAATGCCCATTCACTAAGCTGTTGCGGACTTCCGACAATGCGTTGAAGCGTAGGGCTCAGTTTGTCGAACTCTTCCTGCGCACCATATATGCCATTCCGGCACGCAGCAGATATTTTCGCCCACGCTTCCATCTCGGAAAGGTCATCGTCTTGCAACAGTTTTCTCATCTGTTCCTTGATTGTGCCAATGTTAGGTGGGAACTCTCGGTTGCTTGCCACTATGATAGATTTCACAGCTGCAGCGACGAGCCTCGGATCATCATCCTCAAACATCGATGTCCACAGGTTGATTGTGGTGGTGATATCCGAATCTGACACATTCCTGTAGAAGTTTGGATAGGCCGTTCGTAGCACAGCAAGGATTCTTCTTGTTTCGTCTCTTGTCATACGTCCTCCCGTAAAAATGGATTGCTGCTGGATGCTTCACGCAATGACTGGCTTGTGTTTCTTAAATTACACTGACTACCACCACGGTCCTGTGCCCTAGCCAGCCACGAAGTTATGAATGCGCGGACTCCACGCTGGGTTTTTCGTTTCGCCGTGTTTGATTCGCACCAACCTGCCATCTTGCGAAGTTCTTGCATAACGTCAACGGCAGGGTAAAGTACACTCCACTTAGTCACATCTTCTTCCGTGATATCGAAGAAAGATTTGTCGTTCAGAATGAGCGAGATTACAGGCGGCGTGGAGGCGGATTTTTCCGGCTCCGCGCAGGAAGTACCGTTTGGTACTTCTTCTATCTCTTTCTCTATACTCTTATCTCTAATCTCTTTATCTCTATCTCTATTCTCTATCTCTGGTGTAACAATGTTCGCGGTCTGTTCGCCTTGTGTTACATTTTTATGGGAAACATCAATCCTGCGAGAACGGACGTTTCTCATGCGGGAAGCTGCATCCGTTTCGCTCCCGACAAGATTTCTGTGATCTGTCAGGACAAGTGTTCCGTCAATATCCTCATAAACAAGCCCAAACGCCTTGTATAGGTTGAGTGCTACTCGGATTGTATCTGCAGAAAACCACTTTAGGTCACGCTGGATTTTCGGAATGTCGTATTTGATAACGACCTCGCCGATCTGTCGAGATAAGCGGCCATCGGTATTGATGGTCTTGAGGCAGAGCATCTGATAAAGGACAACGCAGTTTGCGCCATCTGGCTGTGACATGAAATAGTCGATGGTGTCGGAGGTCATAAAATTCTCTTTGAGCTTCATCCAGTAGAATCGTTTGCCTGTAGACAATCAAGATTCCTCCGTTTCTGCCATGGCAGGTCTGGCTACAACCCAGAGTTTTTGCTTGGCTGCAATGTCCATGATGCACCCAAGGTCTTCCTCTGTTAATACCCCAAGACAAATCGCTTGTGTGTCCGGATGTTCAAAATCTGCCACGCAATCGCAATCATAAAGCCATGTTTCAAATTTCAATTCCATGTTCTCACCTCCCATCAAAACGGCAGATCATCCGCATTTTCATCCAGCATCGTGAACCCTTCTGGAACATCAGATGCCGGTGCAGGCGTAGCTCCACCGGGTTTTACCGCACCGTCTGTCTGCTTGCCGCCGCAGAAGTAGACTCGGTCTGCCTCGATTTCAGCGTTACGGCGCTTATTCCCCTCTTTGTCTGTCCAGTTGCGGATCTTGAGCTTGCCATCGACGATAGCCATGCTGCCCTTGTCGAAGTATTTCCCGACAAATTCAGCCGTCTGATTCCATGCGTTCACGTCGAGGAAGTCTGTCTCACGCTCTTGCCCTTGCGCGGCATAGTCGCGTTCGACGGCGAGCGTGAAGCTCGCCACGGACTTGCCACTCTGCGTCACTCGCATTTCCGGCTTCTTTACAATTCGTCCCTGAATGGTGATTCTGTTTAGCATTCGTCTATCTCCTTAACTCATTTGCATCCCCGTCGCGCCGCTGGTGGCGCTCTATCCGTCGTTTGTTGCTCTCTCGCCTAATTTCACGTCTACATTCTTTCCCCGCTCATACGTCCTTCAGCCGCCCCTCATGTCATTAAGCGAGTATTAGGACTAAGAGGATGATGCCGAGCAAGATCGTGCATGCGCCGAGACTGATATATCGTAGGCGTTCTATTGACGTGCTTTCACTTTTTGCTATGATGCAAAATATGCATCCGCAGATAAGGCAGATCGCATCTGCTATCAGGGCTAAAACTCTTGGCAGCAGGTTCATCTGACGCATTTTCTCCCTTCCTTTATGAGTTCGCCGCGGCGCTTTGTGAAGCCTGCCGTGGGCGTGAACCGCATGCTCTCTTTTGCGGCTTTCGCTTTCCGTGAATTGTTTTCCCTTTGAAACTCGATGTAGTCCGGGCATTGGCTGTGGCAGCCGATCTGTCTGCGTTCACAGCCTTTGCACGGAGCATTGATAATTGCAGCCATTATTCCACCTCCATCATCGGCAGAAGTACATTCCGTCCTGATGTGCCACGATTTCAGTCCCCTGAATATATTCCGATTGGAATATCACGTCATCTGGGAGCAGCTTTTCTCCAAGGAGGACACGTTCAGCGCAGCGGTAGGCGCGTTCTACAGCATCCTTCTCATCCGGTTCTGATGCTCGATCCTTCCAAACGACGCCTGTCTTGTCGAAAGTGTTGTATTGCAGCGGCTGGGTCAGAACCTCTTCCATGGTGTCTGGGTATCTTGGGTCCTTCATGCGGTTCAAGATCACATTCCCGACCATAATCCGCGTTTCATCGCTGCACTCGTCCCCACCGGCTTCTGCGTAGATTGCGCGTGCCAGAAGTTCAAGGTCATACGGGTCATCGGTGATGAAGCCGCCAGCCCCGCCGATACCGTCCTTGGTGTGCGGCGGATGGCAGAACTGGTATGTATCCGATTCAGGTTCTTCATCGTCCGCAGGTGCTGCTGGCTCTGATATCTCTTGACGTTCCTGCATCTCTTGATCTTCCATCGACTCTTCAGCGGTCTCCTGCCGTGCGTCAGGTTCCGCTTGAATGTTGGATATCGCCGTTTCGATATCATCTTGGAAGATCAGCAGCGTCACCGACAAGAGCGTCAAGATGATACAGGCGCAGAAGAGAAACTTTCTCATGACGCCTGTCCTCCGTTTGCTGATTCGGCGGCGAGCAGCTTCTGCTTCTCTCTGTAATATCGGCTATTTTGGGCGCACAGCCCCGGATTTGCTGCGTAGTATGCTCGTTTCTTGGCTTTGATTTCTTCTGCATGCTCTTCGTAGTAACGGCGGTTGTACTCACGTCTGTCTCGATTTTTCTCGCGTTCCGCTCGTCTTTTCGCTGCCGGCTCCGGGTCATAAAAACCCAGATGTTTGAAGCTCGCCACGTAGCAGCTGTGGCAGCAGTAATACGTGATAGCCTGCCGTTTCCCGTCTCTAGGAACCTGACGCATGAACGGTGATGCGGCGCTTGTAATGACCGACTGTCCGCAAGTCCCACACGGACGGATCAGCGTCAGCCGTCGGTCAGTTTTCCGTCTTACACTCATACTGTTTTACCAGCCGTTCCAAGTAGAACTGTGCTTTCTTGAGGTCTTCCACCGGTTTCCCCTTGAACGGATGCCGCCAGATGTATTTGACGGTCTGCCATGCCAAAACTGCAGCCAACGGGTCATCCCACCCTTCAACCATCGCATTCAGCGCATCGATGCACTCAATCGAGCCTTGGCAATAATGAGTCGGATGTTCAACGGCATTTTCGGTCGGCTTTTCATCAACGTCCTGATTCATGAATGCGTTGACCTGCACCATCGGTTTTCCTGCCTGCGTCATTTCTTCACAACCTCCGTTTTGTAATACCTGCATCCGCAGTCGACTGCGCCACCGAAGAACTGGCTCGACGCGTTGCAGCAGGTATATTTGTCCCAAGCGTTGCAGCCCATGCACGTTCTCTGTTCAGTGACAGGTTCCTCACGTGCAGTCATTGCCGTTGTTCCTTTTCGTTCTGACATTTCTCATCATCCTTCCGTTCAAAGAATTTGCATCCGCAGTTGACGAAATCCGCACGGTGTGGACTGTCTCCGTTGAAGCAAACCCACGCGAACGGTTCCCACCATCTGCATCCTTCACACTTCCATCTCACTGAGCTTTCCCCCTGATAAAATATCTCTTGTACCGCGTGGCGTCACCGAAGCGGTCTGTGGCCGTCTCCCAGATATCTTCGACTTCGTATCCATGCCGGTGCTTCAAGTCCCAGATTCTAGCTCCAAGACGCGTCGTGCCAATCTCTATGGTTGCTTCCATCTGGGTGATGGAGCCGTGCTGCTTGCAGTAGGCAACGATTCTTTCGCAGTCGTTCATCCCATTCTCCTTTCTAAACGTCCACCCAGTTCCGGCAGAGCATCGCGAGCGAAACGTATGCGATTGCTTCGTTCTCAACCTCTACCCAGAACTTCCCATACATGCTAACTACGCTGATTTCATAGACTTTTCTGTGTTTCAGGCCATGGTAGCCTGTTTTCCCGATATACCGCATCCTGATTTTGCTGTCCTTTGCAACCACCGAAAACACCTCCCTATTGACACTATACCAAACGCCCCAAGTCGAATATGTCGCGCCCCAAAAGCCCCACACGTGTCTGCGTGTGAGGGCTTTCCTTGAGTCAGGATCTCCTCACCACAAGCTCGTCTGCGTCGTTTCTGTGACCGCTGCGCAGTTCTTCACGCTCTGTTCGTAATAGCTCGGTTTGAGTTCCACACCCACAAATCTGCGCCCGTTCTGCAAGGCCACAACGCCCTCAGAGCCGATACCCATGAACGGGCTGAGAACCGTATCGCCCGGATTTGACCAGAGATTCAGCGCACGGCGGATGACTGTGAGCTGAAGCGGCGCAACATGCTTCTCATCCTTCTCATCCCGGCAGGACGTTGCCTGCAAGGTATCGGACGGATTGATGTCTGTCCAGATCGGCGAAGCATACCGCTGCCAGATGGAGACTGGGAATGATTCATTCGTGTGCTCGACACGCTCCGGATTCTCCCCCGGCTTCCGCATAGCGACAACATAGTCAGGAATGCCCTGCCGTGACATGCAGGAATCTTTTTTGAGCTGTTTGTGCAGAAGCCCCAGCGCCTTTGTGCGCTGCATGGCGATCACCGGGTCTTTCCAAATGCATACCTCGGAGTGGTAGATAAAACCTGCTTTTTGGAACGCACGAATCAAATCGCCGCGGAAGTCCTTGATTCCGATATACCCGTCGCGTTCCTTGGATGTAGGAAGATTCATACAGTGGACAGCCATGATCCGCCCCGGCATCAGGACGCGGTACAGTTCTTTGATGATGAAGCTGAAGTGTTCGAAGAACTCAGCGTCAGATTTGCAGTTGCCGAGGTCTCTTTCGCTGTTCGAGTATGTGTAGAGCGATGCAAACGGCGGCGAATAAATCTCAAAGTGGATACTGTTGTCCGGGATACCGGGCAGGATCTCACAGCTATCGCCGTTATAGATGGCGTAGCGATCGGTGATGACTTCTTTCTTTACGAAACTTTCAGCCATGCTGGTACATTCATCCTTTCATTTGCAAAATAGTTTTCTGTGATTCTTGTGGTGTGCCGCACTTCGGCACTGAGGATATCCTTTGTGTACTTCACAAGCTCCTGCGTCAGCCGGATTGCGTCGGTCTGCTTTCGCTCGATGTTTGCCTTGACAGCGCCTTCTGCGTCGGAGATTACGATGTACACGTCGACAGGGTTCGTCTGCCCGTATCGCCAGCACCGGCGTACAGCCTGATAGTAGGCTTCGAACGAGTCCGAAAGTCCGACGAATACCTCCCGGCAGCAATGCTGCCAGTTCATCCCGTATCCGTAACAGGCTGGCTTCGTGATAAGGATTTTGCGTTCTCCTTCTCGCCATCGGCGTTCCAATTCGATTTTCATATCATCAGGTGTCGATCCACGGATAGAGAACGCCTTATCTCCAAGCAGCCGTTCCAATTCATCCTGCTCCGCGTTCAGGTCACACCACAGGATGCATGGGGAGTCTTCGCTTGCAGCAATTTCAGCTGCTTTTTCCGTGCGCACATCCATGCTGTCCCGTCTGGCCCTGCGGCGTTCCATCAGTGACATCGACACCTGCGGAAGGAATCCAATCTGACCGTCATCAGCTTCGATTGTGTCCGACCGGCAGACGATCTCATGCAGGCGAAGTTCAGGGAGGTCGAATCCAGCCATTTCATACCCAAGATCTGACGGCTTTGTCATACAGCACGCCCAGCTCGCAACCCACGCGAAGAACGCTTCCTGTGCATGGCCTTTCAGCCGCCATTTCTGCGTTTCGCCTCCGTCATGCACAAAATAGGTTGCCAACATCTCAGTCCGGCTCATAATGCCCAGGAACTCCGCGTGGTTGCCAAGCTCCACATAGTCGTTCGGTGACGGTGTCGCCGTGCAGCAGAGCTTGTACGGAGTGAATTTGAACATGTCAATCAGCGCTTGCTTCGTTGCACTTGTGTAGTCCTTCAGGATACTGGATTCGTCGAGAACCACGCCAGCGAACGCAGAAGCGTCGAAGTTGCTGATGCGGTCATAGTTGGTGGTGTAAATGCCAATATCGGTAATGGCGTCCATGTCTGGTGCGTATGTGGCTTTGATGTCGAACTTCTCACCTTCGCGTACCGTCTGATGTGCAACACTCAGCGGCGCGACCACAAGGACGCTTCTACCGGTGTGTTCACAAACCTTTTCCGCCCACGAAAGCTGCTGAATCCCCTTACCAAGACCGCAGTCTTCAAACAGAGCGGCTTTCCCCTTTTTCAACGCCCACCGAACGATGTCCGCTTCGTACTGAAACAGGTGCTTATTCAGATCTGTGCATTCGAATCCGGCATCGACCGCAACATTTTGCTTTGATTTCAGAAATTCCAAATAGCTTTTGTTCATGTGTTCTCCTATGCAAACACAGTATCGTCCAAGACCTGTGCGTTGTCCGTGATTTTGACTGTCATATCGTCCGTCAGCGTGATAATGACTTCCGCCTTGGATGCTCCAAACGGAAGGAATCCCGATCTATACTCTTTGCAGACCATCCGTTTCCCATCTTCCATCGTGAACTTGTTCCCGCTTAAATCCTTATACACGCAGTCTGGATTGCACGTTGCGAGTTTTGCGTATCTTCCGATAAACGTCGGGGACAGCTCTGCATACTTCGGGTACTCTTTCACGAAGCGTTCATATTCCACTGGAAACAGTCTTTTGAATTGGTGCAGGAAATTTGGAACCATTTCATCCGCATATCCCGTGATAATTTCTCCACACATATTGCGTGGTTTATATCCAAGTACGTTGTTCAAATTGTCCGGTGTCAGCATTGGTCTGTCCACTAGTAAATGTTGATTTGTGAATATCGACGTTGATGCGTTCAGTCGGCGTCCGTCCAATTTGAGGTCAACGTAAGGAAGATTCAGATACGCCATATCTCCAATGCGAATTACATACCAATGGGATGGGTATTTAAGAAGGCGATATTTTTCAGAATGCCGTGCCATGTTCGTTACACTGTCATAGAGTCTGCTCTGCTTTGTGCCGCCATCCACTTTTTCAACTCTGCCAAGTTCACACCGTTGGTTGAACGGTATGGTAACGTTCAGGCATTTCCCTTCGTGGTATGCGGAGCATTCCTGCGTGTGATCGCAGAAAATATATTCTGCCCGAAGCCGGTTATTTCTTTTTCCTTCTCCGTAGAGAGCAACGTTTATGAGCGCCATTTATTTTATTCCTTTCCCAAGAGAGCAGAAGCCGTCGTTTGGCATGACCAAATTACTTGCGGAGCAAAAACCGCAGTCCACAAATATACCACGACTGGAAACTTCCACACGGCGTCCGCCACAGTCCTTACAGCGTGTAACCTGTACTGCGTCCACTGCCGGCAGTCGGCTGATCTCGGCAAACGCAGCGGCATAGTCTACGGATGTCCGGCGCACGATTTCGAGCGCATCTTCCTTGAAAATCATCTGCTTGTCCATCATGTCTCGCCGTCCTTGATTTCAGCCAGCCAGAATTTGCGTGCGCAATCCTGACATGAAATACCATCAGCAACTGGACCGCAAAGTTTGGCTCCAACAGCTCCATCGATACATTCTCCAAGCACAGCTGGACAAATATCTATGATTCCGCATTCTCCAATTGGTGCATTCGGGAACATCTTCAAGAACTCACTCTGTCTCGTTCTGGCCGGGTGCTCTTTTGCCCACTGCTCAACAGCCGCAACGCACTTCTCCGCGTTGTCGGCAATTGCAATCATATGGCATCCGTTGGGAAGCCACTCCAACGGGCATCCTTCGCATGCGCTTTCCAGATTCTCCTTGGAATCAAAATATTCGCACATTCTCTTGTATTCTTTGATATACGTCACAGCATCCATTTTCCATCCTCCTACATCCAGACCATATCGCATTTGTTGTCCACGCAGTCTCGCAGGATCGCCTTGAAATCCCGGAACATCGCGCAATCGATCCGGCCGACATAGCCGTAGCAGATGTTGTCATCGTAGTCCCCGATGACTTTCAGGATATCCTTGCAAGCTCCGTATCTGATTTTTCCATCACAATCGCTTTCAAGCAGGAAATTCACGACTTTCACAGGAAGGTCATTTTCCGTAATCAGCCTGATAGCATCCGTATCCCATTCCGTGTAGAACTTCTTTTCTTCATCTGGCCGCATAGAAACCGGCGCTTTATCCAACTTCATGTAGTGGCTGTAGAACGGTTCTCCCATGAGTTCGGCTACCTTGTTCCGCAGCCGCGCGAAGCCGCTGTATCCGAGGTCGATACCCCGACCGGTTTTCTTGCATTTAATCGTTACGCCCATTTTCACGTTCCTCCTTTGGCTCCCCGTAGTTGCAGAATCCGTCCGGTTCTGGATCATCCAGCCCGCGCCTATTTGCGCAGTACGGGTCATTTTCGTTGTTCACGCCGAAGTATTTGCAGTCTTTGCAGCGCGTAATCCGGACAGCATCAATAGTTTGGCAAACGTCAACAACACCGCTCACCTCATCCAGTGGGCAAAGTATGGTGTACTCATTGTCATATAACATGTCAATCAGCCTGTCGGCGTCGATCAATCGCATTTTCGTCACCTCCGTCATCTGTCTTCTTGCTGCGACTGTAATGGATCATCGTGAATATTGCAAAAAGCGCGATCCACCAATGTCCAAATCGTTCAGCCAGCCAGCACCAGGCCATAATATTGATGATGTTGTTAAGTGAGGCAAGCTATCATTCGCTACCTCCGTCCATCCTTGCACCGCAATGTGGGCAATACTCACTGTCTCCCATCGTTTCGATATGGCAATGGCTGCACTCACAGGTCAACCCAAAATCATCGTTATGCATGATCCAATGTCCATACACCACCCGCACTGCATCGGCGGTTCGCTGGCGCAGCAGAAGTGTTTTCACACGCTGAGGTGTCCAGTTCGGATTTTCCGCATTGCAGGATTCAAAGTCTTTCAGCGTCTCTGTCCTGCTGATAAATTCGTCAGGCATGGTCGGCCTCCTTTCGCGTCAGCACCCACAATTTTCCGGCTATTTTGAGCCAGTAAAGCCAGTCCTCCACGATCGCATCAATCACCGCAGCAGCTTTTTCGTGCGGCATGGCAAGTATCGATTCAGCCGAAAGTTCCGTGTTTTCGTCCTCCATCACGGTTTCGTAAAGCTTTGAGCGGATCGGGATGCGGCAGTATTTTTTCTGCCCATCAAGCTCACCACGAATGACTTCACTCATCTTTTCTGCCCTCCATCGCCCGCTCGGCTTCCTCTCGGGTTAAAAATACGGTTTTGCCAAACTCTGATGGGAAAATGCTGAAATCGCAGTAACCGCCGCTCGCGATAAGCCACACTTTATTTAGAGCGTTACCGCCATATCCCTTTATCCTTCTGGTGCAAATCTCGTCGTGCACAGCGTTATCTGTCCCGAGAACGCGATTGTTTGTATAAACCGTATCCCCCACCTTGCACGGCAGGACGATTACGCGCCCGGCCTTGTCGGCCTCGGCAAGCTCGCGGAGGCGGGCAACGCCCTCCTGCTCCGCATCACGCATTACGATGTACCGTCCTTCCGCGTCTGCTTGCGCAAATTCGGCACAGCGCTCCGGCGTTAGCCCCGTGTCCTCGTAGGCTGCGAGACGTTCAACCACGACATTCCCGTCCAGCTGTGAACATCTCGCTTCGCCCGTTTTAAGCCTTATTGTGCATCGTTTCATGCTTTTCTCCTTCCTCCGGCGTTCCCGGCAGCGGCATCCAGTGGGTAACGCAATATCCGTTGAGCGGAGCGTCTTCAATTCCAATCAGCGCGTTAAGGGTCATTCCCGCTTCCTCTCTCCTGATGTGCCATATTTTTTGATGGGCATCGAAAAGAGCAGATGAAACAAACTCTTGATCGTATGGCGAATCTACGTCATCGTATGTTGATGTCGGATACCGAGACTCCAAGACAGTTACGATGCAAGGAACCCATCCATACTTGTCGGTTGCTTTAGGCAAGCTTTCTTTGACATCGATCCACTCCGGCATCTGCGCAGCAAGTGTCTCAATCTCTTTGGCCGCAGCTTCCGCAAGTGATCCGCCGTGTTTTTTCAATTCCTGCAAAATCTCTTGTTGCTTCATTTTTCAGTTCCCCCCGAATCGTACTTCGGCATTTCCGCCCACGCGATCACGCCGTCCCAATCGCCGCGTCCCTCCAATCCAAACGCATGGTTTCCCCAATCGTCGGTATCGGCGCAGCACACGTCTTTGTCCACTCCCCACTCGGTCGCGACCAAGATCTCCTGCTCATCATTAGGCATCGGGCAGTCGAACATATACTCTGGGATTTCAAAATCCGAATAGCCATGCTCGGAAAATTCAGTTTTTTCCGCATCCGTCAGGGGTCGGTCTTTGATTTCATGCCACAATACCGGCTCGACAAACTCTCCCGTTGTGCTGCCGTCCCGCCTCACAGTGTGCTTTAGTGCCTTGTGCTTGATTAGAGACAGAAGCATTTGAACCTGAAGGTTCATGAACCACTTTCGATTCCAAATTCTCCCGTTCCAGTAGATGTTTTCTTGCAGCACCAAATCGTCCAGCGACCGAATGCAATCGCCTTTCATGTATTTTGGTTTACTCATTTCCGTTTCTCCCATTCCAATCCGCCAAACATAGTGGTTTGCTCCATGTTCAGCCCATTTTCTTGCACCCGCCTCCGGTTCGTAGCCGGCTTATATTCCCGTTCTGGGTTGAGAACGTCTATCGAACAAAATTCGAAGTGCGGGCAGCGGCTCAGCTGCGTGATCTGACGGTCAACTCGAATTTCGTCTTTTGGCTTACACCAAATCATGTCATCATCTTGCAGAAAAGCATTTGCGCAGTAGCGGCAGTATTGCTTCATGATGCACCCCGTCACTTGAAAATGACCATTGCGGAGTAGGTCTCCACCAATCTATATCCGGTATATGTAGCGCAATACTGATACTGGATTTCGATGTCTTCGTCATCATGGTTTTCAAGCACTGCATTCAGATCACGTTGAAGATCTTTTCCACTTTCTTCGGTATAAAATTCGACCCTCATTTCTTCTCCTTCTTGTTCAGCAGATAATCAACACGGATTGCCCGCGCGAAACCGTTGGTCGGTGTTTGCCCGTTGTGTGTTGGTGTTTTATCCAGCGCTGCCCGGCAGAGAGACAGGCATCTTTCGCAGACCGCATAGCCGGTGGCTGGAGGATTCTTCCCGCACTTCTTACAAAGGGTCACGCCGTCCATAAGCGACTTCGGGGTAGTGCCATTCCGCCACTTGTGTTCGTTCGACGCCAACCGCGATTTTGCGGCGCATTCCGAACAGGTTCTGTATCCCGGACGTGCTTTGCGTTTCCCACAGGCCGTACACAAGCCTTTCGCCGCCCGTTTTTTCGCGACCGCAGATGCTTTCGCGGTCTGACGTGCGATCCGCTCTTTCGACGGCTTGTAATATTTGCGGACGTAATCATTGATGCAATCCGGATACGGGCAGTTAAAGCAGTCATTCTTCTTGCATTCCATGTTGTTTAGCCCTCGGCATGGCAGTGACACATTTCCACAGCGGGACTCCGACCGGTTCTTTGCTCCATACAGGGAATCTAGTGATCGTTATTCCTGGGCAGATTTGTTCCGGGATGGCGCAGACATATGCCCGAATCTCAATTTGCACTGTTCCGTCTTCGTTTTTGTAGACATGTACCCAATCTGTTGGGACGTTGTCTCTCAGAACAGCTTCATATGATTCATCACCGCAATCAATTTTTGAAAAGACGAGTTCCTGAAACAGCAGGGCCAGCTTGCGCCTTTTTCTCAAATCGGCACATTCCGGAACGTCTGTCTCCATAAAAATTCCGGCTTTGTTCGCAAGTAGGGTATATTTCACTGTGTCTTTCCTCCATCAAACAGGAGCGGCTTTCCGTCAGCATCGACCATCACGCAGACGCCACCGTAATCGCGCAGAATCAGATACATCACGTTTGTTTCGGTATCGACGTACACTCTAAGGGTGGAATAATTGTCTTTGATGACCCGTCGGAACCGCGGATGGTCATTGGATTCTACGGCTGACGTCCCTGAAACGCTTTTGTAGCTGTCAACCGCCGGTGCAACACAAACCGCAAGAAACACTATGAGTAACACCACCAGAAGAACGCAGGTTGCTGCGAAAATCTTGTCACTGAGTTTCATTCGGATTCCTCCGCGTCGTAGATCGTGCCGCAAACTGTCACTTCAAGGCACGCGCCCAATATCCGATGTCCAGCGTAAAACGCGCAGGTGTCGAAATCCCACCGAACCATATGCTCGCCTTCTTCGCCGAGGATATGAACCAAGTCTCCCTCATACACGTCTTTCCCGTCTGCGTCATCGTATCCCGTGTACTGCCCAACTGTTGTAGGTTCAACCTCCACGGCCGTGTTGAACGGTTCCCCGTTATCGATGAAGAATTTCCCCTGGCACGGACGGCCACTATTCTCTACGCGCCCAATCGGATAGCCGTACACCCACTCACCAGTGCTTACCGACTTGCCTCTAAACGTAATTTCTCTCAATTGTTTTCCTCCTATTGTTGATTCAAACCTCAACGCACTCATTCTGCCGGATATTCACGCGATGCCCATTCACATCGATCACATATCCAACCTTTTTCGCGATGCCCTGCAATTTGTATCTCTCCGCCCGATACTCCCGCCCCGTCACCGGCCGGAAGTCCTGAAACAGGTCTTCCAACATGGTGGTCACGCGGATACTCACAATGTCATGCGCCGGCGGCTCCCGCTTATACCCGTCAGGCCTCTTTGGCATCATCCCGTTCGCCGCTCGCCATTTCCCCGCGCACTGCCTGCTGCAGAAGTTCTGGCCGCTTTTGCTCCGCATCCGGTACTTCGTTTCTACCTTCCCACAGTACGCACACTGAAACGTAGTCAGCGCCACTCTCTATCACTTCCCTTCCACTCGCCTTACCAGATTCTTCGTGCAGTCGATGCCAAGCATCAACGTATCAAGCTCACTCTGCACGTCCACGCCCTGCGCTTCAAACCACTCCCCAAGCTCCCACTTGAGTTCCTGCGCTTCCTGCGCCGTCTCCGCCAGCTTATGCAGCCTATATCTGATTCCCAACGGTACTCTCATCCCCAAAAGCACATCCTTCCCTATCTCGTAAGCTCTCGCTTCGCTTATCTACCTGCACTATACCAAACGCTCCAAGTCGAATATGTCGCACCAAAATCAGGAGATTCCGGACCGCATCCGCCTTTGCTCTGCTTCCTATCTGCACCCTATCCGCCCCATGCCCGAAGGGTTCCTTCTATGTTGCCGTAAGGCAACCGCGCAAATTTTATTTTTTGGGGTTCCCTCTATCCAATTCCGATTTTTTCGCCCCAGTTTTGGAAATACCCCCTCCCCCCCCTCTGCATCCGGGCCAAAAGAAAGCGCCGGCCAGAGCCGACGTTGTGAAAACAAATATGAAAATCCACACAGCAGAGAACGAACCGACTTTGCGAAAGCCGCGGCCGGTTCAGATCTCCGATGGTTATAAGCAAATGGTGTTTTGAACCGAGTTGAGAGACGGATTTGGGGACGAATTGTGGAACGTGTGGGCGAGGGGGAGTGCTATTGGCCTTTCCGGAAAAAAGAGCGCAACAGGACTTGTAAAATGGGGGGTGCCTTGCAAGGATTGACGCGTTTCTTGCATTTCTGACGGTATCCCGTTTACATTATGGCCTATAATGGAAACATCATGCGCATATTTTTGCATGATTTCTTGCAGAATCATGCAGAACTCGGAACTTTTGGCGAATTTTTGCATGGTGTGCACGGCTTGCTGTAGCCAATGGCAGACGCTGGGCAGGCCGCGGGGGCTGTCGATGCCTGATTTTGCTGACTGAACAGAGCGGAGCCGGGGACACTTCCCCCGCGTTGTTGTTGTGGGGTGCTGTTGATGGCGAATGCAATCGCATGCGTGGCGTTGGGTGCTGCTGGTTGGGCGTGCATGCGGTTGGATGGTGTAGGCTTTGCGTGGGTTGGGCTAGGTGGCGTGGGGTGGTATGATGCTATGGTATACTGTAGTATACTCGGCTGGGCGAAAAACACACGCGCACGCACGACACGCGGGCACGCATACGCGACGCGGGCGCACGCGCGCGCGTATATAATATAGTGTGGTGCTGTGCGTGCTGTTCGCGGCGTGGCGGGGCTGTGGGTGGCTCTGGCGGGGTGCTGGTTGGGGGTGTGTGGGCGTGGTGCGGTGTTAGGGGCTGCGTGTAGGCCTTGGCAGGCGGTTAAGCCTGCGCAAGGTAGCGGGCGCGGATCTTATCAATACGCCTTTGCACGGCGCTTTTGCTGGTGCCGATGGCGGCGGCGATGGTGCGGACGGTGTGCCCGTCGGCGAGTGCCTGCATGATTTGGCGATCGAGATTGTCGGCGGCTGCGGCCTCGATGGCGGCGCGGGTGATGGCTGCGTCCTCGGGGCTGCTGACGGGGGCGGCGGTGACGCTGGGCAGGCTGTCGAACGGGGTTTGGGTGTACTCGCTGCTGTCGGCAGGCCGGATATCCAATGCATAGATATCCGCCATGTTGGACGCGTGGCGGTATTCGGCGCGGGCGATGGTGTGGACGGCCTGCGTGCAGGCAGCAAAGAGGATGTGCGCGAGCGGGCGCGGCTCGTCGCTCTGCTCGTTGCGGGTGAGGGCGGAAGCGACGCGGGGCCATGCCTCGGCGGCGACGGTCTGGGCGTCGTCCGGGCATTTAATCCACGCGGTATCGGCTGCGCGGCCGGTAGCCTCTCCGCGGTGCTTGACGGTCCACGCCATGCGGATCAGGGCGGTAAACTGGGCTTCGCCGTCCATGGCTTCCCACTCGCGGCGGGCGCTCTGGGCGGCTCTGGCGGCTCTGTGCGCCTCTTTGAGGCATACGGCAAACTGTGCGCGGCTGCGGGTTTCGGGGAACTCTGCGACGGTGGCACGGTACAGGCTCCACGCCTGCCGCATGATCTGTGATTTGCTCATGGTGGTGATCTCCTTTTTCGGTTTTTGATGGTATGGGGCGGGGCCGCTTTGGTGCCCGGTGCAGCTCTGCCAGGGTGTCCGGGGCTGGTGTATCAGTCGGCCAGGTACGCGGCAGGGTTAACCGCTACGGCCTTTATAGCGCGGTTTACGGCGGCTTTGCGGTATCTCCTGTCCGTATCGCTGCCCCATCTATGGGATTCAAAGTGATCATTGATCCGCTCGATGTGGTCAAAATTCAAGCGGTTGCGCTCCATGCAGGCGCGGGCCATTGCCGGGGACCACTCGCCATAGGTTTCGAGCGCGTGCCGCTCGTCGGCGTTAATGTGCAGCAGGGGCAGGCGGTACGCCTGCTGGGTGGTGGTGCTCATGCTCTCACCTCCCCGGCAACGGTGAACTCTCCGGCCCATGCGCGGATAATTGATCCGGCCTCTGTCACGGCGGTGATCCAGCCGCTGACGTTCGCGGCCTTGCGGCAGTGGATGACGTGCCCGCGTCCGGCGTTGTAGTCGATTCGCAGTCCCTCGGCGGCTGCGGCGCGGATCTCGGCGGGCGTGTGCCATTGCGGGCGGTCCGTGGGGCTAATGTTGATAGGCAGGTTCTGCATGCTGTTCTCCTTTCAGTTCTCGGCGAAGTACCGGCGCAAGGTGGAATCTTCCGGGCTTTCTGAATCCAGCCATGCGTTAAACGCGCTGGGGTTTCGCTTTTCGAGTTCGTCCATGATCCAGCCGCGCGTGATCGCGGTTTCCGGTGATGTGCTGAGAAATTCCGTTGTTTCCCACGCTTTTAGAAGCTGCTCGTTCGTCAGTCCGGCGATGATTGCCGGGGCTGGTGCAGTTTCGTGTTTCATTGTGCAGGCTCCTTTCAGGTTGTCCCGGCGGCGTGTGCCGCCGGGGTGGTGGTTGGCGATTAGATGATGTACAGCGCGCCGTTGATCTCGGCGCTGATTGCTTCTTGCTTCATTTCGGCTTTGATCTGCTGGGCCAACGTCAGCACGTCGGGCAGGTGCTCGCGGAGCTGGTCGGCGGTGCAAGCGGCGTAAACGATGGTGACGGCCTCGCGTACCAGTCCGGCGGCGTCGCTCAACCAATAGCCGGTGCTCTGCTGGGCGGTAGCGCCGCCGAACATCTCGCAAAAGCGGCGGGCGACGCGCTCGACCTGGGCGGCGTTGTCGGTGGGCTTGTCGGTGTCCGTGGTGCTCGGCACGTACAGGGCGACGCGCTGCGGGAGCGTGATCTGTGCGGCCTGCTGCATGATCTCGGCTGGCTCCTGCGCTTCCTGCGTGGCTGCTTGTGCGTCGCGCTGCTCATGGAGATTGACGCGCAGGCTGTCCCACGCTTCGGCGGATTTCTTGCAGATTTCGCGGCGCTCCTCGCTCGTCGCGGGGTCTCTCGCTTCGCGCATAAAGTCAAGCTTGAGATGGAGACATGCGGTGCAGAGGCTCTTAAGCTCGCGGGAATCAATTTCGATGGTGTATTTCATGTTGTTTTCTCCTTTCCCTTGCAGGGCGTTTGTTGTTTCATTTGATGGCTTGATTATATCGTATGGTTTACCATATGTCAAATTCGGCAAAAAGTTCTGGTAAACCATATTTTATAGTATGGTCTACCATATAGTTTTACCAAAAGTTCCGATTTCTTCGGTTTTGGCTGTTTTTGTGGGTAAACCATACAAAATGCAAAAAAGTGCACAAAGGTAAACCATATATTTTGTACACTTTGCCAATGGTACAAACCGGTCCGCGCCGGTAGAATAAAAGGCAAGAGGCGAGCGAAAGCGAGGTTATACATTATATGTCCGTCAGAAACCCAAACAGCAAGAAGACCGATGCAGAGCGCAGAGCGCAAAACAAGTGGAGCGCGGCGAACAAAATCATATTGGCGGCCAAGGTAAGCACGGCCACGGGCGAGGCGTTCCGGGCGTGGTGCTCTGCGCGGGGGCAGACTGTCAACGCGGCGCTCTCGTCCTACGTCGCGGACTGCCTGCGGGGCGACGCGGACGGCGGCGCGGCTCCTGCGGCTGAGATCGTCCAGGCGGCGCAGCCGGGGCAGGCGGCAGGCGGTGACGGGCTGACGCTCCCGGCCAAGGTGGCGCGGCTCGCCCGGCAGGCGGCCAAGATGGCAGGCGACGCTGACGCGCTGACGTGGGTAACGCGGGCGCTGGAGGCGGCAGCAGGGGCGGAGATCGAGGCGCAAGAGCACCGGCGCGCGGCGCTGGATCTGTTGGAGATGGCGCGCAACGGTGGCAAGAGCGCGCCGCCTTCCGCGCCGTCGATCGCGCCGCCTGATAAAAAAATTGCAAGAGATCCCGGCGCGTCCTGCACGGTTCCCGGCGTGGGCGCGGTCGATTGGGCTGAGCGCACGGCCAGAGTCCGCCGGCTCCGGGAGGACGCAGAGCGGCAGAAGCATATCGCCGAACAGCCGCTCGTGGAAAATCCAGAACCTGAACAGACGGCTCCCGGAAATTCTGGGGACCTACTATCTGAACAGGCAGGCCCGAAAATTCCGGGAGACTGACGGCCTGAACAGGAACGCCGGAGAACTTGGGGTCAGATGGCTGCGCTATCAAAAAATCTAAAATCTGTAGTATTTTCTAGGGAAAGCTGGTATAATGAATCCAGGAGGCCGAACAGATGGGACAGTATGAAAAACTGCTGCTTGCGCTTATGAGTGGCGCGAAAGACCGAAACTTTCAGTTTTCCGACTTGCGGCTGATTCTTGACCGGCTCGGCTTCGACTGCCGGGTTCGCGGCGATCATTTCATCTACACGCGGGACGATGTGAACGAGATCATCAACATTCAGCCGGTCGGAAGCAAGGCCAAGCCGTACCAATGCAAGCAGGTGCGGCAGATCATCTTGAAGTACAACCTAGGGGGTGTTTTGAATGAAGTATGAAATCATCCTTTATTGGAGCGAGGAGGACAACGCCTTTATCGCAGAGATTCCGGAGCTATCCGGGTGCATGGCTGACGGCAAGACGATGCCGGAGGCGCTGCACAACGTCCAGATCGTCGCGCAGGAATGGATTGAAACTGCGCAGGAGCTGGGGCGGGAAATCCCCGTCCCAAAGGGCCGTCTGCAATACGCATAAAATGGAAAGCACTCCGTCAACTGCGACGGGGTGCTTTTGTTTCCAAATTGGTTAACCGAGTTAGATATAGTTATTAAGTGCTCAGAACCAAGATAATTATTAAGTACGCAAAAACCAAGAAAACCAAGGGAATTTCAGAAAACCAAGAAAATTATTAAGTGCCGGAGTTGGAGAAAACCAGAATAATTATTAAGTGCCGAAAAACCAAGAAAATTAGAGTCAGCCGGTCAACCATATAATTCCCAAAAGAAACCAGAAAAACCTGATTTTGATAGTGAACATCACAAAATTCGACACGCCCGGCATAGTGCGAATTGTCTGCTGCGCCGTTTTATACATCTTGTTGTGTATATTTATACGTTTTCAGTGTGGACTTGTCCACCCAAACAGGTGGACACCAAAGAGGTTAAAAGAAGTTTTCCCCCCACACCCCCCAATCAAGAAAAGTGTACTTGTTTCGCTTATATCCCCTAGTTTTTTTAAGGGTATCGTATAGCATGGTAGTACCCTGCTATGAATAAGTCTTAAAGTTTAATTTGGGAAGTAACGAATAGTAGAAGACTATAGCTTACGAATAAGTCTTAATATATTTTATATTACTTACTGGATGACATCCTGCGCGCATACGCGACACACGCGCACGCGTGCGCGCGCGTATAGGGAGAAAATATCTCCGGATTGAAGCGGGACAAACGTTAAAAGCCCGTAGGTTAAAAGACAGAAAGACCAAAACAAACGGAGGTACTTAACCATGACGAACGCAGCAATCATTCTTGACGAATCCATCCGCCTGATGAACGACGGCATTCTCAAAGGCACGGGCCGCTTCCTTGACGTGGTAAACGAGGACGGAAGCACCGAAAAGCTCGAAATCCCTGAAGAAATCCACACGTTCAACGCCTGGAAACAGCGCGGGTTCATCGTCCGCAAGGGTGAACACGCCATCGCATCCTTCCCAATCTGGAAGTATGTCACCCGCAAGAATGCCTCTGACGAGCCGCTGGAGGCCGCAGAAGACGCGAACGGGTTCTGCTGGATGAAACTATCCCATTTCTTCACTGCGTCGCAGGTGCAGCCTCTGAGGGCGTGATTATGAAAATCGCGGGCGGCGTGGAGTCGGTTTTTACCGGCTCCGCGCAGGAAGTACCGTTTGGTACTTCTTCTATCTCTTTCTCTATACTCTTATCTCTAATCTCTTTATCTCTATCTCTATTCTCTATCTCTGGTGTAACAATGTTCGCGGTCTGTTCGCCTTGTGTTACATTTTATGAATAAATATCCGTATATATACAAAAAGCCGCCCCATCCGGGACGGCTTACTCTTTTGTCAGATCGGCACATATTTTATGTGATTTTCCGGGACAAATCACTTGTTCCTGTAGATATAAAGATAGATAGAAAATTTTCCTGAGATCGAGAAATTTATGGTTGACTTTTGCCACTGCATAATGTACAATTAAGCCATGGCAAAAAGGAGTGATGAAATGTTGCCAACAAAAGGCCGTCCAATTAAGGGGCCAAGCAAGCGAGACAAAAGTTTGCAGCTTCGCATGAGCACAGAGGAACTCGAAACGCTCGATAGCTGCGCGAAAGAGTTGCAAATATCTAGGACTGACGTTGTGAACAAAGGAATTTCTCTTGTTCGGGCTGAATTGGACAACAAAAAATAAAAATTCCCCGCGCTGCTCTTTCTTGGCGGACAGACAGCACGAGGAATCCCCACGACCTCACGGTCGAAGTGTAAATATTCTACTACACTTCCCGTGAATCGTCAACCACATTCACGGGGATTTTTATACCCTTTTCCAGAAATAGGTGCGACATATTCGACTTGGAGCGTTTGCTATGCTGGCAATAGGGATGAATCCCCACCGACACGATCAAAGGAGCAATTTTATGAATGAATTGGCGAAAATCATCCCTATCAACACTGAAAACCCTGAACGAATCACATTGTCCGCGCGTGACTTGCACGCATTCCTAGAAGTTGAAACAAAGTACGCCGACTGGTTCCCTCGTATGTGCGAATACGGGTTCGAGTTGGGGCGCGATTTCAACCTTCTCAAAATTGAGCGAGTTCAAAACGAAGGAAATCGAATGGTCAAACGTTTCGTCGATGACGCGGCAATCACCATTGACATGGCAAAAGAAATCTGTATGTTGCAGCGCAACGAAAAGGGCAAAATCGCCCGCCGGTACTTCGTAGAACTCGAAAAAGCGTGGAACAGTCCGGAGAAGGTCATGGCGCGGGCTTTGCAGATTGCAAACAATCAGGTGAAACAGTTGCAGGCGAAAATCGAAGCCGACGCGCCTGCCGTGTTCTTCGCAGAAGCTGTCACCGGCGCAGATTCAAACATCCTTGTCCGCGAGATGGCGAAGCTTCTTTCTCAAAACGGATATGAAATCGGCGGCAACCGACTGTATGAACAGCTGCGTCAGGAAGGGTATCTGATTAAGAACAAAGGCACGGACTACAACATGCCGACGCAGAAAGCCATGGAACTCGGTCTGTTCTTCGTGCGCGAAACGCCGCGAGTTGGAAAGGCTGGGACAGTGCTGGATAAGGTTGTACGCGTTACCCCGCGCGGTCAGAAATACTTCATCAACAAGCACGCGCCGAAAAAGGCGCTTCTGGAAAATTAACAGGAGGATTTAACCATGACAGTCAGAGAGATTTATGAACACACCCAGAACGTTGACAGCTGGATTCTCGGTATTGACGGTTATGCGTCAGCTGTCGATCTTGGAAATCCGGCCATTCTCGCCGGTATCGGGAATTATCATGTAAAGACGATCTACCCGGATGTGGATGATGGGAAGGTCGTTGTGGAACTGGACGTTGCTACGACTATCCAAACCGATTAAAAAAGTTCGGTTTTTCCGATAAGGGGCGGGACAAATCCCGCCCTTCGGTAGAACAAAAAATATAAGATAAACTACCGAACGGGGGAAGTTACATATGAAAAACTATTACAAAACTTCGGGAATCCACATGTTCCTGACCGGCGCTGCAATCGCCGCAATGTTCATTGTCATTCTGTGTGCGGATTCGTTGATCGAGTTCATTCTGTGAGAGGAGACGGTAAAATGGAAAGCAAGAAAGCAGCATGGCCGAAGTTCGGCGAATGGGTATACAACGCGCAGGGAGAACCCCACTGTTCTGAATGCGGGGCAGAAGTTAGAGACATCACGCCGTTCTGTGCGCAATGCGGTGCCTGCATGGATGACATTGAGGAAATCGACGAAGAAGAAAGCTATATGTCCCGCTTTTCGGTCGTTGTCAAGGGCGGAGATTTCGCACCTAGCCGCGGATATGTTGTCCGCGCTACCGGGCCGATTGACATGCTTCAGAAGCTGTCGGAGCGCGTCAACCTTTGCAACAGTGCGACGATCGCCTACTCCGAAATCTTGCTGGATTCAGACATCATAGACTAAGGAGGGACGAACCATGGAATTTATCGCAAACTACGACGCGAAAAACATTTTTGGCTGTTTTGAGAACGTCGAACAGCACGCCCTTGCATTTTCCGAAGAGACCGCCGCGCACCTGCTGGATGCAGGAATGAAGATCTTCCGGGGCGATGCAAGCACGTTGAACGCCCTAAAGATCTGTTTCACCGGAAGCCTGACTGTCTGCATATACCGAGAGATCGCAGACATCGACAACGGTGTTTTTCGCGTCCTCGTCTGGGACAGGCCGAACAGCTACGACGAGAAAACCATGAGCAAACAGGCGCTCAAAAAAATGATGCTTTTCAAAATTTCGCAGGAATTTGCAGAACCTGCCGAGCAGATCGCATAGGGAGGAACCACCATGAACCAGTACCGCAAAACCTTTGAGTTTTTCAGCACAGAACAGCAAGCCGCCGCATTCGTGGCAGCGCGCAAGAAACAGCGTCGCAAGGCACGCATAACGCCGTGGCAGTCCGCCGACGGCAGCGAAAACAAGTTCATCGTCTGGTATTACATTTGAGGGAGGGCAAAATCATGACCGTTTACGTAGTGGTTCATCATTGGGACACGCCCGACAACGAGGGCGTGGAAGTCCTGGGCGTTCTCTCAACGGTAGAGAAAGCCCGTGCGCAGATCGAGGTCGGAGCAGACGCTATCCGCAAAGAGTTCGACGAAGATTTCTGGGACGAGGATATGACCTGGGACGAACCCATGAGCATTCACCTCGGACGGTGCGGGCGAAACTGCTTGGAGCAAGCCACGATCTACAGTTGGGAGATTTCCGAGCAGGAAATCGACTGAAAAAAGTACCGGCGCAGCGGGACAAATGCAGTTGCGCCGGTAGCAATAAAGGTGTAGAGGAAACCAAGAAAACAGGAGGTCACATACAATGAAACAGCTTGAAATCTTCCAAAAAATCGCCGATGCCGTGAACGCGGCAGCTGGTTCCAAGAACCCCAGAATGACCATTGTCACCGAGAGCGAGTTCGGCGGCGTGTATTTTCTCCACGTCAACGCAGCATACGCCGAGATCAAGCCGTATGCGCAGTACAAAGACGCGCTGACGGTCTACTTCAAAAAGCGCGGCGGTCGCAAGCTATACGGCATGCGTTTCTATGGAGTTAAGACTGTGGCCGTATTCTCCGGATGGCAGGAAACCACATGGGAGCATCCGCGTAGTTTTCAGTGCTTTGACCGGAACATGTTCTATGGGCTGGTTGACGGCTTCCCGCAGGAGCAGAAGTTAGCCGAGGAATCCGAACGTGTCCACCTCGCAGAAATCCAACAGAAGGGCAAAATCTACATGGTCATCAGCATAAATTCGGATGACCCGCGACCGCGCATGACCATTGAGGAATTTGAAACCGTCGAGCATCTAAGAAAAGCGTTCGAGACTGCCGGGGAGTTCCACAGCGTATCGTGCCGTGTAGAGCTGCAAGGCGCGCCGATTCTCAAAAACTTCTGCGGTCCGATGTACGGCGGTGAAGACAATCAGGGGCGCGCAGTCATCCGGTACGAATCGCAGAAAGTCTACGATATTCCGAGTGCATAACATCCAAGCCTGACCTATCGGGCATACGGGGAGAAAGGTTCTACCATGAAAAAGATTATCGCGCTGCTGCTTGCCGTCGTTTCTGCCGTCTCCATCCTCTGCGCAGCACATAAGCCGATCACCACATACGCACATACGGCGCTTATCACAGCGCTGGACTATGATACCGACACCGTGACCGTCACGGACTACGCTTGCCTGACGTGGACGTTTCAAGGCTGCGAAGACTACTGCGTCGACGCTCTAGTTTCCCTCATAATGTCCGACAACGGAACCAAGGAAACCGTTCTGGATGACGAAATCCTGTCTGCAAAATATGCCGGGTATCTCCCCGACTGGTATAAGTACGGTGGAGACGGTCACAATAGCAGAAAATAATTTCGTAGGAAGCGGGACATTTCCGCTTCCTGCTGTAGAAGAATAAGTGTAAGGGCAAAACAGACAGCCCCGAGTCGGGCGGAAAGGATAAACAATGGAAAGAAACGACGCAGGATGGAAGCTCTACACTTTCGGCATGAATTACGAAAATGGACGCTTGATTTCGATTAAGATACCAGCAAGGAACTATGAGGAAGCTGTCGCTAATCTGAGACGGCTCGTTAAAAAGCGTTCGGTGTACCCGCTCAAAATGTTTTGGTTGAATGCCGAGGAGGACTACTGAGTGAAAACATACGTCAACATCCCCATGATTGACATGGAAGATCTGACCGATCTGGAACTGCTGAAAACGCACATGATCAACAGCGGCGAGTTTGAAGATCTGCCGAAGGAGCGGCAGTACGAAATATACAAGTACTGCAAGTATCACGCAACCTGCGCTGGCTGCCTGGCAAGCCTTGAGCAGATCAGATACGCGGTAGCAAAGATATACTTCGGATGGTGAGCAGGGACGAATCATGCCCCTGCTTTTCTCTTGGAATTTTTCAATTTACGGGACAAACCAAGATTTCAGGTAGATACAAAACCAAGAAAACAAAAACACTACAGAATACGGAGGCATTCAAAATGTATTACATCATCAACCGCGAGACTGACAAACTCGAACTTCACTTTTCGAAGGAAGAGTATCAGGCCATGCCGGACGAAGCGAAGGCTAAAATCAGAAGCAACTTTCTTTTCTCCCGCCGTGGCAGCTGCTGGGTAAGCCGTGCAAAGCGGCCGAACCTTTCCTATGTTGAACGCATAGCAAAAGACCTTGGTGCGGAGTACCAGGGCAAGACCGGCGAAGAACTGACATTCGAAGAAAAGATGGAGCGGCAGGCAGACCGTGCAGCGGCCAGGGCGGAACGCATGGACATAAAAGCTGACGCCGCGGCACAGCGAGCCGAAGCTCTGCAAAAGCCCGTTGAAGACAGGCGCGGAGATATCGCGTTCTTCACACAACCGAACATCAACACATCCGCAGGCCGTGCGTTCACCCGGCAGCGCGAGCGCATGTTTGCCGCCTTTGATCGTGGCTTTGAGGAGTTCAAAAAGTCTGAGTATTACGCGCAGCGTGCAGAAATCGCCCGCAGAACAGCGAACCAAGAAAATTCCAAGGACAAGGCATTCTGCGACCGTCGTGTAAAGGACGCGCAGAAGAACATCAAGGCCATCCAGAAAAACCTTGACCACTACCATGTCATGCTCGAATGTGACGGCATGGGCGAACAGCAGACCAGATTTGACGGTACGCCAATCGAACGCGGGGAAATCGAACGTTGGATTGAAGACGCAGAAGACCGCCTGGAATCTGAGATTTCACGCATCTGCTACTATCAGTCCTGCATCGACGAGTTGGGCGGCGTGCAGTTCAGCAAGGAGAACATCAAGCCGGGCTATGTTGTGAAAATCAAGCATTACAACGACTGCACCGTCCTGCGGACAGGCCCGAAGAACTTTATCTATCGCACGCCGAACGGATTCGACTTGACTGCCGCATACGCCGAGATCGTTAAGATTGTCAAGGCGCAGGAAGCGGAAAAGCCGACTCACCCATTCAAGGTTGGAGAAACATTTGAAATCGGCGCATATGTTGATGGGCATCGCGTCAAACAGGTATGGGAAATTGTCAAATCGACCGCAGCGACCGTTACGCTGAAAAACCAGATGACAGGCGCGGTCATCCGCAGAACACCGAAAATCCACCGGACGTGTGAGGGCGACAAGTGGGCGATTTGTATCGGTGACTATATCGATAGCATGCTCTATCATTCCATTTGACAAAAAGTTTGCCGGAGGCGGGACGAAGTTCCCGCTTCCGGTAGATACAAAAGCAGAACAGGAAAACCAAGAAAACTAGGAGGTACTTAAAATGGGCTGGACTTGGCAGTGTGCGAAATTCTACAAGCGGAAGGGCTGCATCGACCGCAAAGCAGAGTGCGACGAGCTTTACACGTGGAACAACGAAGAAACCGGAGACACGTGCCGGGTTCTGAAATCCGCAATGGTGGGACGGACGTGGTACGGCGCTTGCGAGAGGACGCGCCCAGGCCAGCAGCCCTATGTTTTCGCCGGTATCTGCCTAACGAGCGTAGACAGCCGCGAGGGATATAACTTTGGGTTCAAAGATATGGATGAATCCATGGGGCCGTGTGAACGTGAGTGCCCTGTCTCCATTCTGAATCTGCTTTCCCCACGCGATGACAAATGGGCGATTGAGTGGCGTGCAGCCTGCCGGGAGAACGCAGCGAAAAAAGCAGCTGCCAAGAAAGACCCAAACAGCCTTCAAAATCTCCCACTTGGTGCACAGATCACAGTCCAGAAGAACGGTCGGAGCGTAATTCTTGAGAAGGGCAGAATCAGGAACCGTAAGAATCCGGTATGGATTTCTCGTGCAGAGAACGTGTATTATCCTCTGTCGCACATCAAGCGGTACGGATATGCCGTTTGTGTCCCTGCTTGATTCTTGGCTTGAAATCAAGGCAGAATCACGATATTATATTTTCAGGGAGGGATGCCTATGTTCTACAAGCCCGGTGAGTACCGGATAAACCAAGAAAACAAATTCTTCTCGACTTCGACCGGATTGCCATTGAATCCCGGTGATCTGGCGGCGTTGGAAACCGTCTGCGACGTCAACGATATTTCACCGATAGAAACCTACGGGAAGGAAATCGTCTCGCAGAACCGCGAAGTGACCGTTGTGGGCGGAGTGAAGAAACTGTATAAGTCTGCTGTCGTTCGTATTTGATCATCTTCGTGACCTCACGAAATTGATCGCAAGCAGGTTGCAAGTTGGCCGCAACATTCCACGCTGTAATAATAGAATCGCACGGGAAACACACGGAAAACACACGGAAAACACACGCAAGTCAGTTCTAAGTTGGTCTTAAGTTTGCACCAAGTCAGTACCAAGCGACCATTTCCGCAAGGTCACAAAAATGGTTGAAACCAAGAAAACCAGAGCCGCCAACGTTCGGACGGTTCTGGTTTTCATTGACACTTTTCATTTTTTCGGTATAATAAAGAAAAAGGGGCGCTGCCACAAGCGGTCAGCCAAGGATGCCTAGGGGATTTGACCTAGCCTTATGCCGATGGCGGTCATTTCTTTTTGCAGATCTGAACGATCAAACCCGCAAATGCGATGAGTACGGTGGAGAACGAGAAAATCTCAGTCCATGTAGCCATGCGAAACACCTCCTTTTTAAGGGAAGTGCCGACCGTCTGCCACCTCCATGCAGCGCCCCGCCCACCGGAAGGTGGGCTTTTTTATTTTAACGGGACGTTCCCATAATGTCAACAAACCAAGAAAATTTAAGGTCGATTCTGCGGGACAAACGCAGATTTTGCGTAGAAGTATAAGTACAGGCATCTCGTCAGAATTTACAAAATTTGATGCAGGTGCTTGAAAAACTGGAATGGCATGGTAGTATGAGAAAAAAGTGTTTTTTAAGGAGGTTTGCGCAAGAGGAAATCACCCTAAAAGAGTACATCTTGAAGCTGATTAAAAAAGATCTTGAATCCGATAAATAAAATACCCCCTTCCCTGTGACTAGTTTGGCGACCGGCACAAAGAAGGGAGCTGCCCGAAAATACCCGCATGACATGGGGGATACTTTACGGTTTTTTAATTATACCGTGATTATATTCCCCTGTCAATCCAAATTTGATAGGGGGATTTTTATATCTTCCGGAAAGGATTACACGATGAAACTGCAAGTTACCACAAACAACGGTATCGAGGTTTTAGACAGCAGAGAAGTTGCGCAGTCCATTGAAATGAGACACGCCGACTTGCTGGAAAAGATAAGCACATACAACGATTTTTTAGCCAACGGAAAATTCCGTTCGCTGGATTTCTTTGTTCCGAGCAACTATGTTGACGCTCAAGGAAAAACTCGCCCGCGCTACTTTCTCACGCGCAAAGGCTGCGACATGGTAGCAAACAAAATGACAGGCGAGAAAGGCGTATTATTCACAGCCGCTTATGTTACGGCTTTTGAGGAAATGCAGAAGCGTTTGAAAGCGTCACTTTCCCCTGCCGAGCAGTTGCTTGCGCAAGCGCAGCTTATGGTAGATCAGGAGCGCCGCATTGCCGCTCTTGAAACCGGCCAGACGCAGATGCGCGACACCATGAGCACGGCATTCTCCGCACTCGCCTCCCCTACCGTCAGCCGCGATCATTGGCAGGTGGAGACTAGAAGCAGAATCCGGCAGATGTGCATGGAGTTCGATCTCAACTTCCAGAAGGAAACCGGCTCGCTCTATAAGTCGCTGGAAGAATCCGCTGGCTGCAACCTCGAAGTCCGGGTGAAGCACCAGCGCGAACGCATGAAGGTCGGCGGCGCGAAATACGCAGACCGTCAGGCCGTCAACAAGCTGACGGTTATCGCACAGGATCAGCGCCTGCGGGAAATCTTCGCAGGAATCGTTCAACGCAGATACGCGCAGTTGGTAGCGGCTAAAATGCACAAAAACTAAGGAGGAGAAAATTATGACCATCAAAGAAATCTATGAGCACACCCAAAACGTCGATAGCTGGATTCTTGGTATTGACGGCTATGCGTCAGCTGTAGATCTTGGCAATCCGGCCATCCTCGACGGCATCGGCAGTTATCGTGTGAAGACGATCTATCCGGACGTTCACGACGGAAAGGTTGTCGTGGAGCTGGACGTCGCGACAACGATCCAGACCGATTAAAAGTCCAATTCTGTGTCGAATAAGGTGCGACATATTCGACTTGGAGCGGGTGTTATATTGAGATTATCGGGACAAAACAAGGAACCCAGTAGAAGAAAAACTATCAATCAAATTTTTAGGAGGAATGCAAAATGACAAAAACCGAATGCGCAATCTATGATCTGTTCAAAGAACTTGGCGTTCCGGCACACCTCGACGGATACCGGTATTTAACGGAAGCTGTCAAGTGTGCTTACGACGGAGACTATGAAGGCACCATCGCGACAAAGCCAGGTGGAGTGTACTATGAAATCGCAAAGAAATATGGAAAAACGGTCAACAGTGTTGAGCGCAGCATGCGCCACGCCATTGAGGTAGCGTTCGATAGTCTCAATACGACTCACAAGTATGAGATCTTCGGAAACTCAATCGATCCGGAAAGAGGTAAACCCACAAACGTCATGTTTGTCTTCCAATGCGCAAGTGAAATCGAGCGCCGGTTGTCAGCATGAAAAAATCCCGCGATCAGCGGGAAAAGCGCAGAAATCCAGTAGATCAAAAATCAAAGAGCAAACGCAAGTTTGCCAAGGACAAAAATGCCCGTATCAAAAGGAAGGAGATCATTCAAATGGAAAAGTCAAAGGCTCTCATGTATGTTCCGGAACTCACACCGGAAGATGTTTTCTCGCATCTTGTCTGCCACCACGCAGACGTAGTCCGTGCCAAGCACGCGCAGCAGGCCTACAAGCGGCAAGTGGAACGTAAACGCCGCTGTATCGCGTCCATCGTTGTCATCGTGTCTTCCATCGCTACAGCCGCCACGCTGCTCATTACGAGCGGAGCCGTAAGCTTCATCTGACAGGAGGACGCGCATGTACGAACTGTACGACAGTTATGCAGACTTCCCCACTCTGATCGGCGCATTCAAAAGCGTCGACCAGGCACGGGAAGCGGCAAGGAAACGTGACGAAGCAACCGGCGGGAAATTCTTCCCGCAGCTCGTCAAGGACGGGAAGATCATTCAGGATTGGGGGTATTAAAGCATGACATTTAGCGCATGCGGAGATCGGCATTGTCCAGCAAAGGAATGGCAAAGAAAAGTGTCGACGCGAACAGAAATGCAAAGGCGGGGAAATGCAGCGCGCGGAGCCGCGATGCTTGGCAACGGAAGTGGATAGCATAGGTTTTAGAGGCAATGGGATGGCAAAGAAATGCTCGGCGGTGCAACGGAGTAGTTGAGAAGTGCGTAGCCATGGAGTAGTGCAGCGATGACGGGTGTGGCAACGTCATGGAACGGTGACGCAGCGCACAGCTTTGCGCTGGAATAGCACGGAATCGCAACGCGGCGACAAACGCAAAGGAGAAAGGTATGGTAATCACAGCAAATATTCAGAAGCAGTTGGACGAATTGCGCGTAGTAGGTTTAGCTCGCTATGCAGCAATGAAAGCGGCGGAACAGGCGTATAATGACGCACTGGCGCGTGAGAGAGCGGCATACGAATACGCCGCAAAACACGGCGAGTTCTACACCGAGGACGGCAAGCGTGTCAAGGGCGAAAAGGACGCTTTTCTCATGGACGAATCAAAGTTCGCGAACGAATTTGTGCCGCTGATTGCACAGGGGTACAAGGAGTTGTTCGGGTTGGACTATCCTGTCGGATACACGCCGGTATTTGAGCAGTTCCTGGCCCCGCTCAACGACGCGCGGAAAGCATATCGGCGCATTGCTGCCGCGTTCCTTCGGATCATGGGAAGAGACGAGGAAGTGCAACATATCGACCGCGCACTCGAAGGATACGTGCACCCGAAATATATGGAAGAGCTGGATATAATAAATCATAATTTTCTTGGAATTTCCTGATTTTGGTGCGACATATTCGACTTGGAGCATTTGCTATAATGCAAAATGTAAGGGGGATTTCACATGAGCTTCCCAAATGCCTGTGAAAAATTTCAGTCTGCGATGGTTGCGTATGAAAACAATCTTCGTGCCATTGGGAGGGCTGAATCAACAATCAGGAACGAGGAGCAGATATTCAAACTGTTCTCCGGTTTCATGCTGGATAACCAACGATGGGACAGGCGCGAAGAAAGCTTCATCGATATTCAGGCATGGCGCGACCAGATGCGCCGAGACGGTAAAAAACCGTCTACCATCAGGCAATACTTAACTGTGCTTTCCGCTTTGTACCGCTTCGCGTCATCGCCACAGCTCGGGGATGCCCGCTGGTACGAAACGAATCCGGTCGCGCCGATTCTTGTTCCGGATACTCGCAAGCAGCAAAAAAGGCCTTACGACCAATTTCTGACGGACGAGCAAGTCCTGCTGCTCTGGCGGAACAATCCTCCGAAAGGATACAGGCGTCCGGATCTGTGGCCGAGGAATTACGCCATTGTAATTTTACTCCTGACCACTGAAATCCGGAACAGCGAGCTTCTGGCGCTCACGCCGAATGATCTGGATTGGGAGAACTCGGAACTGTCCGTCGAGCACGGAAAAGGTGACAAGTACAGACCGGTAGACTTCCCCCTTCTTGCGCAGACAGCCATGCGACTTTATCTGAACAGTGGCGCACGCCCTGAGACCGCAGGCAGCGACGAGCCGCTGTTTGGGACAGAAGCAACCAGAGACTTTCAGGGAGACAACAAGGGCGAGGAGTGGCACGCAGGGACGCGGCAGTGGCTTTCAAATGTTGTTTGTCGGCACGTGAAATCTGTAACTGGTGTAGACAACATCCGCACCCACGATCTGCGGCACGTCGGTGCGCGGCTTGACCTGAATGGCGGCATGAGCATTGAAGAGCTTCAGTCAAAGTTGGGACATGAGTCGGTATCGACAACGCAGATATATTCCGGTAAACTCACCAGCCGGAAGCGCCGCAGGATGACGAAAACCGTGCAGGAAGAGAAAGAACGGCAGGCACAGAGGAACATTGAACGTTTGGAGGTCAGCGGAGACAGTTTTTTCGGAAAGCTCCGGTTGAAGCAAATACCGCAGCCGGAGATTGCGTAAGCGAAACCAAGAAAACTGGAACAGCACATAGTGGGAAGGTAGGCAGTCAAAACCAAGAAAACTAGAGCCATCCGGGTTTCATTCAACCCGGTACACGGTGGGAGTAGGTACGTGGGGTGGTTCCCGGCCACACCGCACCGGTTCAAGTCCGGTTCTCACCACAATGCCGCAGTTTTTTCATGCGATTTCCTGCGGCACGGCATATGGCCTCCTTTCTGATAAAGAAAAGCGTCACCCACGTAAGCGCAGGCGCTCGCCGGGACATTTTAGAGATTCCGGCGCTCTGATCTGGGAAGATCAGCTGTGGGTTTCGGCCAAGAGCGCACCCGCAACCGTGTAAAATGGGGTGCTGTATGCAGAGAAGCAACCGGCAAATGGTAGGCTATCATCAGGGCAGTTCTGATACTCTGCGAAGTTCATGTATCTTTTCTTTTTTCGTTGGCGGCTCGGAAAGACGAGAAGTACCGGCGTCCAGAAAAACGCCGGTGCGAAATATCCGGTATTGGTGTAGTGGTAGCACATCAGTCCTCCAAACTGAGAGCGCGAGTTCGACCCTCGTATACCGGTCCACATGGGTATCATGGCGGGGCATCGTGCCGCCCAAAGAGCGAGATTGTGCGAAGGCTCATAGCACGGTGATGACACTATTCCGCGCAAGCCATTAGAATCTGAAGCGATATGGCGCTGTTGCTGGTCAACAAGAAACCAGACAAAGAACGGTGAGGTTACAGGTTCATAGCGCGGTGAGAAAAGCCTATTCCGTGCAATATAGGGTGACGGTCATCCTTGGAGGTGCAGCGGGGTTCGAGTCCCCAAACGGTCAGGTTCGACTCCTGAACGTGCATGGTGCAAAACCTCCAACCAATACGGCAGATGATTTCGAGCGGCCTCGGAGCCTGTCTTGAAAACAGTGCGCGGTGAAAGCCGTGGGGTTCGACACCTCCATCTGCCGCCAGATGCCGGGTCGCTCCCGGATGATGTGTGCGCGACCGTCGAGCCACACAGAGAACGAAAATGCCCGCTGAAAACTGCGCTTGTCTTGATGCGTCAAGACCGGTTTGACCTGACGGAATAGGGGCTGCGGATCTTCGGACCGTAGTTGCCGGTAGCGTGTGAAAATCTAAGCGGGAAGACGGCCAATATGGAGCCGTAGCGCAGTTGGAAGCGCGCCTGATTTGGAATCAGGAGGCCACCAGTTCAAGTCTGGTCGGTTCCACCACGTCCAGTGACCGGGCGAAGTACAAGCCTGAACGGGTCTGCCATAGATAGGTCACAGCAGGCAGACGGAATTGTGTACCCACGGGGGCTAACCGCAAGCAGCCGACACGAAGCGGTAACAGCTGGAGAGACAGCCGAGGCCACTGCGTCAGTGTGGCAACACGCGGCATTTGGTAAAGGGCAGCGACGAGCAACTGACCCGAGGCAGTTCGATTCTGCCAAGCCGCCCATGCCCGCCATCGGATGACTTCCCCCGGTGGAATGAAGCCTCCGCATCTGGCAGCGGTGTCGTCGGGTTGATACAGCCGATACCAAGGATTAGCTCTTCGGGAATGTAAGCGCTTTGACGGCCGGGAAAGACCGGCAACAAAGGGGTATCGCCAAGCGGTCTAAGGCATGGGCCTTTGACTCCCATATGCGCAGGTTCAAATCCTGCTACCCCTGCCAGCCGCCCGTTGGGGTTCTCCGCGCGACTATATTTAACATGGGGAAAATACGGCTATCCATTCACGCACGCAATAGCGGATTCGTGAATCGTAGCGGCCCCGGCTAAAGACGCTGTACCCGCAGCGTCCAAGGAGAACGAGGCACAATGCAGCTATATGGGCCAGAAAGCGGGATAGGAGCTACGCTGCAAAATGTTTGTTCGACGCTTGGGGCGAACTGAAATCCTTCCAAGCTGGGGAAGCATCTTTGGGAACGCTTTAGAAACTTCCGACTGTTAAGCGCCGGTGCGCAATCACCTGATTTGCCGTTGTTGTCTGCGCGCAAGACCTCAAGGCCGGTACGTGAAGCCGGTCATAGACGGGCCGTTAGCTCAACGGCAGAGCAGCCCGCTCATAACGGGCAGGTTGCAGGCTCGACACCTGCACGGCCCACCATTGATTCTTAAGAAAGGAGGAGTACACATGAACAAAGAAGAACTCGTTCAGGCAGTTGCCAGCAAGACTAATATGCCGAAGACCGCCAGCCTTGAAGCTGTCGATGCAGTTTTTGCCGCGATTGAAGAAGCACTCGTTGCGCATGAAAATGTCACCATCGCAGGATTCGGAAAGTTTGCTGCAAAGTATCAGAAAGCACGAACCGCCAGAAACCCGGCCACGGGTGGAACGGTCGATGTTCCTGCAAGATTCGCAGTCAAATTCTCGGCAAGCAGCGTTCTGAAAAACGCTGTCGCCAAGTGAGATCATGGGGCGGTTTCGCCCCTCTACATATAAAAATACAACTAGAAAGGAAGCACACTCATGCTTGATTACAAGATTCATCGGGGAGATATCTTCTGGATTCGTCAAGATCTTAATTCTGTCGGTTCGGAGATCAGAAAGAACCGTCCGGCCATCATCGTCAGCAACGACCGAAACAATACATATTCCGAAACAGTTGAGATCGTGTACCTTACGACCGCAGAGAAAAAGCCCATGCCGACGCACATCGTCATCAACACTATGGGGAAGCAGTCCACTGCGCTGTGTGAGTGTGTTTATACAGTCGATAAGGCACGTCTGGAGAACTACTACTGCACTTTAACGGATGCAGAAACTAAGATGGTCGACGAAGCGTTGCTCGTCTCCTTGGGTATCTCTGCCCCCCCCGCGGGCAGTGCAGCAGTCTCGCAAGAGCAAGCACTGGAAAAGGCCTGCATTCCGATCAACGAGCCATTTGGCTTAGAAGACGCATACCGCGCAATGCAGAAGGAACGCGATACGCTGCTCGCGCAAAGGGAAATCTACGAAAAGATCTGTGCCGCCGCGCTTCCGCGTTGGCCGAAGCCTGTTGAGGTGGCCGTATGATCTACCTTGACCACGCAGCTACTTCTCCCCTGCTTCAATGCGCAAGAACCGCATTCAATGCAGTTTCAACATCAGTATGGGGAAACCCAAACTCCGTACATTCATTTGGGCAGAGCGCCAGAAAGGCAATCGAAGCGTCCCGTGAGACCGTAGCGCAGTGCTTGAACTGCGAGCCAGATCAGGTTTTCTTCGTTTCATCTGCGACAGAAGCGTGCAGGATTGCGCTGACAGCCATGGACGATATATGTCGAGTGTTCCGTGTTAGTGGTGTCGAGCATTCGGCTGTATCGAGCATTGCCGAATGTATGCTACGAGGATGGCAAAGCTCCGATTTGAATGGACGTGTGCAGATTTTCACCAATAATGAAACCGGAACGATTTACGACCTAGATGCTGCTTTCACTGAGTATGACGTCAAGTTCTCTGACTGCACCGCAGCGATGGGAAAGCAAAAAATCAACTTCCGTGAAAGCAGCATAGACTTCATATGCGGAAGCGGGCATAAATTTGGCGCTCCGATTGGAGTTGGCGTCCTGATTGCACGAACTCCGGAGGCAATCACAGAGCATTTCCATTTTGGGACGCCGTCCGCTCCCCTTGCTGCCGCATTTTCGTCTGCGTTGGAGTTCCGCACAAATCTCATGAATACTTTCGCCGGGGCAACAGGACTGTTGCATGACCGGCTGATTGACGGTATCATGAATGAAATCCCGGATGCACATCTCAATGGTTGCAAATACATAGGCCACGAGGAAGAGCAGTCTCCGTACATCGCAAACATGTCTTTCCCTGGTATTGAAAACCACGCGCTCGTCCTGCGGCTTGCCGCTGATGGACTGATGGTTTCATCCGGTGCAGCGTGTTCCAGCGGTGATAACGCGCCGTCCCGTGTACTTCTGGCTTCCGGGTATTCTGAAGAACGCGCACGTTCGGCTATTCGGTTCAGTTTCGATTACAAACTCGTCCCTTGTGAGAGCGACATGAGCCACAATTATGGCCTGAACCTCGAACGAGATGCAAGAATTATCGACGAGGCCGTGAAGATCGTGGCACAGAACGTGCGGGAAATGAGGGGTGTATAATATGCCGCGCAAAAAGCTCAATTACACAGACAACTATTACAAGCCATTCCCCAGTCGTCTTCGTAGGCTCATGCGTGGGGACGCAGGGAAAATCAACAGAACTGTATCGCAGCAAGAATTAGCGGATTATCTCGGCCTGAAGGCAAGACAATCTGTATCTGCATACTGTGACGGTTTTGGACAGCCCAGTTGGGAGAATATCGCGAAAATCGCAGAATACTTCAACGTGTCTACGGACTGGCTGCTAGGTGTAACAAATATTGAAAGTGTTGAGCAAAACATTCAAGTTGCAGCTGCTACACTCGGCATTTCAGGAAAAGCTGCTGAGAATCTGGCAAGGATTTCAACTGAAACCGAAGATGATAACATATTTATTTCCCTCAAGAAATCAGCGGCACGTGATGCACTAAATAGTCTTCTGGAATCAGAAGATGTGATGTGGATAGCAGAAGCAGCAGACCGCTTGATGCACATTCAGAAATGCCGTCCGATAAAAATTCTTTAATCTGGGCGGGACAACCCGTAACTCCCCTGTAGAACAAAAATTGAAAGTTCTACTTGACATATGCCTAGACATATATTATAATACGCCTAGGCATAAAGGAGGTATCAAGATGTCGCCTAAATACGGACGCCCCATTGTAGGTGAAGAACCGAAAAACAAGCAGATTGCGCTTCGGGCAACGGAATCAACCGTCAGGAAATTTTCAGAATGCGCACAACTATCTGGGAAGACAAAAACAGATTTGCTTGAAGAAATGGTTAATGACCTGCACTCGCGGCTGACACAGAAATAGGAAAAGCCCCCTCTTTGTGCCAACGTCTAGCAAACAAGTCACAAAGAAGGAGCCGACCCGGAGGAAACCTCACGGTAAATCTATTATACCGTGTTGTGTTTCCTCTGTCAAACTGATTTTGTGGGCAATGTCCGGAAAGGAAACACAATGAAGGATTTAATCACCATCAACAATAACGGCCAACCCGTCGCAAGCAGCAGAGACATTGCGGAGCACTTCGACAAGCGACACGATCACGTTATGCGCGACATTGAGGAACTTTTGAGGGGTCTCCCCAAAATTGGGGACACCCCCATGTTCATCAAATCAACCTATGTCCACCCGCAAAACGGTCAGTCGTATCCGATGTACTACATGACGCGCGACGGATTCTCGCTGCTGGTCATGGGCTTCACCGGGAAGTCCGCGCTCGAATGGAAACTCAAGTACATTGAGGCTTTCAACAAAATGGAGGAAGCACTGAGGGCAAAGCAGCTTGCAATTCCGCAGGACTACCCTTCCGCGCTTCGTGCGTTGGCTGATGAAGCAGAAAAGCGTTTGGCATTAGAAGCGGAGAACGAGGCGCAGCGGCAGATGATCGCGGACTTCGAACCAATCAAGCGGTACGTAGATACCATCCTCGAAAGTACCTCCACCATGGCCACCTCACAGATCGCCGCTGACTACGACCTGAGTGCCCGTCAGCTCAACAAAATTCTAAAAGAAGCTGGAATCCAGCACAACGTCAATGGTCAATGGATTCTCTATAAGAAGCACATGGGCAATGGGTATACCAAGTCCAAGACGTTCCACTTCCTCCACTCCGACGGGAGCAAAGGAACCCGTGTCTTCACGCAATGGTCGCAGAAGGGCCGTCTCCTGATTCACGAAATCCTGACAGAGCGCGGCATTCTCGCGATCATGGACAGGCCGCAGGCAATGTGACGGAGGGTGCATCAAATGACAATCAGGGAATTGTATGAGCACTCTCAGAACGTTGGTCGTTGGATGATTGCCATAGATGGGTTGGCTAATGCTATCGCCCTCGATAATCCCGCAATCATGGCCGGCGTTGGGAACTTTCACGTCAGCACATTCGATGTCGATGTGGAAGACGGAAAACCTGTCATCGAAATGGTAGTCGCAACGAAAATCGTAACCGATTAAAAAATTTCTCGCCCGTGTGGGACAAAGCTGATTCTTCGGTAGAAGAAAAAACAGAAGCCCTCACGGGCAAATCAAAAAATATAGGAGGCAAATACAATGGCAATGGATATTCAGGATATGGTGGCTGCAATGCTGGCCAAGGATGAGGCTTTCCACGGAAACGAGCTGGTTCCCGCAAAAGTCGAGGTCTACAACAAACTTAAGGAGCACGGAGCCGCGATTGCAAAGGCGCTGCGTACCCCGTGGCACGCGGATGATCTGGAGGTACGGGACCGAAACACTTTCGTCTACGTCGACTTCCCTCTCCCGGTCAACATCCTCAATGACAGCATCCGGAACCGCATTTCCGAAATGTACAAGCTGGCCGATATGGTGACGTTCGCTGATGTCAACTGCCGGCTGCGCATGACCTTCACAGTCACGAATGTCTGGAAGGAATGATTGCATGGGCGGGAAACTCCATACGAATGTTGTCAAGAACCGCTACACATTCCTTGTTGTGTACGATGACAAAGACAACGAAGAACTCACAGTCGAAGCCGAAAGTGTGGGTGCAGCAGCGTTAATGTTGCCGCATTGTCGGAGAGGCGCAGTGCTTTTGAGCAGTACGCCAACGGAAGCAGAGGGTAATACACATGGATGAAAATCAGGAAATGAAGCGGTTCGCAGACAGGCTCTGGGACTACTTCAAACCGAAAATCGAAGAACTGACCAGATCAAATATTTGGTATTTCCGCGCACAGGTCACACGGGTGGCCGCAAACGGAAAGATCACCATTCAGCGAGCATTCGACAAAGAAATCGCGCTCCCATACGTCTCCAGCATGGAGAATGCAGCTGTCGGCACGCAGGTCACTGTCTTCGTTCTCGGCAGCAGCATGACAAATGCGGTTGTCATCGGAGACGGGACTTTGAGCAATCTCTGAGATAGAAAAGAAAAAACCGGGAGGAATTAACCTCCCGGAAGTCTGCAGAACTCAATCTGAATTGATAGTCGTAGCAACGTCCAGTTCGACAACGACCTTTCCGTCGTGGACGTCCGGATAGATCGTCTTCACATGGAATTTTCCAATTCCGGCGAGAATGGCCGGATTGCCGAGGTCAACTTTCGATGCGTACCCGTCGATGCCAATCATCCAGCCGTCAACATTCTGTGTGCGCTCATAGATCTCTCTGATTGTCATGGCTCATTCCTCCCTCACATGGTTTGTTCGCTGGCTGATAATAACAGCGCGGCGCGGCGGCGGACGATGCTCTCAAAAATCGGACGCAGCTTGCGGTCACGAGCAACGACCTGCAGCTTCGATACGTTCTTGCATTCCGAAACTGTCGCGCCAGCATTCTTCATGCGGTTGCGTAACCGCGTTTGCCGCAGCGTGAGGTCAACACCGGCAGTAGATTCCAGCTCCTTGTAGAGGTCAGAGCGGTATTTCTGGTGATTCGCCTCATAGCGTTCCACCAGAGTATTGATCTGATGGTTCATCGCCGCCGTCCAATCGTCGGGGCTGACCGCAGGTGCAGAGAAAATGTCCAGCGTTTTCTGCATGGTCTGTTCATTGCGTTCCGCACGACTTTCCAGAGCCGCCAACCGCTGTTCCTGTTCCAGATTGACTTGTGCTTGCATGGCAAACATCTGGGCAGTGGTCATAGGCTGTGGACTTTTAATTTGTGCTTCCATGCGGTTGAATGCGTCGATATACTTGAGTTTCCATTCGAGCGCGGACTTCCCGGTGAAGCCCATGACCAGCAGCGAGAATCCGTCTCGATTCATGAGGTACGCGCGCTGTGGCCTGCCGTAGCTATCTGGAATTTCGACCGAGAAAAACATCTGCTCAAAATTGAGCACATCTTTTCTGAGGTCATCAATGTCACGAAGAACATTCCGATGCTCTTTTTCGAAGTGTTCGGCGATATCCCGGCTGCTTGCAACGGGTTGGCCGTTATTGTTGATGGTGATTAAATCCTTCATTGTGTTTCCTTTCTGGGCATTGCCCACAAAATCAGTTTGACAGAAGAAACACAACAGGGTATAATCAATTTACCTTGAGGGCTTCCTCTGGTCGGCTCCTTCTTTGTGTTCGGTCTTCAAACTAAAGCACAAAGAGGGGGCTTTTCTTTACTTATTTCCGATTTCCTCGTCAATCTTTTGCCTGAACCATTCTGTCTTTCCAATGTTGCGTTCTTTAAGTTTCTGTTCAAACTTCTCAGCACGTTCCTTGTCAATTAGAAAAGCATACTGTTTCATTGATTGCCGACGAGCACGGAAATATTCAGATCTATCTTTTTCCGCCACACTGTTCACCTCCTTCGTGTGACTAATCACATTATAATGTGTTACTAGTCACTTGTCAACCCCATTTCAGGAAATTTTTCAAATCAGCGGGACAAACTCGAATTTGCGCATAGAAATAGACCGGCGCAAAAAGCGCCAGTCCTTTTATAAGTCATGTGTGCTTTTTCGTTGAGCGGCACACACAGGTTTCGTTATCCCCGTGGTCATCGTCGTACCAGAGTATGTTATACACAGAGCCGGTCAGGTAGCCATAGATTCTTACCTTCCCGCTTATTTTCAGAGAATAGATTGCTTCCGCTTCTACACGCAGATTGGACAGCCTATCTCTAGCACATTTATTCAGCGTTCGCACGTCTATGGCGTGGTTATGCTTCTTCGCATTTATAAAAATATCGCTCCATGTCCGCTTTTCAAAATCTCTGAGATGGGGAAAGATCACATTCCAAAAATCATCGGACAGACGTTGTTGATAAAAAGACCATGAAACCGATTCATCAACATCGCATGACGCCAGTCGCCATACAGGATGTTCTCGCATGATGCTGTTCGGGTCAGAGCCAAACAGTATGCCGCTTGCCGCAACGCCGCCCTCGCGGATGACCTTCTGCTGCGGCTTTTGCGCTTGCTTCACGGACTTCTGCTTGTTACAAGCCGCCATAATACATTGCCATGCTCTCTTTTGTAATAATGTTGCTGCTCGGATATCTGTCCGGTGTTTCCGCGCGTGCCAGTTTCCACGGATCTTCCATATGGGTTAGCTGGCTCAACCACTGTGCATTTTTATCTCCGTAATGCTCCAGCACCCGGTTCACCGTGTCCTTCTGATTCTCCGTCAATCTTGCGGAATTTCCTTTCATCTGCTCTGGCAAAACGGAGAACTGCCCTTGGCTGAAATGAAAAAGCTGCGGGCACACAGGGCCGTTCGCCCATGCTTCAAAATCCTCTTCAAAAAGAGGCTTATCATCCCAAACGAGTGACCACGCCTGCGCATAATAGCAGAGTTTTTGCAGTTTCATGGTTGATAGTGTTCCACGCTGCTCCAATATGTACTTTGCTGCATCAAAAATACTATCCATACAAAAATCACACCTCCCGCCGAAGATCTCATTCTAATAACAGTATAGCACACAGGCATGATAAGTAAACAGGATTTTTGCATTTCTCATTTCCCTGTTCTATTTCGCTTGACATTTCCACACGTCATGGTAATATAATAAATAAGGGCGCTGCCGCAAGCAGTCAGCCTAGAATATGGTCAAAAGAAATGACCGTCCGAGCGGCTAACTTGGGAGCGGTCATTTCTTTTTGCAAATCTGAACTATCAGACCAGCAAAGCCGATGAGTACGAGTGAATAGGTGAAAACCTCATTCCATGTAACCATCCGCATCACCTCCCTTACAGGAAGTGCTGACCGCCTGCCGCCTCCGTGGCAGCGCCCCGCCCAACTTGAGGGCGTTTTTATTCTAGCACCCCTGCAATTCCGTGTCAACATATGCAAAAAGCCGGAGGATTTTGAATCCCCCGGCCCTTTTTATACCTTCTTCACATAGGCTTTGTAGACATAGCCTTCCTTGCCGGACACGGTTCTGACATAGTACCAACTCTTCGTCTGATATCCGTACCATGTGACCGTTTCACCGTATTTCAGGACAAACCGGACTTCGCTGCTGGTGGAGGCGGCAGCGCGAAGGTTCAGTTCGCTGGCCGTGACCTTCATCTTTACGCCGTTAGCTGCAGATTTATCCGTTTCAATCCAGCTTTCCGACTTCACTGGCTTCGGCTGAACGGCATGATTGCCATACTGACGCTTACTGAGGTAGTTACCTGTACCGCTTTTTAGCCAGATCGCCACGAATCCGCGAAGCTTATTGGGGCGTGCCCAAGCGGCTGTCGGTGTGACGTAGCTGCTGGAAGCTCCGCCGTCAAGGTTGATTGCAAATTCGTACTTCTCAGCGACGAACTTGTTTGCTACGACATCCATCGGAACCTGTTTCTCCGTGACGATGATACCAAGCGTCTTGCCCTTTAAGCCCATGGCCGTCCGGTACTTATTGCCCTCAAGGCCCTTGGGGACCGTAAATTCCTTCACGCCGTTCTGTATCATAGCGGGGTAGCCGCCGACCGCATCGGGCGACGTGACGGCTCCACGGGCCTCCTGGATGGGTGTCTTATAGTCCTTGAAGCCGATGAACGGCTGCCATCCCTGATACTCCATTGTGCCCTTGTGCTTCACGCCGGATGCAGGTGTGTACTTGCCATAGTTGAATAGTTCTGCATTGATGACGATATCGGGGAATCTGTCATTCCATGTAGCGCGAATTGCAACACTGCCGGTTGTTTCCCCTCTCGCGTCTGCCATTTTGATATGCTCAATTCGGTCAATACGGGAAAACGGGATCTCGGCGAAGATGCCACCTTGGAACTCAGAATACTTCACTGTCGTTGGGGTTGAAGAAGTTGACGTAGTGGGCTTAGAATCTTCGCTGCCAAGCACGTCCCACTTGGGACGGCCAATTCCACCGATGGAGGAAGAATTTCTGTAGTACCACTTTTTGAAAACGCCGCCGCCATTCGCAATCACAGTGTTGCTTCCGGAACTGGTGTTCCCCTCAATGGTATAGATCCGCGCATTATCGACCTTATACACGATGCCAGTGTGCGTCATGCTTCCGGGCTTGCCAAAGAAGATCTGGTCGCCTTCCTGCACTTCTGCGACAGGAACGGCCTTCCCTGCGGCTTTATAGTAGTTATACGATTCTGTACAACCAGCCCCATAGCCGCCCTTTGGCTGACATGTTGTCTTCATGCCGAGTGCAAGTCCAAACGCCTTGATAAAGCACCAGTCTACAAACATATCACACCATGGAAGACCCTGTTTAGGGGCATGATATGTCCCCCACTGCGCATGGTCGCGGGCATACTTCGTGTAGTTGTTTCTGCCGGCGTTACTTGTCTTGCTATCCAGGTTTGAGTTTGTCGCCTTTTCCAGATAGCCTTCTTCAGCTAACGCAATGTCGAGCAGTTTTTTCTTTGCTTCTTGGGTTGTCATTTGATATTCCTCCTTTTGCGAGGCTGAAGCCTTATTCCTGACTGTCGTTCTGTGTGCTGTTCTTGTCTTCGCTCTTGGCACTCTGATAGCCAAAGTAGAACGTCAGCACCATCACGATGATGGAATAGAAGTCCTTTGGTTCTACCTTGTCGCGAAGTGCCATTGCGACAAATGCGCCTGTGAGTATGATCGTTACGAGCGACTTGACCTTAAAAAGGTTCTCGACGATGACCTGCCACCAGCTGTTCTTCATGTTAACCAATCCTTTCTCAGTCCTTCAAGACTGCTTCAATGATTCGTGCGGTCGCGTCCAGCCCATGTTTTTCCGCCAATTCCCGCACAAATTTGAGGGCATACTTGCTTCTATTTTCGTTCTTTGCCTTCCAGAAATAGAATCCGGTAGCTGCTCCACACTCTACGATCCATCCGCAAAGCACAGTCGCAGCGGCGGCTTTATCGTCAGATGCAAGGAAAATAACGATGAAAACTACCAGCATAAAATACGAGAAGATGAGGATTCGTTTACTCCATTCCATATGCTTTAAGACACCACTTCCCATTCGTCTACTTCCTTCTTGATTTTGTCGATGAATGAATTGCCTTTGAGCGCTTTGTAAGCCTTGTACGAATATTCGAAGTTCTCAGCTTCGTACTGCCGTATTGTGTGGTCAGCCTTGTTCTTGTAGTAGGTATGCAGCATATCGGAACGAAGTTGGCACTTGATTCCTTCTCTGATTACGTTTGTGCCAAATGCCCATTCCCGAAGCGGTTTAACGGCCGCCAAAAGCATGACACTGATCGTCGTGATTCCGCCGCAAATTGTAACGATGTTCTCAAAGTATTCCATTTGGTTTTTCTCCTATCATTTTCTTTTGTGCAAAAGTGGAACCGCAAACGCGGCTTCACTTCGCGCTTGTAGCTCCACTAGCTCTTCCACATCGCCACTTCGGTGCGGGGATTATTCAATTGTTGCGCAGTCTGCATGGGGAGGTGGAATCCACTTACCACAGAAGAAATGAATACAGGCGCTGATTCCGTATGCTGTGTCGGTGAATGAGCTGCACGGTTTTGCTCCATGGTTGTTGAGGACGGGACCAATCTCACTCATCGTTTACGCCCTTTCTGGCTTTTCGCCGTGTCACACGTTCGATCTGCCTGCTTGTCTTTTTGAACTGCGTACCTTCGCAGATCCAGTACAGGTTCGTTTCCTTCTTCACATCGAAGATTTCTCCCGTTTTGAGTTTGAGGATGTATTGCGCAGCCTTCTTTTCAGCCATCATTGCACCCCCTTCCTCATTCCGGCCAGCTTGTAATCGTCGCGATTGGGAAATCTGCGACCGATACAGCGTTGATTGTCATGGTTCCGTTGCTCGTCAGTGGGCGCGTATAGCCTTGAATCAAATGCCGCTCTACCGGAGAACCGGGTTTGTCCGTCCTGACGATCTCCACAAGGCTGTTCTCAAATATATGCATCATCTGTATGCAAGAAATTGATACTGCCTTCTGTAGAACTGTCGCACGTTTTAGTTTCCACTCTGCCAAGTCGCGGCACTGTGTTTCCGTGTAGTATCCAGAAGCCGTCTCGCGATAGGTTTTCCGGCCGATGATATTCACGTTCGTGTCGCTGCTTGGGTCTAAATTCTGTGCGCGTCCGGATGCCTGCGGACTGTCATCGGTCTGTTCGCCCAAAACGATGTAGTCATTGAAGACCTCTGTGTTTTTGACTGTGTAAGTTGCGCCTATGAGCTGTGCTTCGGCCAAAGAAAATCTCCACAAAACAGGTTTGTTCGTGTCAACGATATCGTCTTGGGAAGGTTCTACGCGCAGTGTGCCTGTGTTATCGTAGCCAACCCACGCGTTCACCATTTCCGACATGCCAAGTACGACGTCTGCATACGTTCCGTCATCGCTATCGACGCGCATGGTATACGGAGAAACCGCCAGAGACACTGTTTCCCCACTCGGAAGCACCTGTGTTTTCTCGTTATAATACTCCGTAAAAATAGGAGGGACACTATCGACCTTATACCCATTGCCCTTGTCGAGAGACAGCAGCGATGCTATCGGCTCAAAAATATTCGTCCCGACCGGAACTTCGTATGTGGCTTCAAGTCGGCCGAAAAGCGTACCATCGAGGTATGCCCATTTGTCAACAAGAGGGTATGTCATTGTTCGGAGATTCGGATTGAGCGTTTCCTGCGGATCTTGAATGTAGAAAATGCCCTGTGGGATATAGTATTCCGATCCATCCGAAAGAATCAGGCCTTCATCAAGTGCAATCTGCTGCCCAAACCAGACGTTGTTCACGTTATAATCGTACTCTGCATCAACATTCGAGAGAGTGATGCTTGCCGTTCTGCGCTGGCCGTTTTGCAGATTTCCAGAGATGCTTCCCTCTTGGATAAAGGTTCCGCTGCGTCGATTGAGTGGGTTGTTGTCGATTGCAAATGCCGTGCTGCCGTCCGGCTGCAGGAACCGCAAACGGCACAGCTTTACAAACGGCGTTCGAAGCTGTTTTAGATAATCTGCCGTCCTCTTCGCATGCTCCACAGCGGCAGCCTGTTCCGGAGGCGGCTCCAAGTCAGGTGCATTGCTCTTCCAGTATGGGTACAGAGTTATATCAGCATTTTCGGTATACTGCCCGTTCAGCGGATACTCGATGGCTCCGCCGTCAGTAGTCGACCATCCGGCCTGCGTGTACCCATTTCGTGTAAAGATCGCGCCTTTCAGTGCGAGCGGTACACCGGACGTCTTTTGGTCTGTTTGCACGGCTCCGGTTCCATTGGCTCCCGGCCTATAGGTAACAGTATAGTACGAAACAGTAGCTGTCCAGAACGGGTAAAGCGTGACATCTGCATTTGCTGTATACTGCGCGCCAAGATCATATGATTTGCTTCCGCCGTCAGATGTAGCCCAACCTGTTTGCTCATATCCGCTGCGCGTGAATATCGCGCTCTTCAGTGTGATGGATGATCCCTCAACCTTCGAATCAGTCTGTACGCTTCCGGTCCCGTTTGCGCCCGGCACATACGTGATGGTATAAGATCCGGCAATCGAATAGCTGCCGTCATCCTGCTCAATTACAAGCGTTGACGATTCCAAGACGAGAGCCGGCCGAATACCATTTTCGGTGGTCGGCGAGGCAAATGCCCCGTCACCAGTTTCATTCTGAAGCCATACGGTTTCTGTCCCAGATGCAGTCGGCGTTCGCGTCCACCACTTTGATGCGGTTCCGTTGAGATAGGCGATGTATGCGTTATTCCTCCCTGATTCAGCCGTTGGAAAATACGCAAGTTTCGCACCGTCTAGTGCTTTTTCTTCCATTGCTCAATCTCCTTTCCCATCAGAAACAGAATGCCGCCGCCACGCGCAGGGCCTTATTTGCCTGCGCGCCGTATGCGTTTCCGCTCTGATAGAACCCTACGTAATTCCAGCCTTGTTGGTACACCGGCGAGCGTGTCCACCACTCGGTGTTTACATCATTGCGAGTATATTTCATCCGATTCGCAGGCGTCTCATAATACGGGTACTGCGTGCCCTCGCCCGGTGCACTGTGTTCCGCCGAGCCGGTGATCTCCACCTCTGAAGGAATGAACAGCTTGTCTGCCGTCGTTACGATCGTCTCGCTCCCCTGTCCGGCGCTGGTCAGCTTGGATACCTCGCGCACGGCTGCCTTGACTTCATCCGGCATCCCGTTCAAAAGTGTATTCATTGTGGTAGTACGAACAATAGAATCTTTCCAGCCACCAGCGTTGGAAGCGTCGTTGCTCATCTTGGTTGAGAGATTATAAACCTCATGCATCTGCAAAGTCAGCGGTGCAGTGCCGGAGCCGTCAGAATAGGTGTCGTGATTCTTGCCTATGATATTGATCTTGTACGATTCACCGATGCTCATCGTCTTCTGATCTCCAACAACCCATGTATCCGGGACGCTGTTGGTCTGGCATGCTTCGATGATTTCCGCCCAAGTGTTATCTGCGAAATTTGCTTTGTACTCTGTAGCTGCAGCACTTTGTCCTAGCTCAATTGCAGATATGAGGAACGTCTTTGCCGCAACGCCATTTGCACCAGAAATCACAGATGTCCCGTCACCATATGGAAGTTTGACCTGCATCGCTGCATTTTTTTCCTTGGAACCAAGCGAAGCAAAGAACGTATTGTTCAAGTACGTATTCAGATCGCTGGCTGCGTAGTTGTTTACATCCGTTCCATTCCAAGCGCGGTTCTCGTAAATGTCCTTCATCAGCAGCCACGTTCCGTTGCAGCTGGCGTCATACAGTGAACTGTTTTCCGGGATTCCCTGATTCACGACTATAAACTCGACTGGGGACCCATTCACATTGAGTTTTACGATGCTTCCCGTATCAAGACTGCCGATCTCTACTGCAGTGCTTTTCCACGTCGGATACAGTGTGATAGCCGCGTTTGCTGTGTACTGCGCTCCGAGTTCGTATGCTTTAGTTCCGCCATCGGAAGTTGCCCAACCATTCTGCTCGTAACCGCTCCGGGTAAACACAGCGCCTTTCAACGTCAAAGTCACATTTTCGATTTTTGTATCCGTCTGCACAGATCCTGTCCCATCTGTTCCGGGGCGGTACGTTACGGTGTACGTTGGCAATGCTACTGCAGTTGCTTTTGCCGTAAGGGTGATGTCGCTTGTCAGATTTGAGACGGTGTATGTCTGGTTGCTTGAAACCTTTGAATCGTTGGAATCATACCAGCCATCAAAGGAGACGGTATACCCAGTCGGAGATGCGAGCTGGCACGTCAGCCGAGAAGAGGTGTACGTATTCCCCAGATAGTCGATATATGGGAGGCCATGCCACTCACGGGAAACGCTTGATACGTAATCTCCTGCAATCGCCGTAATTGCGTAGACATACCATTCGGCAGTGAACGTATAGTCCTCTGTGATGTTTCCCAGAGCCTGACCGGGCTGCCGCCATACTTCTTGGCCTGAAGTAGCTCCGACGCCCATCCATCCGGCAAATGTGTATCCACTCCTTGTTGGGACGGTATCACTTATTATAATATAAATGCCGTCGACCGTCTGCTGCGGAGGCGCACCATATCCGCCGTTCGCGTCATAGGTGATTGTGTACGTCTCTACGGGTATATCAGCCCAAACGCAGTAAAAGTCGCGGTCTACGTTCACTGTGGTTGTCTGTCCGGGCTGCCACTGCGCGGTCGTTGCAGTGGCAGTACCGGCATATCCTGCGAATGTTTTTCCGGATGGAGCTGAGAACGGGCATTCTGGGATGGTATAAGTTGTACCGTAGCTGACGCTTTCTTCCTGCGAATCCCCACTTCCGTCATTTGCGTATATGCTTACATTGCACGGAAATTCAAAGGATTCTCTTTGCAGCTCAATAAATGTCGTGCCCTCATAGAGGCGTGCCGTAACCTGATATTGTCCTGGTTCGTAGTAGGATTTTCCGAAGTCGAACAAGTATACGCTCGACTCCGAATATCCAACCCATCCTTCACTGATATCGCTTCCGTTTGCGGTGAGCAGCCAATGCATTCTGTACGAACTGTTTTCAGCCCAGCTTACGTCAGCCGCCGTTACCCTGATGTTTCTTTGCGTCCGCGCCATAAAGCTTATCGAAAATGACATTCAAAGCACCCCCGTTTCGTTCAGTAAGGCCATGTGGTATCATACTTCGTTATGATGATCCTGTTATCATCCGCATCGCCGACTTCTACCCAAGGAACCTTGACCGTTTGTGCCTGCGTGAAAGAATTGTCAAGCATCGAATACTCAATCGGACCGCTGATTCTGATCTTCATGATGTCGCCTTTTCGGCTCTTCAGGAACAGTGTATTGCTGGTCGTAGAAAGCACCAATATTTCATTTCTAAGCTTTGCCGTATCGGAGTATTTCCCGTCAACAATTGCGCCGATCAGGCTTGTCAGGGTTCCGCTCTTATAGTTGAACGGTGCCATCTGAATGGTCGGGTACTGCGTGAAGTTCTGTATGATCTGCGGAGTATTATTGTTGCTGATGTCACCGGTCGTCAGGTTTTTCCCGAACGTAAATATCTGCTGCGGGTGATAGGCTCCATCTGTATCCTGCGTGCAGGAGAGGATCGACCAGTCCCATATGCATGTAGCAATCTGATTGCTTTCCAGCACGCCGGTAGCGCCAGAGCCGATTTCGTATGCATAGTACACATACGGGATACCTGTCGCAGCGCTTGCGTCGATCACGACATCACCATCTCCGACGGAAATATCATAGACATGCATCAGCTTGTCATCGTTTCCGGGTGAAGTTCGATAGATTGCGAAATCGGTCACGCCGGTGTTCCCGAATCCGCCTGCGTTCGTGCCAGAATCGAAATCCGCATAGAATAGCGCTTGGATATCTCTTGGATGGTACGAATAGTTGTATAGGATGGTTTCCTTCTGCGTCGCAGAAAGGTTCCCGTCAGACACAAACACATAGTCGCATTCTTGGAATCCATTCAGTACGATGCGGGTTATCTTGTCAAAGTTCACGCCTATGCTCGCTGACTTGATATCAATGATTCCGTCCGAATAGGCCGCAGCGCTGCTGTCACCCTCAAATGCGATGAGTTTATCTCCTGCGCATACGGTGAATGTTCCTCGATACGGAAAATAGACGTATTCCCAGTTAACGCCATCATTACTTATAATAGCTTCATTAAGTGCGCCAGAGGAGTACATGAGGAACTTACTCCGGTAAAACGTGATACGTGTATCAGTACCGATGTTCGTGCGTTCAGATGCTGTCCAGTTCTCGCCGTCTTCGCTTTGTATGGTAACTGCGTGGTAATAAGCATCTTGATAGAGGGAACCACCAGAAACGACGAAGCGCCCATTTCCATAAGTTCCGTCATGTATCTGTAGCCCCCAGTTTCGCATCAACGGGTTTTCCCATGAGAAATCGCTTGCGAACTTAAACGTCCAATTTATGAGATCCTTCGAGCGCGCAATTCTTGAAGCGTATCCTGTTGTATCGTCAAGCAGCACCACATATGTTCCGTTCGCAAAAATCATCCGGACACAAAGGCAGTTCTCTGCATCTATTGTCCCTTTATGCGTCCAAGTCTGGCCATCCGTACTTGTATAAATGTAGTTATTATTCCCGACTGCGCAGAACTTTGCCCCGTCATGAATGACACTTTCAAATCCGGTTTCTGTAACGTTCGTGGTAAATTGTTCCCACGTCACACCGTCAGTGGAACGCATTGCATAACCCGGATTCGAGTACTGGAACGCGTAGAACTTTCCGTTCGCATACAAGAGGTTCGAGTTGGAATAACTTCCCGGGTAATCTCCATACGAGTTCGATTGCAGCCACGTCTCTCCATCATCGCTATACAGTGCGCTACCGTAGGATGAAACTTCGACGTACCGTCCATTCCCGTAACAGACCTGTACGCCGGTGCTTCCGTTTACAGCAGCAGGCACACTTCCGTTATCCCATGTTAGATTTCCTTTGTCTACCGATACGTAGGCGGTTGTATCGTCCACAAGGATTGCCATTTCTTCGCTTTCTGGAATCTGTGTTGACAATATTGTCGTGTCATCGAACTGTAGGGAGATTGTTTTTGTGATCTCATTCGTAATAAGTGCGCCAGATGCGGACGACGGGATTATAGAGAACTTCCCGTTTCCAAAGCAAGCTGCGGCAAATGCAGCGCTTGAATTAAGATTCGCACTCCATGAGAATCCATCTTCCGATGTCCGGACGTCATTGTCACCGACGAGCATGAATATTCCGTTGCCATACGTGATAGCGTTCCAAACAGCGGTTGTGGGAAGCGTAAGCACATGCCATGTTCTCCCGTTATAGGAGTACAGTCCTGTGCTGCTTTCCTCATTGTCGTTGATTGCGATGAATACGCCGTTCCCATAGCATGCACTTTTAACGGTTGCCCTCGGCACGCTCATTGCACTCCAATTGGTGCCATCATACGAATATGCAATCTCATCTGCATTTGTTGCGATGTATACGCCATTGCCGTATGCGACGGAGTAATATCCAACGTTCGGCATATTGATGTCTTCCCACTCGTCGGTTCCATCTTTATACCTTGCAATCCCACTATTCAGGTACGTCACGAAGAATGAATCGTTTGCAAACGATATACGCCTGCACTGTTTTGTAAACGATTTCGCGTATGTCCAGTTTACACCGTCGTGGGAGTAAATCAGCGTTCCATCCGCTGCAACGGCGTAGAAAATTGCTTCGGAGTATAGCGTTGGGCCTTTGAAGCACACACTCCAGCCTGTATTAGGGGCAATCTCGTCATCAGAAATGGCCGTCCATGTAATACCATCTGCGGAATACGCCAGCCCCGCAGAGCATGCCATGACATATTTGCCAACTCCATAGCAAACAGACGGGGATTCGACGTTGGAAAATGGAAGGTTATTTGCCGAGGTGAATGCAATGTCGTTCGATTCTGACTTGACAGTTATTTCAGAATAGCTCTGACCGTCTCCAATCACTTCTGCAAACGGCCCAATCGCATTCATTTTTCCCTTCCACACAAAGTTGAATGGTGCTTCGAGTGACATCTTTACGCCATTTACAGCTGCCCACTTCGCAATAGTGCCGTTTTGCAGTCTGGCAATGCTGTTTGCAATATCGTAGTTCCCCTCAATTTCAGCCGGTATGTCCTTGGCCGTTGGGAGAGCAAGCTTTACGCCGTTACCTCTGATGCTTTGGCATGCAAGAAATTCTCCAGGAAGTTCGGATGTTTCATAGGAGACAAGAAATCCGACCCAGTTGCTTGCCGCTTCAACTCCATTTTCTGTTTGAATGGTGCACCGAATATAGTACACGTGCCCATCCGCGAATCCATCATACGCATACTGTAGCTGTGATGTGCCGTAAATTTTCCCGGTATCATCAACGGTGTCTCCTTCGTTTTCGTTTTCCAGTTCCCATCGGACCCAGTTCAATGCATCGCTTTGCGCTTGCGTATAGGTCGCGTAAAACGTATAGCTTCTCTGTTTCAGTGGGGTTGGAACAACATCGACCGCAATGGACGGCGTGGCGCGCGTGATGAACGCACTCGGAGATGTTTGGTCGACAAACTCTCCGATGCCCCACCACTGCTTGATTTTAATCTTATAGTTCTCACCGTTCACGATGCCAGCTGTTGCAAGAGCAGCCGCAGAAATCGTATAGCTGAAGAAATGGACATTTCCAGCATAGTCCGTTCCGTAGAACGGGCATCCCTTGGATTGTATTCCGGTCGAGTATACCTGCGTAGAATCGGTGTCGTTCTTATAAATGGTAATGGAGAACATTTGAAGTGCGGAGTTACCGTTTACTTGCCAGCTCACAGTCAGATTGTTGTTGGCATCCACAACGCCGTTCCCGAGTGCGCCGGTCAGACTAGGGTATACGTTTGTCGGCTGATAAAGCATAATCTTTCCTCCGTTCCGTTTTAACTGAAGTTTCCAAGTCCAAATGCGAGATCTGCGAACCTCTTGACGCTTGTGTCGCATGCTTGCCGCTCGCCGATCGTTACATTGCCGAACTGATACAGGTTGCCATTGTGTTGCGTGCCGATACTGTGGTTGTCGTAGGAAGCGTTGGAGACCGATTCAGCGCCGATCCCGCGCTCAGACAGCATCCATCTCAACGCATCCATATTTCGGTCGAAATTCGCGTCTCCAACCGGTGACAGCAGCCGCTTCTTGAGCAGCGCCGTTACGTCCGGTGGCGTGATTCCTTCATCCTGCATAGTGGCCTTGATGCCACCCATCCCGTGAAGGATGCCGCCCCTGTCGTAGACCGTATAGCCGATACCGTACTTGTCAGTAATGGACGTTGTTCCGTCCGCATTCTTGACCCAGTACGAACCGTCACCGCCACGCATCGTTGCGCCGGCAGGTTCATTGTTCAGGAAGTTCAGACCTGCTGCGCTGGATATCGTGTAGTCATCACCGTTACCATCGTTTCTGATCGCCCGAACAGTCCCGCTGTACTTTTGTCCGCCAGATGAGCCGCTGTTGGAATTTCCAGAGTTTCCGTCCGGATATACAGTGTAAGAAATGCCGTCCTTATCAACGATTGTGACTGTTCCGTCAGCATTTTTTGTCCATGTGGAGCCATCGCCGCCGGTCATGGTGGAGCCAGCAGGCTTATTGTCGATAAAGTCCAGTCCCTTATCACTTCCAATTTCATACCTGTCACCGTTCGCGGATACACCATACAATTTCTTTGCCGTATCCTTCACCGCGTCGGACAGTTCCGCGACATCGAAACCGAACTGGCGGAAAAGCTCTGCGTTCTCAAGGATGATCTGCTTGAGTTCCGGTGTGGCGTTTTTCCAGATATCCTGAAGGATTTCGCCAATGCCGCGTGTTTTTTCCTTGAGGGACTTCAGGAAGTTGTTGTAGTTCTTTTCAAGCGCGTCGTACTGATCGTTGATTGCGTCTTTCTTTGCCTGCAGTTCAGCCAGTGCCGCTTCATAGGCCATGTCCGCCTTGAAGTCCTCAAGGTCTTTCTGCGCATCATCCAAGGCTTCCTGTGCACTGTCGACCTCTTTCTGGTCGGCCACCCACTCCCATTGGCCGGTGCGGGCATTATACTGCCGGATTGTGCGCTCGTTCTGTGCGTTGGCAAGCTTGGCCTGCGCTTCCTGTACTGCGAGGATTTTTTCCTCAAGCTCAAGCTGCTCGTCGCGGGTTTCCTTCTGCTGTTTCAGCGCGTCGATCTGCTCATCGATGGCGTCGAGTTCATTCTGCCGCTGGTCAGAAAGGTCAGAAAGCTTATCTGACATAACGCTCTGAAGCTCACTCAGAAGGTCGTCTGTGCTCTTGAGCGTGCCGTTGATCTTCTCCTGCCACTCCCACCATTCTGCGGAGAGCGCGTTGATATCTGCCTGACTGCCGCCGATGGAGCGCAGATACTGTGCCTGCGCATGAAGCGCCTGCTGGATCTGCTTCATCTTGGCCTTCTGTGCGTCCTCGCTGGCTCCCTGTTTTTCCATCAGGGTCAGCTCGGATTTCAGAAGCTCGACCTTCTGTTTGTGTGCGTCAAGGTTTGCGTCGGAGGAGCTGCCGTCGGAAGACGTGTTTGTCTCTGGAATGTTCGAAGCAAGGGAGTTCCAGTAGTCAATCAGTGCCTGATCGTTGTTTTTGGCTTTCGCAGTTTGGTCGTTGATATATCTCTGCGCTTCGGAAAGCGACATGCCGTATTTCTTCTGAGCTTCTTCTACGGTCATGCCTGCATCCCGGCCGATGTTGTTCAAGCTAATGCCGTCAACGACAGACTGCAAAACGCCAAATTGTAAAATGAGAGCCTGCAGCGCCGCGATTTTGTCATTAACAGAAAGACCTGTATTATTAAATATAATCAGGCTCGCAACAACATCTCCGATTGCATCATCCGTTACGCCGGACTGCTTTGCTGCATTTTTAAGGCCAGTGACGAAGCTATCCATAGCTCCACTGGACTTCTTCGTGACGCCGATTAGGTCGTTCGTCGCGTCAACATCGTCCAAAATTGTGTCTACGAGGTCACGCAGCTTTTTCTCCGAAACATCAAGTTTGCCGTTTTCATCCGTCAGCGCATTTACATACTGGTCACTCATGGAGATAAGTGACTTCATTGTAGATGCAGAGACGCGGCCGTTCTGCTGGTACTCAGCAAGCGCCTGCGACGCAGTTGTCAGGTCGCTTTCCTGCTGCTTCAGCGTTTTCGCGTACTCTTGGAGTGTTTCGACTGTTGTCTTTTCAGTGTCTGCCGCATTGTTCAGCGCATCTGTGTAGTCGTTGACAGTTCCCTCGGATTTCAGGTAGCTATCAAGTGTTCCGTCCAGAGCTGCTTTGTGAGCACCTTCAAGGTATGTTTGATCTTCGATTGCAGCGTTGTACTCATCAAGAAGGGGCTTTAATTTGGACATTCGAGACGTAATGTTCTCGTATGCTTTTCCAGAACTAACGCCGTTGTCAAGCATCTCATTGCGCTTTGAGACAAGCCTGTCATATTCTTTTTGAGCTTCAGCAGCAGCTTTTTCCGGCCCTCCATACAGCGCTGCACTGTATCCGCTCCCCTCTAAGAGGTTTTTTCTGGCTGCAGCAGTTGCGGATTTTGCGTCATACAACGCACTTTCGATTTTTGCTGCCGTGGCTTCCTTATAGGCTCCGGTTAACCCGCCGAGTTCTTTCTTGAGGTCGTATACGCTGCTCTTCTCGATTCCGAGCTTGTCAATCAGTTTATCGGACGCATCAATGAACTCGGTTTTAGACCCTGTTCCGTCCTCGACTGCTTTTCTAAGATCTTCGTAGTTCTGATATAGAGATACGATTTCTTTCGCTTCCGTGGTAGAAGCTTCTCCTGCGTCGATGGCCGCTTGCCTTGATTCTTCGATAGACGCTTTAATTTTGTTATACGCAATTACAAGCCCAGATATTGCCACAACAACTGCGCCTACAAGAAGCTGTGTACTTGTGAGCGAGATGTTGAGCGCTTTCATGCCGGCATCGAATCCAGCTGCTCCGCCCTTCGCACTGCTGAACAGCATAGGAAGCGCCCCAATAACGCTTCCAAGAGTTTTGAAGCTGCTTACGATATTGTTCCATTTGAATGCGACAAGAACGCCGCCGAAAATAGTGACAGCTGTTCCAAGACTTCCGAATCCTTCAATCAGCCATGTAAGTGTATCAAGTAGTCCTTTCGCCCAGTCGGTGTCAACCGTGTCTGCAATAAACTTCGTCCATGTATTGTTGAGAATTTTTGCCTTGGCATCCCAGCTCGTCAGCATGATGTCAACTTCTTTGTCGGCGCTGCCAGCAGAGTTTGCTACCTTATTCAGCATCTCGGCGTACATATCGTAGTTCTTGATAAGCGCATCAAGCTGATTGGTTCGGAGCTTGCCGCCAAGTTTGGATTCTAGGTCAGCCAGTTCCGCTTGGTTCAGAAGACCGTCCTTATAGGCTTGGGAAAGGCTCGCAATCGCTTTCATTGGATCTACGAGCTTTCCTGATTCCTGCGCAGCCCTCATTGCATCCTCGGCGTAAATCCAGAGAGCGTCGTTAAGGCTGTTGATTTCTTCCTTCGTCCAAGAAACGCCGTCTTCAATTTCTGTTTCTGTATCTCCGATAATGTTCAGGATCAGGGCGCGGAGAGCGGTTGCTGCCTTTGTACCGGATTCCTGCGTGACAGCCGTGATTGTGCCAAGTGCCGCCATCAGTTCATCAACGGACATGTTCGCCATCGATGCGACATTTGCAACAATCGGGAAGCCTTCGGCCATCTTCTGAATAGATGTGGCGTAATTGTTTTCGATCTCGTTTGCCTTGTCGAGGACGGTATTGAGTTCATCGACGTTGCCCTTCATCTGGAACGCCGCATCAGCGGAAAGGATAAACTGGTTCGCAATATCGGAAGTCACATCGCCGACGAGCTGTGTCTTCGTTGCAAGCTCTGCCATGTCTTCCGACATATCCTTATAACCGGCCTTTGCGAACGTACCGACAGATTCCAGATAGTCCGTGACTGCGACGCCATACTTGGAAGCAGCTTCATACGCCGAATCGCCCAGTTTCTCCATTTCGGCAGCGGTGTTGCCAGTGACCTTTTGGATGGCCGTCATTTCAGTGTCGACCTGCTTCATCGTGTCGATAGCTTCAGTAAACGACCGCTTTACCTTTGCAACAGCCGCATTCACGACCTGCCAGACGGTGATTTTTCCGACGATATGGCTGAACGTATCACCAAGGACGTTGGTGGAGTTCGTGAGCTTATCCGTCTCGTTGCGTGTCTCTGCGTAGTTCGCCCGAAGGTTTTTCAACGAACCAGAAGCATCCTTTACGCCAGCGATAAATTCCTGATCGCTGATGGTTCCACTTTTCCAACTGTTATACAGTTCTTCCAGCGCGGCACTTGCCTGTCGCGCATCCGACTGAATAGTATCAAAAGTGCCCGCAGGGTATTTATCCGCTGCGGAAGTCATCTGTAATCCGAGATCGGCGAAGCCTTTGCGAAGCGTATCGACCTTGGATGCCGCATTCTGTGCCGCTTGCGCCTGCTGCTGCGCGGAAGCGGTGGACTTTCCGGAAGCGTCTGCCCACGCCTGTTCAAAAACCCTTGCACTATCTGCTGCGCTCTTAGTGGCGTTGCTTACACCGGTCAGTGCCTCGATTTGCTGCTGCATCGGCGTGGGGTTATAGACAGATGCAGCTTTCTGTGCTGCCTGTTCTTCTGTGAGTAGGTATGCTCTCGCCTGATCTGCTGCTTTTTGATTTTGTTCAGCGGCCTTTTGTGCCGCTTTTGCCATCGCATCGTAGTTGGTAGTTGTTTTTGTCTGAGCCGTCGTGTACTCCTGAGTTTCCTTATCAAGAGTCCGAATAATTTCAGTTGTGCGGCCAAGGCCTTCGTTGACGGTTTCAATCGTTCTGGTCGGTGCGCCATCTGCTGCGCCAGCCCAAACCTTTGTAAACTTTCCGCTCAGACCATCTACATTCTGCGTAATAGCCTGCACAGAGGTGTTGAACCGATTGATTGCTTCCAGCCCGGAGGAATCAACAGTGAGTTTCAGTTTCTGATCCTTCAGGCCGTTTACATCCTTCACCAGCGAATCAAGCTGCGTGCGGATAACCTCTACCTGAAGTTGAACCTTTTCAAAATCTGCCATTCAATCTTCCTCCTATCACTTAGGGTCGAATCCGTCTCTTTTGAGCTGGTACCGAAGGGCATCCGAGAACATACCCTCACGCATTACCATGCTCTGAGCCTCTTTGTGGAATGGGCGCGGCTGCTTTGTTTTGTAAATCGTCGACTTTTTCCACTGATATCCCTTGCCGCTTTCTACAACCGGCGCAATCAAACGTCCAGTATCATCGTCACGGCTCATATTCTGGACTTCCAGCGTCATGGTCGACGGGTCATACTTCGACTCCATAACGTTCCAGTCCTGAAGGCCACCGGTCTTGCCTACCTCGTCGCGGCGTATGTACGGAAGATAATCCCCGCGCTCGTAGGCGTCGTAGACTTCTGTCTGAACGGCTTCTGTAATAGCCGCTTTTACGCTGTCGGTCACAGGACCTTCCATTGCTCTGTGAATGGACTGGTCAAGCGCGGCGTTGAATTTAATCACGAAATCTTCAATCGACATATCTGCCTCCTGAATGCGAAAAATGCGCAAGCCTACCAACATCTCGCTTGCACTGAATATTGATCGGTTTGCGCATTTCCCGGAGAGGATTTCTCCCCTCCGGGTAGCAGGTTATTTAGGCCGAAGTGACCTCGACCTCGCAGGTGTCCTTGAACGTGGACTCGCCTGCGGTATAGCTGACCTCAACCGTGAAGTCACCGGCAGTAGCGCCGGCCGTGATAAGGCCAGTGTTTGCACCAACGGTCGTGCCCTCGGGAGCGCCAGTCGCAGTGTAGGTGAAGGTATTCGCGTCACCCTTGACCAGCTCGCCATTCTTCATGGCGATACGCGGCTGCATCTGATAGGTGGAGGACGCCTTGAGAGAAATGCCGCCGATGCTGGCAACGACACCCTCGATTTCCTCAACACCAGAGCCGCACGGCTGGTAGATGTAGTACGCAAGGTCGCTGCCTGCGCCGGTGCATTCATCGCAGCCGTCAGTGATGACATCCGGGTCATACGCGATTGCCTGACCAGACAGGGACGTAGTATCGTTGCTGGTCTGGTCGCCAGTGACGCCGCCGTTCGCGCCGAACTTCAGAGACGGGATGATGATGTACAGCGTACCAACGCGAGTGCCCTCGTTCTGTGCGGAGCCGGAAGCAGTGGAGAAGACCGCAACCGTTGCGATGAAGTGAACGACCTTCGGGTCCATTGCCGTGGTGATGGTTGCGATCTGTGCAGTGGCCTTGTTGACGAAGTAGAAGACCTTGTAGGTCTTGCCGGACGTCGCGGTAAATCCAGTGACTGCACCGGTAGTCGGGTTCAGGTCGTAAGATACGCCGCCGGTCGCAATCGGAGAAGCAGCACCGACTTCTTGTACATAGCAGAAGATCTTGGAGAAGCCCTTCTGCGCGACAGGCGTACCCTCGGTGATGTCGATGGAAAGCAATGTGCCATCAGCGGTAACGGTCTGGCAAACCATAACTGGCGCGTTGTGGCGGAGCATTGCGCCCATCTGCGCGGCCTTTGCCCACAGGTTGAAGTCAGCCGCCGTGAACTCTACGTTGACGGAAGCGTCGGAAGGAAGCGTAGTCGCGATAGCGTTGCCAAGACCGGCGCGGATTTCACCGATGGTGACGCTCGGCGTCACGTTACCGGTCTGGAACTTGTTGGAGAAGTACAGAATCTGGCCGGTAGTCTTATCGGTGCAGATTGCTTCGCCGATGCCTTTTGCATAAAGACGGGAATCAGTAAAACGAATCATTCTTTTGTCACTCCTTTGCGTGTTTCAGAAAGATGTTTGTGTGTTAGGTTGTTTTGTTTCCTGCATTCTGGACAGCCCGCATACCGGCTCCGCCAGCGAACGTAGACATATCGATCAGCCCGCCGCAGTAGTCGATCTCGCGGTCATACAGAGGGCTGGGGTACGGGTTTCCATGCTTCCACTTGCCGCCCTGCGACTCCGCGAAACTGCATGTGACGAACCCGACGAGCCGCTGAACTGCGTCACGCCTGCGCAGAAGCTTCAGAATCGGCCATTCTTCCATCTCCGATTCGTCTGCACCGGAAACCGTTGCAATCGTGGCTTTCAGTGCCAAGACGTCATATTGCAGATTCGGCGCGTTCATTTCCGCAAGGTCGCGTTCCGCCTGCACCAACTCAGGGTTGGCATTCTCAGATAGCAGCTCAATGCCGTTCTGAGCCGCCAAAATCGGTCGCAGACGCTGGAACCGCATGGGGGTGATTTTTTTGACTTCCCCACCCACGAAAATGAGCACACTTTTCAGCCGCATCGGATTGTTCTCATCCGGTTCGATGTCTACAAGCTCCATCCGTTTCTCGGCTGAAAGGCCATCGCCTGCGCGGAGCGCAAGCAGCAGGAACAGGATGCTCTTATAGAAGCTTCCACTTCCGGGCTGTCCGCTTGCCGCCGCGTCAAGCTCCATCTGGTAGTACGCCTGCAAAAGCGGCTTAGACAGCATCGCCACAGGGAGACTCTGCTGCATAAACTCGATTGCCGGTCGCGCGATGGTGAACTCAATGATGTCCTTGACGCGGATTGGATATAGTGTCAGGCCTTCGGTTTCAATCGGTTCGAATCGCCGAATGGCTCTTGCCACTTCAGGAGAAAGGTCTTGCATTTTTATTTCCTCGCCTTTCTGTTTGCTGTATTGAACACAAAAGGAGCCGCAAACGCAGTTCTCCTGCGTTCACAGCTCCATTAGCTCTTCTGTGCCGCCATTTCGGCACAGGTTAGACAATATTAGGTTTGTCAGTCACTGGGCATGTCCATTTCGGAATCGCACCACTCTACGCTCATGTGGGGAAGCCGAAGGACATGGTTGCCATAGTCAAAACCACTCTTGCTCCCGTTGTCTGCATGCGCATACCGGTCAAAGTCGATGACACCGATGCCCGTGATGTTTACGCCATGCAGCGCTTCAATGATGCACTGCTCGATGTTATAGGCTCTGGAATATGCGTCCGTCCGCGTTGTGTTCTCCATGTTGACGTTCACAAGGATCTCGAACTGAAGTCCAAGCACTGTATGGAAGTTGTCCTTCGCGATGGTTCGGCCGAGATAAAGTTTCAGCGTCGTATCAGCTTCCGTATCGCTCTGCCCCCAGACGCGCTGTGGGTAGATTCTGTAGCCTTTTGGATGCCGTGCCTTTTCCTCTTGCGTGTTGAGGACGGGGTTATCACCATCAAACAGCATGGACAGCTTCTCAGTCGGCGTGGGCAGTGGATTTGCCAGTGGCCTTGCACCGTCATACCACAGATACTTCATCAGGCGCACACGGGCGCGGTCGTTATCGTCTATCGGCGTGTATCCCGGCAGGGGCAAATCCATCAGGTACTTTAAGATCTTGATAGGGATTTCCTCTGTGCCGCGCAGCCGCGTAAATCCAGACTGGATTCTGTCATACGGATAAGTGTCCGAGTTGACCGATACCGCCATTTCAGCCTTCCTCCGCCTGCTTCTGCCGAGAATCCATGTAGTCGGCGAATGCCTTCTGCGCGTCCTTCAGTTCGTTCAGAGCGCCGCTGACAGCCTCCGGCGTGGTCTGCTGCTGCAGTGCCATGATGATGCGCGTGACCGGTTCATTCATGACCTGCGTCAAACCGTAAACTTCGGTGTTCAGCCGTTTTTCGAGGTCTCGCATGTCTGCGATCACGTCAAACGCCTTATCACGTACCTCGCCGTCATAGCGTTTCAGCCGCTCGATCTGGTTCATGATGTGGCTTGCGGCGAATCGGTCATAGTCCGATTCTGTCATAAGCCACTGGTTTTTCTCGGTCTCATATGGCTCGCTGAGATAGAGCTTCGCATATGCCGACATGAGGACGCAGCTCTTGATCGCAGTGTTTTCCTTGTAGAGCGGCGGCATCGGCATGCTGTCCAGCCCCCCGTCGATTTTCAGCTCCACACGGTCAAAGCAGAGGTCTGCCGCTTCCTTGACGAACTCCATTTTCTCACGCAGCGTCACATAGTCCGGCATCTGCATGAGTTTTTCTTTCGTGACAACGATCTTCTCCATACTTTCACAACTCCTTTCGGCTGTATGGCTTTATTGATTGTATGCTAGGTTTTGATATTGCAGTGTGAAGCCCCGTCTGAAGCTTCCCACTTTTTTGTCCTGCTGCACAAATACTGATGCGCACACCAGTCATGCCTTTCACCGTTTTCTTTCAAGCGTCGGCAATGCAGGCTCGCGTCTCCGTTTTTCCGGTATGCATATTCGCAATAAGCTTTCAAACCGCCGCCTCCGTAAAATACTGTCCGATCAGTTCGTGCGGCAAATACTGCAGTGTAATCTTGCTGCCAGCAGTTGCGCCAGTACGCTCGCAGAGGTACAGTTTGCTGTCTTCCGGGTCTGTGTAGTACAGACCGTATGTATATTCCATGCCACGAGATGCCGGTATCGGATCTTCCTTCGTGCCTGCGTGGGTTTCGTCAATGACGGTGAACAGTGCAGGCGTCTTGTCCGGCTCCCAGCCGAGCTGCGTAGTGTGCCCCTGTCCCTCATTTACGCGATAAAGCTTGTCCACGCCATCGACGGCAAAAACAAGTCGGTCACCGGGTTCGACTACCATATCTGGTGCCCAACGGGCGTACAGTTCCTTCGCCTTCAGCGCATCTTCGTCGCTCAGACTGGCAGATGCTTTGACGATAAACGGGCGCAGCGCCCTCGCTCTTTCCGTGTAAGTAGCCATCATTCCGCCTCCCCAAGAAGAATCTTTGCCGCCTGCTCCGCGTCTGCGGAGGTTTCGCGCAGGATCTCGACCTCGGTCTTTTTACCCATCTTGCAGGTACATGTGCGGTTGCGGTTGTCCGTGATCGAACCTGCAACGCAGAAATCAGAGTTATCAAATTCCTGCACCTGCTCAGTGGTTTCGCCTGTTGGGTTTCCACTCTCGTCGTAAACTGGCACAGTATCGCGCTGCACAATCGACCAACTCAGGCCGTCGACAAAGAGTTGCGCGGCCTCTGCATATGTAATTTCGAGCGTGACCGCCTTGGATTCGCGGTTATCCCATTCGCGGTCGGTTATTTTACCGGCGATACTTGCCGAGTATTCAGTGTTATTTACTTTGAAATAGATCATTTTTTTGCCTCCTTATGTTGTAACGTCAATTTCTCCATGTTGCTGCCTATTTGCTCCTCCCACTATTCCGACAACAGTTGCGTCAGATTCAGGCGTAAAATCATAGTAATAACTATATTGGCCGAGACTATACGGCGGTGGCCCTTGAAAGCTCGAGGTCTCGACCTCCGTTCCGTTTACTCTAACGGCAACTTCAGTCCTACCATCGCGCAGTGGAGCGTTAACTACACATCGCACAGAATCGCCGGGTGTAACGTAAAGAACCGTATCGTTGCTATAGAGCGTGTCATTGTATATGACATAGGTATAGTTGCTCAGTGTCACCGTGACAACATACGCTTTCGGCGTAAATACAATATCATAGCCAGTGCCGCTGACAAGCACTCGCCCACTGATGATGTCGTACCCTGTGCTGCCAATAAGCGCCTTCCCTCGCTTGATGGAATAACCAGTACCGTCTATTAAAGTTTTATGATTAACATCAATTACTGGATCTGGGGTACTTTGCTTTACACCATTACGTTGCAGCCAGCTCAGAAGTGTTCCGGACGGTGATTCGTCAAATACAATTGTTCGATATACCTCATTATCCCAACCATACTTAGTGTATGCTCTTTGCCCACCGTCAGTACTAGCATAATAAAGATATTTTACAACCTCCGTAGTGGTTGAAATGCCGGCATAAGCATTTCCATTGCAAGTAAACTTAGCTATATATTTGGCATTACCAGTAAGATTAAGACTTTTATTTAATATCCATGTTTCAGCCATGCTATCACCTCACTCATCACTCGTATTGCCAGGCAATGCAGCCGTTCGCAGATGGAGTAGCCTCATAACCGTACAATGCCTCTCCTCTAGCCATATATGATGTATAACTAGTGTTTGGTTCATCGACCGCGCTAGTGCGGTTAATATATGCCTGAATATTGCCTGTAGTTGCCGCACCTACATCACTCGCCTCCAAAACTACATTACCAGTTTCGCCATTAACGCTGGTGACTGGGGCAAATGTAATGAACCCGCTATCGTTCTCAAGCTCACTAGTTTTGGTAGGAACAGCTGCAATTGTAATATAGCCACTGTCATTTTCGAGCTGACTTACTTTTACCGGGATGAGCTTGTATACATTGTTCAGCGCCTTGGGAGTAACAGCCTTGTCCGTATCCGTCCTCGTGTAGGAATCTACAAGATACGTGACGCCTCTTGCTCCTGTGCTGGCGCTTGGCAAATCAGCCCATGTGCCGTCGCCCTTTAGAAATCTTGCTTGTGCTCCTGCTGTCGGTGCGGGAACGATGCCAGCCGAACCTGTGGTTGTTGCATCCGCACCAGTAAAAACATCTGGCTCAGTACTTGGTGCAGTCCAGAGCTTACCGTCCGCATCGACACCAACTGTTTGCGTTTGCTCATCTGTCTTGGCATCAGGATGATTGATTGCATCCCATACCGCCTTTGATGATGGATAAGTTATATCGCTGGTTTTATTCGTCTCAAGGTTAGTGATTAGGGCGGATTCCTGTATCTTGACAGTTAGTAAAGATGCAGTGCCTGTGGCCGTAACTTGCATAGTATAAACATTTGTACCTAATATCCGTGCAAACCTTACAATCTGAACGTTGCCACCCGCTAAAAAATATACGGCGTTGTTAAGTGTTGCAACTACGATTTTTCCAGCATTCGAAGCCGCAAGTAATTCTGTCGGTGTTTTGTCCGCAGTGTAGATTGTGCCGGATGCGGTCACTGTGCAGATATAAATGTCAGATTCGGCCAGATAATCCGTGCCCGGCACTGCTGCTTCTACGCCACCATCGCCAGTCCCCTTGAGGATTCCGGCTACATCGATTTTTGCCTGCTTGTCATCCACGTCCTGCTTGCGCGGGACGGATAAATTTTCATCGTATCGACTTAAATTCTTCATAGTTCCTCCAAGTTAGCCTCCCACGGTATTTCACGCGGGAGGCATTGCTTCATCAGCCGATAGCTACCGCACGATACGTGCCCGCAGTAAGCGAAGTGACCGCCGTATCGGTCTGGTTAATGATGATGGAAATGCTGCTATCAGAGTTGACCTGAACATCGGCCAGAACCATAGCGTTCGTAGCAACTTCATAGACCTGAACCAGCATCGGAGTCGCTGGGCCATTCGACTGTGCGGCAATTGCCCACGTGAATGCGCCGCCGCTTGCCGTGATGGCCGGGTTGGTGATGGTGTACTTGTGCAGCTTTTCAGGAGCTTCCTGCCAAGTGGGAGCTTGACCCTCGCCGTTGGAAATCAGCACTTGACCGGCAGTACCGGCATCGATCGGTGCAAAGAACGACGGGTTCGCAGTCTCCGTGCCGTTGAGCGTAATGGTGTTGTTCGTCGCGCCCTCTGCGATATCGTCGAGCTTGGACTTGTCGGTCTTGCTGAACTGCGTGTAGGTCGTGCCCTCGCCGATATCATCCTGTGTCAGAACAACAACGCCGGTCTTACCGTTGACAGAGTTCACGTCAGACGGGTTGCAGAGAACATAGGTCGTGCCGCCCCAACGGTACTGCTTGTTCTGGTATGCCCCTTCCGTCATGATGACGTAGATCTTTCCAGTTTCCGGAGTCAGTGCCGCACCATCGGCGGTCGTGGACAGCCAATCAGCCGCAAGAGGAGTTTCGCCGACAATATACGCTTCCACAACGTCATCGACGTAGCTGGGCAGCTGTGCGGCGGGAACGAGGCCGTCTTCGCCAAGCGTCGCAACGCCATTTGCCTTGCCCTTTTCGGATGCAGGAATCTTGGAATCGAGCTGTTCCTGCACGTCGGAGGTCAAACCGGCAATGTACTGTGCGCCGACAATTTCTACAACTTCTGCCGCCGTGATGTGGCCAGCCTTGTCAACCGTGATAGAAACCGTGTGGGTCGCATCACCGTAATTACCGGCGGTAGCGCCAGAGAACGCATGGCCGAGCGTGATAATCTTGGTCGTGTCATCGGCATTGACGTGAACCCACTTGTCACCGGACGCGACCGTAAACGTGTCGGTCTTGCTGGTAGCGGAAACCGTGGCGCTATCAGTCTGTCCCGCAACTTCGGTCGTGTCATTCGTGCTCTGAACGGGGATAGTGATGTTAGAAAATGCGTTCTGGTTGACTTCACCGCCACCGGCGACCGCATTTTTAACGGCGGTGTCGAGGGCTGCAATTGCTTTCTGGATGGTATCGCCAGCTGCAACATAGCCGTCCTCAATCGGCGTATAGTCCGTCAGGGTCAGTTCAACGACCTTTTTGGTGGTAACATTGCCTTCCGCATCGAGGCCAACGATAACCGCGCCAGTGCCGCCTTCCTGCTCGTAGACAACACCTACGGGTCCCCACTTCGTGCCATCATATCTGTAGATGACCTTGTCTTGGGAGTTCGTATAGATCTGACCAAGTTTAGGGTTCGCGGGCGCAGTAGCCAGCGGCTGGATTACTGCATTTTGGAGTTCGTTTTTGTTGAGGTCGAGGTTCGTAAGTACGTTTCTGCTCATGAGTAATTTCTCCTTCTCATAAATTTAGTTGAGATATGCTTTTCCGGAAAACGGCGCGGTAAACAGTATCACAATGTTGTTTTGATCTGTATACTGCACGTCTCCTACTACTTCTGTTCCTGCGCTGTCCACGATAGATACGGACGGGTATTTGTCCAAATTGTGTTGAATTTCCCATTTTGCAGCCGCTACGCTTTGCGTAAACACAAAACTTTTATCTGAACCGCCTGATGCATCCGAGCCAATGTACTTCAAAGTCTTATTTGGCTGGATTACGTAGAGGTCTGCCGTTGTATCTGTCAGAACGTGAAGCACTTGACAGTAGTAGTATACAGTGTTTGTGGAACCCGGAGGCCCAGCCATGGCGGCAGCTGCCTCTGCTTCTTCGAGGGAGTTGAAGTAGGCATTGTACTCTGCTGGTATCGCTGACGTCATCGCAAACGATACGCTCATGTTTGTTTTCGGTATACTGGTAATCGCCATCTACACTCCTCCTTCCGCTCAGATTGTGACTGTGTACGTGTCATTCACATCGTTTGGGTTTGCGAAGTCTTGCGTATAAACCTTGTACGGAATTGCAAGATACGAGGATGCGCCTTCAACATCGACCGTTGACTGTACGAACGCTGACGTGATATCGGCGTTCATTCCGTTCACGTCCTTGACACTCGTTAAATCGCGCAGCGTCGCGGGGTAAGCGATAATGACGCGCAGTGCACCTACAGGTACATTTACGGTGAATGTGGAGCCATTTGTATATGCCCGGTTGGACTTCTGCGCAAGTCCGCGAATAATGGCGCTGTCCGTTGTTGCTTCCTTGTCGGTCGTTGTGCCGTAGAATGAATTTCTATATCCGGTAATCGCCGAGCTGGTCGCCGTCTTGCTGCCGCCTTTGATTTGACCTTCGGCATATTCTGCGCCAAGCGCAGTCAGCGGAATTGCGCCGTCCGTGTATGTGCCCTTCACTGTTACCCGGTAATTGGCTCCATCCGCAACCACATAGTTCGCAAATGTTCCGCTTTGAGTATCTAGTGTCTCATCCGTAACGTTGTTTGTGGACTTCCACGCGCTTACTGTGATGCCAGTATCAGGCCCGTATGAGTAATTTCCGGGGTTAAATGTACCGGCGTATGTGACCGTAACAGGAGTTCCAACCTCGTAGGCTTTTCCGGGAGTGAAGGTAATGCCTATCGTTGGCTGTGTGATCGTTGGATTTTTGTCCTGTGAGAATGCGTTTAAGATAACCGCCTGTACGCTCTTTTCTTCTGCCGGCACAGTTACTTTGCCGTTCACCGGCGTATAGCGTCCGAACTGTTCCGTAAGTATAAGGTCTTTCGTAAAAAGGACTTCGTCCGCAGTTGGTGTAGCAGTAGCGCCTCCGCTTCCCGGTTTGTACCAGAGCGTACCGTTCTCGTCGATACCGACCTGTTCAGTCATCTCGTCGGCCTTCGGAATCGCTTTTACGCCGCCAAGGGCTTCTTCACTAGCGGTTGGAAGTTCATACGGTTCCGGTTTGTCGGTCAAACTGTTGTACGAGCCGTCGAAGTCAGACGTTCCAGCTCCGATGTTTTCTCTCGCCTGTAATTTCTGTTCAGCGGTCAAATCCTGTGCCTGATCGTACAGAACTGCGCCCGTTCCAGCTTTATCCGCCCCGATGTTCTTCCGTGCTTGTTCTTTCTGTTCCTCTGTAAGTTCCTGCGGCGTATCGTATCGCACTGCGCCGTTGAGTGTAACTTCAACCCCGGCCGCATTGATGCGAATGAAGATCATTCCGGTTGCGCCTGAATTTTTGGTGGAGTTCTTGCTTATTGTGCTGCCTTTTTTTCCGTCAGTTCCGACAATGCCGAGGCTCAGAGCTTTTGTAACATCAATGGCATCACCGGCTCCACCGAAGATGCTTCCGTCCGAAAACTCAACTCTTGCCTGTGGCTCTACGAACCCACGCATCGCAAAGGTCTGTTTCTGCGCAAGCGGCATGAGCCACTTCCCGTTTTCATATGTAACGTCTCCGGGATATTGCCGTGAAAAGCTGCCAAGGTTCAGAATTACAGTATTCACCACATCGGGCGTGATAAGCGTGCCATCCAGTGCTTGCAGCACAAACGGGATTGCGTACTTGTCACCTTGCATTATAGAAGTCGCCATCAAATACCCTCCAGCTCAATATCGGCACTTACGCGAAGATCTCCATACGCGGCTGTAACAGTCAGGGGAAGCGTATTACCGCGCCAGCACGTAACCGTCACAGCATTTCCACTTACTTCTGCGCTGTATGCCATAGCGTCAGCACCTTCAAACTCATAGTGAACCACGCTATCTGTCTGCTCACCGTTTTCGAAATACGCGGCTGTGATTGTTGCGCTTTCATACATCTTTAGTCTTTGTGGGATAGTTCCAAGGAACGCGATTTCTGGTTCTTCAGAAACAGGTTCCACCATCAATTCATAGTCCATAAAAATATCCTGATTCTGCGCGAGTGTGCAGCGGATCGCACATTTTCCGCCAGAAATCGCCGTAACAAGCCCATCTGGTCTTACGGATGCTATCAATTCATCATTCGAAGTCCAAATGTAGTTTACGGGGTTCTGTTCCGTGCTTGCCGCATACTCGCCGCAGCGAACGCTTGTGGCGGTCAGCACAGCTTTCTGACCGGCTTTTATTTTGGGTTGTCCGTTCACTCGGATTTCCCAAGAAAACGTCTTGCCGCCAGCCACGTGGCGTTCCATGTCATCTATTTCTTCATTTGGTGGCTCATATCTGGCCGTGAACTCAAGGAGCCTGACGGAATCGTAATTGCCGGTGAACTCCTGCGCGTAATCGCCGAAGCCCGTGATCCGGAACGCCGAAGAGCCGAGAATCATGCGGCTGTTGGTGTTCAGATTCTTCGTGTGCTCATTTCTCTGGCAGGTGATATTGACGTAGCCTTTGGTGATAAGGGCATACTCCTGCATATCGCTGTCATTCGCGGTCAGGATAGCCTTTTCTACGCAGAGCGGTTCCTGCAGCAGGTTTCCGTACCAGTCCAGATGGTTCCATGTGGACCGGCAGCGCTGGATGACGCCGCCGCCAATCGCATTGGAGATGTTCTGCGGGTTTGTGACCAGCCAGATGCTGCCCATGGCTTCGATTTTCGTACCTTCCGGCACGTATTCGATGCTTTCATCCGCAAACATGATGTTCTTGTAGTCATCCTGCTTACGGAGCGTTGAAGCAGTCTCCGGCGCGATATCGGCCATGCGGATATAAGTGGTCTCCCACTCATATGGTGCATCCGGGTTCAATCCCTGTACACGCGCCGCGAAGAAATCCGTCGCGTATTTTGCGTACTGATGCACAAACTCTGTGCTTGGGTCTCCAAGGTACTGCCGCTGACGGTCGCCATATTGCGCCGGTGCGTTTCTGATTGCTGTTTTCAGTCGGCCGGATGCGATCAGGCCGTTCTTGATATTGTCTGAGATCGGCATGATGTCAAACCGTCCTTTCGTTTCGTCATCACAGCATGGAAAACACGCGCCGCATGGGATTCACCCTGTTCATGTAGGCGCATTCCTGTTCGTACCCGCGCAGTTCCGAATAGAAAACCTGCAAGTTTTCCTTATACCGCGCGGTCGATTCCTTCATCGTCGTGTTCTCGTTCGGTGTGTTGAAGCTCTTGTCCTTGACCTTCGGCTGAATGTTCAGCCATTCTCTGTTGAACCGGTTATCCCACGTCACCGCGATTGCCAGTCCAAGAAGCCGCTTCTGCCGGAGCGTCAGATCATGTGGGAACTGGCCGTCCGTATAGAAGTCCAGCCGGTACTCGGTTCCCGCGTTATCCTGCTGAGGGAATGTCACAGTTCCGGTTTCTGCGTCATACGTGAAGTCCAAGCACGGGAAGAACGTTGCGTCTCCATTCCGCGCATACTGCACTGTCACACAGCTGCACAGCTCATAGCCGATCTTGCCGGTTTGCAGGACCGTTTCCTGCGTTGTGCTGGTCTGGTCGCTTACCCAGTCGAAATCGGCGTATTGTGGCTCTACAAGCCCGTCCGTCAGGTACGCTTGCAGTTCAGGCGGGCTTTTCAGCATTGGGATTGCCATACCGACCCAAGCGCTCATACGGCGAAAGAAAAGCGCCGCATCAGTTCTGAGGTCATCCGTCATTCGCTCATCGCCGATGATGACCATGGCATGATTTGTAATGATATCGCTCCAAGAGGTCCCCATCAGTCCCATTCCTCCTTCTCATAGGAAGAATTGTCCATCGTGTTTCGGTATTCCTCCCGGATACAGTCGGCGGCAGTCTCATCTTCAATGAGAAGCAAAAGAGATTCAATGATGCCGCACAGAGCTTCAATTCGTTCCTTGCTGTCCATGATGTGACCGCCGCCTTTCTATATTAAGCCGCGACAGTGACAGTGCATTGTGCCTGTCCTGCCAGATAGTTTTCGTTTTCATCCTGCGCGACAGTGATAACCGTCTCACCCGCAGCCAGCGCTTCCACTGTGACGTTCGAGCTTTCGTCCACTTCTCCAAACGATGCGACATCCGGATTGCTGTTCTCAATGTGCATCGTTCCGTTGGAACTGGTCGCGATCTTGAAGGTATCGCTTGCGCCGGCAGACATATCAAGGGCTTCCGGCGTAACGCTCAGTCCAGCCGCTGCCTTTGCGATTGTCCACGGGGCGATGATTGTGCCCTTGTAGCTGCCAATACCGTCGATTCTCAGAGAGTATGCGCCGGCGTTTGTGCCTGTATTGCCAGACACAGTGTAGTCGGTGTTGACGGTAAGGGTCTTTGTGCCCACTTTCACGCTTGTCACAGTTTTTTCCTGTTCACCGCCCGTATAGGTCAGCGCAGGTCCGACCGTCACATCAGCACTTTCAATGCTGAATCTCACAGTCAGAGTGCTTTCAAGGTTATAGAAGAACGTCGTTCTTACGCCGTCTGCGGTAAGGACATAGCCGCCAATAGCCAGTTCATATTTGCCGGTATCAACGGTGGGCACTTCGTATCCGCCGCGCGAGATTGCAGCGCCAGATACGGTCGTGAGTGTTACGACACCATGCGTCTTGTTCTGCATTGCCCACCGAACGTGGAAATAGGTGAGCGTGGTGGCCGCGCTGAATACGACATATTCAATCGGGCCATTGTATTTAACGGTATAGACCGAACCTTCCTGCACCGCCGCCAGCTGCGTCTCTCGGTTGAGCTTCACAGTAAAAGCCGCCGCAGATTGCATTTCAACGCCGAGAATATCCGCTTCCGAACCGCTCCACTCAAGGCCAGAGAAGTTATTCTGGACTGCCGTGCGGATATCCGGCAAAACGTTCTTACCAGCCGCGTATGCGGACGCAGGCACAAAGGAAAACTCACTATAGATAGGACTACTCATGTTTCAATACCTCTTTCCTGCGCCCACATGCGGCGCAATGCTTATTGCGCGTCTCGCGCGTTCATTTCCTCGATAATGGCGACGAAATCGCCCTTCTGGTTCTTGGCTGTCTTGCTCATTTCATTGAGCTTGACCACGATGTCTCTCGTCACGTAGGGGCTGCCATCATGGTACGCATCCGCATACCGCTGCGCGACCATTTTCTTATGACCTTCGCAGAGGTTCGGATAGATTTCCAGCATCTGATCGCCGAGTTCAACCATTTTCGCGAAGGCCTTCTTGTCCAGAATCTCCCCTTCTTTATAGTTGACGCCGAGCGCTTCCCGCTCCTCTTCGTTCAGGCCAGAGACTACGATCAGCCAACGCTTCTTCAGGAAGTAGCGATTGAGTTCCGAAAGCACTCTGGACAGGTCTCTTTTTGGGACATAGAAGCTTCCGGTCTTGCCGGTGATCTGACCGTAGATTCCGCCCTCGCCGAATGCGATGGTATTGTCGACGGAAACTTCCGCCTGCCACAGGAACTGCACCATTTCGGTATCATTCGCGACCTGCACAATCTGCGGGACGGTAGTGGTCTTTGCCTGAATCTCCGCAGTTGCCTTTGCAACAGCCTCTGCTACCATCTTCTGCACGTCAGCCATCGTAAACGTCGGCTCTGCCTGCGGTGTTTTGGCTTCTTCGTGAACGATTGCTTCCGTGGGAACTTCGACTTCCTCACCCTTCAGTTCGGGAGCCAGTTCGGTCAGCGGGGTCTCACTGCCGTCATAGCTGATTCCCGTCACATCATCCGCATTGACAGTCAGAACATTCTCTTCGGCCAGTTCTGCTTTCTCCGCGGTATTTACAGTCTGTTCTTCTGGGACATCGAAGAAAACCACTTCTTCCTTGGCTTCCTCAACCACAGGGGTCTTCTTCGGTCTTCCGGGTTTCTTACCAGTATTCTTGCTTTCAGCCATATCGCACACTCCTTTCAGATTTTATGGCTTTTCCTCCACTGATGTTGGCTCCGAACGGACTCGAACCGTTTCTTACTGCGCCATGTAGAACCATATGCTGCGGGACGGGCGGAGGTGATACCCGCCCCGCAAAAGGAGGAACGCTTAAATCGTAAAATGGGCAATACGGCTAGAAAACACAGAGACAGAATCAAGCGCGATGGTGAGATTGATTCCCACAGAGAAGTCAGATGCCCGCGTGGGATCGATCTCAAGGGTGATGGGCGTCGCGGAGTTGTAAGCGATGGTCATCGGCTTTCTGCTGTTCGCGGCCATCATCCAAATGTCGTTTGCAGACAGGATGGTAGTCGGGGCGGTGTTCAGGCCGATCGGGCTGACAGCATCACGCAGCGGCATCAGACGCACACCAAGGAACTCACCCAGCATGCCAGTGCTGTTGTAGCGTTCGCCGAGCAGCATTGCCAGCGCAGCATCCATGTTGACGTTGGTGGTGCCAGTCGCCTGCGTGGGGAGAACCTTGCCGAGAGCGACAGCAGAGCCGGTCGCAAACAGATTGGTCGTAACCGTGTTGTTGAGGGCAGCAATCTTGTTCGCAGCGGAGAGCCAGTTCTGGTTGCTGAACGTGTAGTTCAGGTTTGCCGGAATCATGGTCGTGTCTGCGGCAGCCGCGGTCAGAGCGGCATTCCACATGCCCATGGTCTTCGCGTACATGCCAGCGACGATGTTGGCAAAGAAGACGCCGAAGTCCTGATTGTTGCCGACCAGCTGGAACCACTTTGCGACGATCTGTGCGGTCTTGGGCTGCGGGTTGAGCGTATAGTCCTTGGAGTAGAAGCGGTTGCTGGGAACGCTTCTGGACGCGCCCCAAGAGGAATCCTGGAAGACCGGGATATCGTTGGAGCCAACGGAGATGGCGTAGGTCTCGCCAAAGCCGACCTCAACGACATCGGCAAAGCGATCGACAGCTTCAGAGTAGACGGAAGCGATGATCGGGGTGACGATCTCCTGATAGATGCCCTGAAGGACACGGTAGAACGCCGGGTTGCCGTAGAACCGCTGGCCGTTCCGCTTGAACTCATCGAAGTTCGCGGGTGCGGCCTCGCCGGTCTGTGCGCAGCAGACCTTTGCAGCGTACATCAGGTGCTCGCACTGGAACTTTTCGTTCAGTTCCTTATAGCCCTTCGGGGTCAGCATATGCTGCACGCTGTTTGCGTTCAGACCGTTTGCCGCCATAATGGCAGACTTGCCGGTCGCAGCATGCTCATAGAAGAGCACTCTGCCCTTGGAGACGATATCAGCGCGCTCATCGTTGGACGCGTTGACCATGAAAACAGACGTAGGAACGCTGTTCAGATTAATTTTCGGCATGTTGATTCACTCCTTCCTTATGCGTAGACCTTGTAAGCCTGTACATCGACGTACTCGAAGCTTGCGTTGGTGCCTTCGGTGAACTTGCCGGTGCCGAGCAGTTTGAAGTACAGAGCGCCGTTCGAAGTCGGGGCAGTAGCGGCGGGCTTCAGCTGGCCTGCGTCGATGGTAAAGAACGTGTTGGTGCTGATTGCGGCGTTGACGTTGCCGATACCGAATCGGTATGCGTGATCACCGTCGAAAACGATCTTGGTGAAGGTGCCGTCGCGGCCGGCCGGAATGCCAAGTCCAAGGGTCTCGGTGCCGACGGCATACATGTTGCCGTTCTTGCCCTGAAGCAGCTGAACTTCGTAGGTGTTCGCAGCGTAGACGACATCGCCAGCGGTGGTGGCAGAGGTAGCGTCGTTCATATACCACGCGTTTTCGTTCTTGACGCCGGTGAAGCCTTCGCACGGAAGCTGACCGTTGCGAACGACCAGACGGCCGGCATCGCAGTCTGCATCAGCGCTGGAAGCCTGATATCTGCCGGTGATGTTGATGAGGTCATCGCGGAAGTTGTTGGTTACGCGCGCCTCAAATGCAGTTTTTTCAGTAAACATTTCGTTTCACTCCTCTCTCACTTTTCAGTGGCGGCTTCGACGCCCCACTTCGCAAACAGGCCAGAGATGCTGCCATCGTCCTCGCCCGCGCTGTTCTGGTTGAACTTGTCCCATGCGTAGACCTGCTTGTTGCGGCTCGCAGCGGCAGCGTCCATCTTCTCCACGGCTTCACCGCAGACGGCGTAGACGGCCTTTGCGACTTCCACTTCACCAGTCCAGTTCTGATCCTTGTCATAGCTGTTGGTGTACAGTCCTGCTTCGATGTCGCTCAGAATGGCAGAGATCTCGGTGTCTGCAACCTTCTGTTCGCGGTTCGCATTGAACTTCGCGAGGGTAGCCATGGCCTTGTCCTTGGCTGCGTTCAGACGGCGCTTGTCTTCGAACTCCTTCATGGCCTTGAGCTTTGCATCCGTATCAGCAAGTTCCTGTTCCAGAGAGTTCACCTTGGCTTCTGCAGCACTCAGCCGCGTGCTGTTTTCTTTGCCGATGAGTTCCATGAACTCAATGCAGTCCATAGAAACGGACTCTTCGCCCATCTGCATGACAGCGTTGACCGTGAGATTCTGGAAACGTTCGGGGACGATCGTTTCGGCCGCATTCTCGACGACGTAGTACTGGTAAGCACCGTCCTTCGACAGCGTGCAGACGTAGACCTTGCCGTCCTTCTCGCCTGCGGCCAGAACCTTATAACCCTCGAAACGAGCAGAAAGCTCCGCAAGCTGTCTCTTGTTATAAGTTTTCAAGTCTTTCACTCCTTTGTGTGATAAGCTCCCGTTATCCGGGGCGTTGTTTGTATCCGGGGCCTTCTGCAAAGATGCCGCCTTGAGCTTCAAAGTCTTAAATTCTTCGTCCATTGCGGCAAGTCGAGCGATGTTGGCCCCCGGAACAGCCGGAGCAACGCCCGCCCCAAGGATGGTTACGCCCATCCCACGGAAGTTCGTGATTACTTCAACGTCACCTTCCATGTGGGATTCGTAGGTAAGCGTTTCCACAGACACATCCATGCGCCCTGTTCGCACGATTTCGTCTACGGCTTCCTTCGCGTAGAAAGCGAAGAGCCTGCCTTTCGCAACAATCCAAGTTCGACCATCCCTCTGTTGGAGGGAAAAATCACGTTCATCATCTGACAGCGTTCCGACAATGCGTTCCGCCGTTCCGTCCGTGTAGGAGTAATACTGTTCGCCTGTTCTGGGGTCGGTCTTGAGCTGGCTGTTGTGGCCATCTCCGATCTTTCCCATGACATAGGCGATCAAAATTGGCTGCCCAACGAACGTTTTGTAGTATTTATCGAGGTTTTGGTACGACCACTTGTTTCGGTTCTCGCCGTCTCTAAGCAGCCACAGTTCAACGCCGAACTCATAAGGATTCAGCCTTTGCAGCACCTTGAGTTGGCCGGTCGCCATCGACTTCTGGTTTTTGGTCAGCGGCATCGTCAGTCACCCTCTCCCTCGAAGAGTTCTTCAATCCATCCATCAAAACTGGTCGCGCTCATTTCATGCTCGGAGTACATCTGCCACGCATACAGGAACTTCTCATAGCTGGCGCTGTTCTCCATTTGCAGGTTCTCAAAGCCACGGCCAAGCGGATAAAGTCCGTTTTCATCGCAGACTTCCACGCATTTGCGGAGCGTGTCTTCGATCTTTTGCAGCATGTCGATGATGGACTCAAATACGCCGTCCAGATCATCAGGCCGGCCGTCGTACTCAGCGGTTGCAGGGTAGATTTGCAGAATATGACGCTGGTGCAGTAGGTCTCCGACGGCATCGAAGCGATGAGCTTGAAGATGAGCCAGTTTGTGAATTTTGTCAGCAGTATTCGGCATTCCGAGTTCAATCAGAACCCATTCTTTCAGCGTATCCAGCCCACGAGCGGCATCCTGATACGTGCCGGTCACGTCCTTTGCGGCATCTCTCACAGCCGCAAGCGCACCGTTTTCAAAATCAAACCGTTCTTTCAGTCGAGCCATTTCGTTGTCTCCTTTCCGTGAAAATGAAAAAGAGCTAACGGCACATTTCTGTGTCGTTAGCTCCACTAGCTCTTCCACGCCGCTACTCCGGTGTGGGTGTCTCTATATGCTCCCAGCTTCGCCTAAATCAATACCCCACGCATCAGCGCAGGCCTTCGACTTGGATGGGAGAGTTTTTTGCAATATCACGCTTCACAAGGACTTTTACCGCGTCTTCTACAATACGATAACCGTCCTTCGTGCGTTGTATCCTTATATCTCTGTTATTATTAAGCGCCCTGTTGATAATGTGGAGGTCTTCTTGTTTAACAAATTCAGTCATTTGTCCCTCCGTATTGATCGATCATGGTCTCACTGCCGTCAGTTGTGGCGCTTCCGTCACCTTTCGGCCGTCCGGGACTCTGCGGCGGCAAATTGGATTTGTCCTGAGACGCGCTATACGAGGTAATCAGAGGCATACGCTTGTCGAGGATATTGCTGTTGTATACCGCGTCGGACAGACAGATATCATCGAGAATCGACCGGTCAAGCAGGGCATTGTATATGATGGTATCCGGTAGAATGCCGTGCTCCATGCCCTTCATGCAGCGTTCGAGCATCTTTTCGTCTTCCGAGATATCGCCAAATATGACGAACTTCCAATCATACTTGAGATTGAGCTTTTTGATGATCGCATTCATCATCCGCTCATATCCCCGATAGACCGTCTGCATGAACTTGCTCTCGATCTGAAGCGAGATCTGCGCGGTGCCTGCTTTCGGATCGTCTCCAAGCGGGATGATTGCGCCCATACCGGCTTGGCTCATGGTATCGCTGTAGCCCTGCTTCACGATGTCCATTGCGGAAGGTGCTTCGGATAAGGATTCAAGTTTCATCGACTGAAGCGGTGCCATGAAAAGGCCTATGCCAGATGTGTTGGCCGCTTGAAGCATGTCGTACCAGACAGCTTCAAAGAACAATCTTCCGGCGTTACTCAGTCTGTATTGGTCATCACTAGTAGCGGTTTTCTCGTCTCGGTATGGAATCTCGCCGTGCAAGATGCTCACCAACGGGTTCTGAATCAACTCCAACTGGATCTGTTCCATCTGCGCGAGCTGGATCATGTTCAGGAACAGTCCTGCAAACGGCGAAATCGCCGTGCGGCTCACATCATCAGCTTCAAAGGTGAAGACTTCATCTGCCGGCAGGTACACCCAGTAGTACCAGCGCCCATTCTGGTAATAGACATCCGGCTTTCCCGGCATATCGCCCTGTGCTTGGATGCGCTGGAATTTCTGCATATCAACGCGCGTCTTCTGCGCGAAGACCATTGTCGATCCGACGCCTTTCGGCTTCTGCACAACGCTGCTGAAATCATACAGATACGGAGTAAACAGATCTCCAAACTGTTCCGGTACGCATCCGGGCTGCAGGAAGTACATCATGTTGAATGCAACCGTGTACTTTGATACGCTGTTGTAGCCAGTAATCTTCGTCCAGTCACTCGGCAGTTGCTGCATGAATGCGTAGTTGACCTTGTTGTGGCTCTTGTCGACACCGTATCTCGGATAGTAGAAAACCTTTCCTTCTACGCCGACCTGCCCGACGATCTGGTGCGCGGTTTCCTTTGGATTGAACGCTTCGCGAAGTTTCTCGAGCAGCTTCCATTCCCGCATGAACTCGTCCTTTTTGGTATCGGCCGAGTCAACCAGTTTCGGTATCACATAGCTGTGATACGTCAACATTTCCTGATAGACTTTGCGAATATGGAAAAGCGGGTATGCCGTATACTCAAGGATATGCGCCACCTGCCGGAGCGGCTGTTCACTCTCATAAGGCTTTGTCAACATTTCACCGACTTTATCCTTGGTGAAATTGACTGGCAAGGAGGATATCTGCTTGACACGCCGGTTCTGAATGTACGGATTCGCCATTCCGTACCGGCCAGAGTTTATCCCAGAAAATGCAGACGTGATGGATGCCATCGGCACGCCCTGATTTTCTGCCGCGAGTCTGCGAAATCGGCTAAAGATCTCGGGAAAAGACTCATATTGAAGCTTACTGAGTTCGCTCGTCTCTATCGCCATGGTCTTTTGCTCCCTTCTCATTTGTGCCGCCAAGTTTCTCTCGTTCGGCTTCCAGCGCTGCCGCAAATTGGTCTACCATTCGGCTCAGATTTTCCATCGTCTGCGGTTTTTCTTTTTTCAGCCGTTCCCGCAGGAGCGCCGCCGCACATGACATGATCCAATCCTCATCGGCTTTGGAAAGACGGTTTACGTCATCGCCCTTTACTTCAAGGCTATTCTTCGGCTGTTCACCGGCCGTATAAATCAGGATGTATCCCGGTGCGATTCTGCTGAACCGCGCCATCATGGCCGTTTCAACGGATTCCTGCGTAACCCGCAGAGCATACAACCGATAAACCTTCTCTTCAGCCATCAGAATATCCTTCCTCCGCGTCTCTGCGTCACCATTCGTCCGCCCGCATTCTGTCTTCCACCGACGTTGCGAACGGTGTCCATGCCTTTATATTTTGAAAGAGCTGCGTCCCAGTCGCTTTTTTTCTTGACCTCGCTCAACGCAAGCTCACGTTCCAGCTTCTGTGAGAGCCGCAGTCCGTACTTGATTGCCGACCAGCTGTCTCTCTGTATTGCGCGGGAAATTCGTTTCTCGCTGATACCAGCGCCTGACGGCACGGCCTTCAGGTTTTGTATCTGTCCAGACAGTTCTCTGGTCTTTTGATATGGCCGTGCAATCTGATAATCCAGATCATCGTCCTTGATCTTATGAAGCCGCTTGTACGCTTCTACGCCCTCACGGGTGTTCATTGTGAGAAGCTGCACATTGTGGTTATCGAACTGCGTCTGCGCGTACCTGATCATCTCTGCATCCGGGTCGGTGACACCACTGCCGCCGGCCTTGATCGGATAAATGATTGGAAGTGCACCGTCAAGTTCCAGCGCTGTGTACTCTGTGTGGTCTAAGATGCACAGTGGCGGCAATCCATCGCCGAGGTCTTTCATCAGGTCTTCGATGACGGCCTTGCCGTATTGCCAGCCGTCGATTGCGATATACGTAGTATTTCCGCCTTCAAAGCAGAATCGATACCATACGTCTTTCAACCGGCGTGCTTGCTTCATGGCATTATCAGGTGGTGGCCAATCGTCCAGCCACACGAGCTGTTTCAGGTATCTGTCTCGCTTGAGGAAGTCTTCCTGTTTAGTGAGTTTCCAAACGCCAACAGCGCATTTTGCATTCTTCTTGGCATCCTCATAGGAAACGTCGTAGCAGACAATGTATATGACGTCCTTCGGGTCTGTCCTGCAGCCGGGATACTTGCAGCAGTGCTGCCGTTCCATGCTCTGCAAGCAGCAACTCTCGGAAAGGCTCTCATCTGAAATGATCGGATACTCATCTGCGCCGGTGTACCGGCTTTCCATCTCACGCATCCAGCGTTCAGGGGTAAGCTTCGATTTCAGCTTCTGTGCCCATGAGTAGGGACGCATCTGTTGAAGGATTACGCATTGATACGGGACATCCATTTGGAAGCTGCTGTCTCCGTTCCGCATCCCTTTTCTCACTTCACAGCGAACCAAGAATGCGTGATTCTGCTTTCTCCCTGCGCTGGTGATCGAGTGGTTTTTATACGCTACGAAGTTTTCGTCCTTCTCACCGTTTACGTTATGCGCCAATCGAACGGCAGGAAGCGCGACCGTCGTATATTCATTGAAGTCAAAGGCCGGTTGTTCTTCCTGCGCAAACTCTTCTGCGATAACAGCGTGAAGGTTGTCGCCACGTTTTGCCCCTATGTAGAAGGATGACCCATAATCCGTCGTGATTTTGAAATCGTCTTTACTTTCTGCCGCAATGCGCCAGTGTTTTGTAATGCACGGATAGCTTTTTGCCAAGTCTGCGTGTGTTTTGCTTCCAATATCCGACAGTTGCTTTAGTGCCGGACCAGTATACAGGACTCTCGTACCCGGCCAAACGACACCATTGATTTCCTCGCCAAGCATTTCCGAATAGGTCTTGCTCAGTCCACGGGTTCCCGTGATTGCCACGTCCTGATACCGCGCATTTGCACGCAGCATGACGCGCTGCACAATTTCAAGTGTCTTGTAGTCCGCGTCATCGGCGCGGAGCACATCCGCAAGGATATCTGGGAAGAATCTTCCGACCCAAATCAGAAGACACCAAAAATCATTTTCAAAGTTGCTGTAATCGCGTTGTTCAACTTCGCGTTTACTTATCCATCCAACGCCTTATGATTGTAGGCCCGGCGCCCACGCCTTACCGTAACGTCTCGCCATAACCTAGCATCACCCCTTCGCGGGCGGCATTTTCACATAGCCGAACCCTTCATATGCGATTTTCTCCATTTCATTTGGTTCTTCCGCAAACTCGTGGAGATCATCTTTGATTCTCGCGCTATCTGGCAGCGTCGAGAACTCTGGAAGCGAATCGTTCATACGCGACGTGTTGATAATTGCGAGAAGCATCTGCTCTGCCGCGTCTTTCGTGTAAGAGTATTTAGGTCTTCGGTGGAAAAGCAGCTCAAATGCAGTATCGGGGTCTACCGGTTTACCGTTCTTCATCAAGCCAGCCTTTTCGAGCCGTTCAGTAATTCCGTCAATCCGGATTTCCTCTACCGGTTTGGCATCGCGCTTTCTGAGGTTATCACTCGCCAAGTTTTCCTGAATGATGGCCGACAGCTTTCTTGCTGCATCGAATTTTCCAGCATCAGAAGCATCGTTCATTTGTTTCGTCCATTTGGACACGTTGCGGAGAATGAGCTGCTGCTTTGCACTCAGTGCGTCTTCTCCTCCAAGGTCTGACGCGAGGATTGTGTAAATCCTGTCGAACTCCGCATAGTCTTCATTCGTATACGGATGATCTTCGTTTCCGGTTCCCCAGTCCTTCCGCTGTCTCACCGTTCCGGCCTTTGCCGTCTGTGCGTTCTTTTCGGCGTATACAGCCTTTGTGAACTCACCGTCTTTCAGCCCCTCGCCGAAGATTTTTGTGATATCGGTCAGGCCGTCAAGAAAACCGTATCGTTCTCCGCTCTTGCTGACGTCCAGCTTTTTGATATGGAGGTTGTCGAGGTACGAGAGCCACTTGTCGCGGCCGTTATCTCGCGGCACGCAGTCACGCGCAAACGGAACGTCATATTTGACGCAGCAGTAGAAATACGCAAGGCTTTCTGACGTCTTTTTTGCAAGCTGCGCATAATATTCTTGTTGTTCCAGTTCGCTGACGTTTTCGCCCATTTTCCCTCCAAAAACGAAAAAAAGCGCTGTTCCGATACCTCTCCCGTAGGAGAAAGCACCGGAACAGTGCGTAAGCACCTCTGTTTATTTTGTTTAATTATACCATATAGTCAGCGAAAATGCAAGAGAAGTTGCATAAGTTTATTTTCGATTGTTCAATACCGGCCATGAATTTCCAACATCCCGGCGATATACGACACGCTGAGCGCAGTCGCTGTCAGCGTGCCAACTTTTTCGTGTTTACTGTCGTTGCTCAGTACATCCACCTCGAATGTGACATCGTATGTCCCATCGCCGTTGTACTTCTGCGAAACGAATCTGTACTTGGTTCCTTCCAGTATCTCCGCGAAGTTGACTCCCGGCCCGATTTCCTTCAAAAAATCAAGTCTTTCTATCATCGGCTCCGCCCGATCGGATAATTGCCGCATATGCTCAAGCGCTTCGTCCGCCTGCCGTGCAAATTCTGACAGTTCCAATTCCCGTCGCTTGCTTTCAGCGTCCCTCTGACGTTTTTTCTGCTTCCATCTGGCATCGCGCCATTGTTGGTTATGTTTCGCCATCCGGTTTCTCCATTCCAGCCGTCAGGATTTCAATCGCTTCTGGTGTTCCATACACGCATTCTGAGAGTCTGGTATCTTGAAATCGTCTCCAATCCGCAACGGCATTGGCTAATTTCTCGATATCATCATGCTTTACATCGCCCGGAAGTACAACAGCCATATATTCTTCTCCGCGCGCTTTCGCACGTTTTTGAATCTGTCGGATGCTCGTCTCGTCGATGCCAAACCCTTTTTTCACCTCATAGATGCCGCCGGTGAGTGTGTTGCATACAAAAATGGTCTTAGCTTCATCTTCTCTCATTTGTTATACGTCCCCAGCACGCCGCGCTCTGCCCGGTCATCGGCGCGTTTCGCCATCCACATGAGGGCTTCTTCAATATGCGTGATCGCGCAGGCGTTCTCCCGCGTGGCAAACTCACCCTTGTTGAAAGCCGTCAGCCTGTCGCGCACAACTTCCAGAAGGTCAGCGTCCAAAACACCGTGACGCGCATTCGGGTCGTTTCGAGCGCCTTTCTGAAATTTTATCTGTGTAATCACACTTTTTCTGTCCACATCCATCACAGTGTAATCGTGATAGCCACCTCCGGGTCCTTCGTTATCACTCCGAAGGATGGCGTGCGGGTTATTGTGCTTTTGAATCGTCGATAGCTTTACCATATCGTTCCTCCCATTTATCCAAAGGTTCTTTCAGAATTTCTACCGATGCAAGTTCACCGTTTACAAACTCGCATCCGCAGTAGCTGGTCGAAATTACAATTTCAGTAATATCGGGCCATATGCTTTTCAGAAGTCCAACGGGATTGCCGTTAGCCGTCACAAACGGTGCGTTCTCTGGACGATAATCCCTAATTGGGGCTTCCGGTGCGGATGCCAGTTTGCTCCTGAATCGAAGCAATTCATCGACATCCTCCGTGTCCGGCAGCTTGCCATCTTCTTTCCGCATTGATTCAAGGTCTTCGTCAATGCTCGCAATCAATCTGGTCGCGTTAATGTATCTATCCATGTGCTGTCAATCTCCTTCCCGTCGAATACCGCAACAAGTGAAATGGGGCCGACTTCAATTTTCTCAATTTTCAGTTCGTCTGTAATACGATCATCCACAACGAAACAGCCTTCCTTGTTTGGCTTAATGATATTGTCAGCGTCCAACAGCGCAGTTACGTCAATTTTTGCTTTGTATAGCCGCCCCGGCAGTCCATCACTGAATCCAACACGACCAGCGTAGTCAGAGAACGTATTGACACCATATCTGATTTTTATCGTGAAGGATTGCCGGTTTTCTTCCCGCTTATAGTTTGACGCAAAGGCAATGATGTACGGTCCAATGCTTTCCACCGGAAAGTCAAAGTTTTCTTTCGGTGGGAAGCCAGCATACTGCCTAATTGCTTCGCGCAGTGTCATTCAAATTCAAACCTTTCTTCCACACCAATGATTTTCGCCCCGCACTCGCAGAGCGGATACCTTTGTTTCAGATTCCGTGCGTCGATATAGTTGAAGAACCATTTTTTTGTCCACATTTTGAGCACGTCTCCCAATACCGCTGCACACCCGGCTTGCATTCGTCCGTGACGATCCAGTTGGCCGTTTCCATAGGATTCACTGCCTCTTATCCGCTGCATCACCAGTAGCATCAACTCTTTTGAACTCGCCGCATTTGTACAGACTGTACACGATGCGCCGCCACTCGACTTCTGAAAATCGTTCGCCTTTGTGCTTTTTGCACCGGTGCGGGTAAAGATACCCTTTCTGGCATTCGTGAAATGCGCAGGTTCCGCAACAGTCTACCATTACCGTTCCTCCAGTATCATCCTCAGATATTTGTCCACGGCCCTTTCGAATGAATGGGCACATTCGTTGAGTGTCCGGCCGTGGAATGCCACCGTGTCTTTAATTCCCACAATCCATCCAACATACAGATTGTCGTCAACGTCATACCTGACGGTTGAGGCAAAACCTCTGTAGATGAAACTGCACAAGTTATTTCCAAACGGCGGCTTCAAATGCCCCCAGTATCGTGCCTCGATCGCAGCATCAATGATGTTGCGTTGCATTTGGTTCCACTTCCGGATAGCCAACTGCTTCGCTTTACCGCGTCCTACGCGTGCGTTTTCGCATTTCCGTGCGCCCTTCAGGCCGCATTGGGGACAGACGACGCGGTAGCCATCACCGCATCTACGCAGCTTTGCATCGACACTGCACCGCAGGCATGGGATGATGACGTCATTCATTTTCATCGTCTCCAAATCGCTCGTCGTACTCTTCCGGCGTGATGAACTGAATATCGTCGCCGGTATAGCCGAGACTGTCGAGGCACATCAGCTCAACCAACGTATCCTTGTTGACACACTTGCACAGATCGTCATAAGGGATCGTGTTATTTGCCTCGAAGCTCATCTGCGCTCCAAACTCACCTTTGACGGTAAAACACACTCGATTTTCAATCATTTTCGTTCCTCCTGTTCCACTCATTTACAGCTTCTTCGCATGTATCCTGCTCTTTTGTGCAATAGCCGCACTTTGGGCAACATATGCGATATGTGTGCCTGTTGCACTTATACTCGATGCGCCTCCCGAATCGCAACCCACACCGCTTGCATGGCTTCAGGCTATCCATCATTATAAACCGCCTTTCTGCGAAAGGCACCGACGAGGTTATGAAACCCGGGTACTTTCGCCGGTAAAAATTGTTTGTTATACTATCCATGGGAGAGTTCGGTAAACTACACAGACCGTGGAGGTGAGTGGCGGGGCTGTATAGCGGCAACCCCGCATCGTTATATGGTTCGGTCACCCGTTAAGGCATCAACGAATGGCGCATCAAAGTAGCCCGTAAACTTATCTCTTTCAAATCGACTCGATTTTGCCGGGTGACCAGTCCCTGCCGAACCTTCTCAAATCTTAATGTGCCGGAGGTTCAAAGTGGCTTTCAAGATTCTCCGCAAAAACTGCTGTGGGCTGGATGTCCACAAAACATGGATTTTCGCCTGTATCGGAATTACAGATGCAAACGGACGGACAGAGTACAAGCAAGCTCGCTTTTCCTCGTTTTCCAACGGACTGCGGGATTTAGCTGGATGGCTTGTGAAATACGGCTGTTCGGACGTCTGTATGGAATCCACAGGCAAATACTGGATACCCGTGCTCAACATCCTCGAAAAGACCTGCTGGGTCACATTGGCACACCCAAAATATACGAAGCCACAGAAAGGCAATAAGACTGACCGCAAGGACGCCAAGTGGATCTGCGACCTGTATATGTGCGGTATGGTCAAGCCAAGCTTTATCCCACCACCCGATATCCGCCAACTTCGAGATCTGATGCGGTATCGTACCAAGCTCACCAATATGCTGACCAGTGAAAAGAACCGCGCCCTGAACTGTCTCACCGTTTCCAATCTTAAACTGGATGATGTGTTCTCTGATGTGTTCGGCAAGTCCTCACGTTCCATCATTCAATACATTTTGGAGCATCCCGGTGAGCAGTTTGACGTAGCTCCGTTTCTTGACCGACGCTGTAAACATTCCGTTGAAGAGATACAGGCTGCTGTTGACGGGGCGGTATCTCGCGAACAGGCTGCGAAGCTCAGGGAATGCTTACAGCATATCGAACAGCTCACCGAGCATAGGGAAAATATTGAGGCAGAAATTCTGCGCCTTGTTCAACCCTATCCCCACCAACTTGAGCTGCTCCGTACTGTTCCCGGCTTTGCCGCCGCGCCGCTGACCGCTGTTGCGCTTATCTCTGAGATTGGGGCAGATATGTCCGTAT